>ERZ779880.1161-NODE-1161-length-25604-cov-16.267760_pt1 | contig 25604 bp, 21 predicted proteins | sample MGYA00511555_ERZ779880 | MGnify/ENA primary metagenome ERZ779880 (study PRJEB29588, sample SAMEA2145815) | human gut metagenome | biome: human gut; feature: human-associated habitat; material: faeces | place: Denmark | collected 2008/2010 ... | reverse complement strand
CGAAAAGGGTGCGCTGAGCGTGGGCATCGGCATGGGACAGTCCACCGGTACGGTGTCCCTCATCGCTCCTACCTACGAGATCGGGGAAGATCTCCCGAAGCTGACCATCGACGGGCTGGAGATCGAGTTCCAGCTGACCCCCGGCACCGAAGCCCCCGCCGAGATGAACGCCTATTTCCCGAAGTACCGTGCCCTCTGGATGGCCGAAAACTGCACCGGCACCCTGCACAACCTCTACACCCTGCGTGGCGCACAGGTGCGGGATGCCAACGATTGGGCGAAGTACATCATCGAGGCTGACCAGCGCTTCTGTGACAAGACCGATGTGGTGTTCCAGAGCCACAACTGGCCGCACTGGGGCGAGGAGATCCATGAGTATCTGCTGAACACAGCCGCCATCTATAAGTTCATCCACGACCAGACCCTGCATTACATGAACCAGGGGTATACCTCGAATGAGATCTCGGCGATGCTGACCCTGCCCAAAAAACTGGAAAAGGTCTGGTACACCCGGCCGTATTACGGCACACTGGCGCACAATTCCAAGGCCGTTTACCAGAAATATCTGGGCTGGTACGATGCCAACCCGGTCAACCTGAACCCGCTCCCGCCCAGCGATACCGCCAGGAAGCTGGTGGAATATCTGGGCAGCACAGAGCTGGTGCTCTGCAAAGCGAAAAAAGACTACGAAAAGGGCGAGTATCAATGGGTAGCGCAGATCACCAAAGAACTGGTCTACGCCGACCCGTCCAATCAGAAAGCACGCAATCTGTGTGCAGATGCACTGGAACAGCTTGGCTATCAGGCAGAGTCCGGCGCATGGCGCAATGCCTATCTGATGGGTGCCGCCGAGCTGCGCAAGGGCAACCTGTCCAAACTGGCGCGCTCAGCCAATGGACTGACCGCGACAATGGGCGAGATGACCATCGCCATGCTGCTGGATTACATCGCTATCATGACCGATGCCAATGCCGCCCAGAACGATGATCTGACTCTGAATCTGACGGTGACAGATGTGAAGGAACAGTTCTATGTAACCCGTAAGAATGGCATTCTGCTGTCTTACCCCGGCGAGAACCATCCGGATGCGCAGGCTTCCGTCACCTGCAAGCGTCTGCAGCTCTTTGCCTTGATGACAGGTCAGCAGGCCGGGCAGGTACAGATCAGCGGCGATGCCACCGTTCTGAAGCGCCTGCTGGCGTACGCCTCCAAGTTCGAGAAGACTTTCAATGTGATCGAACCGTAAAAACTGACTGCAAATAACAAACACAGCCCCGCTTTGGTGAAGAAGGATCCAAAGCGGGGCTGTGCTTTCATGAAGGAGAAATGAAGGGAATATCAGGTTACAGATTCAGTTCAAACTGTTCCACCGTAACAGTTGCTTTGCCATCGGCAGCAAAGGTGATGCCATCGGCAGACTGGGGCGTGTAGATCCATGCGGTCATGGTCTGTTCACCGTCGTTGACAAAGACCTCCACGCTGTTTTTATCCAGCAGGATGCGGAGCTTGAGCGCACCGTTCTGGCTGCGCACCTTGCAGCTGCGGGTATGCACGATGTCGGCACGGGAACCGGCATAGCTGCGGTCCAGCGTCAGCTGCGAGGTGTAGGGGTCATAAGACAGGCTGGTGTGATGGTCTGCGTCAGCAGCCAGCTTCAGGGTAAAGGAACGGTATTCGCCGGGCTGCACCGTGACGGTCAGGTCGGCTACACGGCCCTTGATGCCTTCCAGAGAAGTTTCGCCTTGCACCGTCACATTTTCGTGGAAGGTGCGCTTGCCGTGGACGGCGTCCAGCTCCCGCACGGGGGTCTGAATAATGCGTCCGTCCTTGATATGCAGCTCGCGGGGGCAGATGGTCTGCCCGAACCACTTGCAGCCCTGCGGCTTATCCTCGGTGTCCGACCATGTCTGCAGCCATGCGGTCATGATGCGGCGGCCATCCGGGGCAAGGGTGGTCTGGGTGGCGTAGAAGTCGATGCCGCCGTCCATCAGCTGCACATTTTCCTTGGTGAAGGTGTGGGTGGCTTCGTCGTAGCTGCCGATGAAGGCAATGACGTTGTGACCATTGTGGAACTCGCCCTTGGGCAGCATCTCCATGGGTCCCAGCATCAAGACCTGCTTGCCATCCAGCGGGAAGAAGTCCGGGCACTCCCACATTTTGCCGTACTGATTGTTGCAGCGTTCCAGCACCGTGACAAAGTGCCAGTCGAAGCCGTCCTTGCTCTGGAACAGTGCCGCTGCGCCGCTGCCATCCTCGGCAAGGCAGACGGTGACGACGGAGTAGGTGCCGTCGGTCTCACGCCAGATCTTTGGGTCCCGGAAGTCGAACTTGCTGAAGCCTTCCGGCAGGTCTTTCTGGGTCAGCACCGGGTTGCAGGCAGGCTTTTCGTAGTCGAGACCGTCACCGATGGCAATGCTCTGGGTCTGGATATCCCGCATCTCCCCATTGGGCTGCTTTTCTGCAATCACGCTGGTGTACATCAGCAGCTGCCTGCCGTCATCCATCTCGGTGGCAGAGCCGGAGAAGCAGCCGGGGCCGTTGTCCACCGGGGAATCCGGGGCAAGCGCACAGGGCAGATACTCCCAGTGCAGCAGGTCGGTGCTGACGGCGTGACCCCAGTGCATGGGCGCCCACCGCACATCGTAGGGGTTATACTGATAGAACTGGTGATACTTCCCTTTATAATAAGAGAAGCCGTTGGGGTCGTTCAGCCAACCCACATAAGGAGTCATGTGGTAGGCAGGGCGTTCCGCCGGGGAAATGGCAGCGCCGTGCTCGGCCTCGTAGGCACGGGCTTTTTGTAAAGTCAAATCGTTCATGGAATCCTCCAAAGGAAAGAATTCTTATGCGTAGTAAGCATCCAGATATTTCTGCATAATGCCCAGATAGTCGGACAGGCCGTAGTCTTCCAGCTTGCTCAGATATTCGTTCCACTCTGCATCCGTAGTGCCGTTCATGATCCAGTCGGCCTTCTGCGTATTCATGTAGGTCTGCAGATCTGCCTGCAGGTTAGAGACCTGCTCGGTGTCCTCGCTGCTCATAAAGACATTGGGATAGACATAATCGTTGTTCATATCCGGGGTGTAGATCTCCTTGATCCAGTCCAGACGGTACTGTGCATCGTCCGGGCAGGTAACGTATACACCATAGTAATCATCCAGAACCGCCAGAGGCCCGCTGACACACTGCGCTTCACGGACTTCCACGGGAGAAGCATCGCCCAGAGGAGCGTGCTTCAGCATGGGCTCGCCCTTATCGTTGGTGGACAGTTCAAAAATGTTAAAGCCTTCCGCATCGCCGTAGGTACCCCAGTTGTTCTGCGGAGACTGGAGGGGCGCGTACATCTGATCCAGCCATGCACAAACCAGTGCAGGATTAGCCGCCTTTGCGGTGACAACGCATCTGCCGCGGGCAAAGCCGCTGGTGAAAGAGCCGTTCTGCGGGGTGATATTGCGGGTATCGGCGGTCAGGGCAGGCAGCGGCTCCCAGTCGGTCAGGTTGTCAATGTTGGCAACATCCCAGCTGAAGCAGACACCATAGCGGCCAGCCTTGCCCTTGGAAACATAGGTGGACCACTCCTGCGTGAAGCACTCCGGGTCAATGAGCTTCTCGGCATACAGCTTGTGCAGCCAGTCCAGACCATCGCGGTAGCCCTGCTGGGTGGCGGCACAGATGACTTTCCGGTCGTTGGTAACGGCGATATGGCGGTCTTTGTCTGCATCGCCGTAGCCTTCGCCAAAGCCATTGATGAGGATGCTGGGGTCCTGATCGCCGTTGTTGACGATGCAGGACATGGGGATGATGTCGCCGTCAATGCCATACTCTGCCTTGATAGAAGCGGCGTTATCACGGAATGCCATCAGCACCTGCTCAAACTCGTCCACTGTGGTGGGCATCGACAGACCGAGGAAGTTCAGCCACTTGGTATTGATGAAGCTCATGTTGCCAATGGTCTGGATGGCGGTCTTTTCTGCGCCGAGCTGCTCGATCCAGGGCAGTGCCCAGATGTGGCCATCGCTGTCGGTGCACATGGTGCGGTACTCCGGGTACTGCTCAAAGACCTTCTGGAGATTCGGCATATTGTTGTCAATGTAGTCTTCCAGATTGAGGATGACACCCTGATCTGCGTAGCGCAGCAGATTGCTGTCGGTAAAATCAGCAGTAAAAACAAAATCCGTCAGGGTGTTGGGGTTGGACATATTCAGGGTGATCTTATCGCTCCACTGGTCGGACTGGATGGCGGTCCAGTCGATGTGCACATTGGTCTGCTCTTCCAGACGCTTGAAGATGGTGCGGTTGTTCGGCTCGGGTTCGCTGCCCACAGGGAAGCTGGTCATACCGGTAAAGGTGACCTTTTCGGACAGCGGAAATGTAACGGCACCGGTCACGTCCACAGCTGCGGCAGCAGAATTGTTGCCGCCGTTGGATTTGCCGCCGCCACAGGCAGACAGAGCAGCGGCAGAGCCCGCCAGAGCGCAGACCTTGAGGAAGTTGCGGCGAGAGATCAGCTTTTTCATGGTATTTTCTCCTTTTTCATGTTTCTTTTTTCGTGTAACAGATGAGCGTACCTGCTTATAAAATTCTGGAATATCCTCAGCCTTTAATGGAACCAGCCATGATGCCGGCATCAAAATACTTCTGGAAGAAGGGATACATCACCAGCAGCGGCAGACTGGAAATAATAATGGTTGCATATTTGAGCAGCTCTGCCATCTTCGCACGTTCGGCAGTACTTTGGATATCTGCGATCATGCCGGATTCCGGCTGGCTCTGGATCAGGATGGAACGCAGCACCAGCTGCAGCGGCTGCTTCGATGCGCTGTTCAGGTAGATCATGGCGTCAAAGTAGCTGTTCCACATTGCCACGAACTGCCACAGAGCCAGAACTGCCACCACCGGCATACAGACGGGCAGCAGGATCTTGAAGAAGTAAAGCATCTCGCTGGCTCCATCCACATCCGCAGCTTCACGCAGCTCACGCGGGATGCCCTGATAATAGGTACGGGCAATGATCATGTTCCACACGCTGAATGCTCCCGGCAGAATGACCGCCCACATGGAATCCAGCAGACCCAGATTGTTGATGAGCAGGTAGGTGGGGATCAGACCGCCGCTGAAAAACATCGTGATCACAAACAAGGTGTTGAAGATCGCTTTGCCTTTGAAGTCCGGCAGCGACATGGGATAAGCGGCAAGCATCGTCACAGCTACCGAGATGATGGTGAAGATGATCGAGTAAAGTACTGCGTTCTTGAAGCCGACCCAGATCTGCTTGTCCGAAACGACACGCTGGTAAGCATCCAGACTCCACTTGCTGAAATCAAAGGAGATGCCCTTGTTTTGCAGAGTGACCGGGTCCATAAAGGACGCGATGACGATGTAGATCATCGGAACGATGATCGCCAGCAGGAACAAGCCCAGAAGTGCGTAGCCGCAGTACAGGATGATCTTATCTTGTCTGGTGTAGAGGGCCATTTTTGATTTTTTCTGTTTTGCCATGGTAAACCCCTCCTTACAAGCCCTTGCCATCGTTCATTTTGGCAACGACCTTGTTCACTGCGATCAGCAGGATGACGTTGACAACGGTGTTGAACAGACCGACTGCCGTGGAAAAGCTGTAATCGCCGTCCAACAGGCCCTTTTTATAAACGTACGTTGCAATGATCTCGGCAGTGTTCAGGTTCAGGTCAGTTTGCAGGGCATAGGCTTTTTCAAAACCGATGCTCATGATGTTGCCTGCCTGCAGGATAAACTGAATAACGACCATATCCTTAATGGCGGGCCACTCCACCGTCATGATCTGCTGGATCAGGTTTGCGCCGTCGATCATCGCAGCTTCCTTCAGATCTTTGCTGGCGTTAGAAAGGGATGCGGTGTACATGATGGATGCCCAGCCGGCACCCTGCCAGATGCCGCTGATGATGTAGATGGGGCGGAACGCTTCCGGCAGCGTCATGAAGTTGATGCTGGTGTGAAGCAGGCCGTTCACCGGACCGGTGACACTCAGCAGCACCCGGACGATACCGCACAGCACGATGACCGAGATGAAGTTGGGCATATACAGCACCAGCTGCACCTTCTGCTTGATCTTCTTGCTCTCGATACGGTTGAGCAGGAATGCCAGCAGGATGGGGATCGGGAAGCCCCACAGCAGACCGTAGACGCTCAGCTTCAGGGTGTTGATCAGATAACGCTGGAAGTCCGGCGAGGACATGAAGCGGGTAAAGTTTTTGAAGCCTACCCACTCGCTGCCCCAGATGCCCTTGAAGGGATTGTACTTCTGGAACGCGATCAGCACACCGCCCATGGGAGCGTACTTGAACACCAGCGTCAGCACCACGGCAGGCAGCAGGAACAACAGGTAAAGCTGCCAATGCCGTTTGATGTAGACCCATGTGTTGTGCAGCTTGCGTTCTGCTGTCAGCACAGCCGTTTCCGGCGAGGCCGTCTTTGCTTTCATGAATCATTCTCCTCCTTTTTGATTTGCTTGCCGTTTGATTTGCGTTTTACATTTGCACCCTTGAATTTTACGTTTTCTTCGCTTCGATTGTGCAAATGTAAAACTCTGTAATTCATTTATACCACGCATACAAGCGAATGTCAACGATAATTCATGGTATACATCAAAAATTATTGTGGATTTGTACAGATGCACAAATTCGAAAGTGCGCAGATATGCAAAATGCTGATTTGCATTTTTGCATTTGACTAATTTGTGCATTTGCACTATACTGGAATCGTAAAGAATAAGATCCGTCGCCAGACTTTATCTATAAAAGAAAGAGGATGACTTATGGCAACCAAAGTCACCATTCAGGATATTGCAAACGAACTGCAGCTTTCCCGCAACACAGTTTCAAAGGCCATCAACAACACCGGTGTGCTGGCAGATGCCACACGGGAGAAGATCCTGCGCAAAGCCGCCGAAATGGGCTATAAGCAGTTTGCCTATCTGCCGCTGTTTCAGGAAGACGCTGCAAAAGCAGCAGAGCCTTTCATTCTGCCGAGTGACAAACGGGAGATCGCCATGCTGACGACCCAGTTTCTGAGCAGCTCTCACTTTTCCTCCATGATGCTGGATCGTTTCCAGTCGGAAATCGACCATCTGCACAGCGGCATGACCATTCATCGCATTTCTCCCATAGAGCTGAAAGAGAAAAAACTTCCATCTTCTCTCAACATCCAGTGCACAGCCGGCATCATCTGCATTGAAGTATTCGACTATGACTACGCACAGATGCTGTGCGATCTGGATGTTCCGCTGCTGTTTGTAGACACCCCTGTGATGGATATGCGTCCTCCTCTTAAAGCCGACCGCCTTTATATGGAAAACCGCATTGAGATCCAGAATGCGGTGGCCCACATGGTCCAGCGCGGCAAAAAACGCATCAGCTTTGCGGGGGATAAAAACCACTGTCAGTCCTTCTTTGAGCGTTATATGGCTTATAAGGATGCAGTGGAGTACTTTGGTCTGACAGAAGGCCTGAGCACCTGTGCGATGCCATCTGGACAGCAGAACTATCCGGTATCCCTGTACGAAACCATACGTCGGTTCAAAACGATGCCGGATGCCTTTGTCTGCGCCAATGACTTTGTTGCCATGGATCTGGTCAAGGCATTGAATGAGCTGGGGTATTCGGTTCCCGATGATATCTGGGTCTGCGGCTTCGATGACAGTCAGGAGGCTTCCTACTTTGCCCCCCGTCTGACTTCGATCCATATCCATGGACAGATCATGGGCTACACCGCTGCCAATCTGCTTATGACCCGCATCGAAGAGCCATCGCTGAACTATCGCACCGTCTATACGGAAACCAACCTGATCCTGCGCGAATCCACAGGAGATTGAGCGAAAGGAGAACCCCCATGCGTGACCTGTGCAATACGGACAAGCCGCTGTTTGCTGTGCTGACGAAATTGACTTACAGTGCTTACCTGAACATCTTATGGCTCGTGTGCAGCCTGCCCATCGTTACCATAGGGGCTTCTACGACCGCATTGTTCTACGTCACGCTCAAAATGGCGGAAGATCGGGACGATGGTCTGACCCGGATGTTTTTTAAGGCGTTCCGGGAAAATTTTAAGCCTGCCACAAAACTCTGGCTTATCCTGCTGGCAGTCGGCAGTTTCCTGGCTGCGGATGGCTTTGTGCTGCGCCGAATGTGGAGCGAAAACATTTTCTGGACGCTGCTCACTGCAGTGCTTATTGGTGCGGCAGTTCTGTACGGCATCGTTCTGCTGTATGCCTTTCCTCTGCTGGCACGGTTTGAAAACACCACCTTCGGCATCCTGAAAACAGCGTTTCTCGTGGGTGTCCGGTATCTGTTTTGCACCCTGCTGATGGCGGCGATCTATGGCATCATGGGGTACGTCATAGTGTTTGTGTTCACGCCTGCATTCCTGCTGGGCATGGGCTTCTGCGCCATGCTCTGCTCCTTTCTGATGCTTCGGATCCTCTATCTGATCGGTGGAGACCCTGATGCAGTACACGAGGAATACGACCATGACAAAAACTGACCGGGATACGCTCCGCTCCCTCCATGGGCGCAAAAAGTGGGAGCACATCTGGGCATATTACAAGCTGCCCATTGCGATCGTGCTCATCGTCGTCTATATCCTCGGGTATGCAGCCTACCGCCATGTGACGAAAAAAGAGGATGTGCTTTACCTTGGTCTGGTAAATATCACTGCCGGGTCTGATCTGACGGAACAGCTTACCACCGGCTTTGCCGAGGCGCAGGGTCTGACCAAAAAGCAACAGGTCGATCTGCTGTCCGGCTTGCTGCTCAGCGAGAGCGAACGCGCAGAGGAGCAGTATGTATATGCTTCAGAGATGAAGCTGCTGGGTGCAGTCAGTGCCCAGCGGTTAGATGTTGTTCTGATGGACGAATATGCACGGGATCGACTGTTGGCAGATGATTATTTTCTCGATCTGCGGACACTGGATGCGTCTTTCCATGCACTGTCGGGTCTGAACGCCGGTGGGACCGTGCTGGATATTTCGGACACGCCGTTTGTCAGGCAGGCAGGTTTTTCTGGCAAGGTCTATCTTGGGGTAGTGCAGAATGCACCGCACCCGGAGCGTGCAGCCGCTTACATTCATTATCTGTTCCAGCGGTAATCGTTGGGTTTCACATCATGAATAAGGAGAAGTATCATGGACATTTTAACGATTGGTGAAGTTTTGATCGACCTGACCCAGACCGGCAAGGATGCGCGCGGCATTCCTCAGTTTGCCGCAAACCCCGGCGGTGCCCCGGCCAATCTGGCGGTGGCAGCCTCCCGGCTGGGCGCACAGACCGCCTTTATCGGCAAGGTGGGTGCGGATGCCTTTGGCCGCTACCTGAAAGAGGTTCTGGCAGAGAACAAGGTGGATGTTTCTGGCATGGCGGTGGATGCAGACCACCCCACCACCATGGCTGTTGTTTCGGTGGATGCCACCGGTGAGCGGGATTTCAGCTTCTACCGCAGCGCCAATGCTGATGTGATGCTGAGCAAAGAGGACATTTCGGACGAGGCTCTGAAAGCTGCCAAAATCGTCCACTTTGGTTCTGTCAGCCTGACCGCTGACCCCTCCCGCACCGCTACGCTGGATGCTGCAGCCCGCGCTAAAAAGCTGGGTGCTGTCATTACTTATGACCCCAACTACCGTGCCAACCTCTGGAAGAACAAAGAGGATGCCATTGCCCAGATGAAGGCTCCCCTGCCGCTGGTGGATATTCTGAAAGTGTCCGATGAAGAGCTGCCCCTGCTCACCGGCACCACCGACTGTGAAAGCGGCACAGCCCAGCTTGCCCAGAACGGCATCCGGCTGATTTTTGTCACCTTGGGTGCAAATGGCGTATTCTACCGCTTTGGGGACAAGACTGGCCATGTGGCAGGCGTTCCTTGCAAGGTGGGCGACACCAACGGCGCAGGCGATACCTTCTTTGGAGCTGCCCTGTCTAAGCTCTGCAAGGAGGAGCTGGACACCCTGACGGTGGACAAGCTGGAAAGCATTCTGGCCTTTGCCAACAAAGCAGCCAGCATTACCACCAGCCGCCACGGCGCTATCCCCGCCATGCCCACCCTTGCAGAAGTGGAGGGCTGAATCATGGCAGCAAAACAGGAATTTGCGTCCCGGTTCGCCAAGCACAAGGACGAACTGGAATGGCTGTTTATGGAACTGTACCACAACCGGGAAGGGCTGGAGGTTCTGGAACGGGAGATGGCAGAAGCCTACAACGCCCGCAGTGCTGAGCTGAAAGCACTGGACAAAGCACGCTCTGCCGACCCGGAGTGGTACAAGCGGGGCAATATGTTCGGCATGACCATGTACACCGACCTCTTTGCCGGAAATCTGAAAGAGCTGGCAAAGAAGCTGCCCTACCTCAAGGAGCAGAAGCTGACCTATCTGCACCTGATGCCCCTTTTGCAAATGCCCCACCCCCACAACGACGGCGGCTATGCGGTGGAGGATTTTGACACCGTAGACCCGGCCCTTGGCACAAACAAAGACCTCGAAAACCTGACCCGTGAACTGCGCAAGGCCGGCATCAGCCTGTGTCTGGATTTTGTCATGAACCACACCGCCAGCACCCACCGCTGGGCCATGGCGGCAAAGGCGGGCGACCCGTGGTTTCAGGCCTATTACCACCTCTACGAGGACCGCACCATCCCCGACCAGTACGAGCAGACCGTGCCGCAGGTGTTCCCCAACACTGCCCCCGGCAACTTTACCTGGTGCGAGGAGATGCACAAGTGGGTGCTGACCACCTTCCACGACTACCAGTGGGATCTGAACTACGCAAACCCGGCGGTGTTCGTGGACATGACCAAGAGCATTCTGCATCTGGCAAATCTGGGCGTAGAGGTGTTCCGCATTGATGCCGTGCCCTACATCTGGAAGCAGCTGGGCACCACCTGCCGCAATCTGCCGCAGGTGCACACCATCGTGCGGATGCTCCGCATGGTGCTGGAATGCGTCTGCCCGGCGGTCATCCTCAAGGGCGAGGTGGTCATGGCTCCCAAGGAGCTGGCGGCTTATTTCGGTACCCCGGAAAAGCCGGAATGCCACATGCTCTACAACGTGTCCACCATGGTCAACCTGTGGGGTGCCCTTGCCAGCCGGGACACCCGGCTGCTGAAGGCGCAGCTGGATGCCCTGCACGCCCTGCCGGACAACTGCTGGTTCGTGAACTATCTGCGCTGCCACGATGACATCGGCTGGGGTCTGGACGAGGCGGTGGAAAACCGGCTGGGCATTGACCCGCAGAAGCACAAGGAATACCTGTACCACTTCTACGAGGGCAATTTCCCCGGCAGCTGGGCAAAGGGCGAGCTGTACAATTACGACCCTGCCACCGGCGATGCCCGGAGCTGCGGCACCACCGCCAGCCTGTGCGGCGTGGAGCAGGCGTTGGAAAAGAATGATACGATCGCACTGGATTACGCCGTGAAACGCGACCTGCTCCTGCACACGGCAATGGCATTTTTGCAGGGCTTCCCGATGCTGAACTGCGGTGATGAAATCGCACAGCTCAACGGCTGGGATTACAAAAACGACCCCGACCGTGTGGAGGACAGCCGCAACCTGCACCGCAGCAAATTCAACTGGGAAAACGCAAAACAGCGCACCCGGAAAGGTACGCTGCAAAACGCTCTGTGGCAGGGCATGGAAGAACTGCGCAAGATGCGGGCAGACGAGTGCTTCAGCCCGGATGCGTGGGTCACGACATGGGACAGTCACAACCCCGGTGTGCTGGCACTGGTGCGCAAGCGCGGTGAGGAAACGCTGGTGGGTCTGTTCAACTTTACCGAATACCCTGCCGGTGCAAGCCTTGACGCGCTGGGCGGAAAGTATACCACCGCTGACGGCAAGACTGTCTGGCTGGCCGATGTGGAATTGCAGCCCTATCAGGCATTGCTCGTGAAAAAAGCATAAGATGGTTTTTGAGGACACCCCGGTATCTTCCGCGCGAAGGAAAGATGCCGGGGTGTTTTTTCTTTTAGCGATGCAATCGCGCAGACTGCATCCAGTGGATGCAGTTCACGGGTTTGGGTGTTTCCCAACAAGCATTTTGCAAAGCAAAATGAGCAGTTGTATAGACAGCTGCCCTGCTTGCGCGTACTCTGTGAAGGGGTTCAATCTTAGAAATTTTCGTTTGAGGGAACTGCTGTTCCGATACTCAAAATTTCAAAATCAAGTTCATCATTTATGCCGTCAGTTTCAAAGAAAACTTTGAAGCGGGCGGTTATTTTTGTGCAAAACGAAATGCACGCAGCTAAAGCAAGTTGTATGCAAAAGCGGAGGTCATACCTGCCGGGTTTCCTTTTGCCGCTTTTGCGCATTGCAGGCACTCTCTGCACAAAAAAGTTCGCCGCTCCTTTGACGGAACGGCGAACTTGCTCGGATCGTTTACGGTCTGCTGTCTTGTCACGGCAGCGGGCAGGTCACAGAAGGCTCAGGGCCTCTTCATCTGCCACCAGCGTGCAGTCCGGATGCAGCTGCAGGATGGAGCCGGGGCATTCCGGCGTGACCGGGCCGGACACGACTGCTTTGACGGCCTTTGCCTTGGCCAGGCCGTTGGCGACCACCAGCACCTTGCGGGCCTGCATGATGGTCTTGATGCCCATGGTATAGGCCTGCTTGGGGACGAGGTCCTCGTTGCCGTCAAAGAAGCGCTTGTTGGCCTCGATGGTGGCCTCGGTCAGGTCAACACAGTGGGTCTCCAGCTCGAAGGCCTCGCCCGGCTCGTTGAAGCCGATGTGGCCGTTGGGGCCAAGGCCCAGCAGCTGCAGGTCGATGCCGCCCACGCTGTGGATGATCTGGTTGTACTGGGCGCAGGCATCGTCTGCATCGGGGTTGGTGCCATCCGGCAGGTGGATGTGCGCCGGGTCGATGTTCACATGATCGAACAGGTTGCGGTGCATGAAGCTCCAGTAGCTTTCCGGGTGGTCCTTGGGCAGGCCGCGGTACTCGTCCAGGTTCACGGTGGTGACCTCCGAGAAATCAATGTCGCCCTTGTTGTACCACTCCACCAGCTGCTGGTAGGCACCCACCGGGGTGCCGCCGGTGGCCAGACCCAGCACGCAGTCGGGTTTCAGGATGATCTGCGCCGAAAGGATGTTGGCTGCCTTGCGGGACATGTCTGCGTAATCGTTTGCGCGAATGATCTTCATCGGTTCTCCGCTCCTTTGTTTTTACTTCAGCAGCAGCGGCAGAAAGCTGGTGCCGTTTTCCGGTGCCTTGCTGTGGAAATAGTCCGCAGCGGTCGCACCGACATCGCTGAGGGTCTTGCGGATCCCGATATTCTTGGGGGTGGAGTGGGCGCTGTGGATCATCAGCGGCACCATCTCACGGGTGTGGTGCGGGTGTCCGATGGTCGGGTCGTTGCCGTGGTCCGCCTGCACGATGAGGATATCGTCCTCGCCCAAGGCGTCGCGGATCTTGCCGATCCATTCGTCCGCCACCCGCAGGCGGTCTGCGTAGGCCGCGACATTCTCCCGGTGGCCGCACAGGTCCGTTTCCTGCACGTTGGTGCAGATGAACGCAGTCTCCTGCTCCTTTACGATCTCCAGGGTGCGCTGCAGCACGCTGGCCGTGTCCACCATGGGGATGCTGGTGCCGTAATTGTTCGTGACCACGTCGGCCACCTTGCCCAGCAGGAACACCGGCAGGCCGCTCTTGCCCAAAATCGTCGGGATCTGCACCTCCGGGTCAACGCCGTAGCCCATGTGGATGCAATGGTAGTCGTTGTTGTAAACGCCGCTGGCCGGGGCATTCACGCCGATGTAATCGCCGTGTTCCTCAATGGCATCCAGCAGGTTCTGCAGATGCACGCCGCGCCCGCCGAAGGTGATGACGCGGGGCACGACCGACACGCTGCGCACCAGATGACCGATCTTGAGCTCTTCCTCAAAATCAAGGTCGTCGATGGCCGCCGTGACGTTGAAGGCCTGACCCGGATCGCATTCCACATTGTCGGCCACGGTGCAGGCCTCGTTGACGATCAGCAGGCGCTTGCCGGATGTTCCGGTGTAATACCGGACATGGTAACCCGCATCCTCCAGCGTCTTTTTGATGAGCTCGATCTTATTGCAGATCGGCTCGCCGAAAGGCTTTGCCGGGCGGGTGCCCATGATCTCCTGATGGCCGAAGAAGGTGTCCGCACCATCGTGCATCAGCTCGGCACGGCCGAACGTTGCATCCGTCGCAAACGGCAGGCCGGGGAACTCCCGCCCCACGATGTTCGCCAGACCAAGGCTTGCCAGATTGGGCAGCTTCAGGTCCGGCGTGCGCTCAAAGATATGCACGCAGGTGTTGGCACCGCAGTCCGCAGGGCGCACCTGCGGCACATCCGGCATTGCGCCCACACCAAAACCATCCAGAACGATTACAACAAACTTTCCCATTGCAAATTATCCTTTCTGTCATTCCCGGACCGGTTCTCCCAGCGCAGAGTACAGGCCCGCCAGCTCCGGCTTGCCGGAGGACAGCCCTTTGACCACTGCCACCCGGCTCCGGGTCACAAAGAACTGTGTCCGGAACGCCATGACCGCCGCAGCCGAGACCGGACAGTTCTGCTGCAGTTCAAAATGATAGTCGATGCTGGAGTCGTCCGGCGGCAGCACCGGCACGACCTTTGCATTTTCCGGCGTCGTGCCCACCAGGGCGTTCTTCATATGGCCGCGGCGGTAATGCCCGCCGCCGTAGCAGTACGCCTTATCGCCCAGATTGTGGCTGACCTCCGAAACATACAGGTAGCCGGGGCGCTCCTCGGCATCCGGGTGGCCGGCATGATACGGTGTCGTTCCGGTCAGGCCGTGTCCCGGTTCCCCGTGGGTGCCGCCTGCCGCCGCGATCATCGGGATGCTGTGGGTGCAGGTGGCACTGGGCGTATTGAGCATCAGGTCCCGGTAGCCGCGGGCGCGCAGCATTTCGGCTGCGGTCTGCACGGTCCGGAGGTTGGGCATGGGCAGGATGTCCTGTGCCGCTTCGTCGTACAAAAAGCAAGGGAAGCTGCACACGCCGCCCACCTCCACATTCGGCATCGCCTCGATCGCACGCACTGCGCTGTCCAGTTCCTGCAATTCAAAGCCGCCGTACTGCCCGGAATACAGCATGTCGCCTTCTCCCAGAACACGGAGCATCAGCTTCTGGTGCAGGCCCAGCTCGGTGCAGACTGCGCTGATCTCGCGGGCTTTTTCCAGCGTGTACACCGTTACGATCACCGGCTTTGCGCGGAGGATCTTTTTCAGGGCCGCCCGGGGGATCTGGACCAGATGCCCTACGTTGCCGAGGGGGATCTGATTTTCCACCATCGTCAGCGCCTCGCGGAAGTCCACGCACACAGCGCCCACATATCCCATGTCGGTCAGCGCACGGGCGATCAGGGGGTTGCGTCCGATCTGCTTGAGCATGAAAAAGTTCTGCACGCCGTTTGCGTCGCCTGCCTGTTTGATGCTGCGGGCATTTTCCAGGATCGTGTCGTAATCCAGCAGATAGGTGTCCGGCAGGATCACGCCATTCTGCTGCCATTCAATGCCCAGACGCACCAACGGCTGGTTGCGCTCCATTACGGTCTTTAAAAACACAGGGCATCTCTCCTTTTCCTCTCGTTTTTTCAGCGGTTCAGTTTTCCTCGACCTGCTCCATGCAGCTGCGCAGGATGCGGATGATGGTGTCCGGGCCGCTGCGCATGGGGTTGATGCGGATCATCCGGTGTTCAATGGTCGGGTCCTGCGCACGGAACGTTCCACTGACACGGTAGATCATGGGGGCAAACTCGTATTTGCTCTCGCTGCCCACCGGATGCGGCGCTGCGCCGAACTTCGGGGCAGCGTCCAGAATTTTTTCGGCGATCTCCTGATCAAACTCCACCAGCAGCACCTTGCTCTGCGCGTTTGCCAGGAACGCCTGCCGCACATGGGGGACCTCGCCGGCGTTCAGGCGGCGGACCAGCTCCTCGTTGACCTCGCTCTGGATGGCGAGCGCCACCGGCGCATAGATCAGGCCGCGCAGGGCCTCCATGGCTTCGTGTCCCTGCACCTGACTGCCGCCGGAATACTGCATCTTGTAGATGCGGTCGATCAGCTCCTTGCTGCCGATCACTGCACCGACGCCCTCCGGACCAAGGATCTTGAAGCAGGAGAAGGTGGACAGGTCGGCCCCCGCCTGGCAGCCGATGGCGTCCACTTTCAGGGCGGCGTAGTTGTCATCGGTCACCACCGGGATGCCCGGCAGCGCAGCCTTGATGGCTGCGATCACGGCCTTGTAGTCGTAGCGGTCCTCCGGCTTCTGCCGGGTCAGCTGCACCAGGGCGCCGCGGATCTCGTCCTTGTGCTGCGCACAGACGGCCTTGAGCTGTTCCAGATCGTTGAAGTCCGCGCGGATGGGTTTCAGCCCCATGGCGTCGATAGTCACCTGCGTCGTCGTATAGATGGGCGAGGTGTGCACCAGAATGGCATCCCCCGGTTTCAGGCAGGCGGTCAGTGCCCAGCGGATCGCACCCGTGCCGGAGCCGCGCACAAGCAGCGCCGCCGGGGCATCAAAGGTGTCGGCAAAGACCTTTTCCACCTTTACCGTGCAGCGGGGCTTGTTCAGCCCTTTCACCACGCCGAGGTCGCCCAGCGAGAGGACTTCCTCTCCCTGAAAATTGCGGGTCACTGCGTCAATGACCTTGAACTGGAGCTGTTTTGCCTGTTCCAGCGAGATAGAATGCAGGGGATAGGTTTTCATTGTCAATTCCTCGAATCCTTGTTATTTCTGTCCTTTGTAGATGCGCAGTGCATTGCGGTACAGCAGGTTCTCCCATGCGCGGTCCGGCACGCCTGCCTCGCTTGCCAGCGGAGCAAAGGTGTCCAGCAGGTAGCTGTAGCCCACACCGCCCCGGTCTGCAAAGTTGCTGCGGCGGGTGATGTCCATGCTCATGACGATCTGCGTGTCGTACCCTTCCGCACAAAGGCGGCTGAGCCAGTCTGCACGGGAGACATCGGGCTGGTAGTTGCACTTGCCGATGGTGTCGAACGCAATGTTGACTCCCTGATCCAGCAGGCGCTTCATGTAATCCAGATCGGCCGACAGGTCGATGTGGCTCAGCACCACCCGGCTCAGGTCAACGCCAAAGCTCTTGAAGATCTCCAGCTGCTCCAGGCCGCGCGTGCCCAGCGTTGTGTGGGTGCAGATGGGTGCCCCCGTTTCTGCATGGGCGCGGGATGCCGCACGGAACACCTTGGCCTCCGTCTCGGTGATGTCCTTCGAGGTGCCGATCTCGCCGATGACGGTCGCCCGGACACCGGTGCCTTCAATGCCCTCGGTCAGTTCCTTCACCATGATGTCACACAGCTGCTGTTCGGTCAGCTTATAGCACTCCGGCGGGAGAAAAGGCTCCTTGTAGTAGCCCGTCGCGTGGGTGATCTCCACCCCCGCCTGTGCAGCCATTTTCTGCACATAGGCCACGTTCCGGCCCATCCCGCGGTTGGTCTGGTCGATGATGCCGACCACACCGTGTTCCGCCAGCCGCCGGTATTCTGCCGCGGTCGCGTCAAAATCATCCAGTCTGCAGTCGATGTTCTTCTTCGGGCCGGACAGGTCGATCGTCGTATGCTCGTGCGCATACAGAATCTTTTCAGGCAGTTTCAAAAGGATTCGCCTCCTGTATTGTTTCTTAACCAGAGCCGCCTCCCGACGCAGGCCGGGAGGCGCTCATTTTATCCGGGGATCAGGCGGCAGGGGTGTACAGAGACAGCAGGAACAGCACGTTTGCGATCAGGCCAACCAGGATCGCGCCCAGAGGACCGACCGCCATGGAGACCAGAGGCTTCTTGCTGCACTTGTTGATGCACCAGAATGCCACGATGATGAACAGACCCGTCGTGGGCATGATCGCCTGAGCAGCCAGGATGCCGCCAATCAGCAGGGCGATGTCGATGACGTAGCTCATAGCGGTACGGATGTTGTCGCCGCAGCGCTTGATGCCGGGGAACTTGTCCAGACCCTTTGCGATGACGTTCAGCAGCAGGATCTCCACGCAGATGCAGGCTGCACCGGCGATCAGGGCGATAAAGGGGTTGGGGATCAGCAGACCGATCACAAAGACGAAGGTCATGCCGGCCGGAGCGTAGACGCCGGTGGTGATGGCGGTGGTGGCAACCAGCGGGATAAAGCCGATGGCACGGGCCAGAGCGGTCAGACCTGCGTTGACGCGGTCACCCTCGGCCAGCAGGCCCAGGCTGATGGGGTCACCGGCCATGATGCTCATGCTGGTGCCTGCTGCGATCAGGCCGCCCATGAGGGCCAGAACCGGCATATACTTGCGGATGCGTGCGACCTTGTCGGCAAAGATCTGGGTCAGCATTTCGTTGGAGTTCTGGTCGTTGCCTTCCTTATCCATGGCAGCGAACACCAGCATGATGATCATACCGGCCAGCAGGGCCATACCGTCCTTGTTCAGGCTGATCGTGTGCTCAGCGTCCAGTGCGATCTTGCCGTAGGTCTCAACGATCTGACGGACCAGCAGGGTCACAACGGCGGTGATGATGCCCTTGGCAGCGCCGAACTGCAGGGCAACCGTCACAGCCGGGAAGATGGCGAAGGCCAGCGTGATACCGGCAGAGACCTGGCCCAGGCTGCCCAGGAAGTTGACCGGCAGCAGGTTGAACAGGTCGATGATCACCTGCAGGCCGAACAGCAGGGCCACGCCGTACACAGCGCCGATGACGCCGGAAACGATCATGCCCTTTTTGGTGTCCGGGCACCAGGTGCCGATGATGTCGGTGGTGAGCAGGATGCAGTGGATCAGGATGATGCTTGCGGCAATGGACGTGGGCAGGCCGTAGCCGATGACCAGACCAAAGCCGATGGCAAAGCTGGTGGCTGCCAGAGCCTTGCGGTCCATGCGCTTTTCCAGATACTCCGGCAGGACCGGGCGCAGGCCGTCGTTGAACACGGCGATGCTCTGGTTTGCCAGGATCGATGCCAACGCACCAACTGCCGCGATGATAACGTAGCGCAGAATGGTTTCCATATGTAATCCTCCTTATTTGACGATCCGGATCAGAAGCCCAGACCCTTGAGAATGATCGGCACGACCTTTTCGATGTGCTGATCCGTAAAGCCGTATGCCTTCTTGCCGGCCTTGACCTGTGCCAGGATCTCGTCCTCGCTCAGCATTTTGCCCGGCATGGACACCGTTGCGCACTGGTTCATGCCCAGCAGGGCAATGGCCATTGCCAGCGCACCGCCGCCGCCCGTCTTGCAGGCGCCGAAGTAGTAATCTGCCTGCCCGGTCTTGACCGCCATTGCCGCCGCAATGTCATCCTTGATCTCCACCGAGGCACGGTCGCCTACAACACCCTTGATGGTGTCATAAACCTTCTGCTTGTCGATCTGGCCGCCTACTACGATTTTCATAAGCTAGCCCTCCTTTCTGATGTGGGTTTTATGCAAATGCTGTCACGATTGTGCCAGCACGACCCCGATGTGCATGGTCAGGAACTTCTGCTCGTCCTCCGGCAGGTCCGGCAGGATCTCCCGCACCAGCGCCTGCGTTGCTTCCAGTGCCTTGGGGAAGGTAGGCTCCTGGCTGGTCTCTTCGTAGACCTCCTCGTCCAGCGGCTCCACCGGCTCTCCGCGGTGGATGCGCCCCAGCGCAGCGCACAGGTGCGTGATCATGGCGGAGGCGTTTTCTTCGGTCAATGTCAGACCGTATTTCTCCTGAAAAAAGCGGATCACATCCTGTACCTTCCGGCAATCCTCCTCGGACAGCATCCCTGCCTGGTGCAGGATCGTTAATCTCGGTTCAAAATCCATCTCTGACATCTCCCAATGATTTTTTGTTTTGCTTACAGCCAGGTGCCGATCTTGTCGGCCAGCGTCTCAGCCGGAGCTTCGGTTCCAAAAATGTTCCAGACCAGCTCACAGATCTCGCCGCAGCAGCTATAGGGGCTGTAGTACGAGGTGGAGTCCGGCTTGAAGCCGACGTTCTGCTTGTTGGTCAGGAAAATGACGGCGGTCTTGTTGGTCTTGTTCATGACCACATGGGTGCCGGTAAAGCCTGCGTGGCCAAAGGCGTCGTAGTGGCGGTCGCCGCGGCCCATGAACGAGGAGCCCCGCTCAAAGCCCAGCCCGCGGGACGGCTTGCCGTTCTGCTCGCTGGTGAACTCGTCGATGACTTCCTTCTTGTAAAGGCGGACGCCCTTGTAGATGCCGCCGTTCAGCATGGCCTGGCACAGCACGGCCAGATCTTCCGCGTCGGAGTACAGGCCCGCGTGACCGTCCACGCCGCCGTTTGCCATCCATGCATTGCCGTCGTTGCACTCGCCCTGCAGGGTGTAGTTGCGCCAGCCGGTGAAGGTGCGGAACGCGTCCAGATCGGCGGTACAGTCGTAGCCAAAGCCCGGGTAGTCGATCTCGTCCACCATGGCATACTCATACGGGTTGCCGAAGGAGGTGGCTGCCACATCCTCGGTGGTAAAGCCGTTGGCCAGCGGCAGATAGGTGGTGCGCTTCAGCCCCAGAGGCTTGTAGATCTCGTTCTTGACGTATTCGTCCATTGAGCGCCCGGTGATCCGCTCCACCAGGAAGCCCAGCATCTGGAAGCCCAGGTCGCTGTACTTTTCCTCGCCGGGGGCGAACATCAGCTCACAGTTGCAGATGTAATCCAGCACCTTGGCCTTGTCCTTCTCGATGTAGAGGAACATCGCCTTCCACTGCGGCAGACCGGAGGTGTGGGTCAGCAGCTGATGCACGGTGACGTTTTCCTTCCCGTTCTTGGCAAACTCCGGAATGTAGCTTGCTACCGTGGCGTTCAGGTCGATCTTGCCCTCGCTGTACAGCTTCATGATGGACTGTGTCGTGGCCATGATCTTGGTGCAGGATGCCATGTCGAACATGGTATCCATCTGCATGGGGCGGGGATCGTCCAGCCGCACGCCCATGTCGTTGAGCATTGCGTAGCCGTATGCCTTTTCATACACGATCTTGCCGCCGCGTGCCACCACGATCGTTGCGCCGGGGAAATATCCCTGTCCCATGTAGTTTTCCACAATGTTGTCGATGGCCGTCAGGCGGTCATCGGTCCGGACGGGCATTGCAGACCGGGGGAAGCAGTTCTCCGCCTGCTCCGGGCTGGCACACCCCATAAAGGCAGAGGCAGCTGCCAGTGTGCCAACGGTTTTGCCGGATGCGATCAGGAAGTTGCGCCGAGTGATCTTTTTCATGCGAGATCTCCTTTTCTTTCTGTAAAAAAATCAGACATCCTGTATCGGTTTTCGGGAGAAAATGTTTTATACAATATTTTGTATTTTCATCCCGAAAGAAACATCCGCATGTCCTCCATGCAGATGTGACTTCTGTTTGACAGCACCTTTGCTTAGTAGCGCGGAATGATCTGCTTGCGCATCACCTGCTGCTGGATGTGGTCCACACGCTCCACCGACAGGATCTTGCGCACCAGCTGCGCGGTGATGTTATCACTTTTCCGGCAGGCAAGCACGGCCACGGTATCTTTTTCCTGCTCATCCAGCCGGGGCATCGGATAATAGCTCAGCCCCTCCGGCAGCATATCGGCGCTCCAGACGCCGGCATCAATGACGCCGCTGTGCAGAAACGGCACCAGTTGACTATAGATGATGGGCACATATTGCACCGGCTTATCGGCAAAACAGAACCGGGTCAGCATCTCCTGGTCCACCGAGGAGGCATCCACGCCCACCTTGCAGTTCTGCCAGTCGCCCTTGAAGTCCGGGCGGACAAAGACCCGATGCTGTTCCACATAGCTCTGCGGGCCAAAGGCCGCGATCAGCTGGATGTCCTTGCCCTCCTGCGCATAGTGTTCAAATGCAAGCTGGCTCATGACGCACAGATGAAAGCGCCCTTCTTCCACACAGTTCAGCCGGTAGCCGGAACCGCGCATAAATGCGATCGCACCCGTGACCCCTTTCTGGTTCAGTTCCTCATACAGTCCGCTGGCCAGACCTTCATAGCGCAGGCCATACGGCATCGGCATCACGCAGGTCAGACCCGTATTGCTGCAATACTGCGCCATTGCCACATAGTCGATCTCTGTTGCAATGGTGCCGTTCTGCCCATGGGATTCCAGACGGATCACATGATTCTGTTTCAGGTTGTTCAGCGCGATCTGGATATTTCCCCGTGCCATCTCGCATTGTTCGCTCAGTTCCGTCACCGTGGGGATCCGGTCTCCCGGTTCCAGCCCTGCCAGGATCTGCGCGACCTGCAGCGTTGCCAGACCAGACTTCTGGAGCAGACTTGTGTTCATCATGGTTGCTCTTCCCTTCTCGACCTATCTTTCAATCCGCATCAGGTGGACCGTGGGAAATTCCACAGGAAAGAAGCGTATTTTGGGCGTTCCGCCCCTCCTCACAAGAGACAGATCGCTTGCAGATTTATGATAATACAGAATTTCATATATTACAATATGGAGTCTTGCATAAACTTTTTCCATCGAATTTGTACAACCTGATTTTTCATCCGCCGCGGCTTTCCGGTCCGTCACCAGTCTCCCCGGCAGGAACACCATGCGCCGCTTGCCCTTGAGGTCACCCCCGCGTGTGCGGGGAAAAGTCCATCCGGCGCATCATGCAGAGCAAGGTGATGGGATCACCCCCGCGTATGCGGGGAAAAGCCGTTGCAATCTTCCGTCAACTGCACCATGGAAGGATCACCCCCGCGTATGCGGGGAAAAGGGACTCAATTCCTCAGCAATCTTCGTTGCGTAGGGATCACCCCCGCGTATGCGGGGAAAAGCCCAGGATCTTTTTCATGTCGATCCGGTCCGCGGGATCACCCCCGCGTATGCGGGGAAAAGGTCAGCCACTCTACATTGTAGTATCTGAATCCGGGATCACCCCCGCGTGTGCGGGGAAAAGTCTCGTCCGGGAGTTGTTGCTAATAGTATCAAGGGATCACCCCCGCGTGTGCGGGGAAAAGCCCATGCCCCATAGTTTCGTCAACCACTCTACAGGATCACCCCCGCGTATGCGGGGAAAAGTTCCGGGCCTATGCAAAAATTTGGAATGAGTGGGGATCACCCCCGCGTATGCGGGGAAAAGCAGAGGACACTCGCAGTGCAGGACGAACCGCAGGGATCACCCCCGCGTGTGCGGGGAAAAGTGTGGCGATCACCTGCCGCGCCTGGTACCCAAGGGATCACCCCCGCGTGTGCGGGGAAAAGGAGGCCGGTGCCCTCTCCGAGGTCTACGAGACAGGATCACCCCCGCGTGTGCGGGGAAAAGCCCCCAAAGGGGTGCGGCCTTAACTTGATACTAGGATCACCCCCGCGTGTGCGGGGAAAAGTGCGGCACGCACGGATTGATTGCGCCCGTCTCGGGATCACCCCCGCGTGTGCGGGGAAAAGACTAAAAAGATCCCATAGCATCGGCCATTTCAGTTGCATCCTGTGCCTGTTTCATTCAGTTTTGCATAGAGCCTCTGTGTCAGGCGGCAGTCGGGCAGGGCCCTGTGCTCCACCCTGTCTGCCAGCCCAAAATGCCGTACCAGTGTGAGCAACTTAAAGTTGGCAACGCCTATCACCTTCCGCCGCGCAAGCGGCAAAAGGTCGATCTTCCGGTTGGTCAGTATCGGCTTCTGGTTTCGCGTACAGGCCGCGCGCAGGAATTCCAGATCAAATTGCAGGTTGTACCCCACCAGAGCATCTTTGCCCACAAATTCCAGAAATGCTTCCAGTGCAGCGGCCGCGTCCATCCTGCCTTCCAGTTCCGACTGTGTGATTCCCGTCAATTGCGTGATCTCCGCAGACAGCGGAGTTTGCAGGTGCACCAGGGCCGAAAATTCTTCCGTCGGCTGCCCGTCCCGCACCCGGACGGCACCATACTCCACGATCGAGTCTGTTGCCGCATGCAGGCCGGTCGTTTCCAGGTCGATCACTGTGTAATCGTTTTTTCCGGGCTTTCGGGCAGTCCGCTGTGCCATTTTTTGTGCCATCTGGTACTTTGCTGCCTTGCTGAACCCCGGTTTCAAGTCCATCGCCTCGGTCTGCGTCTGGGGCAGCGGGCGGCGCATCAGCTTGATGCCGTCAAAATCCACAGTCTCCCATGTGGTATTGTGGGTGCGGAAGTCCATCCGCTGTTCTCCCGCCGCAGTGAACACCAGTGTCGCCTGCCCGTTTTTCAGGTTCTGGCATACCCGCTCCCACAACGCATCCCGTACGCGGCTGCTCACATTGCCCACATAGACGCCGGTATTGATCTCGCACAGCCATTTGGACAGGTCGCCGCGCAGCTTCGGCGGGCAGTTCGTCATGGTAAGAACTACGATGGTTCCTCACCCTCTTCTTTTTCAAAATAATTGATGCCGTTCGCCACCGTACCGATCCGGTCGTCCCACAGGTAAACGACTTCCGGCTCCTGCTCCGGCGCATCTGTATTCAGGAGCAGATAGCGGATATCGTGCACCATGCGTTCCAGAATGTGATGCTCCACCATGGCGTCACGCACCCGGCGGCGCACCACAGCCGGCAGATCCTCCGGGGCCTGTGCCGCCACCTCAAAGGCGATGGGAATGGTCACCTCGGCCTTGTACAGGTCGGCGATATCGTACACAAAGGAGCACTCGTGTCCCACATGGACAAAGCCCAGACCCGGGGCACAGCCCAACGCCACGATGACCGCATGTGCCAGACCGTACAAACAGGCGTGCCCGGCAGAAAGTGCCTGATTGACCGCATCGCCGGATGCAAAATCCTCCGGGCGGTACAGCCGGCCGCTCCACGGAACACCGCTGTCCTTGGACGCTTTGCGGTACACCTGCCGCACACGGCTGCCTTCGCGGCCCCGCAGCTGCTGCATGGTCAGCCGAGAGATGTCCTCCTCCGGAAAGCGGAGCTGATACATTTTCCGCACCACCTCCAGATGCTTGCGGGTGTGAGTGACCAGCTCTGCCTGCCGCAGCAGCAGCTGCGAGTGGGTCGTCAGCGGGCGTCCATGGGCGTAATACCGCACGCCGTGCTCTCCCACCCAGACAGCCCCCACTCCGGTGTCGCCCATAAGCTCCATGGCGCGGTGGGTCACTCGCGTGCCCGGCCCCAGCAGCAGCACCGAGATGCCTGCCGCCGGGACGGAGACCACTCCTTTTTCATCCGTCACGGTGATGGCACCGTCCTGTCGGCCAAGGGTACAGTGTTCCAGATACAAAAAGGTCATCCGGTCCTTCACCTGCGGCAGTGCCTGCAGGTCCGGCCGGATCATGCCCGGCATCTCGTCCATCTCAGTTTCCTCCGCGCATGACGGTCATCAGCCCAAGGCCGTAGGCCTTGCCGCGTCCCATGCCCTGACACAGCAGTGCCCGGAACTGCTCTGGGTCGGTCACCTGCAAAGCGCCCTCGTAGGTCACTGCCAGCAGGGTCACAGGCCGGGTGCCGTGCTTGGCAAAGTGCTGCCACTGCACCCGGGTCACGGTAAATTCCTCTTCCCGCAAAGCAAAGCCATGCTTTGCGGCGCGGTCCAGCAGCCACTGCTTCTGATACTTTGTCGAGCAGTGCGCCGCCACAGTTCCCCGCTCTGCGGGTGCCTTGGGGTCTTTGCAGCTTTTGGTGGGGTTTGCGGTCAGCCGGAACTGCCCGCAGCTTCCCGGCACCACCCGC
>ERZ779880.1155-NODE-1155-length-25663-cov-4.358560_pt1 | contig 25663 bp, 18 predicted proteins | sample MGYA00511555_ERZ779880 | MGnify/ENA primary metagenome ERZ779880 (study PRJEB29588, sample SAMEA2145815) | human gut metagenome | biome: human gut; feature: human-associated habitat; material: faeces | place: Denmark | collected 2008/2010 ... | reverse complement strand
GAGAGAATGCGAAGACATATCTTTCTGAACATCCGGAGATCATGGAAGAACTGGAGCAGAAGATCCGTGCACACTATCACATTGGAGCGGAAGGTGACGTGGAAGAGAACGAAGAAGCTGCAACTGCAGAAGGAATTACAAAAGAGGAAGAATAATCTATGATGACGGTTACGAAGATCGAACCGCTGTCAAAGACGAGATATAAAGTATATTTAGACGGACAGTTTGCTTTTACATTGTATAAGGGCGAACTGTCCCGTTATCATATAGCGGAAGAATCTGTGATCGAAGACGATATCTATGACAGTCTTCAGCAGATTATTACCAAAAGGGCGAAGCTCCGGGCAATGCATCTGCTTTCTGATATGGGAAGAACGGAATCGCAGCTTCGGACTAAATTGAAACAGGGCGGTTATGCGGAAGATGCAGTTGAGGCGGCAATCCGGTATGTGAAGTCATTTGGTTATATTAATGATGTGGAATATGCGAGAAGTTTTATTGACAGCAGGAAGGAACGGAAAAGCAAAAAAGAACTCTATGCGGCACTTGTGCAAAAAGGCGTTTCATCAGAAATTGTAGAACAGGTATTTGAAGAAGCGGACTACGGGGAGGAAGATTCCAGACAGGCGATCGAAGCGCTGATGCGGAAACGAAATTATAACCCGGAAACAGCAGATGCGAAGGAAAAGCAGAAAATGATGGGCTTTCTGCGCTCTTCAGAAGAGCTGAAGGTCTTCGATACCAATGAGGTGATTGAGTTCTTCAATAAACTGGTTTCAAGCTTCGATTTCGATGTTGAAATTGGCAAGGGCGAAACCATGAAATACATCCTGGCGCTGAAAGATCAGCCTGAGGCCGCTCAGCTGGCCTTACGTGTTGGTATTGCCGTTGCGAAAAGTGACGGTAACTTCGATCAGGACGAGAAACTGGCCTCCCGCGAGATCGCTATCGCGTTGGGCTTCGACCCGGCTGAATTTGGCCTCTGATCCACATCCCTAAGGGTAAAATATGGTTTCCACACACATCGGCTTCCCGACTGAAACGGTCATTGTTTTTATTGCGCTTTCAGTCGGTGCCATCTTTATTGACCTGTTTATGCACCGTGATGACAAGCCAATCTCGCTGAAGAGTGCTGCGCTCTGGTCCGTATTCTGGGTTGTGGTTGCGATGGCATTTGCCGGTTTCCTCTATATCCACCACGGTGCTGAGGTTGCCAGTCTGTTTGTCACGGGTTATGCGCTGGAGAAAGTGCTGTCGGTCGATAACCTGTTCGTCATGATGGCAATCTTCTCCTGGTTCGCCGTTCCGGATCGTTATCGCCACCGTGTTCTCTACTGGGGGATCATTGGTGCCATCGTCTTCAGGGGCATCTTTGTCGCCATCGGTACGAGCCTGCTGAGTCTGGGGCCGTACGTTGAAGTTGTCTTCGCTATTATCGTTGCCTGGACGGCGGTCATGATGCTTAAAAGCGGTGATGACGATGATGAAATTGAGGATTACTCCCAGCATCTGGCTTACCGTATGGTTAAACGCTTCTTCCCTATCTGGCCGAAGCTCAGAGGGCATGCCTTCCTACTTAACCAGAAGGAAGTGGATGCTGAACTGGCGAAACCAGAAAACAGCGATGTCACCATTGGCCGTGGTAAAAAAGCGGCGCTGTATGCGACCCCGCTGTTCCTGTGTGTGGCTGTGGTTGAACTCTCGGACGTAATGTTCGCGTTTGACTCGGTACCGGCAATCATTGCCGTCAGTCGTGAACCGCTTATCGTCTATAGTGCCATGATGTTTGCTATCCTGGGTCTGCGTACTCTGTATTTTGTCCTTGAGGCACTGAAACAGTACCTGGTTCATCTGGAGAAGGCCGTTATCGTGCTGCTGTTCTTCATCGCGGCAAAACTCGGCCTGAATGCGACCGATCACATCTGGCATCATGGTTACAGCATCGCGGCAACAACCAGCCTGTATGTTGTACTGGGTGTACTGGCGCTGGGCATTCTCGCAAGCGTCATGTTCCCGGGCAAACCTGAATCTGAGGAAAAGGGGAGTTAATCCCCTTAAGTGTTAACCTGAACAATTACTAATCGAAGAGGTTATTTTATGAGTGTTTCTCTTTCCAAAGGCGGGAACGTCTCCCTGAGTAAAGCAGCTCCGTCAATGAAAAATGTCCTGGTGGGCCTTGGCTGGGATGCGCGTTCAACAGACGGTCAGGACTTTGACCTAGATGCTTCAGCATTCCTGCTGGCCTCAAACGGCAAAGTGCGCGGCGATTCAGATTTCATCTTCTATAACAACCTGACGTCATCCGACGGTTCCGTAACGCACACCGGCGATAACCGCACCGGTGAGGGCGATGGTGATGATGAATCGCTGAAAATTAAACTGGACGCCGTCCCGTCTGAAGTTGACAAGATCATCTTCGTTGTGACCATCCACGATGCTCAGGCTCGTCGCCAGAGCTTTGGTCAGGTATCCGGTGCGTTTATTCGTCTGGTTAATGACGATAACCAGACTGAAGTCGCTCGCTACGATCTGACCGAAGATGCGTCCACTGAGACTGCCATGCTGTTCGGCGAGCTGTATCGCCACAATGGTGAGTGGAAATTCCGCGCAGTAGGCCAGGGTTATGCTGGTGGTCTGGCATCTGTATGTGCTCAGTACGGCATTAACGCGTCCTGATCGAAAAGTAACTTTTCATATCTGGGGCTGTTAATTCAGCCTCATTCAACTGTTTGCAGGAGCTAAAAATGGCAGTTTCTCTCGTAAAAGGCGGCAACGTATCTCTGACCAAAGAAGCACCAACCATGAATGTCGCTATGGTTGGCCTGGGCTGGGATGCCCGTGTAACCGATGGTCAGGGTTTTGATCTGGACGCTTCCGTATTCGCAGTAGGTGAAGACGGTAAAGTACTGTCAGATGCCCATTTCATTTTCTTCAATAATAAAACCAGCCCTGATGGCGCAGTAGAGCACCAGGGCGACAACCGTACCGGTGAAGGCGACGGCGACGATGAGCAGGTCAAAATCGATCTGACCAAAGTCTCAGCAGACATCAAAAAACTGGTATTTGCCGTTACCATCTATGATGCAGAAGCGCGTAAACAAAACTTCGGCATGGTGAGCAACAGCTTCATGCGCGTTTACAACAACGACAACGGGACGGAAATTGCCCGTTTCGATCTGTCTGAAGACGCCTCAACCGAAACCGCAATGGTCTTCGGTGAACTGTATCGCCATGGTACTGAGTGGAAGTTTAAAGCTGTTGGCCAGGGTTTTGCCGGTGGTCTGTCAGCGCTTGCTTCCCAGCACGGCGTCAATGTCTAAAAGACGCTGAGTCTGACCCCGGCAATGCCGGGGTTTTTTTTGGGTATCGATCCGCTATCAACGGGTGAATATGGGAAAGGGGGGGGGCAGAAAGCAGAGCTATGTTAATTCTGGCATGAACCTTTTATGCAGGCCCCGGGTTTATCTGTGGTTGCTGGTTAAAGCCAGTATTCCGTGTCTGATATCAACAGCATGCCCTTCGGATATATGTTACTTTTGCGACTTATGAAGGAACGGGCCCTGGAAAATAAGATACCCGGTCAATGAAAATTCAAATTCAACAGGTATAGAAACTTCAGCGTTATGAAAAATGGTGTCATACCATATTTACGCCTCACCGAATATCCAGCGTCCAGAACTAAGCCTAGGGAACATATATAAACGCTGCGCATTAATAATAATCAAAAATCAGGAGAGTTAATATGAATTTACAATCCGGACAAAACATACCCCTTCAGCAATCTACGATCAGGCTGAATCTTCAGTACCCTGCCAAATCCGGCTTTAAAGGCGAACCCGATACCTGCCTGTTCATGCTTAATGCTCAGGGAAAGGTCAGTGGCGATTCTGACTTTATCTTTTATAATAATTTGTCTTCTCCTGAGGGGGCAGTCAGGCTCGTTACCGGTTCGCAGCAGGCCAGCATTGAGATAGCACTGGATCGTGTTCCGGCGAACGTCAGTAAAATTGCGATCACCGTTGTCATTGATGGTGAAGATACCATCAGTTCAGGCTGTACGCTTACTGACAAAATGGCGATTGAGAAGGTGCAATTGACTTATTTGGATTTGGTCGTGGCGAGGTGGTGACCCTGCATTCTGCTAACCGGGTTATGAGTCAGGAGTCAGCGATAGACAAAGGGACTTATCTGACCGGGCCCCTGGAAAAATGGCGGGAGAGAATGATACCTTCCTGCTGACGAGACAGGACTTTGAGATGACGAGCGATAGTGCGGCAGTGATGTACAGCCTGATCGGTAGCTGCAAAACTTAACGGAATCGAGCCGGAAACGTGGCTACGCCACGTGATCAGTGTAATCAACACCTGGCCTGCCAACCGCATGAAAGAGTTGTTGCCCTGGAACGTCACTCTCTCTGTAAACTAATTTTTACCCCACGTCCTTCACGGTGCGCTTACACTCTGGACAAGTATGTAAATGATAAGTTAAAAATAATCCGTGCATTTCCTGTGACGATATTAGTTGTTGGTAACGAAATCTCATTAGCGGATCGGAAATGCACTTAACCTAATACGTTGCCACTGTTCCGCCAGGAGTTGCAGTGGCAACGTATTCTACCGTCAGTGATAGCGTTTTGTTATTATCAGAACTGATAGTTCAGCGACATCCAGTAATTTCGCTCAGGTATCACATATCCTGTTGTTGATGATCCCGTCTGGAAGTAATCACCGGCATACAGCGTACTCTTACCGGCACTGTACAGGCTCACGTCACTGTAATCCTTGTTGAGCAGGTTATTCACCGCAGCATTCAGCGTCAGGGCATCCGTCATCTTCCACGACAGACCTGCATCCACCACCGTCCAGGCTTTCAGGTATTCTCCTTTCTCATCATACACTTTCTTCTGTACAGCGCTCAGTGACGAATAATTCTGGGTGAAACGTGGTGTTTTCCCGCGATAACGGGCACCCAGCCATGATGCCACCTCTTCGGTGATCTGCCAGTTCAGTTTCGCATTCACCATGTGTTCAGGGGTATAACTCAGCGGCGCACCTTTGTTATCACCATCACGTTGTTCACTTCGGGTCCAGGTGTAATTCAGTGACAGCGTGACATCCTCTGACCACAGCGGCAATGTGCCGGCAAATTCCACACCGTGCAACCGGGCCTTTCCGCTGTTTACATAGCTATTGGTGTTATCATTTATGGAATAAGAGACAATCTTGTTGGAGAAGTCAGTCATAAAACCTGTGACATTGGCATTCAGACCGGCGGGGTTATCGTAATACACCCCAGCCTCATAACTGACGCTCTCTTCCGGCTTCAGGTCGGGGTTACCAAGTAGATTTGTTTTTCCCTGCCCGGACACACCACTAATCCCTTTATGTAGCTGCCCCATTCTGGGTGCCTTATATCCCGTGGTCACACCGCCTTTCAGCGTCCAGGCATCTGCCACATCCCAGACCAGATATGCACGCGGACTGAAGTGTCCCCCGAATTGCTCATGATGTTCATAGCGGCTGCCCGCAGTCAGCGCAAGTGCATCCGTGAGATGCCACTCATCCTCAGCAAATACCGACCAGCTTTTCTGCCGGAAAGTTTCACCTGTGCTGGCAAGGACAACTCCGTCTTTCATGGACGAGCTCTGAAACTCGCCCCCCACCGTAACCAGATGAGATTCTCCCAGAGGGGTAAGCAGTAATGAATTCAGGATAAGGTTCGATTCCTTAAGCTCCCGCGGCTGACCGGCAAGCCCCCATTTGTCGCGCTTCAGTACACTGCGTACAAGCTCACGACCTTTATTTTCTGTCTCGTTCCAGTTCAGATACGATTTCCATGTTCCGAAGGTGAAAGTATGATCATAGCCAGCTGAAATTTTGTTTCGCTCATAGCGCAGGGTCCGGTCATATCCCCCCGTCAGACTCCCCAGTTGCCCATCCCGGTTATCATAACGCTGCCGGGTGGTATCCATATCAAACCAGAGCACATCCTGCTCCGACGCCTTCCAGTCAAGACGTGCACCAAGATTATAATTCTGTGACTCCGTGGGATAAGGAATACGCGTGGCTGCTGTATCGCTCAGTGATGTGACCGATGAACCCTGACGCTGTTGTGTGCTACCGCGTACCTGCAGGCTGACAGAATCATCCACAAGGGGACCACTGCTCCAGAAATTAAACTGGCTGCTGTTACCCCATTTGTTGCTTTCCTGCAGATTCAGCCCTGCATTGACGGAAGAGAGCCATTTGTCTGCATTCTTTCTGGTAATGATATTCACCACACCGCCCATCGCATCAGAGCCATACAGTGTGGACATCGGCCCCCTGATAACCTCAATACGCTCAATGGCGGCCAGAGGGGGCATGAACCCGGTATTCATGGCAGAAAAACCGTTGGGAGTCACGTCACTGCTTCCGCCCTGACGAACACAATCAGTATCAGCGTGTAACTGGCTGGCATTCCTCGGATGCTGATTTCCAGCCCTCCGGTTTTACCCGTACCACTTTCAACATCCACACCCTCTACTGATCTCAGAGCCTCCGCCAGATCGTGGTACTGGCTGGACTGCAATTCCTCCTGGCTAATCACAGAAACACTGGCGGCTGCGTTAGTCAGCTTTTTCTCATAGCCGGATGCCGAGACAATCATCACATCCTCTGCAGCAGCTATGCTGCTGGCTGAAAATCCGAGACAGGGAATGACTACGGAAGCCAGAGTGGTTATTCGCATATTACTAATCTCCGATCATGTTAACCGGCAAGACAATACACAAATACAAACAATAATGAGAATAATTTATATTTGCCTTTTACAAAAAATAAAGATTATTGACAAAACCAAATATAAATAACGACTGCCTCGGCATGCCAGTTAACAGCTATCCGTATGGCGTGTTCGGTTTTGCGAATAAAAAATGGTTACTGTAGAAGCGGATTTCCACCACATGTCAACCATGAATGGTCAGTGATGCGAGACGACTGGGATGATTTGGTCGATGACTTCTTCCGGCGAATACTGATAGAAACATTGAAATATTGTAAGAGAAAGCGTTCAAAATTCTGTGGCACGTGAAAAATTCTACAGCGTCATCACCTTATTCAGTCGACCTTCAAAATAAACGTTTAACAGAGACAATCACCATTTGGATTGTCCGCTCCACCCAACATGTTGTTTCCTTGAGGTTCTCACACCAGAAAGGACATCAGCATGCTGAGCAGAGAGGACTTTTACATGATAAAGCAAATGCGCCAGCAAGGTGCGTATATTGTTGATATTGCGACTCAGATTGGTTGCTCTGAACGAACGGTCAGACGTTACCTGAAATACCCAGAACCTCCGGCCAGAAAAACACGCCACAAAATGGCCGAAATGGACTATATCGACATGCGTCTGGCTGAGAATGTCTGGAACGGCGAAGTTATCCTGGCGGAAATCAAAGCGATGGGTTATACCGGTGGCCGTTCCATGTTGCTTCGCCAGTTCAGGAAGACACCGGAGCAGCGCTTTACGCAGGAACACAGTCTGTTCTTCCGGTTGCTGAACCGTCGATATGAAAAAGCGAGCATTGTGCTGACGTCCAATAAAGGGTTCGCCGACTGGGGGAGAGATGTTCGGTGATAACGTGCTGGCAAAATATTCACCCAACGCATTGAGCGTAATAATCTGACGCTACGCACCCGCATTAAGCGGTTGACTCGTAAAACCATCTGCTTCTCACGCTCAGTTGAGATCCACGAAAAAGTGATCGGAGCGTTTATCGAAAAACACATGTTCTACTAATTGGATGCACCACCGAATACATTAATTTATATAACAACATCAAAATACATTTTAGGTTGTCGCTAATCAAAAATTATTAAGTGTTACATAATTAGAGGGTATAGATATGATTCATCCTGGCTCTTCTTTAGATAAAGCAATTAACAATACAAGAGTTAAAAATGTTAGTACTGATGTTAAACATGGCCAAATTCAAGAGAGAAAAAGGAACTTTATCTATAAAAAAAATGATGATATCTCATCCAGATTTAAACTTTACAGTTCGCTCGTAAAGCAGAAAAATGCGACAGAAGATGTTGTTTTAATAGGCAAAATGATTTTAGATGAAGTTAGAAGTTACAGAACTATACATAATGATCGAAATATCGTAAGTAACTCAGGAAACTGGAAAACATCTTTTTTATGTAATCTTGCTAGACTACTATATAGCATATTTAATGGTAGTAACTATTTTTGTTCCCGAGAGGGTGAAAATAATTCATCCCCCAGTTCTACTCTACTTACTATACATCAGCCTGAAAAGCAGGAACTATTACAACAAAAGAGTATCAAACATTTACCAACAAGTAATAACATCGACGGATACATTAAAATAAGAAAAACAAGAGGCGCTGAAGATCAAACAACAACTATCACTCAAAGTTTGATAATTAATGAGTTGTTAAATGGAGTTGATAGAAATACCATCCCTTTTCAGAAAATAAGTGAGCTCAATGATATCATACATTCATATGAAAATATGCAAATTAAAAATAGTCGAAAAGGTATAGAAATACTTGTTAAGCAGGGAGAGCTGTTATCATCATTAATAAATGATAATAAAGGAAATAAACAATTATCAGACAATGCATCTAAAATAATAAACTTATTGGGTATAGAGTATCAGTCACATAAAGTAGACATAGAGCCATTTATACATGCAGTATGGGTTGCTGGCGCACCTCCTGATAATACATTTTCATATATAACGGCATTTTTAAATACATATAAAGATTATACCTACCTGCTCTGGATTGATCCTAATGCCTTTGGTGCGGCCAAGTTTAGTGGGATTTTAAAAAATATAGCGATGAATTATGCAATTATGCGTTTGAGAAGAACGAATCCACATTTAGCGGAAGAAATGAATGAAGTGATATTAAAAATACAAAACATACAAAATGAAACTATAGAATTTAAGGAAACAAGAGAAAGATTGAAGGAACTTGAAAATAGATATAAATCATTAACGAGTGAAACTAAAGAAAAATTCAATGTTTTTTTTCTTGAGTCAATGATAGGTATGCAAGACAACTATTTTACATATTGTATATCAAACGGAATATCAAATACTGATGATATATCCAGACTTGACTTTTTAACTAACGTTTTAAAACTTTCACCAGAAGTTCAAAATGACTTTAAATCTACAGTAGAGAAAAACAAAAGAGATATAGACTTATTAAAAAATACAATATCTCAAAAATTTGGGGATAGATTTCAACTGAGAGATATTAACACATTGGAGTCATTTAAAAAACCACAAGATTATTTTTTTTATCAACAAGAGATGCTATTAAGATGGAACTACGCCGCTGCATCAGATCAGGTAAGAATTAATATATTGAAAGAGTATGGAGGGATTTATACCGATACAGATATTCTTCCTGCATATTCAGATAAAGTATCACAGATAATAAATGAAAAAAGTGATGATAAGAGGTTTTTTGAAGATTTAAAACTAAGAAGGATTATATCAGAATCTATTCTGTCTCTGATAAAAGGGGAAAAGTACTCAATTAAACATGATGGATTAGATGAAACAACACTAAATCAGTTAAATAACATATTGAGTGAAATAGAAAAACTGACGATAGATGATTATTTTAAACCCGTTGAGACAAAAGTTGTCAGAGATACATTTAAAATTTTTAAAAGATATCAAAAATGGACAGAAAACACCTGGAATATTAGAGGGAATAATAATTTCATGTTAACTCACAAGGGAAGTAAATGTATTGATTTTATTCTATCAGGACAGAAAAAACAGTATTTAGAACTCCAACGCATCAGAGATAATATAAGTTATAATAATCTATTTTATACTACAGAGGATCTAAAGTCTTTAAATAATGTGGCAATAGGAGGAATACCTGCAAAGAAATATTTAGAACACGGTTTGTTTTCTGAATATAGACAGGACGGTACAATTCCTTATGTGGTTAGCACTTTAAATATATCTGGCCCAGACATGATTATGCGACAAATGAAAAAATACTATAAATCTCTTGGGCGCATAGGTGAAGTGCATATTAAAGATAATAAATTGAGTGATGTTAATTTTTTGGGTGTATATGCAAGTTCAAATAAAGACAATAAAAGTTTTAACTGGCTAAATCCAGTGAGTGTTGGTATTAATGATATTACACCAGATGATGAAAGCTCATGGGCTGTCAGAAATAATGATATAAATAAAATTCTATTCGAAAAAATAAACTGCCATGTACCCGAAAAACTACCTACCTCCCTATACTATGAAATCGATTCGCGGTCTTTTTTTCAGGGGTGGGATAATAAAAGCATAAAGCATGTTACAGAGATTAATAAAGACCTCATCAAAGATATTAATTTATTATTAACATCGTCTAATATTGATGTTAAACTTTTAATAAAACTGGATCGTGAATTATATGCGATTAGCAGTAAAATAGATAATCCGTTGGCCTTGCGCTCTATAAGAACCTTACAGCTACAATTAGCTAATTACGTAACTTCGAATACATTTGAACCTGAAAACACAATTAATTTTATTTATGATTTTTATAGAAAAAAACAAGATGACTTACTCAGCGCAATAAAATTATTTTCGCGTAATGATGCCGATACAAAAATTATTGTCTGGTACAATTCCGTAATGGAAAAAAATGTGTTTCTCCGAGAGGTTATATCATGTGTTCTACGAAGTAAAAAAGTAGATAGTTATATAAATGAAAACAAAAAAAACTTATCTAAGGAGGATGCCGGAGCTTTAAGAGATTATGCAAAATTAAAAATGAAAGAACTATTTTCGATGTTAGATGATGATGGTTATAAAAAAATCATAACTACAAATGCATATATTAAAGAGAGGGATAAACTATCAGGCATTATATACAACATCGAAAATTCGATTATATCGGGTCATGAATCATTTGATATAATACGAAGCAATCAACATGAGTGGGGGGATTTATCAACGGTAGAGCAATTTAAAAAATTTGAGTTTTATGTGAAAAGTGAATTATCTTCGGCTAAGTCAATTTTCGATGATATAAAAAACAAATATATAACAGATCCTGAAACAAAACGAAACGTACTCTACCATCAGTTAGATAGTGATATTAAAGAGCGAATAGCATTTCTCGATATATCCCACTATGCATATCCGGGTAGTTTATTAGAAAAATTACAATTAAGTGGCTACGTTTTTTCTGATATCAACATAATTGCAGAATACTTATTGGCTAGTTACGGAGTTTCTGGACATTATTCTCACGGCGTGGTATATCCAGCTCCATCTGATAAATTACTTGAGCTATTAAGAAGACATACAAAGAGCAATTCTGAGTGGATAGAAAAAATAACCCCATATGTTTATGATATATTATCCGATAATGTATCCAACGTCTTGCGCCCCCCTTTATCAGAAGAACAGAAAAAAATATTGAATGATATAAAATTAGAAATTAGTAAATCTGTATCAGAACAGTATTTCATGAAGTTGACAGAGCAAAAATCATCAGTTATTGGTATTAAATATTCTGTTGATTTTGACAGATACAATGAGAATTTGTTTTTGTCTTTACCTATAAATCAAAATTTAACGCTGCCTTTTATGTATCGCTACTTCGAGATGCTATATGACATTCACATTGGAATAATAGAAAACAAGGCAAACAGGGAGTTTATATATAGTAAGTTTTCATCTTTAAACCTGGATTTTTTGATTAATGACGAGAGAGTTTTGAATCTTGAAGGTTTAATAAAAAAATATAAATATTTATCGCTGAGTGAAATACATAGAACTTTAACAAATAGTACTTCATTTGCAGATATTTCTATACCATTATTGCAGACCATATGTCCCAGCATAACAACAATAATAAAAAAAACAGAATATTATGGGCATCAGTTAACAAATGCTATGACTGTTGCTTCAGTGGTTAAACCATATGACTTTAGCAATCTTGGTGCCATAAATAGTATAGATAAATCCGTTTCTGATGTGCCTGCATTGCATACAATTGTTGAACAAGCAAAATATAATTTACTTTCATGGAATGATTTTTATAACACTCATGCGTCAATATGGGATACAATAGCAAGACAGCATAAAAGTACAAATATCGAATTTCACCCACAAAGTCTTCTTTTTGATAGAGATTCGAAAGGAAAGTGCCTTGGTTTATCTCTTCTGTATCTTGATACAGGGGGGTACGGAGGCGGATATCAAAAACTGAGGCACAATATTGACACTGCCAGCACATTATATCAAACAAAATACAATGACAATCTAAAATTATCTAACCGTGATGATTTCTTTTTAAGAAAAACACAGCGTATCATTACAATGTCCAATGAGTTAGGTAATAACAGGTTAAAAAATGCACAGTTAGAGGTTCTGGAATTGAAAGACCCTATACTAACTGAAGGCATATTATACCAGCGTCGTATATCATCTCTTTTAATAACAACAGAATATCATTCACTTGCATTACAACAAATATCTTCTTTTTGGAGAGTAACTGATCCTAATTTTGGTCATTGTGACTTTCATTCCTTAGCACAGGCTTTAACGTTTATAAAAAATATAACGAGCAATCGTAACTTTTCATCTTTATATGGAAGTGGCATTGTTAAAATTTACTTCAGTGAATCTCTTAATAATTGGAAGTATATTAAGCTCCCCCTTGTTCAGACTGGTTCTTTGTTAAGAGACATATATTTAACAACCCCAGAAAAATTATCCACAAGCGGGGGTTCATTAAATATTATGGGGCATCTCGTGCCTGTCAGTTTTATTTATGATATCGGAGGGGTTATTAATGGTAACAGAATAAGTGAAAGTACAGATGTGAAAAATAAAATTAGGAGCTTAAAAATAAATGGGGATATTTTACAACATTATATAAATACGCATTATTTGTCAGAGGAGCAAACTCAGAAGATAAAAGATATTGTGGATTTTTTAGGTATTCAGGATAACACAATAAAAGTTAAGCTTGAAAGTGATATTAAACCTATAAGTGAAATCCAACAGCCCCTTCATTCCATTCTTTCACGGCAGAAAGAACACGTAAAGAATTTACTATCTGGATTGCTTGATGAGTTTTCAAATAAGTTAAGAAAGCAAGGTCTTTCACTTAAAACAAATGTTCTTTCAGTTAATAACTTCAAAGAATCAAAGATAAATAGTGATACAGTGGAGGTTACAGTAACAGATCTGCAAGGAAGACTTTATCGTGTTGATATAGATACAAGAGTTATTGGCTTAACTTTTAAAGAGGGGATAAATAGTTTATCCGAAGCACTCGAACACATGAATATCGATGCGATTATGTCTGTTATTGGCTTGGTTCAATATGCACGAATGATAAAAATGAATGACAATATTAGTGCAATAGATCATGCAGGAGCAGTATCAGATATAAAAAATATTGTAGACAAATTTTTAGGCGGAATTTTGACTCTTACTAATAATCGCGTATATAATCCTGGCGGTGTATCTGGTGCCTCGCTTGAAGGATTTATATCTTCTGGGTTGGAGGTGTGTGCTTCAAGAATGGGTGGCACCGCAGGGCGTTATCTTAGCAATGTGGCAAAAGTAATTAAATTACCTTTGCTAGATATAGGCATAAATATTTGGTCATTATATGATTCTTCATTAAATCATGCTAAAGCCACCACACAAATTGAATATATATCAACAGCAATAGATGTATCTTTTTCATCTATAAATACAGCTTTGTCAATAGGCGCAATCGCATATCCTCCTTTGGCAATAGCTATAGTTCCGATAACTATTTTTTCTCATGAAGTAAAAAACTATGCTGTTTATGTGAATCAAATTAATGAGCGCCATAAGTTATGGCTCGAAGCTGAAAAGTATCTGGACAATGGAAGTGCAAAGGTTCTAAGCATTAACAAAGCCACAGGCATAATCGATTTATCAAATAATCAGGTGTTAGGTAATATTTATTTAGATATGAGAGAAAATCCTCCAATATTACACGGTGAGAAATCATATAATAGCGGAAAGAATATTGGTAGTCATCCTGATATGACTGACAGAGAGATTATGGAGTCTAGAGCATACAATTTTGCATGCACAAAACTCTCAGATGCAGGTGAACCCGATATTTTCGGTTGGGGAGATAAGGAAATATGTAATTCAATGGAATTATCAGAATCACAATTAGCTAATGGGTATTCTAACCGCCAATGGCCTTCTCAGATTCCAGTTATTCCAGAAGGAATTTATAATACAGTATATCTTGGATATGGAGAAACATTGCGAGCTAATACTGAAGTTACATTGAGTAGCACTGGTTACTTTTACGAGATTGCAAGGGCATATACTGATGATGAACTATCTGAGCCATTATTAACAGTATGTAACCAACATAGTCATGTTATTGGTGGAAAAGAACCATTAACAATTATTATTCCCGCTATTGAACATGGTATGCTTGGCTCTAATCTACATATGATTGAACGTTTTAAAAACTATAATTTCTCGATATCAGGAGGGAAGGGAGGGATAAAATTAATGGTTGGTGGTATTGGTGATTACAACATAGAATGTACCCCCGGTGTTAGAAATATTATATCGTTTGAACAATTATCACGTGACTTCAATCTGGATTTGGATTTATCAGATGGGAGGAAACAAAATTTTAATTTTCATCATCCCTCAGGTTTTTATTCAGGAAAAGTTATGAGCATAACGCAAAAGGGTATAAATGCGGTTGTTGGTACTAAACTGGGATATGATAAGATTCGTGGTAATAATCTTGATAATACCTTTTCTCTTGGGAGTGGAGGAGGTGTTATATATTCTGGAGGAGGGAGCAATACCTATTTCGTTCCCGCCACACTACAGGATAATTTACACATATATATATCAGAAAAATCAAATGGCAATCATATTATATTAGGTGATATGCACTCTCGCCTATCTATTGAATGCCACTTTAGTAATAATGAAAGAGAGTTTATAAAGATGGGCTACTATAATGGATGTGATGTGATTTTAGAAAGTGACACTATACAAAAAATAAAATCATTTGCAAAAAATATAACAATACAGACAGCGGATGGAGTTATGGCAAATTGGGATGATAAACTAAATACTCTGTCTGTTTATTCAATAGATATGATTGCATGGAGGGATAAAAATAAAACTGCAAAAGAACCGTTACCAGTTGATGTAATCCAGTTAACTAATTGGAGGATGCATAACACATGCTCTTTATTTTATGATAAATATCAAGTTGATATTGAAGCCAATAAGTTAACGTATACAGTCTTATTTCCTGATACGGAGTTACCCGTTCAGCTCAATTATACCAGTATTATTTATGGTAATCATGGGGCAAAATACACCTTCCTCAATTCAGGAAGTAAAACTATAGATATTCACATTCTTGATAAAAATAGTGATTATGATACTTTTGACTTCCGTAATATTATTTTTGAACATTACACCAATGAGATATTTATAAGTTTTGATAATCAAGGAGGATTTGTTATATCAATATTAAATAATGCTACGAGTGAAGCGGCGAACATTAATGTATTCCGAAAAAACATGACTTCTTTAGATAGTAGTGGTTCATTGATATATTTGCCTAGCGGTGATATTTATCATATTTCAGATATCTATAAAATGTCCAGAGGTAGAAAATCGTTTAAATTAAATGTAGAAAAGAAACCTGACATTGATGATATCATCAATGTGGCTATTTTAGAAACTTCTTATCTACAAATAAAAAAAATCCCCAATAATGATGATAGTGATTATATTTTATGTTTAGACAACCCTAACCTCTCATCTTACACATTGAACTTTAATGACTTGTCTGGATACATATCAAGTTTATGGGATAATATTAGGGGTAGTTTTACCCCTTTTCATAAAAATACTGTAAACATCGCCCCTAATGAAAAAAAATATATTTCCCTAATCGGACTTGATAAGTTGTCATTCAATATTGATGTTTTTAGACAAGCATTAGAGGTAAAAAATAAGAATAGTTACAAGATAAGTAAATTTACATGGGAAACGTATGGTGATATCGTTGTATCACCTGAAGATAGAATTTCTCATCTGGAGTTAGATGGGTTTAATTATTTTTCACAACCCGAGTTAGATACTCCAATATCTGACTCATTTTCATATTTATATGATAATTTTCAGATCGTTGATAGTGATGTGCATATTAAGCTTCTTCATCTCAACAGAGAAACAAAGCAAATAACACCACATCGTATTATTCTTAAAAGATACTTTATAGACTCATTTGCTAAAACAAGTATCACTGACAGAGAAAAGAATATATATCCTGTGATTTGTGATTCACCTGATCACTTCACAAGCGACATATATAGGCATCCATTTAGAATAGTTCTCGGGAATAAGACATTGTATCCATCAGAAGAACTTGTAAAATTCATAAGCACCTCAAAAGAATATTTAAGCAATATGGATGTGATTAACAATGTTATTGTTCCTCAAAAAACAACAAAGAAAAACAAATTATCCATAGTTAGTTTAAATAGCAATGTCAAAAATGATATTGTATTGTCCGGAGTAATGACCGGAACATCAAAGATTTTTCATCTAAATAATTCAGGTGATTTATTGTTAACAACCTCAAAAACTCATGGTGGTGGGGTTGTGGTTATTTTTAAAGATTTTATAAATAACTGGTGGAAATATAATCTTACTTTAATAACAGTTCCTATTGATAATAAATTGTCAGACAATAGAATAAATATAACCCCAATGGGGATAAAGATACAGGAAACAGTCAGTGGAAATGACAGGTTGTTTTTTTACCCTACTCCATTAAAAAATGGATGTTTTATCTTGCATAATCCACTTTACTCTAACTCATTCCCTTCTTTATATTCACATGAATTATTTGATTTGATTGAAGCATATAGAAATCCAACGTATTCGTATTTACAGAACAATATTATCAATAGATATATACATACTGTTTCTGAGTATGCTGGAAAAGACGGTATTGCCAATATGTCATTATCTATATACGCATACTCGACATGTCGTTTCTGGTCAAAAGAAAGTGTGGCTGTAGGAGATACAATAAAATTGTCTAATTATGAGCATATTGAGTTTAGCTTTAATTCATTTAGTAAGGATTACTTTCGTGAACAAAATAGTGATATATATAAAATATTTTTTAAAATTGCTTCTTCGAGTAATTCGGTTGTTGTGGATAAAAATACGCTCACTCAAAAAAACTTCCTAGAAAACAATACATTTTTCAGTATTACAGGTATAGATGAGTCTCTCTATGAAAAGCATATAATCTTTATCACTCTTAAGGTTATTGTCCCCTCAAAAAAGTAGCGCTGATTTCCTGTATGCGGAATTTGCTGACTAATCTTACCCAGCATCAGCAGACGTTCCAAAGGCCACGACATACTTCGCGAAACGCCTGATGGATGAACTGCGTGCCCAGGGTTACCATTTTAAAGTAAAAACCGTGACGGAAAGCCTGCGCCGTCACGGACTGAGGGCAAAAGCTTCCTGGAATTTCAGTCCGGTCTGTTACCGCGCACACAGCCAGCCTGTGTCAGAAAATCTGCTGGAGCAGGATTTTTACGCCAGTGGCCCGAACCAGAAGTGGGCGGGAGACATCACATATTTACGTACGGATGAAGGCTGGCCGTATCTGGCTGTGGTCACGTGCCATTATTGGCTGATCAATGTCGTCACGCATGACGGCACAGGAGCCCCCGGAACGTTATGCTACCGCATGTCATTTGCAAAAATGACAGATAGATATACTTCAATTTGAATCTTAACAATTAGCATGGGAATGTTGTCAATCCTCTGTATGGAGCCACCACATATTGCAATTTTTGTTCTCTTTTAAAATATATTCCACGAGCGTCTTGTGGGACCTTTTGCTGTTATAGGGGGGCAGTTTGGATATCGAAAATTATTGTACGTTAAGGCTGAATTTCAATCGCAAAGCATAACCTTACCTTTCTGCTTACTTATGCAGTTCAAAGAGTACCAACTCTGCAATTTTCGTTGCCACAGATGCAATATCGTTACTTTCCAGTCACCATGCCGCTGAAAGCCCACACCATGCGATAATCCACATCAAGAGCCGCTTTCTGTCCAGACCCGCTGTTGTGAGGTGTGAGGTGTGAGGTGTGAGGTGTGAGGTAGCCTGAGTTTAACGGACAGGCCGATGAAGGACGCCGTTACCGGGATAATGTAAGAATCTTTTTTTGAGTATGTCAACATAACCTGAGGCAAAGTACCTCAGGTTCCAGTAATCAGCCGACCTGACAGTCTTCTGTTAGCCCTACAGATATGTCGTGTAGCTAACCGCGCATGTCAAAGCCGGATTTTTGAAAATCTCTATAAACTTCCGGATTGTTGAAGGCCGGGAATTTAGCTTTATGGGCTGCTGACTTTATCGCTTCGCAATAGGCTTTATCGCCATTACTGGTTGATATTTTTAACGCCGTGCCATCCCGGGAGAATTCCATATGCAACCTGCATTTTTTCCTTTTCCATTTTTGCGGATCATCAAGTTTAGCATTAATTGCATCCCTGATTCCCCGTGCCTGCTCCCCCCATTCATCCTGATCATCCCAACGTCCTGAACTGCAACTACCCAGGGCTGTAGTTTTATGGCAATTTGAAGGATGTAATGGCGCACATCCCGCCACAAAGCTGACTAAAATAGCCAGTATAACGATTTTCTTTACCCCCATATATTGCTCCTCAACCCATATAGATCTCAGTACCATAGCTCTGTCAGAGCAAAGAAAATCTTAACTAATACAAGTTAAGATTTTTAATATCCACTCCTCATCCCTACATTCCAGGTGATGGTGGCGTCCACTCATTATCCTGAACTGGAGCATAAGATGCGCCATGCCCCCCGGATATGCTTTTCTGTTGCCTGATATATTCGTGGTAGTACTGTTCACTACGCTGACGATGTAAATCCACATCCGGGCGGCTGATTACAAAGTGTCCATTTCCGGTTATTCCAGCTGCATTATGCCAGGCCACCATTTCCGCAAATACATCATTAAACTGTTGATATGAGCCTTCCGGTTCAAAACCCATTCCTGGCTCACGATCAAACAATACAGGAGCAATCAGATTCAGCTTATCCACCAGTTCATTTCTGTCCTGATGATGGTAGAACACCACACGGTCCCCATAATCCACACAGACTAACTCGCCATTCCTCCGATCACGAAAACGCACACTGCCATCTTTCTGCAGACGGGCTTCGAGAACGCCAGTGTCTTCATAAAGTGGAGTTCCTCCCGGTTCACAGAGAATCACGCAGCGGTCGGCATTCGTTGTTCGTCGCTTGTCTTTGCGACGATCACGATAATCCCAGCCACGTAACTGTGATAATGCAGCTCTGTCTCCCTGTACCGCCTGTTGCTCCACCCACTGCCGGTAGGACAAAGGATACCACTTACCCTCCTCAATCAGTGACAACCGCTCTTCCTTCACACTCTCCTTCAGCCTGATCAGCGCCTGCATACGCTGCACTTCCGCAATATGGTAATGCAGCTTACGCAATTGTGGATCCCGGAACTGCACACGGATATACGCCTTGCGCCGACGGCAGGCAGCATGAATTTCCCGTAACCGTTCTCCGTAACGTAAGTCGGGTTTACGCCAGTGCTCCTTCCATGCAAGATAACGCGCGCGCAAATCTTCCCGCGCAGCTGCACGGGCTTCACGGCGTTCACGACGCAGTACAGGATCGCGCCGGAAGCCGGGCTCCACTTCATCGCTGGCAGCAAGTTCCGGATTGTAGCGACATTCAGGCTTCACCCGTTCAAATATATCTGCACCTGCAATCTCAAATGGCCCTGCCTGCGGCTCAGCCCTGGATAACGTCAAATCCGGGTGGATACTGCTGGCCTTCACTGGTGTGAGCTCATGATTAAACGCATCCACAATCACAAGACAATGATGCTGTTTCTGCAACATAAGCCCTTTACGCGCAAACATCTCATGGCACGCCTGCCAGCTGAAATTCCCGCCCGCGATCATATCTTCAATCAACGACTCACACTGAACAGTTGTGTACCCCCACAGACTTTCCTTATCAGAAAACAGTTCGCGCTTTATTGCTCCCTGTGGACCTGTCCCCATCCGCATACGATACCATTCGTAATCACTGACAGCCTGAGTACCAAGATTACGTCCCCGGAACCGTTCTCCGGGTATAACCTGAGTAAAAATATCCTTCGGTACAGGCTGCCATCCACCATCCAGATCCTGCATATAATCCAGCGTCATTAACGGCCACACACTGTCTGCACGTACTGGTGTCTGTTGTTTATCAAATCCATCATGCAGTACCAGATGCCCGTGCTGGACCCCCATCCATAATCCAGCCGTTGCCAGAGTTCTGTGCACATCCAGGCAACTTTCCAGCTCACCATTTCTCGCCATTTCCGGTAAGCGTTCGGCAAAATGACGGCAGGCGTACTGTTTCAGACTCTCCGTTTCTGCCACTTTTTCCGGCCGGATATCAACGTTTATGGCTTCCGGATCATAACGACCGGGTGTCCCCACCTGACTGAAAATATCTGTCGGTACAGGCTGATATTCCCCCAGTTTCCGCCCCAGTTTTTCAGCTGTCCATAACGGTCCGAACGAACTGAGTGCAACACCTTCCCGCGCTCTGTCCCAGCCATCCTTCACCACCAGTTCCCCTTCCTGCATCGTGATATACAGACCATCACTGGCCAGCCGTTTATGCAAAGATAACCAGTCCTGTGCGGGCTCTTCACGCAGCCCGGCAATCGACATCTGAGCAATATATTCCCTGAACGTCTGCTTTTTCCCGCGTCGCCAGGCTGTTCATGCCCGTACAATGCCAGCAAGGAGAAAGGGGCCACCGGCGAACCAGCAGCCCCTTTATAAAGGCGCTTCAGTGCAGTCAGACCAGCATCAGCCCTGAAAAGGCGGGCCTGCGCCCGCCTCCAGGTTGCTACTTACCGGATTCGTAAGCCATGAAAGCCGCCACCTCCCTGTATCCGTCTCTGTAACGAATCTCGCACAGCGATTTTCGTGTCAGATAAGTGAATATCAACAGTGTGAGACACACTATCAACACACACCAGACAAGAGAGCTGCGTGGTAGTTTCATGGCCTTCTTCTCCTTGCGCAAAGCGCGGTAAGAGGCTATCCTGATGTTGTCTAAGCATGCAGGGGCCTCGTGGGTTAATGAAAAATTAACTACGGGGCTTTTGTCCTTCTGCCACACAACACGGTAACAAACCACCTTCACGTCATGAGGCAGAAAGCCTCAAGCGCCGGGCACATCATAGCCCATATACCAGCACGCTGACCACATTCACTTTTCCTGAAAATAACCCGCTCATTCAGGCTGTTTACGGGCAATCCGTGTGATTGTTGCCGCATCACGCACCTCCCGGAGTTTGTTCGGCACCATCCACCGCTCCATCTCACGGACAGCATGACCGGCCTCCTTTGCTGCCAGACTGGCTTCCGCGATAACCTGCCAGAATGGCATATCCTGCCACTGCCAGCGTTCCATTCCGGCCAGTGACGGAAAACGCTCGCCCCACTGCCAGAACAGGGTTTCCAGGTCATGCTCTGCCACCCGATCACTCCAGCGTGCATACCAGCTTCCGACTGTTTCCGGTGAATGGAACGCCAGTTCGATTTCAGCCTGGGCGACCAGCGCCTGGTACGCACGGGCTTTCTGCTCTGCCTCCCTCGCCTGCTGGCGGCTGTACTTCTGCATGACCAGCGCGGATTTATGGCGACTGCGTTCCCTGACACAAAACCGCACCGACGGGAACAAGCGTTCTGCTGCATCACCGGGAAGGGGAAGGAGGCAGACCTCGCCCTGTGTTTCAATCAGCACATCGATGGCATACAACCACTGAAGACGGTTTCCGTGCAGTTCTTCTGCGGTCAGGGACGGCATGAAAAATCGCAGGTCAGACAGCGATATCCTGCGGCTTCCGTTCAGACAGCGGAAAAACGCCCCCGCATACGGATATTCCGCCAGCGTGTTTCCCTGATTGCGGCGTTTTTCCGTCTCTGCCACTGCCCGCCATGCGGCCTGTTGCTCTGTGCTGAGGGGAACCAGTGCCTGTGAACGTGCGCTCATACCTGACCTCCTTCCGCCATCAGGATATGGATGATGTCGTTAACGCTGTATCCCTGCGTATCCAGTGACGCCGCCAGTGCCAGTGAATGGCTGACGGCTTCCGGTGCAAACCGCCGCTGTACCTGAACCACCGCAAACGGCTCACCACCGGCATTCACCAGAACCAGCACCCAGACCTGGGAGACATCGCCCGGTGAACATAACGCCAGGTGAAAACGTTCGTGGGCAGGCGTGAAACGGACCTGGACGGGGAAAAAGCCGCCAAACTCGCTGCCGTACTCGCCGTTCATCGTCCAGTTGTCCGGCGCATCCAGCTCCCGCATCACGGCGTGTGTCAGCTCACGACGTGCATCACTTCCGGCAGCCCGGATATCTTCATATTCCTGTGCGTTCATGGTATGTAATACATTCAGAGTCAGTTCAGTTTTCATCACGGTATCTCCCTTGCTGCCGCCCCGTCTCCGGCGGGGCGGTGTGGTTGTTCATCAGGCGGCATCAGCCAGGTTATCGGTGCGTTCAGTGGCATCCGTCTGTGGGCGTGGTGCACACATCCAGCCAGGCACCCAGCGGTTGTCTTTCATATGGTGCTCTGCATGTTCAGCCGCATCGCCTTTCTTCATCTTCTCCGCGTCCCGTGCGGCACCGGATAGTCCTGCCTCATTCAGGGCTGCGATAATCTGCGGCTTTTTCAGGTGTCCGAAAAAGTTTGCTTTCGTCGGCTGCCACCAGTCGCGCATGTGAAAGCCGATGGCGCTCTCCAGCGTGTCCAGCGGACTGCGTGACGTGTGACCATACTCACGGGTCTGGACACCGTGGATACTGCACGCGGTGCAGAAACTGAGCAGTGATAACAGCACCTCCTGACTGAGTGACAGGAACGTCGTCATATCCCGTGCCCATCCATCCGGCAGCAGGGCGGCAAGACGGGCTTTTTCTGCCATCATCGCCATGAATGCGGCACCTTCCTTCCCTGACGGCGCATCGCTGGTCAGCGAATAATGCTCACATTCCAGGCGGATTCTGGCGGGATTGCTGTACGCTCCACTGCCAAATACATTCAGACAGAGTGTCCATGCCAGAAGTGCCAGGGATTTGTCTGATTGCTGCATCAGTGCCGCCTGGACTGCCAGCGTGCGCTCTGAGGACATTTTCGTCAGCAGCGGCAGACTGATTTCCTCCACTGAGGCTTTCTCCTGCACCTGTTCCGTGCGGTAATCGTTATCAGCCACATCATCCTCACTGCGCAACTGCACACCACGCTGGACACACACGTTGCCATAACGCCAGGACACCACCACGCCACTTCCGGCACGCATCTCCGGCGTCCACGCCCTGACCTTCGCCATGCAGCGCATCAGCTTCATTTCGGCTTCCAGCAGGTCGGATTCCTCACACTGGTTTTCCAGCGCATCGTAACGTGCCATCAGTTCGTTCAGGCGTTCTTCTTCTGCCTCCGTCAGCACCGCTTCCGGCTCCGGCAGACTGCGGTATGTTCCGGCATCCTCACGGCAGAAACCAACAGGCTCCATACGTCCGGCGCACCATTCCCAGCCTTCGGCTTCCCGAAGGTGTTCGGCGACAGCCTGGAGTTTTTCCAGCAGGGCGGCATCGAGCGCTACGCAGTCCACATAGCCACCCTCGTCGTCACTGAACAAATCGGTGCGCAGTTCATCTGGCGAGAAGGTATCAGCCCCCACGAAGCGGAATTTACTGTTCCCTGCCACCGCCACTTCACTTTCGGTCACCAGACGACGAATGGTCTGTACTTCCGGTTTACCGCCCCATCCCGACTGACAGGCGGCTTCAAACACCTGCACCTGACGCGCGGTGTCGTTCTCCAGCGCCAGCGCCTGACAGTGCTCGGTGGTGATGCGGTCTTCTGCCAGCGCATCGAGGATGACAGGCGCAAGGTCTGCCAGTTTCAGCATTCGCTGAACGTGGCGGGGCGAATAACCCAGCAAATCACCGATTTGTGCAGGTGTTTTGCCTTCCTGCGCCATTGCACGGAATCCGGCAATCTGTTCGGCAGGGTGCATATCCCGACGATGACCGTTCTCGGTCATCGATGCGGCAGTCGCCAGCTCCTGCGGAATGACCTTCACACGGACAGGCCAGTCAGCCGGAATGATGTCACGCTCTGCCAGCATGTTGAGTGCTGCCAGTCGGCGACCACCTGCGGCGACACCGTAACGGTCACCTGGCAGGGCATGAACAACCAGATTCTGTAACAGGCCGACACCTTTAATGGAGTCCGCCAGTTCGCTGACGGACTCCGCAGAATACGGCACCGTGCGCACATTCAGCGGTGACTTAATCAGCGAGGCCAGCGGCACGCTCACTTCCTCCGTCTGCGCCAGCAGGGCCGACAGGACTGTTTCCTGCGTTTTTGCAGGTTTACGGCTGGATTTACGCTCCGTTTTTGCCTTAGACTCTGTAACTGACATAGTTAGTACCTCCCAAAACGGTAATAATGATTGTCTGCCGGACGCGTTCCCGTCCGGCACCTCTCTTACTTAATAATCCCGAAATCACGGATGACATGGTTCATCCAGTACCCGGCACCGTCCTCAAAATTCCAGGTACGCCAGACCATTGCACCGTTATTACGGACAACCAGGCGAAACTGTTCGCCGTGGTCATTCTCGATAAAGACGTTCCGGTACTGTGCGGCAACGGCTTCGGCATGTTTGCGGGTAAAAGGACCGTCAGGCAGTCCCTGAAGTATTCTGAAATATTCGCTCATCCTCATCTCTCCGGTGATGCCCCGCACAGGACGGGGCGGTTGTCACAGTCAGTCGTTCAGAACGGGATATCGTCTGAAAACCCGTAATCGTCACCCTCCGGCGGTTGCGGCTGAGGCTGACCGCTGAACTGTTGCCCCTCTTCCGGCTGAGTCTGAGCACCTGCGGCACGTACCAGCATCTGCATGGTGCCCGTGGTCTTAACAAGAATTTCGGTTATCCTCCCAGCTACGGGTGCGAAGCTGACCTTCGATGTAGACCTGCGCGCCCTTGCGCAGATATTCACCTGCCACTTCCGCGAGCTTGCCGAACAGCACCACGCGATGCCATTCTGTCTGCTCCCGCATCTCCCCCGTCTGTTTGTCACGCCAGCTTTCTGACGTGGCCACCTGCAGGTTTGCCACTGCGCCCCCGTTGGGGATGTAACGGACTTCCGGATCTTTTCCCAGGCGTCCTACGAGGATGACCTTGTTAATGCCACGAACTGCCATGATGTGTCTCCTTCTGTTGATGTTTTCAGCCCCCATCATCTTTTGAGTTTCGGGAGCCGCGGTTTTGACGTTTTGCGGGGACCTGCCTTTTGTTCCCTCCGGTATTCACCATCACCTTTTTGAGAACCTTCGCCGCAAGGGGCATCACTGCCACGGCCGGAAACGACTGTCCGGGGGCAGACCGCAAAACTTTTTGCCTGCTTTTGGGCAAAAAGTTTTGCGGGATGTGCATTTCACCCCT
>ERZ779880.1152-NODE-1152-length-25776-cov-3.306753_pt1 | contig 25776 bp, 14 predicted proteins | sample MGYA00511555_ERZ779880 | MGnify/ENA primary metagenome ERZ779880 (study PRJEB29588, sample SAMEA2145815) | human gut metagenome | biome: human gut; feature: human-associated habitat; material: faeces | place: Denmark | collected 2008/2010 ... | reverse complement strand
GGTTTTTCCGTACCAGCCGGTAATGGCGGACGGCCCGGTAACGACGGGGCAACGATCCGTGTACGTGGGCAGGGTACGTTAAACGATTCCAATCCGTTGGTAATTATCGACGGAGTGGAAGCCAGTATGAATAATATCAATCCACAAGACGTAGAAAGCATTTCGGTGTTGAAGGATGCTGCTTCGTCTGCTATCTATGGTTCTCGTGCGGCAAATGGTGTCATTCTGATCACTACCCGCAGAGGAAAATCTGGTGAAGCGAAAATCTCTTATAACGGTTACGTCACGATGCAGAAAGTGGCAAACCACATCGATTTGGTTTCCAATTATGCTGATTATATGGAATTGTATAATGAAGGGCAGCTTAATAGCGACCTCCCCGCGATCTTCAGCCAAGAGAAAATCGACGAATGGCGGGCTGCTGGTGACAGTGATCCAGTCAAATATCCGAATTCTGACTGGCAGGACGCTCTATTTCAGACTGGATGGATGCAGAACCATGCGATCAATATCAACGGAGGATCTGACAAAATTCACTATTATATATCCGGTAATTACATGAACAATCCCGGTATTATGGAAAATTCCGGGTATGGACGTTATAGTGCCCGTGTCAATTTGGACGCAGAAGTCAAAGATTGGTTTACCATAGGTGTCAATGCTTACGGGACACGTGGAAAAGAGGAGCTAGGGTTGTTGAAGACTGAATCGAATGATAATTTCTATACCTATATGCAAGCCACTACACCGGGTATCTGCTATCAGGCGCCTGATGGTCGGTATGGAGGTGTAAACAACTCGGAAGATGACCCGCAGAGTAGCTCCAACAATGTCTTGAAGATGTTGAACGACGTCAAAGGAAATCGCACGACCAATAACATCGTTTCTCGTTTTTATGCCCAACTAAGACCGCTTAAAGGCTTAACAATCGAAGGTTCTTATACGTATGCCTTTTCCGACCAGTTCCTGTATCAACAGCCGGTTTTTCATGATTTGTGGAACTTGTACGACAATACGTTGCAGATTGCCGGAACCGGAGTTTCGAAGGTTATCAACCGCAACAATAAGACTGTCCGCAACAATATGGACGGGTTGGTTAGATATGAAACTGAGATCGACCGGTTGAACATTCAAGCAACGGTCGGGGCTAGCCAGGAAGCCTATCGTAACAATTGGTTTGAGGCCTCCAAAGAAAAGTTGACTTCCTCTGAATTGACGGAATTGAATGCCGCCACTGCCAATGCTACGGCAACAGGAACTTATTCCAATTGGGCTATGCGTTCATTTTTTGGTCGTGTCAATTTGAACTGGGACGAAAAATATTTGTTGGAAGCCAATCTTCGTGCCGATGCCTCTTCTCGTTTTGCCAAAAAATATCGTTGGGGTTATTTCCCTTCATTCTCACTGGGCTGGCGTATGGAACAGGAAGCCTTCATGAAAGATATCTCGTGGCTTAATCAGTTGAAGCTTCGTGTCTCGTATGGTTCGTTGGGAAATAATGCCGTAGGCAACTATGACTATCAGTTATATTATCAGGCTTCTAATTATGTCTTAAACGACGCTTTGCAGATCGGTATGGCGCAACGCGCTCTTTCTAATGCGGCGTTGACTTGGGAAACTTCTTATGTCACTAACTTTGGTGTGGACTTTGCACTGTTCTCTAAATTGAGTGGAACCATCGATGCTTTTGTCAAAAACACCAAAGGAATTTTGATCGAATTGCCGGCTCCATTGGTACATGGTAATGCTACCATTCCTAAATCCAACGCGGCAGAAGTTCGCAACCGGGGTGTCGAATTGAGTTTGAACTGGAATGACAAAGTCGGTTCTGTCAATTATTTTGTCGGGGGAAACTTTTCATTCGTCAAGAATAAAGTGACGAAGTTCAAAGGTGACGAAATGTCTCTGAATGGAACCAATATGATTCTGGAGGGCGAACCGATCAATGTCCAGTATGTGCTTTCGGTCGACCGGATTATCCAGACGGAAGAAGATATGGCAATAGTGGAAGCGATGGAAGCGAATAATCCGGATGCCTTCAAACAATATAAGAAACCGGAATATGGAGATTTCTTATATAAAGATATTGACGGAGACGGATGCATCACTGATAACGATAAGATCAAAGTCGGTAATGGAACCAACCCGACATTCACTTTCGGGTTTAATTTCGGTGCCAATTGGAAAGGCTGGGATTTCAGTTGTATTTTGCAAGGTGCTACCGGATTGAAAACATATTGGAGTGGATTAGATGGCGCCAGCTATTGGCCTCAAGTGCGCCGGGGTAACCAAATCAACAAGACTATTGCAGACGGACGTTGGTATCCGGGACGTACGGATGCCACTTATCCGCGCCTCTTGGACTATACTGACGGACGGAACCGGGTGGCAAGCGACTTTTGGGTACAGGACAAATCTTATTTGAGAGTAAAAAATGTCCAGTTGGGATATACGGTTCCGAAACATCTCTCGCAAAAACTCTTGATCGACAACTTCCGTTTATATGTCAGCATCGACAATGCTTTGACCTTTACGGGATATAAGGGACTGGATCCTGAGGTGTCTGGCACGAAATATCCGACTATGCGATTAACAACATTTGGTTTAAACCTTACATTTTAAATAGTTGAAGACATGAAAAAGATCATAATCTATTTGGCAACAATGCTTTTAGCTGCCATGACGTTCACCGGTTGCTATGATTTGGAAACCTATCCGGGAGACAAAGTCAACGAAGGAACATTTTACAAGACCGGCGATCACGCTCATCAAGGCTTGATGGGAATCTATGGTATGCTACGCCTAAACGAGGCATACGGTTACCAGTTCTGCTTCGACCATTTGGGAGATATCGCTTATGGATATAACTATTATATGATGTTTCTGGCTACCTATACCGATCGTGATGGAACGATACAAGCCCATTGGCAGACCTTCTATGATGGTATACATCGTGTCAACACTTTTATACGTTCAGTAAAAGGAATGAGAGGTATTATCACGGACGAACAGGTTAATGAGTATGTGGCGGAAGCTAAATTCCTTCGTGCGATGTTCTACTTTTCCTTGACAGGCCTTTTCGGTGGGGTCCCCTACTATGATGAGTCGACTAATGTCAACGAAGAGTTTATGAATTTGAAACAACCGAGAAGCAGCCTCGAAGAGGTACGTGCTCATATTTTAGAAGATTTGGACGAGGCGATCAAATACCTCCCTGTCGAACATGCTGCCAGCGAATATGGTCGTGCTACTAAAGGTGCTGCCTACGCCCTTCGTGGAAAAGTGCATCTTTACGACAAAGAGTGGCAGTCTGCCATCAACGATTTTGAAGAAATCGTCTATAACAAGTCCAATAATTATGGCTATGCTCTTGACGATGATTACGCTCGTGTTTTTAAACTCTATAACGGGGCTAAGAGCCCAGAAACGGTCTTCTCTATCCAGAACAAGAGTGGTGTCGGAACTGAGTATGGTATGCAGATACAGGCTTTGATGGGTTGTCGTGGCGCTTATGGGAGCTGCTGGAACAATACTGTTCCTTCCACACAATTGGTGGATATGTATGAGTTCAAAGATGGTCGCCCCTTCAATTGGGATGAGATTTTCCCCGGTTATAATGCTATGACCCCCGAACAGCGCAAGGAGCTCCTCAGTGTCGAGATGGATGGGTCTGGAACGATAGTAGGACTTCGTGAGGCGGATACAGCCAAGATACTAAGTGCCTATACCTGTCGTGATCCGCGCCTGATGGCCACCGTGATCGTTCCTTATTCACACTATATGGGGAATATTGGCCGAACAACCAACGTGGATTTGATCTTCGCTCTGGATCACAATCTGGCAGGAAATGCCAATGGCGGTACGATCCAGAACAATGCAGGTTGGGTATCTTATCTCTATCGGAAGTTCGTGACCGAAGGAGACCAGGGCGGTGCGATCAGTAACCGTTTGCATACACCGTTCGCTTTCCCCTTGATCCGCTTTGCCGACGTTCTCTTGATGCTTTCCGAGGCCTACAACGAAGCGGGGCAGTTAGACAAAGCCGTGACCGAATTCAACAAGGTGCGCGCACGTGTCGGCATGCCGGGATTGAACTCCGGTCCCGCATGGATGGTTGTTAGCAATAAAGAACAGATGGCTGAACGGATACGCAAGGAACGTGCTGTTGAGTTTGCCGGGGAAGGTCTTCGTTTCAGCGATTTGCGTCGTTGGGGATATGAGATTGCCCACAAAACGCTCAATAACGTGGATGCTGTCAATATCTATGGCGAGCCGATCTATACCCATTTGTTTACCGAACGTGATATGCTTTGGCCTATCCCTGGTGTGGAACGGGAACGGAATAAGGAGTTGACACAGAATCCGGGTTGGTAGCCTTAATTGATTAAGCAGTTGTGTTAAGTTTGATATAGTAATATGGAGACACAGAGTCGCGGAGCTCTGATTAGTATATAAGAAGGCTTTGTGAACACTGTGTCTCTTTTATTTGGATTATTGAAAGTTCCTCTAACTTATGTGTTTATGAGATTGATTAATTTTGTAGGTTTATTTTTCTTGTTGTTCTCCTTTGTGGTGGAGGGACGGAATCTCCCGGTCCGGCAACTCGGAAAAGAGTTGCGCCAGCATCCCAGGTTGCTTTTCAGCAAGCAAGAGGAACAGCGGGTTCGTGATTTATTTGGAACTGAACCTCTATTAGATAGTTTGCGCGCCAGCCTGATGAGGGAGGCTGAACGTTTGTTGTCGGTTCCTCCCCAGGAAGATCCTCGAAGAAAAATAAAAAACACGAAAGACATATTGCCTGTCAGCCGTGAACAGGTTTACCGGATGGTCAACCTGACTCTGGCCTACCGATTGAGTGGAGACAGACGTTTTGCGGAGAAGGCGGAGAGAGAGTTGATTCATGTTTGCAATTTCTCGGACTGGGACCCTGTTCATTACTTGGATGTGGCGGAAATGACGACGGCTGTAGCCATTGGTTACGACTGGCTGTACGATGTATTGGCCCCTTCGACCAGACAGCTGGTTGTTCATTCGATTAAAACAAAGGCATTGGATCTTGTCGTTGAGGAATATAAAACCGGAAATGCGGATTCTTGGGCGAAACGTGAAACGAATTGGAATGTAGTATGCAATACCGGAATGGTATTGGGTGTTTTGGCCATTGAAGAGCATTATCCGGAATTGGCTAAACATATCATTGGTGAAGCGGTCAGGTATATCCCGAATTGCCTAAAGCATTTTGCACCGGACGGTGTTTGCTATGAGGGGCCCGCTTATTGGGGATATACGAACATGTACCTATCTCTTTTGTTGAAAGCGCTGAATGATAATCTAGGCGAGGACTTTGGGATTTCGGAAATGGTGGGAGTGGACAAAAGCGTCCTGTATTATATGCATAGTACAAGCCCTTCTGGCAAGATATTTAATTTTGCCAATTCCGGCAGTACGGCTCCTGCGGCCGAACCCATTTACTTTTATTTCAGTCGGGCTTTCAACCAGCCGGAAGTAGCGGCATTTTATCGGGATATCTTGTCAAAGACGGTACAGAGCGGGAATTATTTCAGATTCTATTTTCTGTCCATTCCTTGGTACGATACGGCCTCTTCTCCTGCTGATGCCTTACCGAAATTGAAGGTGTACGAAGGTATCAATGATATTATCGTGTTCAACGGAAATCGGAATATTCCTAATAGCCTCTATCTGATTGCTAAAACTGGAGATCCGGATATGGCGCACCAGCAGCTGGATATCGGAACCTTTATTGTTGAGACGAACGGGATAAGGTGGACGGACGATTTGGGGAGCGATAATTATAGCCTGCCCGGGTTCTGGGATTACAAGCCGGACGGGCAACGCTGGACATATTTCAGGAACTCGAACTTCAGCCACAATACGCTATCGATTGACCATAGACTGCAAAACTCGGCCGGGACAAGCGAGATTGATCGACTGGATAACAAGGCTACCCAACCTTTTGTCACAATGGATATGAGTACGGCTTATGCCGGACAAAGTCGTTTTGTCTATCGGACATTCCGTATGCTCGACGATGTCCGTATACTGGTTACGGACAGCATAGGGTTACAGAACCCGTCTCAGTCGGTGCAATGGTCCGTAATAACTTCGGCAAACGTCGAATGCAAAGGAAATACTGCCGTTCTCAAGAAAGACGGTAAATCTTTTTCCTTGAAGATTGTTTCACCTGTCGATGCCTTTTTTACGGCAAGGGCGGCAAAAAGAGGAACGGAAGCAGAGAAGCCGATAGAGGGATATACGATTCTATCGGCATCGGTATCAGGTGAGCCTGTACAAGTGATTAAAGTTCTCCTATCGGGAGAATAGAAGAGTAGTTACATTAAAAATAAATAATAATAAATATGGTAAAAGTGAAGTATTTAATGGGCATGGCACTCAGTGTTGCGTTGATTTCCTGCGGGGGGACAGGAGACGGGTTTGTTGGAGAGAACGTAGAGTTTGCCCGTAAACAGATAGGAAAAGAGATTGAACTGATCGAGGCGAGCGGTAAGTTTATGAATCCGACTACGCTGAACTCGGACGGTTCTGTTTATTATTGTAACTTGGCGGATTGGCGCAGTGGTTTTTTCCCCGGTTCGGTTTGGTATTTGTATGAGTTGACAGGAGATAAGAGCCTGTTGCCTCTTGCACAAAAATATACGGAAGCGGTGAAAGATGCCAAAAACATCAAGTGGAACCATGATGTCGGTTTTATGATCTATTGCAGTTTTGGGAACGGTTTGCGTCTGACGGGCGATCCAGAATATAAGGAGGTGATTGTTGAGGCTGCCCGTTCCTTGTCCACCCGCTTCCGTCCGGTGGCAGGGATTATCCAGTCGTGGGATGTGGAACGTGGATGGCAGTCCGAACGGGGTTGGGAATGTCCGGTTATCATTGACAACATGATGAATCTGGAACTGATGTTCGAAGCGACGCGTCTGTCCGGCGACTCTTCTTTCTATAAGATTGCGGTGTCGCATGCCGATCGTACCATGGAGGAACATTTTCGCCCGGATGGAAGTTGTTACCATGTGATTGACTACAGTATCAAGGATGGTAAAGTGCGCCATCGCCAGACGGCACAAGGATATGCCGACGAATCTATCTGGAGTCGCGGGCAGGCATGGGCTATCTACGGTTATGCGGTATGCTATCGTGAAACCAAGGACCGTAAATATCTGGATCAGGCCTTGAAAACTTTCAATATGATGAAGAATCTGGAGAATATGCCGGAAGATCTGATTCCTTACTGGGATATGTCGGCTCCGAATATCCCGAACGAACCACGCGATGTATCGACGGCTTCCTGTATCGCTTCCGCGCTTTATGAGATCAGTACGATGGATGTTCCGGATGCAGCCGGCTATAAAATGTATGCCGACAGTATCATGGTTTCACTTTCTTCTCCGGCCTATCGGGCTGCATTGGGCACGAATGGAAACTTCCTGCTGATGCATTCTGTTGGCAGCATTCCTCACAATTCGGAAATAGACGTCCCATTGAACTATGCCGATTACTATTATCTGGAGGCATTAAAACGTAAACGGGATATCGAGAAAGGTCTTTAGTTAATGAGGATGCATTATGCTTAAATATCTATTTCCCTTATCATTTTTCTTTTTTATATAATATTCATAACTTTGCTTATCCGCGCGTATCGGGACCGGCAAGGAGAGCCTCCGTTCGATAAACCCTATTATTTGCTGATCGATATGTTGTTGGGTGGAGCTTGTATTGGCGAAGTCGATTCTTTGGCTTTGCCGGTGGAGATGAAAGTGGGGCAGGTACGATATTATAGGAAGGATTGATATATTTAATTTAAGATAGCATGAAAACAGGAAAGTTGATTTTCGCATTGGTATTTCTGATGTTGTTTGCCGATGCTTCGATGGCTGCCAAGTGGAAAGCCAAACATGTAGTTTTGATCGGTCTGGACGGCTGGGGCGCTTATAGTGTGAACAAGGCCGAAATGCCGAATGTGAAGAAGTTGATGGAAGAAGGATCTTATACGTTGAAAAAACGCTCTGTACTTCCGTCTTCCAGTGCCGTAAACTGGGCTTCCATGTATATGGGAGCGGGCCCGGAACTTCATGGTTACACGGAATGGGGATCGCAAACTCCGGAACTGCCTTCCCGTGTAGTGAATAAGCACGGTATTTTCCCGACTGTGTTCAGCTTGCTTCGCGAGTCTGATCCGAAAGCTGAAATCGGCTGTATCTGTGAATGGGCGGGAATCCGTTACGTTGTCGATACGTTAGCTTTGAGTTATGATAAAAATATTACGGAAAAGCCGCAGAATCCGGCCACTGCCAAATGTGCGGTTGAATATATCAAGCGTGCACATCCGGCATTGGTCAATATCGTTTTCGACGAACCCGATCATGTCGGTCATGCTGAAGGTCATGACACACCTGCCTACTATGAAAAGCTGAAAGAGCTCGACGGCTATATCGGCCAAATCATTCAGGCGGTTAAGGATGCAGGTATGTTGGATGAGACTATCTTTATCGTCACAGCCGATCATGGTGGTATCAAGAAAGGGCATGGCGGCAAGACCATGGAAGAAATGGAGACTGCCTTTATTATTGCCGGCAAGGGAATCAAGAAAGGATATGAATTCCAGGAAAGCATGATGCAGTTCGACTGTGCTTCGACAATCGCTTATATCTTCGGGTTGAAACAGCCGCAGGTTTGGATCGGACGTCCGATGATCCAGGTGTTTAAATGACCGTTTTCTTTCTGTATTCAGCCGGGGTAATTTCAAACTGGGCTTTGAAGCAGCGGGTGAAATAACGCGGAGAACCGAAGCCCAGCCGGTCGGAGATGTCGGCGATCTGTAGATCGGGGTTTTCCGTCAACATGATTGCGGCCCGCTTCAGTTTGCAGTTGAGGACAAAGTCATTTGGTGTCATACCTGTCAGTGCCTTGAATTTGGCATACAATGAACTTCGACTGAGTCCCAACTCGCGAGCCATCATATTCATGTCGAAGTCGATATTATCAAGATTCTTTTCAATGATCGAGTTGACCGTGTCCAAGAACTTTTGGTATATCGGGTTGCTTGCCAGCGATTGTGCATCGAAATCTTTCTGCTGGCTGAATTTCTTTTGCAGGATAATACGGTTACGGACCAGGTTATTGCAACGCGCCAGTAGTACCTTTGCATTGAATGGTTTATTTATATAGTCGTCGGCGCCTCGTTGTAAGCCTTCGATATTTTGCTCGGCGGAAGTGAGTGCCGTAAGCAGTACGACCGGGATGTGGCATACATCAAAATCATTTTTGATCTTCAAGCACATCTCTGTTCCGGACATTTCCGGCATCATGACATCGCTAACGATGATGTCCGGTCGTTCTGCGCGTGCCTTTTCCAATCCTTCTTTGCCGTTTCGTGCCAGCAGGACGCGGTAGGTCGGTGAGAACAGGGAGTTGAGTATCTGGAGTAATTCTTCGTTGTCTTCGACCAGTAGGATCGTATGAGGGGAATCGTCTCCTTCGATCAATAGCTCTTTTTGTTCCGTATCGGAAAACTCTTCCATGTGATCGGAAAAGGCGACCGTGTCGGGAATCAGGCTTTCCGTTTGCTTTTCTTGCTGCTTTTGTGCCAGTTCTTCCTCGGTAAAAAGCGTGCAGCCTTTCTGGAGATGGACAATGAAAATACTACCGTAGCCCGGTGTACTTTCCACTTGTATCGTTCCGTGGTGCAACTCGATTATGCTTTTGGTCAATGAAAGTCCGATCCCCGTGCTGGGAGTCTTGGTGATATTCGAGATACCGTTTTCAGCCTGATAGAATCGGTCGAATATTTTGTCTATATCTTCTTTGCTGATACCGATACCGTTGTCGATAACTTTAATGGTAACTTCATTTTCTTTGTTTTCCAAAATCATTTCAATGGCTGCATTCGGTTTGGTGTACTTGAAAGCATTGGATAGCAGGTTATAGAAGACTTTTTGCATTTGCTTCGGGTCGAAATAACACAAAACATTCTCTTGCGGAGCCGTGAAATTGTATGTGATGGAACGGCTGGACGCATATTCATAAAAAGACAGGTAAATCTCTTTCAGGAACGGGACGATGTCTTGCTCGTACACTTTCAGCTTCATATGTCCCTGTTCCAGTTTACGGAAATCCAATAACTCACTGATCAAGTTCCGCATATGATAAGTGTTTTTATATACTTTCAGCAGTTTGTTGTATACGGAAGGTGACAATGAACTGCTTTGTAATAAGAGTTCTATCTGGGAGATAATCAGCGTCAACGGTGTCCTGAACTCATGCGAGATGTTGGAGAAGAACTGTAGTTTTGCCTGATTCAACTCTTCGATCGCTTCTTTTTCCTTCCGTTCCATTTCCAGTGAAGTTTGCAACATGTATTGTGATTTCTTGAAACGGTAAATGCTGTACAGTATACTAATGATCAAGATGAAGTAGAGGAAATAAGCTAAGTTGGATGCATACCAGGGAGAATGGATATGAATGTCCATCTTGATGGTACGCGGTTGTTCCTGATTCGGGTCGTATTGTATTTCCCGGACGATGAGCGTGTACTTTCCGGGGTTCAAGTTCGTATAGAAAATATTGTTGTCTTTGCAGGGTATCCATTTCTTGTCGAAGCCTTCCAACATGTATTCGTAAGACGCCTTTTTCAGCGTATTGACATAGTTGTTCGATGTAAAAGTGAAAATCAGATTATTTTGATTATAGGCCAGCTCTATTTCTCGAGTGAAAGGTAGGGCGGTGGCCAGCACCTTGTTGTGGTCGCCGGGAGAAACTTGTTCGTTGTTAATGAACAGGTCGGAAAAATATAGTTGGTAGTCTTTGGCGGAGTTGAACAACTGCTGTTCAAAGAATGTCGCCATGCCATTGCTGCTGCCGACGAATATTTCTCCGTTTTTGCAGACCAGGATTCCGCAACCGATGTTTATGCCTGTCAGAGGCAGGGCCGTCCCCAGTTCCACGACCTTGAACAGGTTTTGATCCGGATCGAAAAAGGTAATTCCTTTGTCGCCTGTTATCACTAATTGGTCCAGGGTCGACAAGGTGAGTTCATAGCAGTAGTCACTGGCGATGAAGCTATTTTCGGTTGTATATCCGATAAACCGTTTGTTCTTCTCGTCATAGTGGAACAGGCCGGAACCACGGGTTCCGAGGAAGATCCGTCCCTCTTTGTCTTCGATTATTTGAGATATGGGAAATGTTCCCAATCCGTTTTCACCAGAACGGTATTGTACCTTGTCTTCTTCATTTTTGAGGTTGATCTTCCAGACACCTTTGCCGTAGGCCAGCCAAATGTACCCTTTCGAGTCAATGAGGAAGCAGGTGTTCCCGTAATACTTACCGCTTTTGAACAATGGAGATACTTTTTCTGTATATAGATTCATTTTGAAGATTCCTTTCGGTCCGGTACAAATTAATTCGTCATTGTAGATTCTCATCTGGTTGATGCGGTCGCCTGCTATTACGGCATAAGACGGATCTTCGAAATAGGGATTTTTGAACCGTTTATTTTTGATGTCGTAGATGGATAGTCCTCCGGTATGTGTTCCAATATACAATTTGTTGCGTTCAGGGCTGTAGGCTATTGCCTTCAGGTTGTTATGAGCAATGGAGTTACGATTCTCATCGGCCATGAAGTAGGTGAATTTTTTCGTTTTCCGGTCGAAAAAGTTCAACCCACCTCCTTCGGTACAGATCCAGATATTATTGTCTTTATCTTCCACCATATTACCGACGAAAGGATAATTTAGGCAATCGTTCCGGCTGTTGTTAGCTGCATAAACCGTGAAAATATCTGTCTCCGGGTTGAAATAATTGACACCGCCGTAATAGGTCCCCAACCAGATCGTGCCTTGTCTGTCTTTGTAAACTGGGAATACGGATGAATGTGTCATGCTGCCGGGCAAAGGGTTGCGGGCATAAACTTCGAACTGATTGCTGATCGGATTGTATTTGTTTAGCCCGGTGAAAGTACCGAACCAGATGTTCCCGAAGTTGTCTTCCACGAAATCCCGGACCTGGTTGCTCGATATGTTGTTGGGGTTGGAAGGATCGTAGCGGTAACGGGTGAAATTGCCGTGCACGTCCCTTTTGTACATGCCATTCATGCGAATGGATATCCAAAGATTATATTTGGAGTCTTCATATAGGTCGTAAATGTCTTCTCCCATGATCATACAGGTCAGGGATTTGTCGTCATTCATCCTGAAGAGTCCGTCTGTAGTGCCGATCCAGTACCGGCCGCCGGAATCTTCCAACAAACAGGTCGCACGCTGGTTCCGGTTTTCCAGCCTCGTGACGAAATCGAAATCGTTTTTATCCGGATTCCAGGTGAGTATGGAGTCAGCTATTCCTACCCATATTGTTCCTTTGATAGAAGCGACGGTATATACGTTTGATTTCCGTAGGCATGAGAATTTCTGTGTCTGGATGTCATAGCGGATCAAGGATTGATCGGAGTCGAAGAAAACATTTCCATCTTTGTCGCCGGCAATGAAGTGCGTCTGGTTACCTATCGGATTGGCGTTTTGGCGGTGAAATTCGGACGGTTTGTATGCTTTAGTCTGAACCCCGTCGTATATGCTGATTCCCTCTTCCGTTCCGAACCACATTCTACCCAAATTATCCTGGTAGATGGCCATAACAGAAAGTTGTGACAGGCCTTCCTGCATACCTATATGCTTGAAATAGATCGGGTATGTGCCGGAACAAAATCCTACAAGCAGTATGAGTGATATGATGATTCTTCTCATAGTATATAGTATATAACATTAGCAGTTCTGTTGTTTGAGGGGCTAAGGTAAAGATTTTTTTCCAAAAGCATTATCTTTGCAGGCATGAAAAAGCAAGCCTTCATTTTTTATCCGTTTTTATTAGTTCTCCTGTTGCTGTTGTTTGCCGGCGGACTGGTTTATGGCGCTGTCTCGATACCCGTTGAAAGTGTGGTGAATATATTGCTGGGAGAGGGAACAGAGCGACTTGCATGGCAGAATATTGTGTTGCAGAGCCGTTTTCCCCAGGCTGTGACGGCTTTGTTGGCAGGTGCTTCGCTGGCTGTTAGTGGATTGTTGCTACAGACATTGTTCAGGAATCCGCTTGCCGGTCCTTCTATATTGGGAATCAGTGACGGGGCCAATCTGGGAGTCGCTGCGATCATGCTCTATTTTGGCGGTTCGTTGAGTATGGTGACCGATTTGCCGATCAGCGGCTATCTGGCGGTTATCATGGCCGCATTTAGTGGTGCGGCCTGTATTTTGGGATTGATTATTTATTTCTCGGCGAAGGTGAAGAATAACGTCATGTTGTTGATTATCGGTATTATGATCGGTTATCTCGCTTCATCATTGATTTCGATTCTGAATTATTATGCATCGACAGACAAGGTGCATGCATTTGTGATGTGGGGATTGGGGAACTTCTCCGGGGTTTCCTTGCAACAGCTGCCTTATTTTGCAGGTTTTACCTGTATAGGATTGTTATTGGCCATTCTTTTGATCAAACCCCTGAATGCATTGCTCTTAGGAGAAATGTATGCTGCCAATTTAGGAATCAAGATCAGGCGGACGCGTATTCTGATCCTGTTGTGCACGGGGTTGCTTACTGCGACTACGACTGCCTTTTGTGGTCCGATCTCCTTTATCGGGCTGGCGGTCCCGCATGTCGCACGTTTGATGTTGGGCTCATCCAATCATAAGATGTTGGTTCCTGTAACGTTGTTGACCGGTTCTTGCATCGCGTTGCTTTGTAATCTGCTGATGGTACTGCCGGGTACGCATAACATATTGCCGCTGAATGCCGTGACTCCGATGCTCGGTGCGCCTGTCATCATTTATGTAATTGTGAACCGGAAATACATCCAATACTTTGACTGACCGATATATGACAAAAGTAGCTGCAATAGAAACAAAAGGACTTTGTATCGGTTACCTGCTGAAAGGCGGTAAGCGGAAAGTGGTCCATGAGGATTTGAACCTGCAACTCGTTTCGGGCGAGGTGACTTGTTTGTTGGGACTGAACGGTGCCGGTAAATCGACGCTGCTTCGTACGCTTTGTGGTTTTCAACTTCCACTCGGAGGGGAAATACGTTTGATGGGGAAGCCTCTTTCCGGTTATTCGCAGGCAAACTTTTCCTTGACTGTCGGTGTTGTACTGACGGAAAAGACTAATGCAGGAGGAATTACCGTCTATGAACTGGTTTCGTTGGGTAGGCATCCTTATACCGGCTTTTTCGGACAGTTGAAGAAGCGGGATCATGTTATCATCGAGCAATCGCTTGAAGCTGCCGGAATAGCTCATAAAGCCAATAACTATGTCTCGGAGCTAAGTGACGGTGAACGGCAGAAGGCTATGATTGCCAAGGCGCTTGCTCAACAGTGCCCGATTATCCTGTTGGACGAACCGACCGCCTTTCTGGATGTGACCAGCCGTATCGAAACAATGGTTTTGTTGCATCGCTTGGCTGTCGAGCAAGAGAAAGCGGTTCTGCTTTCTACTCACGACCTGGACCTGGCTATCCAAATGGGGGATTGCCTCTGGCTACAGGAGAAAGGACGTCCGATGGCTTGCGGAACTCCCGAAGACCTGATTATGAGTGGAGCTTTTGAATCTTTTTTCGGTAAGGAGGGAATCGTATTCGATCCGGCAACCGGAAAGCTGAATACGGAAGCTCCTACGTCACCCATTGGTGTGGAAGGCGACTTTCTGACTTCTTATTGGGTAGGGAATGCTCTGATCCGTAATGGCTACCGTCCTTCGCCCGTAAAGGAAGGGCAGTTGAATATCACTTGCAAGAGCCCGCATGAACTGGTTGTGGCTTTCCCTGAGGGCTGCAAGGAAGAACTCCGGACGGTGGCGGAGCTTGTCTCTCTGATCAGCATGAGAAAAAGTTTTTATGGACATGGAAACAACGTTTCTCGCTTATGACAATAAATTTTTCCCGGTAGGAAATAAAAGTTTTGTTTAAGATTAAAAGGAATAAATATGGCAAACGAAATAACATGGCGGCTGGAGCATGAGAGGATCGGCCGGTTGTTGTTGCATTATGCGATACCGGCAGTGATCGGTACAATGGTGAATGCTCTTTATAATATTGTCGACCGTATCTTTATCGGTCAGGGAGTCGGTCCGCTGGCAATGGCAGGATTGACGCTGACATTCCCTATTCTGTTGTTCCTCCAAGCGTTTGGAATGCTCATAGGGGCGGGGGCTGCGACGCGTGTCTCCATCTATCTGGGACGGAGGGAGAATGAGATGGCGGAAAAGGTATTGGGGAATGCTTTCACCTTGACATTCATCATAACGCTTGCGACAGTAGTTCCCTGCATGATCTGGATGAAAGATTTATTACTGGCTTTCGGGGGAAGCGAACAGACCATCCCGTATGCACAGGACTATCTGAATATCGTGGTTCCGGGGACGCTCCTGACCTCCCTCAGTTTTGGCTTCAACGCTGTCATGCGTGCTTCCGGCTATCCGAAGAAAGCAATGTTTACCATGCTGATCGGGGCGATAACCAATGTGATACTTGATCCTATTTTCATTTTCTGGCTGGATATGGGGATTAAGGGGGCTGCCATCGCGACGATCATCTCGATGCTGCTCTGTACTCTTTTTGTCATGAACCATTTTGTCCAAAAAGACAGTATCGTCCGTTTCCATAAAGGGACGTTCAAGCTGGAAAAGCATGTGGTATGGAATATCCTGACGATCGGTGTTTCGCCTTTTGCCATGCAGTTGGCGGGAAGTTTGGTGGTGGTGATCCAGAACTATGCACTCAAACAGCATGGGGGAGACTTGGCATTGGGGGCAAACGGCATTATCACCAGTGTCGGAATGCTTTTGGTGATGCTGATTATCGGGATCGCGCAGGGGATGCAGCCGATTGTCGGTTTCAATTTCGGGGCAAAGAAATACGAGCGTGTCCAGGAAACGCTACGTCTGGTCATTATAACCGCTACCATTATCATGGGAGTCGGCTGCTTTTGTAGCGTGGCGTTTCCGAAATTGATCACCCGTGCCTTTACGAACGATCCTGATTTATTGGATGTGACGGCAAATGGCTTGCGGATCAGTTTGCTGGTATTTGTGGTCGTCGGTTCGCAGATCTCGATCAGCCAGTTTTTCCAAAGCATCGGGATTGCTTGGAAGGCTATGTTTTTGAGTTTAAGCCGCCAAGTCTTGTTCCTGATACCAGCGATGTTGCTGTTCTCCCGCTTTTGGGGGTTGGATGGTGTCTGGTATGCTGCTCCCTTCTCTGATTTTGTTGCGGCTGTAACTGCTTGGCTCTTTTTGTGGTATCATGTTAAAAACATGAAAAGTAAGAATTCGGATTGAACTTTTTAGTATCTTGTTTGTCATACTATATGAAAGTAGATTGATTAGGTTTCAACTAAAAGAATGAGAAGTATGAAAAGAGTATTATTATTACTGGCTGTCCTGCTATTTAGTGCAGGGACAATGATGGCCCAGCAGGATAAAGCTGCCGAGAAGGCCGCCAAGAAAGCAGAAAAAGAAGCGAAGAAAGCCGCCGAAGCAGCTGAACAGATGGCCTTGTTCGAACAAGTTGTACAAGCACTGAAGGAGAAAGATTTTGTATTGGAAGCCGAACGTGTCGAGTTTAAGCGTGGACAATTCGTCTATGTGACCCCGAGCACGAACTTTGTTTCCATGAAAGGTGACCGGGCGACTATCCAGTTGGCTTTCAATACTGCCGCTGCCGGCCCGAACGGGATCGGGGGGATAACGGTCGATGGCAGTGCTTCAAATATAGAGATGAAAACAGACAAAAAAGGAAATGTTACGTTTAGTATGATGGTACAAGGTGTTGCAGTCTCCGCCAATGTGACAATCCGTATGGTAAAAGGCACGAACAAGTGTACGGCAACTGTGAGTCCGAACTTCAATAGCAACCGTATTTCGTTTACCGGTTATCTGTATCCGTCGGATCAGTCCAACGTGTTTAAGGGACGTGCCATCTGACGTGTAGATTCTTTTGTTCAGAAAAAGCTGCTTTCGGAAAGGGAAGCAGCTTTTTTTATGCAACGTATTTTATATCTTTGTCCGTCAAAATATCATAAACATAAAAGTCATGCAATTAGCAATAGATCAGAAAGACATAGATAAGTTCCTGATGGTGGGTGACAAGGTGCTTATCAAGCCGAAGAACCCGCAGAGTCAGACAAAATCCGGATTGTATCTGCCGCCTACCGTCCAGCAGGAGAAGATTCAGAGCGGCTATATCATCAAGGTCGGTCCCGGCTTTCCACTTCCTTCCCAGAGCGAGGAGCATGAAGTATGGGAAAAGAAAACAGAAGGTGAGGTGCATTATCTTCCTTTGCAGGCGCATGAAGGCGATTTGGCTGTATTTCTACAGAATGCGGCTTACGAGATCAATTTTAATGAAGAGAAGTTCCTGATCGTCCCTCATTCGGCTATTTTGATGTTGGTTCGTGACGAAGGTTTGTTCGAATAACTCCTTTTTGTTTGGCAAAATACTGTGCTATCCAGTTTTTTGATGTATTTTTGCAACCAAATCAACAAGACTAACTATCAATAGTAGCGATTATAATGAATAGAATTGTAAGTAAAGAACATTTCTCTGCCAACGTAGTGAAACTGGAAGTGGAAGCACCTTTGATTGCTCGCTCCCGTAAGGCAGGCCACTTTGTTATCGTGAAGGTGGGTGAGAAAGGTGAACGCATTCCCCTCACCATTGCCGGAGCTGATACGACGAAAGGAACTATCACACTCGTGATCCAGGCTGTAGGAGGTTCGTCAAAAAAGATATGCGAACTGAATGCCGGTGATTATATTACCGATTTGGTCGGCCCTCTGGGGCAAGCCACCCATATCGAGAAAGTAGGCACGGTTGTGTGTGCCGGCGGTGGTGTCGGTGTGGCTCCTTTATTGCCGATCGTGGAGGCTTTTCATAAGGCGGGCAACCGTGTGATTGTAGTGCTGGCCGCCCGTACGAAGGACCTGGTTATCTTGGCAGAGCAGATGCGTGCCAACTCCGATGAGGTGATCGTGATGACAGACGACGGTTCTTACGGTACAAAAGGTTTGGTGACGAATGGCGTGGAAAGTGTGATCAACCGTGAAAAGGTGGATTTGTGCGTCACGATCGGTCCGGCCGTCATGATGAAATTCGTCTCTGCCCTGACGAAGAAATACGAGATCCCGACAGTCGCCTCTTTGAATACGATTATGGTGGACGGGACCGGAATGTGTGGCGCTTGCCGTATTACGGTCGGAGGAAAGACGAAGTTCGTCTGTGTGGACGGACCGGAATTCGATGCTCACCAAGTAGATTTCGATGAGATGCTGATGCGCCTCGGTGCTTATAAAGATATTGAAAAGAAATAACGAAACCACAGTAAACAAATGACAACAGAAGAACTGATCGCTGCCCGTCGTGCCGAACCGTGGAGAGAAGCACTGCGTAAAAGCAAAAAAAATAAGGAACGTACGGATATCCCCCGTGTAGAAATGAATGAGCTGGATGCGGAATACCGCAGCCATACCCGCCTCGAAGAGGTAAACCTCGGATTGACGAAGGAGCAGGCCATGCAGGAAGCCCAGCGTTGTCTGGACTGTCCGAATCCGACCTGTATGCAAGGATGTCCGGTAAGTATCAATATCCCGACGTTTGTGAAGAACATCGAGCGGGGAGAGTTTCTGGAAGCAGCCAGAGTGCTGAAGGAAACAAGTGCATTGCCGGCTGTCTGCGGCCGTGTATGTCCGCAGGAAAAACAGTGCGAAAGCAAGTGCATTCATCTGAAGATGGGTAAACCGGCTGTCGCTATCGGTTACTTGGAACGTTTTGCCGCCGATTATGAACGGGAAAGCGGAAACATTTCCATCCCGGAAGTAGCGGAGAAGAACGGCATTAAGATTGCCGTTGTCGGTTCAGGTCCCGCCGGCCTTTCGTTTGCCGGTGATATGGCAAAGCGTGGCTATGACGTGACGGTGTTCGAAGCTTTGCACGAAATCGGTGGTGTGTTGAAATACGGTATTCCCGAATTCCGCCTGCCGAATAAGATTGTGGATGTAGAGATTGAAGGGCTGCGCAAGATGGGTGTGAAGTTCATGACAAACTGTATTGTCGGCAAGACAATCAGTTATGACGATCTGCATGCGGATGGTTTCAAAGGAATCTTCGCTGCCAGTGGCGCCGGGCTTCCTAACTTTATGAATATTCCGGGAGAGAACCTGGTCGGGGTGATGTCTTCCAACGAATACTTGACACGTGTCAATCTGATGGATGCTGCCAATCCGGATAGCGATACGCCTGTCTTGCAGGGTAAGAAAGTGGCTGTCATCGGTGGTGGCAATACAGCAATGGACTCGGTCCGTACTGCTCGCCGCTTGGGTGCTGAACGTGCCATGATCGTTTATCGCCGTAGTGAAGAAGAGATGCCCGCACGGTTGGAGGAGGTGAAACATGCCAAAGAGGAAGGTGTGGAGTTTATGACCTTGCATAATCCGGTCGAATATCTTGGTGACGAACGGGGCCGTGTCAAACAGATGCGCTTGCAGAAGATGGAGCTGGGTGAACCGGATGCTTCCGGACGTCGTCGTCCTGTACCAGTCGAAGGAGCGATCGAAACAATTGATGTGGATGAAGTGATTGTCAGCGTCGGTGTTTCTCCCAATCCGCTTATCCCGCGTGCTTTCCAGGGATTGGAAGTAAGCAAAAAGGGAACGATCGTGGTGAATGAAGAAAATATGCGCTCAGCCTTGCCTGATGTATATGCGGGTGGTGATATCGTCCGTGGCGGTGCAACCGTAATCCTGGCAATGGGTGACGGTCGTAAGGCTGCTGCTGCAATGGATGAAGCATTGAGGGGATAGTGTGGTATTTTTTCAATATTTTGACTTTTGAGGATAGCTTTTCGGGGTTCGGGAAGCTATCCTTTTTTTAGAAACTGTTTTAGTGATTTCTTTATACTTGCACCGATGTATGGTTATGTGGGATGTTGCTGCAATAAGAAATAAAGTGTATACCAAGACATGAAACATCGCCCAGTTATGTCACAATTCATGGTTATATTTGCTGGACGCAGATTACGCAGACAAGCGTATTGATAATAAAATAAGTCTGCGTTAATTAGCGCATTCTGCGACGTCTGCGTCCAGTTTATCTTCTTTATACACTTTTACTCTCCAAGCCAAAATGGGCCTTGAACCAATGTCGGGTCCTTATCTATTTCTGATTGATGTATCGGATACCAATAGAATTTGCGAGGATAAACACGATCCATGTATTTTGTGCGTTTGAAGAAGGCGTTGTCTCCTTGATCTGTATATTCGGTTCCATAATAATTCATCCCATAATCCGGTCCATTGACACCCCAATCTGGATTTTCACCCTGCTCATTTAGGTTTCCGATGCCATAATGGGCTGTTTTCCAGCGACGCAAATCATGGTAACGAACTCCTTCACCCACAAATTCCACTCGGCGTTCTTTGTGTATCAAACGCCTTACCTCTTTCTGGTCTGAGAAGTTGATCTTAATGCGGGTAAAACCATTCTCATCCGTGCCAGTTCCATATTCGGCAATACCAGCCCGATGGCGAATCTTATTCAAATTGTCGAGTATTTCTTGTTTGTGGCTCATGCGTTCTGAACTTTCATTTAATGCTTCAGCATAACTTAAGTAAGCTTCTGCCATGCGGAAAATGATAGCCGGGCGATAAGGGTGATTGTTATCACGAGGTATATAATCCAATGATACTCGACTACGATTTAAATAACCGTTTTGTGGAGCATCGTGTGTTGGTCCTCCGTCCGGTTGTCCATACAAAAAGTTCGTATTACGGTTTTCCCATTTGAACCATTGTCCATTCCATACTACAGTCAGGTAAAAACGAGGTTCCCGATGGCAATACATATTAAATGTGTTGGGTTGTACAATCAGGCGTTTCCCGTCTCGTTCCGGTGTCACGTCAGGGTAATTGCTATCATTGTAACCATCCATTAAATAATAATCGGTTGCCCTATAATCGGGCTTTGTAGAAAATCCCTTTTCACTATATAATGGCGCATTCGGATTGATTTTCGGACTACCGTCTGCATTATATCCCAGTATAGGTTCCGTTCCGTCTTCCATAAAGAAAGCATCTACCAGTGACTGAGTAATTCCTAAGCCTCCATTACCGCCGCAACCGCGAGGAGTCCCGTGTTGTTCCCAATCTCCGTAATTTCCTTTAGGTCGGAACCAAATGATTTCATTGTTACCCTCTCCTTCTGTTCTCATTGTGGCTCCGTAACAGGACATGAAAGGATCCACTTTGCCGTTTTCTTTGTTATTTACGATATACAACCCCTTTCCTTTTTTCTCGGCTTCATCGATCAGCAGCTTACATGCATCAGCAGCTTTTTTCCATTTGTTGGCATCATAAGCTTGGCTGAAACGTTCTTCTCCGTCAGAATTTTTAAAGCCGAGATACCATTCATTTCCATTTACTAACGGACTTGCTGCAAATAGCAATATACGGGCGCGAAGTGCCAATGCTGCCAATTTAGTTGCGCGACCGCCATACAACGTACTCCAACTGTCCGGAAGGACTTTCGACAATTCTAAAAATTGATTGTCCAGCCAGTCGGTCATCCATTCAAAGCTCTTCTGACCGCGCATTAGATCCGGAGAATCCGAAGTCATATCATCTTCAAAATAAGGGACTGCTCCATAAGCCAAGGTCATCATCCAATAGTAATACGCAACCATGAAACGACATTCGTTCTTCATTGTCTCCACGTCACTCTCCGTTACGTTTTGTTTTGGTAAAGCCTTTACGTTATCCATGAAAATATAGGCTTGTCGAATATATTTGGACATTGTCCAATAGGATCCGCTCCAACCTGAATTAGGTTCCCATTGTCCTACGCGAAATCCTAATCCGCAGTCACTACCCCAATATGGTAACCAGCCTTGCGATGGAGTGATATCGTTTGCCAGCATCTCGAACGCATCGTAACGCGTATAATCCCAGTATGGATCCCGAATACCTTGGTATACACCTGCTAGCCAATCTTCCGTACGAGTCTTGTCGTCGAATATCATGTCTATTGTAATAATATCGTCTGGTGCATTGTCTATAAAATCCGTGCATCCATTTAAGCACATACATAATGTCGCTAAACCAATATACTTGCTAAATTTCATTTTTTTTATTTTTAGAAATTAATATCAAAACCTGCTGAAAATGATTTCATTATCGGGTATTTTGTACCTACGGACGTGTCGACCTCAGGATCCCATAAGTCAAATTTTGAGAATGTGAACAGATTACTACCTTTTGCATATAAACGAATGTTCGACAGGCCAATCTGTCGTACCCAAGATTTCGGGAGCGTATAGCCGATCTCTATATCTTTCACTCGGAGAAAACTCATGTTTTCCAACCACCATGTAGAGTTTCGGACATTATTCTCGCTTTTCCCCCATGTCAAACGCGGGTAATATACATCTTGGCTGGGATTTTCAACGGTCCAACGGTCTTGATAGTTAGTCAGGATATTTCCCATGGCACCCATTGTTTCACCGGGGGTAAACTTGTTGCTGCATCCTCCTTTAAATCCGTATGTCATCCCATTCCCTTGGAAGAATATGTTAAAATCCAGATTCTTATAGCGAAAATTGGTACCGAAGCCGTATACGATCTGAGGATTGTATGTTCCTCCTATGGCAGTCTCGTCCAATGAACTGACAACGCCATCCCCATTCACGTCTTTATATTTGATGTCACCGGGGCGAACCGGACCGAATGTATGGGTAGGAATATCCTTGTTTACAACGTAACCGCCATTCTCGGCAATCAGATAATCTCCGTTGGCATCTTTTTGGAAATCATCAAAAGTAAACAGGCCTTCGTCGACTAATCCAAATAACTGGTTGACTTTTTCTCCTGTCCGTTGACGATTCGTCCCCATGACGCCTAATGCCTCATCCTGTTCGATGATTTTGTTCTGGGCGTATGTAAAAGATCCCCGGAAGCCGACGTATAAATCTTTATTGATTTGTTTGTTTACGTTTAATGCTAGGTCGATCCCCTGATTATTTACTTTCCCATAATTAGCCCATGGTGTATTTCTAAATCCTGCTGATGTCGGAATATTATTTCGTTTCATAAAGATATTATATCTGTGTTCAAAGAAATAGTCCACTTGGAAGTCGATCATATTCCAGAGGCCCAATTCGAAACCTGCATTTGTTTTCGATACGGTTTCCCATGTCAGATTAGGAATTCCGAAATCACCTTCAAAGCGAGAATTCCGATGATAATATTGTCCGTTGGTTCCCCAGTCATAACCCGTTCCGTCTTCTCCCAATGTTGTCTGGTAAGCAAAGCGACGTCCGTCTAATTGGTCGTTCCCTGTCAAGCCGAATGAACCACGAAACTTGATTTTGCTGAACGTGTCTTTGTATGGTTCCATGAACTTTTCTTCCGAAAGCAAGTAACCAATTGCTACGGACGGGAAAAATCCGAAGCGATATCCTTTGGCAAAATTCTCTGATCCGTTATAACCGAAATTAAATTCTGCAATATATCGATTGTCATATGTGTAAGATGCTCGTCCGGCGATACCCATGCGGCGATAAGGTACGATGTCGTACGATTCTTCAAATTGCTGGTAATCCCGTTGGTTATACAAGAACAAACCTTCAACCTGATGTTTCCCGAATGTCCTTTCATAATTCAAATTCAGTTCTACATAAGTTGCTTTGTTTCCCCAATCATTATTTTCGGAAGTGCTCAAAAATTGTTGTCCGTAACTGGATATGTTCAAAATTAAATTACCATTTTCATCGCGTTGGGTAGCCGGTTGATACAAGTCTGGTGTTTTTGAACGAGTAACGCCTGACCAAGAATAGCGATCAAATGAGAAAATACCCTTTATTTTCAGTCCAGGAGTAATAAATTTCAAATCTTGCTCTAATGCGAACAACGATTCGATTTTACTTTGAGAGGTCGTTGCATATCCTTTTTGAGTAACCTGTACGTACGGATTCACTCGTTGATTGACTACTGGAAAATAGATATTATCATCTTCTTTATAATAGGCCGGATGTATGAATGGAGGGGTCTCGAATGCTCCCGAAAATGCATCATCGGAAGATATTGCCATTTTATTCATCTCCTGTAAATAGCCACCGACACTGACTGTCAATTGCGTTGTTTTTGTGATATTGATGTCTACATTCGAGCGTAAGTTGAATTTGTTTAGATGTGTTCCACTGTTCCAACTTTGACTCTTGTCGCGTTCGAAAATACCTTGTTCGCCATAATATGATCCGACCACTGCATAGCGTAAAATGTCAGAACCTCCGTTGACAGTAATATCTGCACGTTGATTCATGGCAAAATCTTTCGTAATCAGATCCATCCAATTTACATCTGGGTATAAATCCGGATCAGTTCGATTTATGTAGTGATCAATGGTTTCTTGCGAATAGGGAGATTGCTGTTGACCGTTATCTTTTGCTATTTCATTCAATAATGTTAAATACTCTGCTGAACCGATGTATTGGGGTAATTTTGTTGGTTGAGTAAAACTTTGTTCGAAATGGACATTGACTGTGGGTTTTCCTAATTTCCCACGTTTAGTTTGCACCAAAATAACGCCGTTTGCTCCACGTACACCATAAACGGCTGAAGCAGATGCATCTTTTAACACAGAAAATGATTCGATTTCAGCAGGGTTCAAGTCATCGAGTGTTCGTTCGATGCCGTCGACTAATACTAAAGGACTGGTTCCTGCTCCTTGGAAAGATGAAATACCTCGTATCCAGAAATTGGAACCGTCCGCTCCCGGTTCTCCTGATCGTTGCACGGCAATTACACCTGCCACATTTCCCGCCAAGTTGTTACTTAAGGCACGTGTTGTCCCTTGGCTTAATACCTGAGGCTCGATTGTTGTAATCGAACCTACTATCGATGCACGTTTTTGAGAGCCATAGCCGACTACTACCACTTCATTCAAGCCTGTCGAAATTTCGTGCATGTTCAAGTTTATGTTGATTTGGTTACCAACAACAATTTCCTGCTCTTCAAATCCAATGTAAGTGAATACTAGTACAGAACTTCGACTTGGAACTTCTAAAAAATAGTTGCCATCTATATCTGTTGTTGTACCTATCGTTTGTCCTTTTATTACAATATTCACTCCAGAAAGTGGTTCTCCCTGGGAATCTCGCACTGTACCATTTATATGGATCCCTTCTTCTGTGAGTTTTTTAACAGTAGGGATTATTCCTTTTTCATGTCTATCTGACCATTTGCCATTGGCATGAAGATAATTTGTACCTGATAGCAATGCACACACGATACATGTTAATTGCAATTTTTGATTTAATTCATTTTTGATCATGCTTTTTACGGAATTATAGATTTTACGTTAACTGTTGTTACTTTTAACTGTGTTCTTTTTTGTTTTTATCCCATAGGCTATTTTTTATTGATTATGAATTTCTACTTTAAGCATATTATTTAACTAATTATCTAAATGATATCTCCATAGTCCTTGAGGAACTATGGAACTTATATATAGAAAGAATCTTATTATTCAATGTCTTAAATGTATGAGGAGTGGAAATTGTTATCATTACAATGTCTTTTTTGACATAGGAGAAAATTATTTTATTCCTATTATTTTAAATGTTGAATTTATTTTGTAAAAAAAGTTGCTCATGTTAAATGGATTGTTTACGTTTGTAAAAACGTAGTATTTAATATACTCTATTATTAAGTTTTTTTTCT
>ERZ779880.1151-NODE-1151-length-25799-cov-2.958670_pt1 | contig 25799 bp, 25 predicted proteins | sample MGYA00511555_ERZ779880 | MGnify/ENA primary metagenome ERZ779880 (study PRJEB29588, sample SAMEA2145815) | human gut metagenome | biome: human gut; feature: human-associated habitat; material: faeces | place: Denmark | collected 2008/2010 ... | reverse complement strand
TGCGTCCAATGTAAAGTATTTAAAAAATCATCGCTCATAAACAAAAAAGGATATCCCTCTTTATTAGAACACCTATAGTATCCTTTAAGCAACCTATAGACTTCATCCAACTCCATATTATTCTTCTTTTGACGCTTAAAAAATTTCATATTATGCCCCGAATTTCATGTAAACCCTTACAAGTATAATAACAACACAAACTTCATTTGTCACGATAAAATAAAGAAATAATTACATGGTTATATTTCACGTTTTATTTATATATTATTTAATTCTTTTTAACGCATTTAAAATAATTTTAGTTATATTTTACTATTGTGTTCATTTTAAGCTATGTTATAATTTATTCGTTAGATAAAAATTAAAGAAGCCCAATCTTTTACATCTAACACATTTCGACATGAGGACTAGCCCTTCCCAAAAACTAAACATAGCTAGTTCTCCATTTTTTTATTTTTAGATGCTATAATGAAATTGGCTGAGTACTAATCCTTGGCTTGTAACCAACTTAAGCTGACAAATCCCACATACTTGTCAGCTTTTTCTTATATGAAGAAACTTGACTAATCACCTTATGATTATATAATATAAACGAGTTTATCATAAGTTGATTTATCATAAGGAGGGTAATCATGAGATTCATAGGCAGAAAAAACGAATTGCATACATTAAATGCAGAATATAATCGTAACAGTAGCTTTGTGGTTATTTATGGACGACGCCGTGTTGGAAAAACAACACTGATCAAAGAGTTCTTAAAGAATAAAACTGCATTCTATTATCTTGCGACCGAGGAATTAGAAAGCCAAAGTATGAAACGACTTGCTAATGTTATAGCTCGTACTACAAAAAACACATTGCTACAAAAAATAGAATTTACAGATTGGTTGGATTTATTTCAACTAATTGCGGACTATAAACCAGAAGAAAAGAAAGTCCTTGTCATTGATGAATTTCCATATCTCGTGAGAACAAATTCAGCATTCCCTTCCATTTTACAAAATGCATGGGACGAATTTTTAAAAGACAGTAACGTGATGTTGATTCTGTCCGGTTCCTTGATTAGTATGATGCAAAAACATGCACTTTCTTATGATAGCCCACTATATGGTCGTAGAACAGCACAAATGCGTTTGACACCACTACCATTCACTAGTATTTATGAAACACAAAATCTTCCTTTTGAACAAGCCGTAGAACAACTTTCTCTAACAGGTGGTGTACCAAAATATTTGGAGTTTTTTGAAGACGGAAGACCTTTAGAAGAACAGCTTAAAGATGCCGTTTTTTCTAAGAATGGCTTTTTATATGAAGAACCCAATTTTTTATTAAAAAGCGAATCCTTAACAGCCGTAAACTATTTCTCAATTATTAAGACAATTGCAGACGGCAATCATAAACTCGGTAAAATTGCAAGTGCATTAGGACAAGAATCTTCATCACTTACACCTTATCTATCTACACTTTCGGATCTTGGTTTCATTGAAAAACGAACACCAATCACAGAAAAGAATCCAGAAAAATCACGTAAAGGATTGTATTTCATTGCAAATAATTTCCTTCGTTTTTGGTTTTGCTATGTCTACCCTTACAAAGGTGAATTGGAATTAGACAATATGCAAATTGTACTAGACGAAATCCATAAAGATTTTAAAGAAAAATTTGTTGCCTTTGCTTATGAAGATATCTGTAAGGACATTTTCGCAAAACTATGCAGTAACAACGCAATTTCATTTGTACCATCACGCATTGAATCTTATTGGTTAAATGATTATGATGAAGATACAGAAATCGATGTCATGTCTGTAGATCATCAAAATAAACAAGTTTTTGCTGGAGAATGTAAATATCATACAAAACCAGTAGATGCCCCCGTATACTTTACATTAAAAGAAAAAGTAGATAACGCCGCAGAAATACGCAAATCTTTCCCAAAATATAACATTATCTATGGCTTATTTAGTAAAAGTGGTTTTACAAAACGTATGCTTGATATCGCAAAGGAAAACCCAAATATACTACTAATTCATGAAGATCATTTATTATAATTCATACTTTTGTAGCTGACAAATCCCACGTATTTGTCAGCCTTTTTTATATTAATATAGCGAGTACCTTGTATTCGCTATTATTCTACAAATTCAAAAGTATATTACGATAGTCCTTTTTATCGTTCCTGATAATCCATATTTTATGATATTTTAGTGCTATTTCACATGTGGTATTTCTCTGTTCCGAAACCAAAATCTTAATATATAAAAAAGTGTTAGACCTAATATCATCTAACACTTTCAAAAACAATACTAGTGGTTTTCTGCTGGCTGTCAGCCGCGATACCCTACAGAGTATCTGTATTACGTGGTTGGAACTTTTAATTCTCCAACCTAGACTCATCTTTTCTCCCCGATGCGGGCGCGATATCCTACAGAATATCTAAATGTCTTGGACACTTTACCCTGCTCCAAGTGCAGTACAGCTTTTACGTGCCGCCACACGATACTCTCTGTACATTATACAATAATCACAGTTTTTTCAGTTCTTTTCCGTTTTTACGGACTAAAAAAATTTTTTTGGTTTCTATTTAAAATTTTCAATCATTTCCTGCAACGTCGTTTGACGCACCCTTTTCTGTTTTAACTTAACTTGTGTCTCAAACAACTGCTTATTTCCTATAATATACAATTGTTTTTTAGCACGAGAAATTGCCGTATACAATAAACGTTTCTCCAACATATTTTTCGCATTCACATCCACTATACAAAATACACTCTGATATTCATTCCCTTGCGATTTATGTACACTAATACACCACGCATGCTTTAGGTAATATAGAAAATCCGTAGAGAAGTCAACCACATTGTTTGTGAAATCAACTGAGATTACATTTCGTTTCGTATCAATCTCAAGAATCGTACCAATATCACCATTATAGACATCATCATCCGGAAGATTCTTTAGTAACATGACCTTATCATTCTCTCTAAAAATTGTTGTTCCAACCTTCATCTGATTCTTTTGTGGACTCTTTGGATTAAACAAGACCTGCATCTGACGATTGATCTCATCAATACCAGCTACCCCCTTATACATAGGCGCTAAGATCTGCATAGAATCTAGATCCATATCCTTTACATAATCAATGAGCGCATCCATGATTTTTGGTGTCGTTCGCTCAATAAACTCGACCCCATCCTCATAATGACAAGTTGTTTCTTCACGAATCTCTTTCGCTAAAGTTACAATACCAGAGCCATTTGATTGTCTAAAAATCTTCTTTAAATGCACAGTATCAATCACATTAGATTTGATTAAATCCTCCAAAACCTTACCTGGACCAACACTCTCTAACTGATCTTCATCCCCAATCAAAAGAATTCGACAACGATTTGGCAAAGCCTTTAATAATTGGGCAAACAAATGCGTATCCACCATACTAAACTCATCCACAATAATGAAATCTACATCCAATGGATCCTCTTCATTCTTACCAAAAGAATTATCTTCCAAATTCCACTGCAACAAAGAATGAATCGTTCTTGAATCACAATTGGATAATTGGGCTAAACGCTTTGAAGCTCTTCCTGTTGGTGCACAAAGCTGAATCTTACTATCCGGATACACTTCTTTACATATTTCCAAGATTCCCTTTACCGTTGTTGTCTTTCCAGTACCTGGACCACCCGTTAAAATCATAAAGGAACGATCAAAGAACAATTGAATCGAATCCTTTTGTTCTTGATCATATGTGATAGCTAAAGAAAACTCCACCTTTTGGATACGATCTTGAACATCCACACTTTCCACTTCAAACAAATGATTCTTCAATTCTTTGGCAATCACAACCTCATCTTCATGCAAAGTAAAAGGATAAATACGCGTATTTTCAACATACAAATACTGCATAGCCACCAAACGATCAATACTATCATGAATCAATTCTTCACTTACACCTTGCACATTTGAAAAAATTGTCGCAAACGTAATATACGTATTTCCCGTTGCCATAGATAATTGTCTTGCCAACTCATAAATATAGGCATCCAAGCGTCTTGGATCTTCATTCGATAAACCTATAGCACTTGCGATTTTTAAAGCCGTCTTATAACCAAAACCATATACTTCATAATATGGTTTGAAACAATCCTCTTCAATCACATCCAATACATCATCATATGTATCCAATAACATCTGAATTTGTCTAGGACTCAAACCATACTTCAACAATTTGGCATACGCCTCATTAAAACCTGTAAATTCCTGAATTCCCTTTTTAATGATCGCAATCTTTTTTTCGGAAAGATTTGGCACTTCACTTAAAATTTTAGGATCCTTATGAATCTTCTCTAAACAATTCTCACCCAAGACATCATAAATACTTTCTGCCGTCTTCTTTCCAATCGTAGGAAAATTTTCACCACAAAGAAAATGAATAATCGCATCCGAATTATCCGGCAACTTCTTTTTAGCCATATCTATACGAAATTGCTCCCCATACTTAGGATGCGTTATATAATCCCCCTCAAGTACATATTCCTGATCTTCAATTGGATCTTCAATACGTCCAGCCGCGGTAAAATGATGATACGTCTTTAATTCTGAAAAGCCAGCCACCACATAATGATTCGCCTTATTTTCAAAGATGATATATTCAAGCTTAGCCTCGATATCCATTGGCCGTCTCCATAATCAACTGATTTAAATTCTTGCCATCCTTAAACACTTCTTCAATCACACCACCACCAATGCATTTATCACCATCATAGAATACAGCTTCCTGACCCTCAGTGACAGAAGCAATTGTTTGTGGATATTTCACAAGTACACTTGTATCATCCAATCTTTCAATTTCAATATCCTGATCTTTTTGACGATATCTAAACTTACAAGTACACTTTGTAGGAACCTCTTCTAAACTTGGCAAGATCCAGTTAATACCCTTCACAATACAAGAATCTGAATATAATAAATCTCTTTGATCTGTACGACATACATAAAGAATATTCTTTACAACATCTTTACCAACCACAAACCAAGGACCCTTTTCATGATCAATATTCAAACCCTTTCTTTGTCCAATCGTATAATATAAAACACCCACATGACGAGCAATCACTTTACCTGTATTTACATCCACAATATCTCCATCTTTACTAGGAAGATAGTTTGATAAGAATTGTCTAAAGTTTCTTTCTCCAATGAAACAAATACCCGTACTATCCTTTTTAGTTGCAACAGATTCTAAATTCAATTCAGAAGCAATCTGACGAATCTCAGGCTTTTCAAGATGAGCCAAAGGAAAAATTGTTTTGGCAATCTTACTCTTTTCAACCTGACACAAAAAATAAGTCTGATCCTTATTTTGATCTTTGGCACGCGTTAAATACGTAAAACCATTCTCTTTGGCATTGGAAGCATAATGCCCTGTAGCCACCTTATCAAACCCTTGTTTCATGGCATATTCAAAAAATGAATCAAATTTAATATATTTATTACACAAAATATCCGGATTTGGCGTACGCCCCTTTTCATATTCACTTAAAAAAGTCTTAAATACATTATCCCAATATTCTTCAATAAAATCGACACGCTGCAAAGGAAGATCCAAATGATTGGCAACCGCAAGTGCATCTAAATAATCCTGTTCCTGAGGACAAGTATCATCTTTAATTGTAGGATTTCCCGCAATATCATTATTCGCAAAACTATCCCAGTTACGCATAAAACAACATGTTACATCATACCCTTGTTTCTTTAATAAATAAGCTGCAACCGCAGAATCTACTCCACCACTTAATCCAACTAATACTTTCATATGTAATCCTCCAACTATCAAAAATTATATCATAAAAAAGGACCAAGCCCGAAAAACTTGATCCAACAATTCAAAAATGGTGCCCAGGGCCGGACTCGAACCGGCACGGTATCGCTACCGGTGGATTTTGAGTCCACTGCGTCTACCAATTTCACCACCCGGGCATTGCTTGACTATTATACCAAAAGATAGAATCCCATGCAAGAGATTTTTTAAAAAAGCCACTGAAAAGTGGCTATCCCAATAAATCCCTAATTTCATCTTCACTCTTAGGCAACGACTTAGAAATAAATTCTAAACTCATTCCATTCGTAAGCATCAATTGAATCATCTGTTTTATTTCTTGATTCTTCTTCTCAACTTGTTTATTCGCATCTTCTACTTGTTTATGAGCTTCTTCTACTTGTTTATGAGCTTCTTCTTGTAATTTTCGAACCTCTTCTTTCGCTCTTTGAAGTTCTTCAATTTCAAGTTGCCGTTCCATTCGTTCTTCATTTTCATGCAATTTTTGAAAATCTTCTATTATTTTCTTCCAACCATCATCCGATATGGTTTCTACACGCTTCTCTAACATTTGAATCACCCCATCACTTTCTATCATTACCTTAATTTTACTATCATCCATTCCCTTGTGGCAATTCAAAAAGTAATAAATCATTTTCTCCTGTTCATTCATGTCTTTAAGCGGTTTATTTAAATCTAGCTTTGCCATTTCAACTGTACGTAACTTCATACGATCCTGACTTTCTTCTACAAAAGATAAACCTTCTTCATTCCTTAATGTAAATGTGTTGCACATTCTATGATTATCAATTAGATTCACATTAAAGAACACTAAAACGATTGTTTCCTTTAACTCTCCATAATATTTTCCTTCCAATTCTTGAGAGCCATGAAGTCTAGCCAAATAATAACTAAAGCGAATTGGCAAATTATCTTTGGTTTGTCTTAACTGCATTTCTAAATCCACTGTCATTTGATCATCAAATTCAACTAATAAATCCAAACGTGGACTTTTCATTTTGCTATAGTCTTTTACCATTTCTGAATTCTTTACAACAACCTTATTCACACTCCTTTCTAAAAATACCGTGAGTAATGATTTTAAGGCATCATTGGCCTCTTTACAATCTTCGCCAAAAACATACTTAAAGGCGAAATCATTTAATAAATTTGCACTTCTCATGAGCACCTCTTTCTAGTAGGCATTTCCTACATACTCATATACGAAAAAAAAGATACTTTTTCGAATAATTTTTAAATTTTTGCACAAAAAAAGCGTCTTTCGACGCTTATTCGGCTTCAATCTCCTTAATTAGACACTCATTACCTTGAAGTAAAACTGTATGTTCACTCTTACAATATGGACATTTTCTTCCATATTGAATCGTATCATATGTTTTTTCACATTCATTACAAATCGTAATAGCTTCAATCCACTCATATTCTAGTGAAGAGTTTTCAATTAAAGGAACCTTCTTCCTATAATATTTCCAACAATCCACTAAATACTCAGGAACAATTCCACTTACTTTTCCAATCTGTAAAGTCACTCTACGAATATCTGTAATATTATTTTCTTGTGCAAGTTCTTCTAATGTTTTTGAAATATGTACAACAAGCCCTAATTCATGCATACTATTTCTTCTTATTACGAATGATTTTGATTTGACGCTTAGCCGCATATGGCAATATAGCCTTCATCTTATCTTCCGCCTTAACCATTCTTGCACCATCTTTGATATCACGCGTTAAGTGGATCGCATCAAATTCACATTTTGTCGTACACAAGCCACAACCAATACACTTATTTGTATCGACTATACTTGCACCACATCCTAGACATCGATTGGCTTCAATCTTAACTTGTTCTTCTGTAAATGTAGAACGTAAGTCTCTAAATGATTTTTCACCCAAACCCTTTTTAATACCAGGTATCTGACGTTTGGCATGATCAAAATCAATATCAATCAATGCATTATTTTTATCAAATTCATTAAACAAGTGTAAGTCTCTTCCAATTGTCAAAGAATGACCCTTATGAACAAAACGATGCATTGATTCTGCTGCTTCTTTACCATGGCTAATCGCATCAATCGCAAATTTTGGTCCTGTATACACATCACCACCCACAAATACATCTTCAACAGATGTTTGTAGTGTTGTTCCATCCGCTTTGATTGTTCCATTTGGGTTGACTTCTACATCGAATCCTTGAATTGAAATAATACTTTGTCCGATTGAAAGTAATACATGACTACATTGTATAGTTTCTAAAACACTTTCATCATAGCTTGGATTAAATCTAGCCGTTTCATCTTTTACACTTACACATTGCTTAAACACAATCGAATCTTCTAAGACTTCCTTTGGACCCCATCCGCAATGAAGAATTATACCCTCTTCTTTTGCCTCTTGTACTTCCTCAAAACTTGCCGGCATTTCAGCTTCTTGTTCCAAAGAATATAAATGTACCTTTTCAGCTCCACTTCTTAAAGCTGCACGAGCAACATCTATCGCAACATTTCCGCCACCAACGACAACCACATCACCAGAAATTAGATTTGGATCTTCTGTTTTATTCACCTTACGCAAGAAATCAATTCCAGACTCAACCATTTCATTTTCCTCACCTGGAATATTTAATTTTCTAGATCCTTGAGCACCAATGGCCACATAGAATGCTTCATATCCCTCATTTCTTAAATCATCCAAAGAAATATCTTTACCTACTTCTATGCCACACTTAAACTCAATGCCCGTAGCTTTTAACACTTCAATTTCAGCCTCAATCACAGACTTTTCTAATCTAAAAGAAGGAATACCATAGACTAACATACCACCTGGTTTTTCTTCCTTTTCGAATATTGTTACAGGATAGCCCATTATTCTTAAATAATAAGCCGCACTCATACCAGCAGGACCTGCGCCAATAATGGCCATTTTGTTTGTGAAGAATTTGCCTTCGACATTTTCACATAAAGGAATATAACGCTTATCTTCATGAAGTTCTTGTTCGGCAATAAACTTCTTGATTTCATCAATAGCCAAAGGCTCATCAATCAATCCACGTGTACATTGTTGTTCACACCTTCTGTTACAAATAGCTCCACATACGGCTGGAAATGGATTAAAGTCTTTAATTAACTTTAATGCATCCATATATCGACCTTCTTTGGCCATTTTAATATAGCCTTGAACCGGTAAATGTGCAGGACATGCACTTTTACAAGGCGATGTTCCAGTTTCATAACAATTGACTTTAGCTGTATCCCTAAAGTTCCAGTTCCACTTTTCAGGCCCCCACTTTACATCATCTGGAAGTTCTTGTTTAGGATACGATACAGGGCCATCTTTGGTACAAAGCTTTTGCCCCAATTTTGCCGCACCCACTGGACAAATTTCCACACACTTTCCACAAGCTACACACTTGTCACTATCCACATGCGCCCTATAAGCACTCGCCGACATATTTGGCGTATTGAACAATTGACTTGTTCTTAATGCGTTACAGACACCATGTGCGCAGTTACATATCGCAAAAATTTTATCTTCTCCATCAATATTGGTAATCTGATGTACATATCCTTTTCTTTCACAACGCTCTAAAGTCTCAATAACCTCTTCATACGTACAATAATGTCCACCCTTGTTTGTCTGTACAACATAGTCAGCCATATCTCCTACCGCAATACAAACATCGGCTTCAACATCGCCAGTTCCTTCACCCCTAACACGTTGTTGTCTTCTACATGAACATGGAGAAAGTGCATATTTATCGTATTTATTCAACCAATGCGAAATCTTTTCTACACTTACCGCTTCTTGATTAGCATGAATCGCCTTTTCTACAGGAATAACATGCATACCAATGCCAGCTCCTCCAGGAGGAACCATTGGCGTTACCTTTTCAAGTGGTAATCGCGTCATCTTTTCAAAGAAATCCGCAACAATTGGATGTTCTTCAACAAGATCTTTATTCATAACCATAAATTCAGCTGCTCCAGGAACAAACTGAGGAAGCACAAATTGTTTGTGGTGATCCGCATTTTCCCAATTATATTCAATCATTCCAATGTCGCATACTTCATTTAATACACGATTCACTCTTCCTGCTGGCCATCCACTTCTTTTCACTACTTCTTCAAAAGAAAGTGGTTTACGTACTTCAAAACACAAACATAAATCACATTGTTCATCATTTAAGATTTCATTTAGACACTCATATTCAGGATCCGTTTGGGATAATTTTTTTACTTTAGCCGGAATACGATCTGTGATACGCCTTGCCAGTTTATCAATATTATCTCGATATGCCATATTATTCCTTCCAGGCTTTTACTTCATTTTCAAGCCACTTACACCAGTCATCAATTCCCTCACCCGTTTTTGCGCACACCTCAAAAATTTTCGCATTTGGATTACGGTACAAAATATTCTCTTTACATTTCTCTACATCAAAATCAAAGTATGGCAATACATCCATCTTATTAATTAGAACCACATCACACACTTGAAACATCAATGGATATTTTAAAGGTTTGTCGTCTCCTTCTGGAACACTTAAAATAGCCACATTTTTAGTGGATCCCGTGTCAAATTCAGCAGGACATACTAAATTTCCTACATTTTCAAGTACAGCCAAATCTAAATCTTCCATACCCATTTCATGCAGTCCTTGACGAGTCATATCTGCGTCTAAATGACACATACCACCTGTATGTAGTTGAATCGTGCGTACGCCATATTCACTGATTGTTTTGGCATCTACATCACTATCAATATCCGCTTCCATAATACCAATTCTCATTCTATCTTTTAATCTTTCTAACGTTCTAGATAGAGTTGTTGTCTTACCTGCTCCAGGACTTGACATAACATTTAATAAGAACACACCTTTATCTTTACATTCTTCTCTTAATTTATTCGCATCTTTATTATTATCTTCAAATACACTTTGTTTTACTTCTATAATTTTATACATGATACAAAACCTCCTAAAATGATTGTAAACGATTTCAAATCAGTAGTAAATAAACACATGTTAGTCTTTGCACATCTTGAAAAGTAGTCACTTTTCGCCTATCATAATCTATATGAAAATCTGTATGTACCAAATGTCTGTTTCAATGGATAATCAACAAAACATAGCTAAACTAAAACATATTCCAGACTGTGATATTTTAGTTCTACCAGAAATGTGGAATTGTCCCTATCATAATGATGCATTAAAAACAGCGTATTTGCGTCATGATGAAAGTTTGATGGCTTTAAAAAAACTAGCTAAATCGCATAGGATATGGATCGTGGCTGGGTCTATTTGTGCGGATAAATACAATCGTTGTTACATATTAAATAGCGATGGTGACATTGTTTGTTCGTATGATAAAACACATCTTTTTGAATTTCATAATCGACAGGATTATTGTGAAAATGAAGTGTTTGTACCAGGAAATCACCTTCAATGTTTCAATACGCCATGGGGAAAATGCGGTATTTTATTATGTTACGACATCCGATTTCCAGAAGTATCCAGAATTCTAGCTCAAAATGGAGCACAAATTCTATTTTGTCCGGCTGCTTTTAATGAGCAGGCCACAAAGAAGCATTGGAAGTTATTTGTCCAAACTCGTGCTTTAGAAAACGAAGTCTTTTTGTGTGGTGTTGCCCCAGCTAAGTATACATATAAAAACTATACTTCAGGAGGCCATTCCATGCTTGTGGATGGTTTTGGCAATATTGTAGTGGAGTTGAATGAAGAAGAAGCCTGCAAAGTTGTAGATATCGATTTAAATGACATTGATAAAGTAAGGAAAAGAATGCCTTATTGGAAGGTGCGTAGAAATGATTTATATGAATTAAAGGAGATCAAAAATGAAGACAATTCAAATCAATGAAATCGAAGGATTTCAAATTGGTAGTGCACAAGATACAGAAAATGCGACTGGCTGCACAGTCATCTTATGTAAAGAAGGAGCTACAGCTGGTGTAGACGTACGCGGTGGTGGTCCTGCTACTCGTGAAACAGATTTGTTGAATCCAAAAAACATGGTCCAAAAAATTCATGCGGTGACTTTATCAGGTGGTAGTGCTTTTGGTTTAGAATCAAGCAGTGGTGTTATGCAGTATTTGAGCGAGCACGAAATTGGTTTTGACATGAAAAACATCTATATTCCCATCGTATGTGAAGCTTGTCTATTTGATTGTGGTGTAGGTAATTCTAAGGCATATCCAAATAAACAGATGGGTTATGATGCTTGTATGGAAGCGGAAAAGAATAATCCTCAACAAGGAAATGTAGGTGCTGGAACAGGTGCAAGTGTTGGTAAATTCTTTGGTCCTCAATATGCGATGAAAGCAGGAGTTGGATTTTCGGCTCTACAAATAGGTCCATTAAAAGTAGGAGCTATTGTAGCCGTAAATGCGTGTGGTGATATTTTCTATCCAAATTCAGACAAACCAATTGCAGGTATCTATGATCGAAACACAAACACAAGATTGTTTAGTGAAGATGAAATCTTAAAGGCAGCTGAAAAGATGATCAATTCTTGTGGTATGAATACGACAATTGGTTGTATCATCACAAATGCGGATTTAAATAAAGCCCAAATGAATAAAATCGCAAGTATGGCCCATAATGGATATGCAAGATGTATTCGTCCAGTCCACACTTCAAGTGATGGAGATACTATTTTTGCGATGACATCCAATAAAGTGCCTGCAGAACAAGATCTAGTTGGAATCATGGCCGTTAAAGCAATGGAACAAGCAATCGTCAATGCGGGTACACTTGCAGATAGTGCTTATGGTCTAGCTAGCTACAAAGAAATCACTAAAGGCTAATCATTAAAGTATCGCTACGGTGATACTTTTTTTCATTTAACGTGTCAGAAAATGACAAAAGTGCAGTATCTGTAACGTTAACTGCACTTTTTTAAGATTTAATCTAAGATTTTTCCATCTATTGAAATTGTGACAACTTGCCAAGGAATAAACTTTTTACTTTCCTGCAAAGCTTTCTTAACCGCATTTTCAAGACCACCACAACAAGGTACTTCCATACGAACAATGGTTACACTTTCAATCGAATTCATACGAATAATATCACAAAGCTTTTCTGAATAATCCACACCATCAAGTTTTGGACATCCTATTAGAGTCACTTTATTTTTCATAAATTCCTGATGGAAATTGGCATAGGCATAAGCTGTACAATCCGCAGCTATTAAAAGCTTGGCATGTTGAAAGAATGGTGCGTTGATAGGTGCTAGTTTAATTTGAACAGGCCAAGATGTTAGTTGACTTGATACATCAATCGATGGACTTGATACAACTGGATTCAGTGTATGCATCATAGATCCAGGACATCCTGAATGCATGGTGCCCGATTCTTGCATGCGTTTTTCCATATTCTTTTTTACTGCCTCTTCATCATAGGCTAAAGTATCTTTTTCAATGAATGAAATAGCACCCGTAGGACATGTAGGTAAACAATCCCCTAGTCCATCACAATAATCATCTCGCATTAATTTCGCTTTTCCATTCACTAAGCCAATGGCTCCTTCATGACAGGCATTCACACAGATACCGCATCCTGTACATTTATCTTCATCAATTTGAATTATTTTTCTTAACATAGAATCATCCTCATTTCTTATTAACTTATTTTAGTGTATAATACAATCAATTTATGTTGTTTAAACAACGAAAGGAAAATATTTATGGATTCAACATTCAAACAATACAAGAAAAATGAAATTATTTATCATATGGAAGATATTCCACAAGCCATTGGCATTGTCAAAGAAGGAAGTGTTGTCATTGAAACTGTAGACTTTTTAGGCAACGTTTCCCTATTATCACATATTGGTCCTAATCAAATGTTTGCGGAAAGCTATGCCCTAACCAAAACACCTATGTATGTATATGTTAGAGCGGTTGAGGATTGTACAATTCAATTTTTAGATGTTCAAGCCTTAGAAAAATCTCCAGAATTAAAAGATCAAATGATTCAAATACTTTCAAATAAGAACAAAATGTTGTCACAACACATATTTCATATTTCCAACAAAACCATTCGTAATAAGGTGTTGTCTTACTTATCGTTTATGAAACTAGAAACACAAAATTCTACCTTTAAGATTCCGTTTGATCGTCAACAGATGGCTGACTATTTAAATGTAGAACGAAGTGCCTTATCAAAAGAGCTTTCTAAAATGAAAAGTGAAGGTCTAATTGATTATCACAAGAACACCTTCACTGTTTATTCTATTTAATATTTACTGGTACAAAACCATCTTTTGTGAGTATCTGTATTTCTTTAAATCCACAAGATTGAATTAATTCTAAACTTTCTTCAAAAGCACAATCCAAATAATTCTTATCATGACAATCACTGTTTAGACAAATACGTGCATTTTTAGCCTGCAAGTATTCCAATATATCTCTAGATGGATATGGTGTTTTACGATAGCCTCTAGCGATGGCTCCTGTATTCACTTCAAAAATCTTATCGTTAATCAACAATCGGTCAATACAATCGCAAACAATATTCATATAGTCTTTATCATTAAATTGAAAATAAGACTCGTCCTCATTATATTTGGTAATCAAATCCAAATGTCCAATGATATCCACTTCTTGCCAGTCATACATATTCGATAAATTTGAATAGTAGTCTTTACACATCTTTTTATAGTCACCAGAATAGGATTCAAATAAAGAATCAAATACAGACTTTGAATAATCCACAGCAGTCTCACCTAAAAAATGTTTACTTCCAATCACATATTCAAATGGAGCTTTTTCAGATATTCTTCCTAACATATCTTCTTCAATGCCTAAATGGATTTGAATAGACGAAGCGTATTTCGATTTAATTCTCTCAACCTCTGAAATATATCCTGAAGTATCTCGCATGGAACTTGTATCCACGTCCAAATATCCATGGCCAGAAAAGCCTAGAATATCAAAGCCCTTTGAGATGGCTTCTAGAGTCATTTCTTCAATCGTATCTTTTCCATCACAAAAGATGGAGTGCGTATGTAGATTCTGTTTCATGATAACTTCTCCAACCAGGCTTTACAGCCTTCAAAAATATCATTATAGGCCGTTTCAAAATCATTGGTGTACCAAGGATCTGAAACATCTCTTGATAATAATTTATAGATTTTATGATCTGGATCATTATTGAACATACGATTTAGATTACGTATATTATTTTCATCCATACAAATCAAATAGTCATACGACAAATAATCACTCATTGTAGCTTGTCTTGCATAATGTCTAGAAAATGGAATCCCCTTTTCTTTTAGTTTACGCTTAGCCGGAGGATAGATATCATTACCAATTTCTTCACGACTTGTAGCTGCACTAGAAACATATAGTTCTACCCCATTTTTCTTTGCCAAATCTTTCATAATGTACTCAGCACTAACACTTCTACATACGTTGCCATGACAGATAAACATAATTTTCTTCATATTCAAATTAAACCTCCTTATACCAGATTATATCAGGTTATGCCTATAAATATAGGTTATTTCATCATTCGCTAAGTTCCCTCAAATTTGTATTAACCTTGCATACTCTTGCATATCATACCATGTAATGGGCACAAAATGGGCACTAAAATTTTAAAGTTTGTGCCTATGGATTTTAGACACATCCAACCCCCTCAAGTTCTTCTATTACATCTTCTAAATGAATATGTGTATATATATTCAATGTAATCTCACTCGAAGAATGTCCCATTAAATATTGAACGACTTTAGGATTCACACCTGCTTTAATCATGTTTGAACAGTATGTGTGACGACAAATATGAGGAGTGATTTTAGGCAGTTCTTTTTTATAAATACGATTATGATGCAATACAGCATACTCAAATTTCTTAGCCCATTGAAAAGCTACCAATGGCTTACCAGCTTCACTCAAATATAAGAATCCCTTTACTCCATCCACTTCTGGTTGATTTTTTCTCATCTTTGCCTGGCTACATAAAGTTGTAAAGCAACGCATTAATTCTATATCGTTTTTTGGAATTGGAATAGTACGCAGTCCACTGTTTGTCTTGCATTTTTCTATCCAATAATTATTAGCTCCATGATATTGAAGCTGCTTGGAAATCGTAATTGTCATACGCTTAAAATCAACATCTTTATAAGTCAATCCACAAAATTCAGAAATACGAATTCCTGTATGTATCAAAATGTAGAAACCTTCATAAAATTTACTAAAATGCGAATCCTCTTTTACAAACTTCAAGAATCTTTTTTGTTCGTCATTTGTTAGTGCATCTCTTTTCACAGCATTATTCATCATAATATCTGAAATTGGAAAATCAAATGGATTACGACTGATCAATTCATCATCTACTGCCATACGAAATGCAGGACGAATGACGCCACGATAACTACATAATGTACTATAAGATTTTCCTTCTTCCTTCAGTTGAATCATAAACTGCTTTGCATCAATAATTCGAACCGTTTCTATTTTCTTTTTCCCAAACGGATCTTTTTCTAAATATCGACGAACCGTAGTATGACCTACCATCGTATTCTTTCTTATTCCTAATTTTTGCGCATCATACTTCTCAACAAGTTCAAAAACAGTTAAATTTGCACCTTCAAACTTCACATATTCATTTAACTTAAATTGAATATTCTTTTCCATGTCCCTTAAACATAGACCATCACGCTTACCATCTGGAACTTTATCACTTTTAACTAGTTTCCAACTACGAATCACATATCTTTTTCCATCCACATAATATTTAAAAACATAGCGCCCATTTGCCTCCTGATATTCACCATTCTTCAAAATTCTTCCTTTAGTATCTTTTCTTTTCATCTAAACTCCTTCTAGTGCATAGATTTTATACCTGGAAAAGACATACTCATTATATCAATCCCAAAAATAAATAAAATTCTGTAAATTCAAAATTCACAGAATTGACACATTTAAATCTAGATATTCTTCAAACAACCTTCGCTTAATACGAACATGCGATCCGATCATTAATACAAAACTCTCATCATCATGTTCAGCAATAAATTGACGAAGTGTTTTACATCCAATACCAAAATATGCAGAAGCTTCTTCGACATTTAATGAATATTTTAGCCATACCGGAACTCTATAATTCATAAGATTTACTTCCTTTCAAACCTAAGCTAACTCCAATTATTAAATCCATTTGTTTTATATCTTCTTTTCGCATATGACATATATAATCAGACAAACGACTTTTATCAATCGTTCGAATCTGTTCAAATAATATCATTGAATTTTGGTGCAAATGTCTGTAATGAATCAACATATGTGTTGGCAAAAAACGTTTATTCTTTGATTGACTTGTGATTGGTGCAATGATTGTTGTTGGACCAAATGCGTTACCTTTATCATTTTGCAAAATCACAACCGGTCGAACACCACCTTGTTCGCATAGATAGCGTGTGCCTAAATCAGCATAATAAATATCTCCACGTGATATCATTTTTATTCCTCCTATGTACAAACAGGTAATGTATTATTACCTGTTACCTATTAATTCTCATTTGCTCCATGCTACCAAGAAAAGTTGGTGTACCAAACCATACATATGCAGCTAATAATATTTGCCTGCTGCATCAGGGATTTTAACCTCTGGCCTTCGCAAGTCTCATTATCCTTTTAAAAATATCAACATCAACATTAAAGTACATGCTTTGTGTTCTACATGTTAATCGCTCAGGTCTACCCGTCATGGCGCATGGAACAAATGACTACACTTTCAAAAGATCGTCTTTTCTTGGGGCAAAATTTTCAAAGATCAAACCTCTTCACTATATAGCCCTTTAAACCACCTATTTTGGACAAATATTAAAAGCTTTTTTAAATCTTTGGATTCTTTTGTAAATGGCCATAGGTGTTGAATCAAGCATAAAAGCAATTTCTTTAATACTTAACCCTCTATAAATACCAATCAGAATTGAATACATTTGATGTGTATCTTTCTTTAAATATTGATACAAGCTCTCATCTTCCAGCTCATCAATATTTGGAAAATCAGAAAAATCAAAAGTACATGCCAAATTGATCTTATCCTCTAGATTAGAATATTGTCTCTGGCGAAATCTTCTATCAGCATTAAAATCATTCCAATATAAATTAAATAACATTTTTATATCTTCCTTTGCTACACCCTCCTTTATTAACATGGCTTCATACTTAGCAAACCAGGATTCAAAAATCTTTTGTTCTCTGGCTTTGTTATATCCATAATTATTCACGGATCTATACCTCCTCAATATAGAGCCCGTGAAAAACGTCAATTATTGCCAAAAACATTAAAATTTGTAAAAAAAAATAGGGCACCCTAAGGTACCCTGGTCATCAAATATAAATTTTTAGAAGAGAACCTTAGAAAACGTCCTCTTTGTAGGCATATTAAAACTCATCATCTTAAAGAAGTCGTTTTTTTTATCCCTTCTTTCTTGGTTTAATACCAACAATATTATTTTTTATATAGACAATGTATGTTAAAGCACACATTAACATAGCTCCAAATATTAAAAATAAAATGATTAAACTATGATTATTTCCAGTAGCTTTTATGATTTGAATAACCATAAAAAATACAGAAATAACCATGCTACTTGTCAGATACGAATTATCTTCTGTCACCATTTTTTCTAAATAGTGATTCGTATATTTAAAGTCAAAGAAAATTTTAACAATGAAATATAGTAGAACAATTCCAGTAAAAACTATAAATACCATTTTATTTATAAAATCATTTATGCCACCCGCAAAATAATATGTTATTATCATCGTAAAAGATGGAAATGCCATTGCCAGTGCACTTAAATTATTGCCTAATATTCCTGATTTATTTGCTTCTAACTCTAAACGAATATTTCTCTTCCTTGTCTTTTCCTCAATCACTTTTTCTAGTTTATTCCTAGTTTCGTCAATATTTAAATTTAAAACCTGTAAAAATTCTTTTGTGTCATCTAGATATTTCAAATCCTTTTTTAAATTCTGATATGTATTTTCATCTTCTCCAATTTCTTTTCCATCCGCTATTTCTTTTATTACGATATATTGGGCGAGACTATTTTCATATGAAGAATCAAATATCTTCACAATATCAATCTCAGCACATTCGCACAGTAGTTGAATCCTAGGAAATGAATTAACATCTGGTTTAGATTTTCCATCAGTCCAGTTTTTTATTGTTCCTGAAGGAATATTAGTTAAAGCATCTAATTTTTCATATAACTGCTCAAATGATATTCCGCCTTCCGATTTTATTCTCTTCATTTCTTTTTTCAATGAATCTGAATTTAATACGATCACCGCCTTTTTATAGTTTTTTTCATTCAACAATTCTTGTAGAACTAGCATAAAAATTCCTCCTTGTTACAACTCAATCATAAAAAAAGAGTTATTGATCTCAAGAGGAGTCGCTTGCTCTTGAAATCAATAACCAATTAGATATATAATATAATTTTAGTTCATTGTATTTTTCAACAATTCCTTTACATCTATCAAAGATTCAGCATCTTCACACAGCTCTTCTATTTCTTGTTCTGACATTACTTTGTGTTTTGTAAAAATATCACGTACTTGATCATCCGCTAAAACCAATTTTAAAAGATCTGGATAAATAAAGATAGGTGTTTCTGATAATTGATGAGATATAGAATATTCACCCAATATTTGACCAATAATATAATAAGAAACTCTGTCAATACAACATCTATCGATATCCATTTCGGACGCATGTTGCATGATGCGAATATGTCTATCATACATTTGCTTCATTATAAAATTAGGGTCTGGTTCCACATTTTGTTCAAGCATTTTAAATACATTTCTATCAATTTCTACAATTCCAGACTGTTCATTATCTAAGTCTTCCCATTGTACATTTACATCAAATAAGTACGTTACAAAATCCTCATTTTCATTTAATTTTACTGCTGTTATAAAATCTGCTTTCATCGTAACCACCTCATAATTAACTAAAGTTTTATTAATGCTCTTAGCACACCAACAAATATAGCCTTATTGCAATATATCACTTCAATCCAATTTATGTTGATTTAAATGTGCTTTTGCAACAACTTCTGCTTCTTCTTTTGAAGCATACACTTTTGATTCACGAACTCTAGTTCCTGCTGGGCCTTCATTTGAATTACTGGTATCAAATTTAATTGTTACAAACCCTCCAGCACATCGCACTACCTTTGCTTCTCGTACAAAGATGCCATTAGAAATAAAATAAACCGTATCTCCTTCATTAAACTTTTTTGTCATGTATAAGTTCCTCTATCTTGCTGCATAAACTATCAATGATAACGTAATCAGGTTTGTTGTAGTTTTTTAAAAGATAATTAAAATCAATTCCAAATGCATATACCTTTTCATAATCTTTTTGATCTTCTATATTTCTCCAATCTGTATATGCCTGACCGAAATATGCTAGATTTCCATCGTTATATTTTAAAGTGTTAGTATCTTCTACGAAACATTTTAATTTTTTATTGTATGGCAATATGAAAGCATTTCTAACTTTTTTCTCATTAAGATTATGATATGCATAATCCCCATAAGTAATTTGTTTTTGAATGGATTGCGTTTCCGGTAAATCTTTTACATCTTGCGTAACACCATACTGATACATTTTTGCATCAAGAATGTATGTTGCTCCATCCCTTTTTAAAATTGTATCCGGCCTTAAACTAGATGCCAATCTTGGCTTTTGATTATTCAATTGCCAATACCCATTTGGATTATATTTCTTCTTTTCGGACTCCTTGATTCCATCAAACAATTTATCCACCATAGTTTCAAAAACATAATAATAGTTTTCAATTCCATATGTGTACTCATTTGAAACCACTTTATTCCCTTCTGTTGTTTTCAAAATTTTCAACATATGGTTAAATCGCATACGTTTGATGTCATCGAACGTATTATTGATTTCTTTACGAACTGTCGCAACCATTTCAGAAGTAGACACAATCTGCTGCACATCAACCTTCAGATTATAGTTATACACCCACCCAATTTTATAAATGGAGCTGTAACTTCCTTATCCGTTACAGCTCCTGTTTGTTATGCTATAATTGTTCTGCTGAATCAAAATTGATAATGAATACTTTCCTTATACTCTTCATACAATTTTTGATTCAATGCATCGCCGCCATCTAAGTTAGCGCTATAAAAGATTGGCGGTTTTTTCATGCCTGAATCTACTAATTTTTGTGCTACGGCAGCAACAATCGAATTAAGCATCATTGCTCCGATTACAGTTGAAGTTGGAGAAACCTTTTGTTCTAAACCATCAATTTTTACGCAAGCATCACCAACATCACCATGATTATCCAAAATAATATCAGCAAATTCATACAATTTCTTTTTTGATGGATGACGAGAAGTCACACTTTTAGAATAAGATAAATTTGTGATAGCTATTACTTTGGCGCCCATTTTTTTCGCTTCTGCTGCAATTTCAATGGCTACTGGATTTCTTCCAGAAACAGAATGAACAATTAATACATCGTCTTTTTTAAAGTTAACTTTACTTTGTGCTAGATTTGTTCCATAACCAACACATCTTTCCATTTTGCTTGTTAAAGTAATTGGAGATGTATCAAGCATAATCTCTCTACCAAAGATTGGATTAAATAACATCAAACCTCCAGCACGATAATACAATTCTTCACTCAAAATGCCTGCATGACTTGCACCAAAAGTATATATAGAATGTTTATTTAAGATACATGTGGTCAGTAAGTCAACACACTCTTCCATGGACTTTGCTTCATCTTTTTCGATGACATCCATTAACTCATGAATGCGTTCTAAATATTTGAATTCCATACTAAGCAATTAATCGAGCAATAAATCCTTCTACAATTCCCCATAAAGAGAAGTCCTGACCACCATAAACTAACATCCATTGTTGAATTGTGTTATTGAAGAAGTAAGCTCCAAATCCAACTAAGAATACCATTACGATACCACATGCAGCGGCTCCAATAATACATCCACGAACTCCACCTTTGGCATTACCAATAATAGCAGCACATCCAGTTTCAAAGAAACAAGTTGAAATCAATGGAATTACAACTGTTGGGAACATTCCACTAGTTAGTAATAAAGTAATAATTGATGTAATCATAGCAACGATAAATCCAATTAATAAAGCATTTGGTGCATAAGGGAAAATAACTGGAACATCTAATGCTGGAATAGCATTTGGAACGATCTTATCCGCAATACCTTTAAATGCAGGAACGATTTCAGCAATCATCATACGAACACCTTGAAGCATTACAGTAATACCAACACCAAAGTAAATAGCGTGTGTAAAGATATATGTGAAAATACCAGTAGTTCCACCTGCATATCCCCAAACAGTTCCAGGATCTTTTCCGTTAGCTACTAAGATAAAATATAAAACAATGTAAGTAATCGCAATAGTAATTGATCCAGTAATTGAGATTTCTCTTAAGAATCCTAATGATTTAGGTACATTTAAGTCTTCTGTAGAATGTTCTTTATTTCCAAATAAAGTTGCTAATCCTGCAGATAATAATGATAAACATGTTGTTGGGTGTCCAATTGTGAATGAATCATCACCAGTAACAGATTTTACCAATGGTCTCATCAAATTTGGAGAAACAATCATATATACTGCAGTAAATACAGCTGCTAATCCAATTAATTTACCACCAGTTAATCCAGCATCTACACCTGCAGCAATAAATACAAATGGGAACCAATATAACATATGTCCAGTTAAGAAAATAGATTTCCATTTTGTGAAACGAGCCACTAATACGTTAACAGCAAACGCAATGATCATTACAATACCAATCTGTGTTCCAAATTCAGCTCCAATATCCACTGTTTTACTTGCAACTGCACTTGGTGTTACTGCATTAAAAGCAGCCGAAATTCCATCAATAGAATTACCAGTAATTAAACCAGTACCACAAGATAGAATATAGAAACCGATTGCCGTAGTTAATGTTCCACGTACAATTTCAGAAAATGATTTTTTCTGAAGAATCAAACCAATACAAGCAATCAAGGCAAGGAATATAGCGCCTTGATTGAAGATTTCATTAATAATAAAATTTAATACTCCCATACATACTCTCCTTATTTACAATTTTCTTCTAAGTAAGCTAAAGTTTTTTCTTCTACTTCTTTTTTGTTCATGAAATTTTTAATAGCCACAACAGGAACCTGTGCACGATCTTTGATTCGATCAGCCAATTCCTCAGAAATAAAAATTACATCACACTGGTTTGCACAACATGAACCAACATCTCCACAAAATGCTTCAATTTCATAATTATGTTCTTTTGCGATTTTTTCTACATTCATACGAAGCATCAAGCTAGAGCCGCATCCAAATCCACAAACAGTTTGAATCTTTGGTACTTTCATTCTTTCTCACTCCTTTCTCTATTTATCCTGAAACAAAGAATATAGTTCTTCTTCGCTTGTGCAGGCAACCATCTTTGCCACTATCTCTTCATCCATTAGTGTAGTGGCAACACTTTGTAACATTTCTATATGACTTGTTTTATCTGTACAAGCCAAACACATTACAATTCTTACGGGATCGTTATCACAATGAAATTCAATATCATTTTTAAACGTTGCGATTGAAATATCTGATTTTTTTACATACTCACACGGAGCAGCATGAGCCAACGCAAATTGGGGCATAATCACTATATATGGTCCTAATGTTTCTACACTACTTATCATATTTTCAACATAAGGTTCTTCAATTGAACCACATTTAACTAAAGGCACACTAGCTATACGGATTGCTTCTTTCCAATCCTTTGCTTCTAAACCAATTTGAATATTTTGTAATTTTATTCCTGTACTCATCTCTATTTTCTCCTCAATCATGTAAACTCAAAATCGACTCTATATTCTTACTATTTTTTAATAGCTCTATGTTTTCTGGTATATCCAATATATTGGCAATATTTAACAATTGTGATTCTTCCTTATCACAAATTCCTAAAACAACAATCGCAATAACTGGCTTTGTATTAAATGACCCAAAAGGTATTTCATTTTCCAAAAGCAATAATGATACACAATTTTTATTCACTCCATCATCTTTGCCAGCATGCACATAAGCAACTTTAGGAGTAATAACCATATAAGTTCCAAATTCATTTACTGCCTGGATCATCGTATTTACATACTTACTTTCAATATCTCCTTTAGCAACTAAAGGTGCTGCTGCTTTTCGTATTGCATCTTCCCAAGATATTTTTCCTTTCGAAATTGAAACATCATTTTTCGAAATATACTCACCTAAACAATGATAATCATGTTCTACAACTTTATTCTCATTCTTATTAAAGAACAAAGAACACATTTTCATAAATGATTCCTGAAACAATGTATTTCTTATCATTTCAATATCATTCTGTTTTAATAATGGATTGATATAAATCACATTCGTTGATTTCACACTCATATAATTTGTTGATATGATCAAATCCACCTCATGACTCTCTAAATATTTCTCCGCCTCTTCAATCGAATAAGGTCCTACAATAAAACAATCTCCAAAGATTTGATACATACGAGATTTTAAAATAGAGCTTGTTGCCAACCCAAAAGTACAAACAATCATAATAACTACTTTTAAATCTTCTTGTACTCCTGTTTCAAAAATAGAAGCAAGATATAATGCAATATACGATATTTCACTTTGATCAAAATTTAAATTGTATTTAGTTTCATACACATTCAATTCTTTTTTTGTGAATTCATACATAACACCAATCGCAAAACGCACCTGCTCATCCAATTCATTACGAATATGAATGTTATTCCTACATCGATAAATTGCTGCTCGAACATGTACTGTTAAACTGCGTATGATATCTTTCATATCTTCAGAATCAAAGTAATGTATCTTCTTTAAAGATGAAATCAAATGTTCACTTATTTCATTTGCCTCATCTTCAACCTTTGAATCCAAGGTTAAAGACCCCTCCACTCGTTCACCTAATAAGAACGAACTAATATATTCTTGATCATTACTATCCGAAATTTTCGTAGACAAGATAGAATTGATTCTTTCCATGTCTGAACTTTGAATTGTCGAATTTTTTGTTTTCATTAAACCCAATCGATTCAACAAAAAGCTTAAAACAATGGAAATTCGATCTCTATCTACATATCTAAATCGAAATTCATTTTCAATTACTGTTATCAGCTCAAATGAAACATCTAGATTTCTTTGAATACCATCATTATTTATGCATAGTTCATAAACAATTTTCGAATGATCATTTGTAAACAACAAATCAATAAACAAACGCCGAATATCAGTCTCATCTCCTTCAAGGCTTGTACCAACACCCTGATTTTTTATTAATGAAAGATGATATCCATCAAGAAATTTTTCAATAGTATTTAAATCATTAATTACTGTTTGTTTACTTACACCACAACTAGAAGCAAGAGTCATAAATGTATTCACATCATTCAATAACAATGATGTAACATAAATAACAATTCGCTCATTCTTAGAATAAGAACAGCTTAAATCATCAAACAATACTTCTTGTTTATTCTCTATCCATACACCCTTACCAGGCTTTCGAACCAAAGAGATTCCTTGTTCTTTTAAGTAAGCAGAAATTACTTCTAAGTCTTTACGCACCGTACGATTGCTCACTTCAAAATTAGACGCAATCACATCATTAGTCACGTACGAATCGCGGCTTAATAAATATTCAATAATGTTTCTCTGTCTTAAAGTTAATGCAATCATATTTCTTACCTCATCTATAATTTAATCATTTTAAAATTTTACCTCAATACAAAATATAAACCAGCAATGTGGCACTTTTTTTAACAATTAATTTAAAATGATTGCGGTGTTGATTACCAAATTAATTGCTAACACAGTATTCAAATTAAATTGTACACATAA
>ERZ779880.1141-NODE-1141-length-25987-cov-15.395650_pt1 | contig 25987 bp, 18 predicted proteins | sample MGYA00511555_ERZ779880 | MGnify/ENA primary metagenome ERZ779880 (study PRJEB29588, sample SAMEA2145815) | human gut metagenome | biome: human gut; feature: human-associated habitat; material: faeces | place: Denmark | collected 2008/2010 ... | reverse complement strand
GCAGCAACACCACCACCAGCGGTCTGGTCAAGATCATCAAGGATCTGGACGGCGACCTCTCCGGCAAGGATGTGCTGATCGTGGAGGATATCCTTGACACCGGCGTCACCCTGTCCAACTTGGTGCCGATGCTCAAGATGCGCAACCCGAACTCCGTGAAGATCTGCACCATCCTCGACAAGCCCAGCCGCCGCAAGGCCGACATCCAGCCCGACTACGAGGGCTATCAGGTGCCGGACGAGTTCGTGGTGGGCTATGGCCTGGACTACGATGAGAAATACCGCAATCTGCCCTATGTCGGCGTGCTCAAGCCCGCTGTCTACGAAAAATAAGTAAGAATAGAACTGGAGTTGATCCCTTTTGCAACCGAAACGACCTCGCTTTAACCCCCTGATCCTGGCGCTGGCTCTGGCGGCTGTGCTGATGATCTGGTCGGTGCTGGGCACCGGCGGCAGCAGCACGAGCGGCTCGACCATGAGCTACTCCACCGTGGTGCATTACTTTGAGCACAATCAGGTCACGGACTTCACGCTGGACCGGAACACCAGCATTATCACCCTGACGCTGAAAGAAGGCGACCTGGCCCTGCCGGACACCTCGTCCGCAGCCGGCACCACGCAGGCCACCGGCGGCCTGCTCAGCGGGATGTTCTCCACCTCCTCGGCGGCTTCCGTCGGCGCGGTGAAGAACGACGACGGCACCGTGACCGTCCGTTACAAGCTGCCCTATGCCTACGTTTTCATTGAGAACGTGGACAAATATATCGCTTCCTACGATGCGGCGAACCCCGACGCACCGATGACCTACGACTACACCACCCTCAAGGAGACCATTCCCTGGATGGAGATCCTGTTCTATCTGGGGATGCTGGGCTGCACCGGCTTCCTGCTCTTCTCCATGATGCGGGGCGGTGCCGGTGGCGGCGGCATCATGAACGTCGGCAAAGCCAAGGTCAAGGATGAGCACGAGAACAAGAAGACCGCGACCTTCGCCGATGTGGCCGGTGAGGACGAGGAGAAGGAAGAGCTGAAGGAAGTCGTCGAGTTCCTCAAGAGCCCGGACAAGTTCAACTCCCTCGGTGCCCGCATCCCCCACGGCGTCCTGCTCGTGGGCCCTCCGGGTACCGGTAAGACCCTGCTGGCCCGCGCCTGCGCCGGTGAGGCCGGTGTGCCGTTCTACTCCATCTCCGGTTCGGATTTCGTGGAGATGTACGTCGGCGTCGGCGCTTCCCGTGTGCGCGACCTGTTCGATAAGGCCAAGAAGACCATGCCCTGCATCATCTTCATTGATGAGATCGACGCAGTGGGCCGTCAGCGCGGTGCCGGTCTGGGCGGCGGCCACGACGAGCGCGAGCAGACGCTCAACCAGCTGCTCGTCGAGATGGACGGCTTCGGCACGAACGACGGCGTGGTCGTTCTCGCGGCGACCAACCGCGCGGACATTCTCGACCCCGCGCTGCTGCGCCCCAGCCGCTTTGACCGCCAGATCTACGTCGGCTATCCCGACATCAAGGGCCGCGAGGACGTTTTGAAGATCCACACCGCCAACAAGCCGCTTGCCGAGGACGTGGACCTTGCCAAGGTCGCGCGGGGCACGGCGGGCTTCACCGGCGCGGACCTTGAGAACCTTTCCAACGAGGCGGCGCTTCTGTGCGCGCGCCGCGGCGACCAATTCATCACCATGGCGGACTTCGAGGAGGCGGAGATCAAGGTCCTCGCCGGACCCGAGAAGCGCAGCCGCGTTGTGCCGGAGCACGAGCGGAAGCTGACCGCCTATCACGAGGCGGGCCATGCCGTCGTGATGCACGCGCTGCCGACGCACGAGCCCGTCCACCGCATCACCATCGTTCCGCGCGGACACGCGGGCGGTATGACCATTTCGCTGCCCGACGAGGACCGCTCCTACCAGTCCAAGCGCTACATGGAGGAGCAGATCGTCTCGCTCCTCGGCGGGCGTGCGGCGGAGAAGCTGATGCTCGGCGACATTTCCACCGGCGCGTCGAACGACATCGAGCGCGCCTCGCACATCGCGCGCAAGATGGTCACGGCCTACGGCATGAGCGAGAAGCTCGGCTCCATCGCCTTTGAGAGCGGGCACGACGAGGTGTTCATCGGCAAGACGATGGGCCAGACGCGCAGCTACTCGGAAAAGACCGCCGCCGAGATCGACGACGAGGTCAAGGCCATCATCGACCGCGCGTATGCGCGCTGCGAGGAGATCTTGACGGCACGGCGCGAGGTGCTGACCGCCGTGGCGGAATATCTGCTCGCCCACGAGACGATGACCGGCGAGGAATTTGAGCGAATGGTCGGCGAAAAAGCCTGATGGGCAAAAGGACGAATGGAAAAAGTGACGCAGGGACGGGCATTTGCCATTCCCTGCGTCACTTTTTTCTTTTCTTACGAAAATCTTTATTGTGCAAAGTGACAAGAGCATTTGTCCTCGTGGGAAAAACAGAAAAGCAATAGATATTCTCAATAAATGGACTTGAGTCCGCGATGCGTAGACAAATGCACATGAAATTTGAAGGCGGCTGTGGGAAAAACGACCGGAAACGACCGAAAATTCTGACAGATTCGACGCTTGAAATCCATTCAACGGTTCGATAAAATAAACTGCAACCAAAAGGGGCGGACGCCCCGCTTGCCGCGGCAGCGCGGCAGAAAGTCAGGAGGATATGAATATGAAGAAGATTCTTGCACTCGTCCTTGCGCTCGTCATGGCGCTCGGTCTGGTCGCCTGCGGCGACAAGGACGGCGAACAGCAGGAGGGCGGCACGCCCAACACCACCGGCGAAGAGAAGGTCGTGAAGATCGGCGTCTTCGAGCCGCTCACCGGCGACAACGGCGCCGGCGGCAAGCAGGAGGTGCTTGGTATGCAGTATGCAAACTACGTCCAGCCCACCGTCGACATCAACGGCGAGACCTACAAGGTCCAGCTGGAGGTCGTCGATAACCGTACCGCAGCCGAGAACGGCCCGTCCGCGGCCGCTGAGCTGGTCAACAAGGGCGTGAGCATCGTGCTCGGCTCCTACGGCTCCGGCGTGTCCATGGCCGGCGGCACCGTGTTCGCCGAGGCCGGCGTGCCCGCCATCGGCGTCACCTGCACCAACCCGCAGGTCACTTCCGACTGCGACGTTTATTTCCGCATCTGCTTCCTCGATCCCTTCCAGGGCACGGTCCTCGCGAACTATGCCTACAAGGAGCTGGGCGTCGACACCGCTTACCTGCTCGGTATGCTCGGCAGCGACTACGATCAGGGCTTGATCTACTACTTCACGCAGGCCTTTGAGAAGCTCGGCGGCAAGGTTGTTGCCGAGAACTTCCCAGAGGGCAATGCCAACTTCGTTTCCTACATCAACAACGCCAAGGCTGCCAACGCAGGCGTCATTTTCTCCCCTGTCTCCATCAACTATGCGCAGCTGATCGTTGAGGCCGCCGCCGCGCAGGGCTTCGAGGGCACGATCCTCGGCGGCGACACGCTCGACAGCAACATGGTCGTTGAGGCCGCCAAGGGCAAGGATGTCGATGTTAAGATTACGACCTTCTATCAGGAGGGTGGTAATCCCGAGTTCGACGCCGGCATCAAGGAGTGGATCAATGCCAACGCCGACGCCAAGACCAACAACGGCGGCAACGACATGGTCTCCGCCGTCACCGTCATGGGCTACGACGCTTACTTCACCGCGCTCGAGGCCATCAAGGCTGCCGGCAGCACCGCGCCCGCCGACATCCTCGCGGCTCTGCCCGGCGTGACCTACTCCGGCATCTCCGGCGAGATCTCCTTCGACGACATCGGCGACGCCAAGCGCGACGCGGCCTACATCAAGACCGCCAACACCGAGACCGGTGCGTGGGACTTCGTGAAGATCCAGGGCATCGACTGAGAAAAGCCCACAAATCTCTCCACAAGCAGCAAACTTGGCGGGGCGAAAGCCCCGCCAAGTTTTCCCCGTTTTTTCGCGTTTCCCCGAATCCTACCAACAGGAGGTTTTCCATGCAGGGAATTTTACCGTATCTGATCAGCGGTATCTCTGTGGGAGGTCAGTACGCGCTCATCGCCATCGGCTACACGCTGGTCTACGGCATTCTGCGCCTCATTAACTTTGCCCACGGCGATGTCTTTATGGTGGCAGGCCTGATCATGGTCTACACCACCGCGTCCATGCCCATGTACATTTCAATCCCGTTGGTGCTCATCTTCACCGTCATTCTCGGCTTTGCCATCGAGCGCGTGGCCTATAAGCCGCTGCGCACGGCGCCGCGTATGTCGCTGATGATCAGCGCCATCGGTGTGAGCTACCTCATCCAGAATCTTGCGTTCTACCTGACCGGCGGCCTGCCGCAGCCGGTCAAGACGCCCATTCCGTGGATCTCCGACACCGTGACGATCTTCGGCGCGTCCACCAAGCGCGTCACGGTCGTGACGCCTCTTCTGACCGTCGCGCTCGTTTTCGTGCTCGTCGCGCTGATCAAAAAGACGAAGATCGGCATGGGTATGCGCGCGGCCGCCAAGGACTTTGAGACGGCGCAGCTCATGGGCGTGAAGATCAACTCCGTCATCTCGATGACCTTCGTCATCGGCTCGTTCCTCGCCGCGGTCGGCGCGATGCTCTACTTCACCAACTATCCCACGGTGGCGATCACCTCCGGCGGTATGCCCGGCCTGAAGGCCTTCGTCGCGGCGGTGTTCGGCGGCATCGGCTCCATTCCCGGCGCGGTGGTCGGCGCGTTCCTGATCGGCCTTTGCGAGGAGATCATCAAGGGCCTCGGTCAGTCCACCTTCTCCGATGCGTTCACCTTTGCGCTGCTGATCATCGTGCTGTGCGTCAAGCCCACGGGACTGTTCGGCGAAAAGGTTACGGACAAGGTGTAAGGAGGGGTGAAGATGAAAAAGAAAACGATCGGCAAAGAGTATATCTTCACCGCGCTCATCCTGTTCGTCGTGCTGGCGGTCACGATGGTCCTCGACTCCCAGCTCCCGGGCTATCACATTGTGATCAAGGTCATCAAAAAGGCGTCGGTCTATTCCCTCGTCGCCGTTTCGATGAACCTGCTCAACGGCTTTACGGGCCTTTTCTCCCTCGGTCAGGCGGGCTTTATGCTCCTCGGCGCGTATTCCTACGCGGTGCTGTGCATCCCGGTCGCCAAGCGCGCGGGCGTATACCAGTATTTTGACGGCGGTATCGTGAAGTTCTCCCTGCCGGAGATCTTCGCGGGCTTCCTCGGCGACAAGGTCGGCTCGGCGGTCGGCATGATCCTCGCGCTGCTTGTCGGCGGTCTGATTGCGGCGTTCTTCGCCTATCTGATCGGTCTGCCCGTGCTGCGTCTGAAGAGCGACTACCTCGCCATTGCGACCCTCGGCTTTGCCGAGATCATGCGCACCATTATCCAATGGAACGCCATCGGTCCGCTGACCAACGCCTCGAACCTTCTCAAGGGCTATCCCGATTTCAGCAGCGCGACCGCGTACCTGCTGCTCATCGGCGTGTTCATCGCGTGCGTTGTGCTGCTGGTGAACTCCACTTACGGCCGCGCGTTCAAAGCCATCCGCGACGACGAGGTCGCCGCCGAGGCGATGGGCATCAATCTTGCCCACCACAAGCGCCTTGCCTTCGTCATTTCCTCGTTCTTCGCGGGCGTCGGCGGCGGTATGCTGGCGATGTACATGGGCGCGGTGCAGGCGATGTCGTTCCGAAGCAGCATGACCTATGAGATCTTGCTGCTGGTCGTCATCGGCGGCATCGGCTCCATCACCGGCAGCGTGCTCACGAGCTTCCTCTACATCGCGGCGCTCGAGTGGCTGCTGCGCGGTCTGGATACCGGCGAGTTCCTCGGCATCACGGCGCCGGGCCTCTTCAAGAACGGCTTCCGCATGGCGGTCATCTCCGTCATCATCATGGTCGTCGTGCTCTTCTTCCGCAAGGGCATCATGGGCGATAAGGAGCTGCCCGATCTCCTGCGCCGTCATACAAAGAAGGGAGGCGGCGAGAAATGAGCCAAAACGTTCTGCGTCTCGACAATATTACGATGCAGTTCGGCGGCGTCGTCGCCGTCGACAACCTGAGCCTTGAGGTCAACGAGGGCGAGATCGTCGCGCTCATCGGTCCCAACGGCGCGGGCAAGACCACCGCGTTCAACACCATCACCGGCGTGTATGAGCCGACGAACGGTCAGGTCAGCTTCATGGGCGAGCCGATCGTCCGCAACCATCCGCAGGGCAAGATGAAGCAGAATTACAAGGGCAAGGAGGCCGGGAAATTCGTTCAGATGCCCGTGCTCGACCCTACGCCCGACCGGATCACCAAGCTCGGCATGGCGCGCACGTTCCAGAACATCCGCCTGTGGAAGTCCCAGACCGTGTTCGACAATGTACTCATCGCCAAGCATATGCTGCGCACCAGCAACGTCTTTTCCGCTACCTTCCGCCTCAACCGCAAGGAGGAGGCGCAGCACCGCGAGGAGGTCATGGAGCTTCTGCGCATCGTGGGTCTGGAGGATGTGAAGGACGAGCTGGCGACATCTTTGCCCTACGGCAAGCAGCGCCGGCTGGAGATCGCCCGCGCGCTGGCGACGCATCCGAAGCTCCTGATGCTCGACGAGCCTGCTGCCGGCATGAATCCGCAGGAGACGAACGAGCTCACCGAGTTCATCGGCCGCATCCGCGACGAGTTCCACATGACCATCCTGCTCATTGAGCACCACATGGACCTCGTCATGGACATTTCCGACCGCATCTACGTCATTGACTTCGGCGAGCTGATCGCCACTGGCACGCCGGAGGAGATCCAGAATAATCAGCGCGTCATCGACGCCTATCTGGGGGTGGAAGAGGATGCTTAAAATTCAAAACCTTCAGGTCGCCTACGGCGGCATTCAGGCGCTGCGCGGCATTGACATGGAGGTGCCCGACGGCAAGATCGTCACCCTCATCGGCGCGAACGGCGCGGGCAAATCCACCACGCTGCGTACCATCTCCGGCCTTGTCAAGGCCAAGTCCGGCTCCATCACCTACAACAACGAGCAGCTGCTCGGCAAGCCCATCAACGCCATTCTCGCCGCGGGCATCGCGCAGGTTCCCGAGGGACGGCGCGTGTTCCCGGATATGACCGTGCTCGAAAACCTCAAGATCGGCGCCTACCTGCGCAAGGATAAGGAAGAGATCGAAAAGGATATCGAGTGGGTGTATGAGCTCTTCCCCCGCCTGAAGGAGCGCAACTGGCAGCTTGCCGGCACGCTCTCCGGCGGCGAACAGCAGATGCTGGCGGTCGGCCGCGGGCTGATGTCCCGCCCGAAGGTGCTGATGATGGACGAACCCTCCCTCGGCCTTGCGCCGCTGGTCGTGCAGGGGATCTTTGACATCATCCGCGAGATCAACCGGCAGGGCGTGACCATCCTGCTCATCGAGCAGAACGCCAACATGGCGCTCAAGATCGCCGACCTTGCCTATGTGCTCGAGACCGGCACCATCACCATGAGCGGCACAGGCGCGGAGCTGCTGGCCGATGAAAAGGTCAAGGAGGCCTATCTCGGCAAGAAGCGCGGCAAATAAGCTTTGCGAAATCTTGACACGATTCGGGAAAAAGCATACAATGACCGTCGGCAGAAATGCCGGCGGTCATTTTTTCAGAAAAGGAAATCAGAGGAAAGCGATCATGGTATACCTTGCAGTCGCGCTGAGCGCAGCGCTCGGCGGCTTTGTTCAATCCATCACGGGCTTCGGCGCGGCGGTCGTGATGATGACCATTCTGCCGTACTTTTTCACCATGGCGGTCGCGCCGTCGGTCTCGACCTCCATCTGCCTCGGGCTGACGGTCACGCTGGCGTGGAAGCTGCGCAAAAGCATCGACCTCAAGCTCACTCTGCCGCCCACGCTGCTTTACGCGGCGGCGAGCGTGACGGCCATCCGCTACATCGGCTCGATGGACCTGCGTGTGATGACCATGGTGTTCGGCGCGTTCCTGATGCTGCTCGGCGCCTATCTGCTGCTGACGGAAAAGAAGGCGGCCATCCGTGTGACGCCGGCGGTCACCGTCGTCTGCGGCCTGCTCGCGGGTGTCTGCGGTGGGCTGTTTTCCATCGGCGGGCCGATCATGGCGATCTATTACCTTGCCGCCACGGACAGCCGCGAGAGCTATCTCGCCAACGCGCAGGCCAATTTTGCCGTGAATAATGTAACGTCCATTACCACGCGCGTTTTGAGCGGCTACTACACGCTCGACCTTCTGCCGCTGACGCTGCTCGGCGTGGCGGGCGTGGTCTGCGGGCAGCGCTTCGGGCTGAAGCTCGGCGGAAAGCTCAATGCCGTGCCGCTCCGCCGTCTCGTCTACGCCTATGTCATTCTCTCCGGCGCGGTCACCGTTGTGCAGCATCTATAAAAGAAAAGAGCGCCGAAGGCTAAGCCTTCGGCGCTCTTTGGCACGCCTGAGCGGATTCGGACCGCTGGCCTTCCGCTTAGGAGATATGTTTGTCGAATTGCCTGCGATGTCCTCACATATACTGATGTGCATTTCGACCATGCTGCGGCTATTATCCATATCTCCTGTTGTGCAATACAGTCAACTCTCAGAGCCTTTTATAACCAAAGTAATCATTAGCAAAAAATTAGCTGCGATATTTCAAACTGCAAATTAGCAGGCCATTAGCAAAAAATGAGGCAGATTTTCCTTGCGCGTGTTCGAATCCGTCACTTATTCTAATGGCAAAAAAAGCATATCACATCATGTATGCAAAAGCAATCATGCTTAGCAAAGGAGGCCACCCATGGCAGACTATCAGCTTGAACTCAGGCAGGTTGTAGATTATCCACGATGCCGAATTTATCGAGAATTTATGCAAACTCTGATTGCAGACCGGAGCATTCGCACAGGCGGATGCTCCGGTCTTTTTTATTATGTCGTTCTTTGCTCCTATGCCAACTTCAGAACCTCTTATCGGCGCATAGACGGGATCTCATACACGGTATATCCGGGCGAATGGATCTGCTCCATCACTGACATCACGGAATGGTTCCGTGTACGCTTTCACTACCAGGCATTTGCAATCCTAAAATCCTTGCAGGATCGACAGCTCATTACATTTACCCGCCTCGGCCGCGGGCATATCGTAAAGTTCTCCATTACGGACTGGCGGCGCAATAACACCGCGCTCGATTATAACTGCCCATGCCAAAAAGATTCCGGTTTTTTCTTCATTCCTGTTTCAACGGCAACGGAGTTGATCTCCGCGGGACGCGCATCCGAGATGGATGTCATTCTGGATCTTTGGATCTCTGCGATTTATAAGGATCAGCAAGTACGCGGCTCTGAGATCGGGCCAGTTGCGTATTTCAGAAACGGCACAGGGAATCCGCTCGTCAATTACAGCGAATTATCCGCGCGCTGGGGAATCTCCCGTTCCAGCGTGGGGCGGCTGCTCAAAAAACTGGCCGATTTTGACTATCTTTCTCTGCTGACTTTCCCAGGCCGCAGCGGAACGGTAATTTACCTAAAGAATTATCTCTCAACCATGTTCCAAATTTCGGATGTCATGATAGACAAAGAGGAGGTTGCTATGTGTCTGAACCTTCGCGTATCTGTGCCGGATACCACTCCGCCAGAGTCCGGCCCAATTTCTGATGAGCAGATCTGCGTTTCAACGGAGTTTCCCAGCGTTTCAAAACCTCACATGCTGTTCTTCATCCGAAAAGTGCTGCAAGCCCTTGAGACACAGGGAATTCCCTGCCTTTCATGCCCCAAATCCAAATATATGTTATATCCATTATCCGACGACTGCACGGTAGGAATAGAGAAAGGCACTATCTCAGCGGGACTTGCGATCTGCTGCGGCGCCGGCAGTCCGTTGTATCGGTTTGAAATGACGATCATCCCAAATGCTGAAGCGGAAGGAGCGTGCGACAATGTCAGGAAAGATGTATGAAAAACGGCCGGAAGAGGATGCCCGCTATCACGACACATGGAGACTACTCAAAAAATATCGGGATGTAACATGGAGTCTGGAACTGTCTATCCGGCAGGTCAAGAATCAGTTTCGCATTGATTATGATTGCAGCATTGAAGATTTTTTGGAGTCCATCTATATGGCAGGCGCGGATCTCGGCGGCACGGACATCGAAAATCATGCCAGGTGCATCGAGCGCAGCTACAAAATGCTGACCCTGCTTGAAAATTCCGTCAACCTTCTCCGCACGCACCACCAGAGCGGAGAGGTGTACTACTGGATTTTGTATTACTCATTTTTATCCCCACAGAAGCTGAAAAATGTGGAGGAGATCATTGAAGCGCTCCACCCGCATATTAGGGACATTAGCTTCAGCACCTACTACCGTCTGCGCAAAGCCGCTGTGGAAGCGTTAAGCTCTGTCCTTTGGGGATTTTCTGCGCAGGACACCCTGAAAACGCTGGACTGCTTTTTCCCGCCAGATGTTTGAGAGTATTTTGAAAGAGAATTGGGAGAAAATTGGAAGGACTTTGCTATTGAACGCAAAATCGCCGTATGTTAAACTAAGTATGCTCAAAACTATAAACAAACCAAAAGCAGCTGCAGGAGGACGCCATTTTTGATGTGCGGCTTTTTTTCTGCCCTTCTGCGGTCAATGAAACAGCATCCGGCTTTCGCTGGGTGCTGTTTCCTGCTTTTGGGCAACACAAGGAGGTAATGCTTTTGAAGCACAAGTGTCCGTCTCCCCGTATTGGGAAAAAGCCACGTGGCAATATCGGCCGTTGGCTGTATGCGGCGTTTCTGACCGCCACGCTATCCGCTTCTCTCTGTCAGCCGGCCTCTGCCGCAACCGTGTGGGAGAAGGCCAATGAGATCATGCGGGATGTCTATACGCAGATCCTCGGCATCTCCACGATTGCAGCCATCGTTACGGCCGCAGTCGCACTGCTGATGATGAATTTCTCCCGCAGCGGCCGAACCGTCGATGAAAGCCGGGCTTGGCTCAAGCGAATCATCATCACATGGGCTGTTTTGAACGGTCTCGGCTTCATTATGAGCTATGTTACGCCCTTCTTCAGCGGCGGGCAGTGGACCGCCCCGTAAAAGCCATGGGAATTTTAGACGGTATTGTAGAGTGGATCGCGGAGCAGATCATGTACGGCCTGGATATGATCAACACCTCTGTTTTGGGGGCATTGGGCTGTGACATGAACACATTTCTGCGATATTTTCCCGCAGCGGAAACCATGTATAGCCTTCTGGTGGCACTTGCCATCGGGCTGATCCTGTTGGGCTGGGTCTGGAATCTGTTCAAGAACTACGGACTGGGCCTGGGCGTGGACGCAGAGGATCCGGTCAAGCTGACCGCCAAGGCGATTCTGTTCATTGTACTTGCGTACTACGCAGATGAAATCGTAAACATTGCGCTGACGATAGGCGGAACGCCTTATGCGTGGATACTGTCCTCAGAGCTTCCCTCTTTGGACTTTGCCAGCTTCAATTCTGTTCTGCTGACCATCATCGGCGTCTGTGCCAACGGCGGCGTTGCGCTGATCGTTCTGATTCTGACACTGATTCTTGCGTGGAACTACATTACCAGCGATCAGGACAGCACCTTTGATTTCCTCTCCTCGCTGTTTCTTTCCTTCGTGTTTATCCGCCTGGTTCGCTATGCGGACGAACAATGTCCTGGCGGGGAGCTTCCGGTTCCTGTTCATGTACTTGGTGAAGAGCTGTGTGCCTGTGGAGTGATCCCAGATCTATCGAGAAAAATTTCGGTCATTCGTTCCAGAAACCTGTCCATGTCATGTGTGTTCCAGAACTTAGCTGGCCTTCAGAACCGCTATCCCTACAACCAGTGGCAGGAAATTCTGGGCAACTGCGATGTGCAGCTTTTTCTTGGCTGTACAGATGCTCTGACGGCGGAATTTATTTCTGACCGGACCGGCGAGGCCAGTATCTCTGTCACCAGTAAAGCCAAACAGCTCGGAACATGGCGCGTATCCAATTATACGCCTGAATACCGGGAAACCAGCGGTGTCGGCCGGCGCAAGCTGATGACCATGGACGAGGTGCTGCGTATGGATATTGATAAAGCCCTGATCCTCATTCGGGGCAAGAATGTACTGGAGGTGGATAAGTACGACTATTCCAAACATCCCGAGGCGAAGAAGCTGCGGCCGAGCAAGGCCGCCTCCCATGTCCCTGCATGGCGGGCAAATCAGCCGCAGGAAAAGCAAACTCCATCGGCGCCGCCATCTCAGGCAGCGGAAAAGAAGCCGGCGCAAAAGAAAAAGCCTGCACCGGCTGAAAAAGTCGTTGCCGTAACCAAAGAATCCATTATGAAGAAAAAGGAGGATACTTAATGCCCAAGAAAAAAACGATCCCGCCCCCTGATGATTTCTCCTCAGAGTTCATGGAAACCGAATCCGCCAAAGAACTTTCTGAGCAGCAGGTGGAGGCCGCCGTCAGCGACAACACGGAAACTCCGCTGGCAGAACCCCCGGAAGTTGATCTCGGCTCCGGCGATGTGAGCGGCACAGCAGATGTTGAGGAAAACGAGCTGGATGCCGAAAACACCGCTGATGCCGCAGAGACTGTCCCTGTTTCCGATGAAAAGGCTGAGGACCCGGAGTACGACAGCATTTTGCAGGAGCTGAACAGCAGCACTCCGGCACCCCTTGACAGCAGCGGCGAAAATGCTCTGGATGCACTTTTGCTGGAAGAAAATGTGGAAAATGCTCCGCCCGCTGAAGATGAAACGGAATCCGCAGATGGTGAAGCTGCTCCGCAGCCTACTGCACCTCCCGCACCTGCCGGACGCCGTGACTCCTACATTCTGACCGTTGATGCAAAAGACCGTATCGAAACGGAAGAAGAACGCCGTGAGGTCATCTGGCATGAGATCAAGACCTCGCATATTGCCGGTCGTATTTTGACCGGAACGTTGGACGGCGTGGAGCAGACCCCTTCCGGCCGTACTATCGTTGTCGTTGACTACAAGGGTTATCGCATTGCGATCCCGCTGAAAGAAATGATGCTCTATTCCGGGCCCGTTCCGTATGGAGCGAAATACAAGCCGTTTATGGAGCGGATGAACAGTATCCTTGCAACCATGCTCACCGCGGAGATCGATTTCATCGTCCGGGGTCTGGATAACACCGCCCGCAGCGTTGTGGCAAGCCGCAAGGCCGCTATGCTCCGTAAGCGTCAGACCTTCTATCTGGACACCAACGAAGATGGCGTCCCCATGATTTATGAAGGGCGCGTCGTACAGGCGCGCGTCATTGGCGTTGCGGAAAAAGTCCTGCGTGTGGAAGTGTTCGGCGTGGAGTGTACGATTTTCGCCCGCGATCTGTCTGCCGCATGGTTCGGTGACGCCCGTGAGTATTACAGCGTCGGCGACCGTGTTCTTGTCCGTGTGCTCACCATTGACCGCGACGACATCAACCATATTTCCATCACAGCAGATATCCGCAGCGTTTCGTCCACCGCCAACCAGAGCAATCTGGATAAATGCGTCCTGCAGGGCAAATATGCCGGCAGAGTGACCGATGTGCGGCACGGCGTTGTGTTCATCCGGCTCAACAACGGTGTCAACGCGGTTGCCCACACCTGCTATGACCGGCGAATGCCTGGAAAGAAAGACGACGTCAGCTTTGCCGTTACCCGTCTGGATGAGGAACGCGGCATCGCCGTCGGCATCATCACCAGAATCATCAAACAGAATTTGTAAAAAAGGAGAGGCCACCATGAAGAGCTTATCAAAGCTGGCCCTTTGCCTGCTGCTTGCCATGTCGCTGACGGTCAGCGCCTTTGCCGCTCAGGTTCCCGATTCATTGGTAGCGGAAAACCTGAACGGCCAGCAGCGGCTTGTAAAAACCTACACGCTTTCCCCGGAGGTTGACCCAGATGAGCTGAAGGAAGAGGACTTTTCCTACGACGGTTATCTTTATACCTGGGCCTATACCACAAAGGTGGAACACCCGTATCTGGAAAGCAAAACTGTAACGGAAACCGTCACAGTCAATACCGCCAAAAATGACCTTGCGCAGATCCTCGCAGAGCTTTCGCCCAGTATGCCCTATGAAAAAGACGGATTCTCCGGCGAGTTGGCGCTGGATCATACCACGCTTTCCACAGAGGCGTCCGGCTACACCACCAAATACAGCAAAACCACCGAGACGAAGGTGATCGGCAATCTGGATCGCAACGACATGTCTTATGTGCCGGCCACGACCGTCAAAAATGGGAAAACGCTCACCCTTGCCAATGTGGAATGGCAGGTCACCGGCACGGCGCTCGTCGGCGAGGCGCTGGTTCCCGCCCAGTATCAGGCGGTCGCCACCTATTCCGCCTCCAGCAGCTATCAGGCTGCCACAGGCTATGTCACCACGGCGGAATATCACGGGACCGTTACTTCGGAAGGCGTGGACAGCATCACTTATACCGTGGTTTACACCGGAAGCGAGATCGTCCCCGTAAAAACACATATCTGGGATAACGGCGGCCTTGCCGCTCCGCTGCTGATCATCGCTGCCGTGCTGCTCTGCGCGGGCATCGCCGCCGCTGCACTCATCCTGCTGCGCCGCCGCAAAAATGTCTATGTGTATGTTCCGGACAGCAAGCCCCGAGAGTACCGGCTAATTGCAAAGTTCCGTGTGGAGCCTGACAGCGAGGTTCCCGCTATCGATGCAGGCGCTCTCACACTGAATCCGGGAGATACCGTCGCGGTTGAGGTGAAAAAATCCCTTGCCAGGCATCTGACTGGGCGCGAGTTCACCGTTTCTTTCCCGCAGAGTGACCATACTTACACGATCCAAGCCAGCAAGCACAATGACTGGCATGAATTTACCGTTCCCGCTGAAGAAGAACAGGAGGCTCCCGTATGAAGAAGTTTTTCTCATTGACTTTGACTCTGGCTGCCATGCTTTCTGCGATGGCGGTCAGCGCACAGGCTGCCGATTATTCCTTTGAAACCGATGGCACCCCGGAATACTATCCCTCCTCTTCCTATGAGGACGTCTACGGCTCTCGCTACAATTACGGTGGAAAAAATGTGGTGGACTACCAGATCCCCGAGCTGGAGTACGGGCAGCTCAGCACCACCCAAACCGGGGTGATGGAGAAAATCATGCTGCATGGTCTTCAGGGCATCTCTGCATCCGGCAGCGGAATTTACGGAATTTCTCCCGGCGGCGGAACTGTGGAGATCCCCGGTTTTCTGCAGGGCGGCTCCACATCTACTCCTGCGATGCCCGCTTTCACAGAGCTGACACAGGATTTTCTGCTCTCCAACGGTGCCGTCGGAAAGATATCCATTCCTGCCATCGGAGTTAAGAATTACTATCTATGGGAAGGTGAAACGACTGCCAGCATGAAAAAGGGGCTGGGGCATTTCACCAGTACCAGCGTCTGGAACGGCAATGTGGCTGTCTGCGGGCATAATCGCGGCGCCAAATATGTGATCGGCAGCATCAAGGATCTGAATGTGGGCGATAAAATCACCTATACCACATCCATGGGTACCCGCACCTATCTGGTGGAGACTGTGACCAAAATCAGCAGCAGCGATTGGAGCTATTTGTCCTCTACCACGGATAATCGAATGACTCTCCTTACCTGCGTTGCCGGAGATTCCAGTCAGCGCTGGTGTGTGCAGGCTGTTCAGACCTCTTAAAAATCTTTTGTTGAAAAAGCCGCTTTATGATCGTAAAGGAATAGTAGATCAAAAATAAGGAGGCTTTTCCATGAAGAAGCAGATCCTCACGATGTTTACGGGCCTTTTTATCGGCGCTATTATCACAGGCGGAGCTTCCGCCTATGCTGCGGGAATCCTCGCTGAACGCAGCAGCCATCGTATTTTTGTCGATGGGCAGGAGGTGCAAATGGAAGCGTATGGTATTGCTGGACACAACTATGTGAAACTCCGCGACATTGGAAAAGCGGTCGGCTTCAATGTGTTCTGGGATGCGGACAGCGGATGTGTGCAAATTGAAACCGGTGCGCCTTACACCGGCGAGGCTCCCTCCGCTGAAGCTGTTCCGTCTGCTGCTGCGCCTTCTGATGTGGGTGCTGCAAAGCAGGATATTGTAGCTCGCACCAACGCCCTCCGTGCGGAGCGAGGCATCGCAGCTTTGACTGCCGATGATCAACTGATGCGCGCCGCGCAGGTGCGGGCCGATGAAATGGCTGCCACAGGTACCTATTCTCATACCAGACCGGACGGCAGGAAGTATTACACCGTTACGGACTGCAGGCAGGTTGGGGAAAATATCCACCAGATCCCGCTGCTCTATCTTGCGCAGCAAAAAACCGCGCTTGCGGAAACGCTCGTATATTCATGGTCAAAATCCGCAGGACACATGGAAAACATGACCGATGAAAGCTATGCGGCTATCGGCGTCGGCCTTGCACGAGGGACTGACGCCAACGGCTTGGAGTGCTGGTACTGTGTCCAACTATTTCTTCGCAGCGGATACAGCATTTCGGCGGTGGACAAGCCGGCAACGAAGTAAATCCTGTTATCCTATATCACAAAGCAGACCGGGAAGCCTCGGTCTGCTTTTTCTTGTGCAATTTTGCAAGGAGGTAGCTCATTGAAAAAATTAAGAACCAGGCTCGTCTCGGCGTTTCTCGTTATCATGACGCTGTTGACGCTGCTCCCGACTTCCGCGCTGGCCGCTTCCAGCACCGGAACAGGGATCAAGCCTACCAGCAACACAAACTACTGGACAACGCGGCTTCTCCATGACGGTACGCCTTACAGCTATAAGCCCCCGATGGCGGCAGGCAAAATGCTCTACTGCCTGGATCGCGGCTATGGCTACCGCTGGGGTACTCCGTCGTTCCTCAACTCTTACACCTATACCTCCGCCACCGGCGCGGACGCGGACGCTGTCCTGAAAACGGCGCTGGCGCAGAGCGGCATGGGTGAACTGGATGCCCAGCAGCTTGAAAACTTCAAATGGATGATGTCATTCATCGTGGACTATAAGGGTGACATCCCCGGCAGCCTTTTTATGGCCGCGCAGACGTATGTATGGGATCACCAGACCTTCAAGGGTGAGGGCGATGGTGACATCGATGGCGGTGGTTACGCCAACGCCGATACCTATGAAATGTATCTGGGCTATATCGATTGGATGTTGAAAGAAAAGGCCAAGGAAGACGCAGAATTTCAGCGCCAAATTGAAGAATACGCAGAACAGGGAATCATCGCCACTGTGGTAGAAGATGAAGCTGCAAAATGGGCGGTCTACGCGAAATCCAGCGTTAAGGGGCGTCAGGCTTTCTTTAACTATTATGCGCCGAGAAAACTCGTCACCAATACAACTGAGCCGGGAAAGCCGCCAGCTGGGGACGCTGATATTACGCTGCGGAAGGTTGCCGCAGGAACGACCCGTGGTTTGGATGGCGCAAAATTTAATATTTACCGCGACGGTCAGATCGTCGGTAGCGATGTGACCCAAAATGGCGGAATCATTGAGGTCAAGGATGTCACCAAGGGCCTGTGGTCCTTCGTGGAAACCGAGGCTCCGGAGGGCTACTGCGCCGACTCTACGCCCATCAGCGTCTATGTCGATACCACCGATGGCGACAAGCAGTACACGGTCACTGCCGAAAATTACGCACTGCCCGATATGAAGATCACCAAGCGGGACGCCATGAGCGGCAAGCCCATCGCTGGCACGGTCTTTTCCATTAAGTCCGTTACCGGAAGTTATTCCACCTCCGTCACGACTGGCACGGACGGTTCCGCCACCCTCTCGTCTATCCCCGCTGATGTTTATGTGGTGCGAGAGGAATCTGTGCCGGAACCCTATATCGTAACCAATACCGAGCAGACCGTGGCGCTGCGCCCCGGCAAAACCTCCGAGGTCACTTTCGTTGACTATGAAAAGCCCGGTCTTGAAATTGTCAAGAAGAACATCGCCAATGGTGAGCCCATCGAGGGCGTGACCTACCGTATCGAGCAGATCGACGGCAGCTTTTCTACCAGCGCCACGACCGATAACCATGGGCGGATTTTCCTCGACTCTGTTCCTGTTGGCACATTCAAAGTAACGGAGATCAATGTTCCCAACCATGTCATTCTCTGCCCCATCCCGCAGGAAGTGGCATTGAAGCCCGGCGAAACCTCTACCGTCACCTTCTTCAACGCCCTCAAGCCCAGTCTGGAGATCCGCAAGTTGGATAGCGTCACCGGTGATCCCGTCAAGGGTGCCAAGTTCCAGATCTGGTATGGCAGCAACCATACCGACACCGGTGAGCTCAATGACCTCGGCACTTACTTTTCTGACGCAAGCGGAAAAATCATTCTCCCCGAGATCAAAGATGGCTGGTACAAAGTAACGGAATTGGAACCGGCGTCCGGGTACGCCATCAAGGATCCTGCCACGCAGGAATGCTTCATCTCCGGTGGTGAGAGCAAAGTCCTAACCTTTGAGAACACGCCTCTTTCCGCAATCATCATCCGCAAGGTGGACAGTGAGAGTGGTCAGCCGCTGGAGGGCGCGTGGTTCCGCATCCGCTACCTTGGCGGCACCTCCGGTACGGGTGGGACAGTTATCGGCGAGTACCGCACTTCGAGCAATGGAACCATCGTCGTGACCGGTCTCAAGGCAGGCACTTATGTCTGCGAGGAGATCTCCGCGCCGGACGGGTATGTGGTCACCGACGCCGCGGAAACCGTTTATCTCTCCGGTAAGGATCAGGACGTCATTACCGTGACCTTTGGCAACGATAAGATGGGTTCCCTCCTGATCGTAAAAAAGGACGCCGTGACCGGCGCCCCCATTTCCGATGTGGAGTTCTTCATCACCGATTCGGATGGCAGCGTGATCGGCAACGCCAACGGAAAGTATGTGACCGATAGCGCGGGCACCATCCGCATTGACGGCCTGACTCCCGGCATGACAGTCATCGCCCGTGAGGTGCGGGCAAAAGACGGCTACATCCTGGACGATACGCCGCAGAGCATCAAAATCAAGCGCAATTCCGTGATGACGCTGGAGTTCCGCAATCAGCCCAAGGGCGGCGTGCTCGTGAAAAAGGTGGACGCTGTGACGAACGCTCCCATCTCTGACGTGGAGTTCCTTGTCACGGATTCCGACGGCAATCTCATCGGCAACGCCAACGGCAAGTTCGTGACGGACGGCGCAGGCACGTTCACGATTACCGACATCGCCCCCGGCACCACGCTTATCATCAAGGAAACCCGCGCAAAGGACGGCTATTTGTTGGATGATACGCCCCAGACAGTCAAGGTCAAGTCCAATGAAGTTGTCACGGTGGAGTTCCGCAATCAGCCAAAGGGCAATCTCATCATCGTGAAGCAGGACTCCGTTACAAAAGAACCTCTGGAGGGCGTACAGTTCAAGATTGTCTATGCCGACGGTTCCTATGTAGATGCTGCGGGCGGCACGCTGTCTTCCGCCGGCCTGTACCGGACGGATAAGGCAGGTAAAATCACCATTTCCGGTATTTCCGGCACCGTGGTGGTCACAGAGATCAAAACGATCCCCGGTTACACCATCGATGAGAACACCCGTACCCAGACCGTGGTTGTCAACCCCAACGATACACAGACTCTCCACTTCGTGCGCTTTGTTCCTTGACAATCTGCGTGGAAACACGCAACAAAACAAGGCAGATTCTGAAGAATCTGAACTCTATGCTTGATTCGGCAGGGGCAGAACCTGCCTGACCCGGCGTGACGGGTAACAAAAACTCTGAATCTCCGACGTGCAGATTTGTAGTGTCATGCAATCTGTACGAAGCTCGGTAAAGAGCGGTAGCATGGTCTGAGACGGCTATGCCCGCAGGAGGCTATAAATCGGTCATGTCCAGAATGTCTTGTTGCAACCGACAAAAGTCCCGAATGTACGGCTCGTAAAGGCGTAGGATGATTATACAGCCATCCGCTCCCATGTGGAGTGCTGTCGCCGTCGAAATCTGAAGTAGTGGAAAACGGCAGAAAACCAAAAAAGGTCGAATGTCTTTGGCAGAATATCACACAGGCCAAAGACGGCAGCCGGGTCAAAGGGACGGGCTAAAACCGATATGTAAAGCTAAGGCATAGGGAACAAAGGAACCGTGGACGGACACATCCCAAGATGTAAACAGAATGACACTTCTGTCCGCACAGGTAGGAAATGACCTGTTAATCCGCGGGACAGCAGCCCGTAGTAGTGATGAAACTCCTGTAATGGGAGTGGAGCGAAGGGGCATAGTCAATGCAGATTTGTATGTGAACAGAAAGTCGAGGAAGCCGTAGGCATACCTGACTAAAACCAGAAACACCAATTCCAGAGAGGAGGCGGTGCGTATGGCACAACAATTCGACTACCCAAAAACCGAAACTCAATTACGCGAAATTCAAGATGCACTGTATCAGCACAGCAAAGAAGTCTATGAGGCTGGCGGCCGTCCGGCATTCAAAGGACTTCTGGAGATTATGTCAGCAGAGTCAACCATTATCACAGCAATCCATAATATCAAAGGCAATCATGGAAGCGAAACCCCTGGTGTAGATTCCAAAACCATGCGCAAAGATTATCTTCAAAAACCATTCCCGTGGGTTGTAGCAGATATTCAACGTGCATTTAAGCATTTTGAACCCCAGCAGATACGGAGAGTATATATCGACAAACCGGGAAAATCAGAAAAGCGGCCTCTGGGCATTCCTGCAATACGGGATAGAATCGTACAAGAATGTATGAGGATAGTGCTGGAACCTATATTAGAAGCACAATTCTTTGCACATTCCTATGGATTCCGCCCCATGCGAGATGCGGCTATGGCCTTAGAACGAGTTGACATTATAATGCACAACACGGGAAATTACTGGATTGTCGAAGGTGACATCAGCAAATGCTTTGACCGTATCGACCACAGCATACTCATAAAGCGGTTGTACCACATGGGTATCAAGGATAGGCGGGTCTTGCAGATTATCAAGGCCATGTTAAAAGCCGGGGTCATGGAAGAATGCGCCGTAAACGAAGAAGGAACACCGCAGGGCGGCCTAATCAGCCCACTACTCGCGAATGTTTATTTAGATATTATGGATGAATGGGTATCAAAGCAATGGGAAAATAAACGAACCAGACATCAGTATGTACAGGACCAGAGCAGGTACGCGGTCATGCGCAAGAAAACCACTCTTGTTCCCGGATACCTTGTCAGATACGCGGATGACTTCATCATTGCAACAGACACCCGAGCACATGCGGAAGACTGGAAAGCTCGCCTGCAATCCTTTCTTCAGGAAAAAATGAAATTGACATTATCCCAAGAAAAAACACTGATAACAGACATCAGAAAGAAGTACATCAAATTCTTAGGCTACGAGTTCAAAATGGTTCGGGGGAAATCCCGCAGAGGCTACATCCCAAGAACGATTCCAGACCGTGAGCGATTAAAGCGCAGAGCTGACAAAATCGCGGAAGACATCAAAAAGATTCCCGGTAATTACAGCCGTGAGCAAATGGTTGGTGCAATAAACCGCATCAACAGTCAGATAAGAGGGATTATCCAATATTATCAATGCTGTACATGGGTAAATATTGCCATGCAAAAACACAGCAGAAAATTGCAACTTGCGGCAAGGCGCCGCTTGAAACAGTACAACGGGAAATGGATTCCAGCAAATCAAACCCGGAACCTTCCTCGAGTACACCAACAATACAAACAGAAAATTCCCTCTATCAAATACCGGGACATCTATGTAGGCTTTACAGCGCTTACCTTTTGCAGATGGGAAAGAACTCCACCTAAAAACCAAGCTGAGACACCATACACCGACACTGGGCGGCAGTTGTATTTTGAACGTACGAAAAAGAAGAAAATGCAGGCGCGTCTGGATGAAATGTATTCGGATAGGTCGGCACGGGCAATCAGCTATGGCAAATGGGGGAAGTTCAACAATTTCGAGTTTATTATGAACAGGGCTTACGCTCTCAACCGTGATAAACTCAGGTGCCGGGTCTGTGGAGGTTGGTTAATCGCTAATACGCCATGGGCACACCGGATAAATCCATACCTCCCATTGGATAAGGTGAACCGTGTCAACAATCTGATTTCGCTTCATAAGAAATGCTTCATCGCGGTTAATAATCCGAATCAGGACATTAGTGAGTTTGATGTCAAAGCACAAAAGAAAATTGTCGGTTATAGGGACAAACTGGTTATTTCACATACACGCAACAAATAATTTGCATTGATGGAGCGCCGTGTGCGGTGAAAGTCGCACGCACGGTGCGAAGCGGGGGAAAATCCACCCTGACTGTCCCAGTCCAACTGGGATAAAAGCGGTGGATTACCTATCGCTATTACAACACGCCTATTGGTGGCGTGGAGATCATCAAGGTCAACGAGGATAACCATAGTGAGCGCATCCCCAATACGACCTTTGAGATCCGCAAGGTGGACGATGCCTTGGTGGATACCGTTACGACGGACAAAAATGGCCGTGTGTTCGTGGCTCTGGAGGATGGCAGCTACTATGCAAAAGAGGTCACATCGAACAAATCGTTCCGGCTGGATGATACGCCCCACTATTTTGAGATCAAGGACGGCAAGCGTGTGACGCTTCAGGTGACCAACAAAAAGCTCAGCGGCATCGTCATCCACAAAATTGACAGCGCCACGGGAGAGGGGATCTATGGCGTAAAGTTTGTCCTCTATGATGCGAACAAGAAGCCCATCGGCGAGTACACCTCGGACGATGAGGGCTACATCTACATTGACGAGATTCCTGGCGGGCTGAGCGGCCGCTTTTATCTGAGAGAGCTGGAAGCCGCTCCCGGCTACACGCTGGATAAGCAGTATAAGACCGTTTATGTCTCTCCGGGCAAAACCGTGGAGATCGAGTGGGAAAATACCGCTGTCACGGGCCAGATCCAGATTTATAAGTACGCCGCTGAGTATAACGAGGTCACCGGCACCGCCGCAGGCACCCCGCTCAAGGGCGCTGTTTATGAGATCGTCAATGCCCGCAGCGGCAAGGTGGTGGACTACATCACAACGGACGCCCGAGGCGTTGCGGCCAGCAAGCCGCTGCCGCTGACCCGCTATCAGATCCGAGAGGTCACAGCGCCCGCCTATTGGCAGCTCGACCCTACCGTGCATGATGTGACGCTGGAATATCCCGGTCAGATCATCAAGCTCTCTGCCTATGATAAGCCTGCCAGTCTCGGCGTCATCATCACCAAGCGCGGCAACGCGCAGGTCATGGCAGGCCAGTCCATGCGCTACGATCTGACGGTGGCCAACACCTCCAACGTGCCGTTGGAGTCCTTCTTCTGGCACGATAAAATTCCTTACGATGTGGCTCGTCCCACGACGCTGACCACCGGCACTTACAGCGCGCGGCTCAACTACCGCATTCTCTATAAGACCAACTACAACGTGAGCTATCAGGTGCTGGCCTCCAACCTGCTCACCAACAACAACTACAGCTTCAGCCTCAACGCCATTCCCATGCAGGCCGGCGAAGTGGTGACCGACATCTATTTTGATTTTGGGAAGGTTCCTGTCGGCTTCCAAAGCATTGTTAATCCCACGCTGAGCGTGATGGTCAACGGAAACGCGGTCAATGGCTATCAGATGGTCAACCGCGCTGATGTGGGCGGCAAATATCAGGGCACATGGCAGACCGCAACGGCAAGCTGGGTGACAATCATCCGCCGTCTCTGGAATACACCTACACTCCCCAAGACTGGCTACTAAATCCAATCCTTTTCAGGGAAAGCGCCCTATCCGGGGCGCTTTCCCAATTCTAATGTGAGGAGCTGACCTATGAAACACAAAAAAGGATTTGCTGCCGTCCTTTTGACGCTGATCATCAGCGCGCTGCTGTCCGTTTCCGCCTTTGCCGCCTCTGACGGCTTTTCTGATGTGCCGGAGACATCTCCGTTTTACGAAAGCGTCGCTTACCTTGCCGGGCAGGGCATTACTTACGGTACGGGAAACGGCTGGTATGCACCGGACACACCGATTACGGTGCGCCAATGGGCAACAATGATCTGCCGGGCCTTTGATAAAGAAGACGCCCTTTCGGATCCTGCCGGCTATGGCGGTGATGCCTGTATCAACCAGGGCTATGCGGATGGATGGCTGAATCTGCCGGCTATGGCGGCGCCGGACTCCCGCCTGTGCCGCTATGCCATCTATGAAAGCGGCTTTGCTGCCTTTGACATTGCCCTTTACAGTTCTCAGCTCTACCCGGAGGGGGAAACCCTGTCTTCGCAGGACAATGCTTTCCACGCTGCTGTGAGCTTTGGCTTATGCGAAGACACCTGTGCAGGGACGGACATCATCACACGGGGCGAGGCTGCGGATCTTCTCTATGCTCTTTTGACCGGGGAATTTACCGTTGCGCCGCCGCCCATTCTGGAGACGATCCCTCTGAACAATAAAGAGGGCGTCCATCTGAACAGCTATCTGCTGGAACTTCAAAAGATCCCGGAGCCGATCCGGCAGGCATTTGCGGAAAGAGGGTGGCAGTACACCATTGACTATGCGTACCTTGCAAGGCTGAGTGAAGAGCGGAATATGAGTTGTATTGGGGCAACCAATTACGGAAGCCGCCAAATCACTGTATCCTCGGCAGGGGCCACCATCCACGAGTTTGGCCACTTTCTCGATGAGCTGACGGGCTTCCCGTCTCAGACGGAAGGCTTTTATCAGGAGGAATCCGGAACCGCAGCAGCCCTGCTCCGTCCATATGCGCTTACCAACGAGCAGGAGTATTTTGCGGACTGCTTCGTGTACTGGCTCACTTACCGTGATAACAGCAAAAAAATGGCGTCGCTTTGCAGCGCCGCACCAAAAACATACGCATATCTTTTGGCATTGGAAAGTCAAAATTGGCAGCCGGCTGCATAGGCCTTCCTGCCTGGCTGCGGCTGTTTGAAACCCCATAACATTGTTATTATACTGTACCGTATCCTGCATCGTCAATCAAATTAACAGCAATCCACCTAAAATCAGATGGATACACAGTTTGCATTATGGATATTTCGTACAATTTGCGGATTGCAAACCAATAGAAAATCTGCTATTTTATAAATACAGAAAGAAAGGTGAGTCCGATGTACCAGTAACCCTCAAATCTGTAGAAATCGGAGGTAACCAGTGATGGTAGAGCCCAAGACTTACATAGAATGACCCTTGACTGCGGAACACGAAAGCAGTCAAGGGCCATTCTTATATGCTGGCTCCTGCGTGCAGCAGGGGCTTTTTCCATGTCTGCGGGAAACCTCATTCATCGGCGCGCAGAAGTGCCTGTGTCTTGAGCAGCGCACTCATCAAGGCACGGTGATCTTCCCACTCTTCCCACCAGAGCGGCTTTAGGGCAAGCAGCATTTGTTCGGCCCATTGCAGCTCCGATTTTTGCAAACAGCCCCGTTCCAATCCGACTTGAAACCGTGCGAACGCATCTCGGACATGGTCTGATGCAGAGTCACGATTCAAGTAACTGCTGAGAAAGCCACCTAAAACAGCGGATTCTTCCTGCGTATAAAACAATATTCTTCCCCTCCTATCGCACACGAGGGGTATTCTACCACAGACTGTTCGGATTGAGAAGTGTGGATTTTTGAAGGCTCCGATCTGCCACGCAAAAAAAGCCTGCCGCAAGCGATGCAGGCGCCACCTTTAGACAGGAAAGGATACGACCATGAGCGAACATAACCATACCGGACTGGATGAGGCAGCTTCTGTTGCATCCAATACCATGCAGGCAGTACGGACCGGCAAGGCCATTTCCGCCGCGGCAAAGGGCGCTGCGGCAGGCGGACCCTATGGAGCTGCCATAGGAGCAGCATTGTCCGCACGAAAGCATATCGGGAAAATAGCGGTGGCCGCGCTGGTGTTACTGGCGCTGCCGCTGCTTTTTATTTTGCTCCTGCCGGGGATTATCTTTGGAAGCCTGACGGATAGCGGAGCGTCCGGAGCAGCCGGGCAGCCGATCCTCAATGACAACGCAGCCATTACGGAAAATGTGAATCAGGCTGCCTTTGCGATCAATCAGATTCTCGGAG
>ERZ779880.1138-NODE-1138-length-26079-cov-4.317976_pt1 | contig 26079 bp, 16 predicted proteins | sample MGYA00511555_ERZ779880 | MGnify/ENA primary metagenome ERZ779880 (study PRJEB29588, sample SAMEA2145815) | human gut metagenome | biome: human gut; feature: human-associated habitat; material: faeces | place: Denmark | collected 2008/2010 ... | reverse complement strand
GGCGGCCATTCGGCCGCCGCGTCCTTATTGTTTCGTCTCTTATGAGCCCGCCACGACCTCGTCGGAGGCGTTGAGCTTCTCCACCTGGAACGATGTGGACGACAGCTCCGCGCCCTGCGCATCCGTCACCGCCACGGTGACGGAGAACAGGCGGGTGGCCCTGTCGTAGTCCACCGCCACCGCAGCCCGCAGGCCGTGGGGATACGCCTTCTTGGGCAGCAGCTTGGTACCGCCCAGCAGGATCTGGCCGTTTTCATCGGTCTGGAAGCCGTCCTTGGCGTCCTCGCCGCCGTGCTCCTGGCTGAAAAAGCCGGTAAGACGACCGGTCTGGTCGTAGAACAGGGTGCCGGAGTAGCGCAGCTCGTCACTGACCGTGGTCTGCAGCGTGGCGCACAGCACCTGGGCCTCCGAGCTGGCCAGCGAGCGGTCATAGCTGCGGACCGCCAGCGATACGCCCACCACCATGCAGGCGGCGACCAGCAGCAGGACCGCCAGCGCGCACAGCAGCTCTACCATGGTCAGGCCGGCTTTCTTCTTCTGTTTCACGGGCAGGTACCTCCTGTTCCGGCGATGCGCGGCGGCAGGTCAATTGCCGTCGTAGGTGTAGTAGCAGTAGCCGTTCTCTGTGGTGTATTTCTCCACGGGGACGGTGAAGGAGCTGGCGCCGCGTCCGGAGGACACGGTGAGGCTGGCCGGCTCCGAGATGCCGTCGTAGCGCACCGCCACGTCCGCGTCCCGCATCTTGGCGTTGACGCGGGTGGCCGCCACGATAGATGTGGCCAGAAAGGCCATCACCAGTACCACGATCAGCAGGGATACCAGCGTCTCTACCAGTGTTTCACCCCTGCGGGAGCGCAGCTTTTTCATGAGCCCGCCTCCTTTCGATGGATGGTGCCGCCATCGGTCCATGAAATGGTCTCGACGGTGGTGGTCATCTTGTAAAAGCGCTGGTCGTTGACAGAGGTGCTGGTGGTGACAGCGCTGGGCATCACCAGCGTCATGCGGTAGGGCGCGTCGGGATCCGTGCTCTCCAGCGCCGCCGTCAGCACGTAGCTGGTCTCACCGCTGTCCAGCGTGTCGTAGGTCATGGAGAACGTAGCGGTGACATCGCTGACACGATCGTCCTCCAGGTGGAAGGTGTAGACACGGTTCAGCACCGGCTGCCCACCGCGGAGCCGCCCGATGGCGTAGTTGGCGAAGTCGCTGAACGCCAGCTCGGCGGGAATGGTCTGGGTGGTGGTACTGGAGGTATTTTGATTAGGGTTGTAGTAGAACTCATAGCTGACAGTGGCGCTGACATACTTCATGTCCGACGCCAGAAAGCTGTTTCGGATCAGCTCCGCCGCAGATGTTACGGTCAGGGCCGCCTGCTCCTGCTTCTGGTCGGTGCGCAGGGCGGACACGGCGCTGGAAGCGCCTGCCACCACCACGGCACTGACCATCAGGGCCACCAGCATCAGCAGCAGGGCCATCAGCATGGACACGCCCCGCTGGTCATGTAATTTTCGGCGCAGCGCGTCCATGCGGTGTCACCTGCCTTTCATTTCTTATGGCGCGGGGTCCGCCCCGCAGGGGTAGTTGGTCAGCGTCAGCCGGTACGTCACGCCATTCCGGCGCAGGGTCACGGTGCCGCTGATGTACAGGCGCCGCGGCTGATCCGTCTCCACCGTCAGCAGACGGTATCGGTAGTCGTCCACCTCGATCACGTCGCCCGCGTAAATGGTCCACCGGGTGCCGTCCAGGGCGTTGCCGTCGCCGTCCACAGCGGTAAGGCCGCTGAGATCCACGGTGAAGTCATTCAGATCGGTGTAGGCATTTCCGGCGAACAGATACAGGCTGCCGGTCTGGCGTTCAAAGTCCGGCGCGGTGACATCGCCGCCCTCGGTGCTGCCGGTGCCCTCGCAGGGCAGGTACACACCGCTGACGGTGGTGCGGAGCACCGTGTCCTCCTCCACATCGTATACCAGACCCACCGCGTCGCGGAGGGAACGGGCACTGATGATGGTGGAGGACTGGATACGCTTGGGCACGCCGTTTTCCAGATAGGTGTAGGTACACGTCACGGTGATGGCGGAGTCGCCTGCGGCGAAGCCCGTTACCGGCAGGGTGAAATCACCGGCCTGACCGGCGACGGCACGGATGGTGCCAGTAGCGTCGAACACTGCGGTCATCACCAATGCCAGTACACTCGGAAGTACAGTTGGCTGGAGTGCGCCCATAATATCGAGGCTGAAAATCAGAGACTTACCATCTTCGCCAGTCAGGCTTGGCATCGCCACCAGACCGTGGTATTTCACCGCTGGGTCAAAGATTAAGCCGATGATCGAAATTGCAATAATCACCAACAAGATACCGCCGGGTACGCGACACTTCTCCAGACCGAAGATGACCGCCAGCCCCAGCAAGCTCATCATCACCGGGAAGGAGGTAAACGCACCGAGCGCCACTGGCAAGCCTTCAATCGGGTTTTTGATAACCATACCCACACCGTTAGCAGCAATCAGCAGCAGAAACAGCCCGATACCGATACCTGTACCGTGAGCGATACCCATCGGCAAATTACGTAAGATCCAGGTACGCACACCGGTTACGGAAATGGCGGTGAAGATGACGCCCATCAGAAAGACCGCGCCCAGTGCGACAGGAACGCTAATTTGTTGCCCGAGTACCAGACTGAATGCGGTAAACGCCGTCAAGGAAATCGCGCAACCAATCGCCATTGGCAAATTAGCCCATAACCCCATCAGCAACGAGCCGAAGCCCGCGACCAGACAGGTGGCAACAAACACAGCTGCGGGAGGAAAACCTGCTTTGCCCAGCATTCCCGGAACGACGATAACGGAATAAACCATGGCCAGAAAGGTCGTTAAGCCAGCCAGTACTTCCTGACGAACGGTACTGCCACGAGCGGTAATTTTAAAATAATTATCCAGCGCGCCCTGTGGCTTTGGTGCGTCCGGTGTTTGTAGGATGTCTCCAGACATAATGATGTCCTCACGAGGATGTAAAAGTTTTATTATTAGTTGCGTTCGTACACCAGACGACCATCAACGTAGGTGCGGTAGATCGAACGGTCATCGCCCAACGTCATCATCACGAACAATTTGTCGACTAAAGAAACAGAGTTGTCATAGCGCAGCTGCTGTAGCGGAGTGGCGGTGGGTTCCATCACCACGAAATCAGCCTCTTTGCCAGGTAAAAAGTTGCCAATCAAATCGTCAAGGCCCAGAGATTTCGCTCCGCCGAGCGTGGCCAGGTAAAACGCTTCATATGCCGAGAGGCGATAGCCTTGTAATTGCAACACTTTGTAGGCTTCGTTCAGCGTTTGCAGCATGTTGAAAGTGGTTCCGGCACCGATATCCGTTCCCATGCCCACTTTAACTTTCTTCTGCCATGCTTTTTTCAAGTTGAATAACCCGCTGCCGAGGTAAAGGTTGGAGGTCGGACAGAAAGCAATGCTGGATTTGGTTTCGCTGAGACGATCCCACTCTTTTTCTTTGAGATGGACGCAGTGAGCAAAGACACAGTTTTTACCGGTCAGGCCGTACTGATGGTAAACATCCAGATAACCATCATGGTCAGGATAAAGCGATTTCACCCAGGCAATTTCATCTTTGTTTTCACAGAGATGGGTATGTACCCACGTATCCGGATATTCCTCTTTCAGGCGTTGCGCCATCGCCATCTGTTCAGGAGAAGAAGTAGGGGCGAAGCGTGGCGTAATCGCATATAGCAGACGACCATTTTTGTGCCAGCGTTCAATCAGTTCTTTGCTTTGGTGATAGCTGCTTTCGGCAGTGTCTAGCAGATAATCCGGTGCGTTGCGGTCCATCATCACCTTACCGGCAATCATACGCATATTGATATGACTGGCGGCTTCAAACAGCGCATCAACGGATTGCGGATGAACAGTGCCAAACACCAGCGCCGTGGTGGTTCCGTTACGTAAAAGCTGCTTGATGAAGAACGCCGACATTTCGCGGGCGTACTCTAAATCCTCATAACGACGTTCAGTAGGGAAGGTGTGTTTATTCAACCACTCCAGCAATTGTTCCCCATAGGCCCCCACCATTTCACTTTGCGGATAATGGATATGTGTATCGACAAAGCCCGGTACTATCAGTTTGCCGCGATAGTCGCGCACGCGAATAGTGTCAGGAATTTGATGCTTTCCGTCTTCCCATTCGCCAAACCATTCCACTTTTCCCTGTTTAATGAGTAATAAACCATCCTCAATAAACCGCAGCGCAGAGGCAATCTCTTCCGGGTTATCGACCGTACGGGTGACATCAATAAAACTGCCTCGTACCGCTTTTAACGTGTGTTCTCCTGACATCATTGACTCCTTTACTGTTAATCCATCTCTTCCGCTGAGGTAATACCAGGCAGAACGTTTTCCTGTCGGTAGCCACCAGGGAGGATAATATTTAATAAAATCGCAGTTAACCCGCCAGCACAAATAGGGTTTTCAACTAATACATAAATAGAGGCTGGCAATATTTTAAAAATTTCGGGATCGTAGGAGACGCCAAGTCCTAAACCTAAAGAAGTGGCGACAATAAGTGTTTCTCGGCGCTTTAAACCGTTGGTGATGATGATGCGAATCCCAGCGATGGCAATCATGGAAAACATCAACGTCATTGCGCCTCCCAGAACTGCCGAGGGAATGGTCGTGAAGAAGCCGCCAATCATCGGAAACAAACCGAGGATAACCAGCATTACCGCGATGGTTCGCCCGACATAACGTGAAGCGACGCCAGTCATCTGAATAACCCCATTATTTTGCGCAAACGTGGTTAAGGGTAATGACCCGACAGCGGAGGCGATAACAGAAACCAGACCGTCTGCCAGCACGCCGCCTTTCAGTCGGGACTGATACTCTTCTCCCTGAATGGGTCGGCGGGAAACCATTGCCGTGGCGGTGATATCGCCGACAGCTTCCAGCACGCTAAGCAGATAAATCGTGCCAACCACCAGGAACTGATGGAAGCTAAAACTAAAGCCGTATTTGAACGGATGTGGGATGGTGATTAACGGCAAATTGCGCATACTGCTGAAATCCACCATGCCCAGGCATAACGACGCGATATAACCGACGCATAGCCCAATGGCGATCCCTCCCATGCGTAGCAACGGACTGCGACAGCAGTTAAAGCCGATCACCACAATCAAAACCAATAAACCAACGCCGAGATGTTCGTAATTGCCGAAGGTACCGCTGCTTTTGGCAGCAAATCCTCCACCAAAATCGATAATGCCGACTTTAATCAGGCTTAAGCCGATCATCAGTACCACAATACCGCTGACAGTAGGCGTAATAACCCGACGTAAATAGGGCAAGATAAATGAAGATCCGACAACCAGAAATGCGCCAACGAAGGAGACGCCGAGGAGCGACGACATGATTAACTCTTCGTGAAAACCGTCGCTTTTCATGCTGCTGCCCAGCGCAATCATGACCGTAACAAATGAAAAATTGACTGACTGAATTGAGAGTAGGCCAGAACCGACGATGCCATAGCGGTTTACTTGTAACCAGGTACCAATACCAGAGGCGATCATCGCCATTGAAACAAGATAGGCAGTTGTTTCAGCGGAAAGCTGTAAGGCCGCCCCCACGATTAACGCGGGGGTTACCATCGGAACGAAAATTGCCAACAGATGGGTAATGGCACCAACGAGAGCCTGATGAAAGGGAGGGCGATCCTCCAGTTCAAATATAAGGTCAGAACCTGCATGGTTTATATCAGACATCCCTTCACTCCTTTTAAAGTAAATTTGATCATCTGAATTAGTAAAATAAATTCCCACGAATTTGGGGCGCAGGACGCCTTGAGAACGGCTTATCTCATTTTCGCAGTCACTATTTAGTCATCGTCCAAACAGAGAAACAGGCCGCCGAAGCGGCCATTTATTATTTATATCTTTTCCAGCGCGGTGAGTATTTTCTCCGGTGTGAAATGCCATTCGCGTAACCAGATGCCGCATGCATCGTGAATTGCGGTAGCAATCGCCGGAGCTGCGCCATTTACACCGATTTCCGAGATCGATTTCGCCCCGAACGGGCCGACTTTATCGTCGCTCGGCACCAGCACTGCGCGGAAATCACGCGGAATGTCACCAATTTTCGGTGCGCCGTAGCTGCGTAAATCACGCGTTAACGGGTGACCTTCGGCGTCATAAATGATCTCTTCGCTCATACTGTGGCCGATAGCTCGCAGGGTAGCACCGTAGATTTGTCCCAACGCTAACTCTGGATTGACCGGTGTACCGCAGTCCAGCAAGGCGTAGAATTTATCCAGGCGGATTTCACCCGTACGCGTGTTGACGGCAACTTCAGCGAAGTTTGCGCCATACGGGAAGGCGAAATCAGGCGTGATATAACTGCCAGTTCCCACCAGTGAACCAAAGCCGGTGCCGGTTTCGCCTTTATGGGCAATATCCCCGAAACTAACTTCGCCTTTCTTGCCGCGCACGACGCCCGGCGTTGCTAGTTGAACATCTGCCACTGGCTCACCCAACATTTGCGCGCCGTGGAACAGAATTTTCTCCCGCAGATTTTCCGCTGCCAAACGCGCCGCGTTACCCGAGAAGCAAGTACCGGACGAGGCATATGCGCCTTTATCAAACAACGCATGATCGGTATCACCGGAGATAACATGCACGTCCTGCGGTGGGCAGTGCAGCACTTCTGCTGCCAGTTTCGTCACCACGGTATCCAGACCAGTACCAATATCCGCACCGCCAGAATGAACGATAAAGGTACCGTCTGATTCCAGTTTGATCATGCAGTTAGCCTGATCGATATCCGGGATCCCTGATTTCTGCATGATAATGGCGACACCACGACCGATGTGCCAGTCACCATTTTGTGGTTTTGGTGAAGACCATTGGATCATCTCGCGCCCCTGACGCAGGATCTCTTCCAGTGCGCAGCTGGCGGCGGAAGGAACGGAGGTCGGCGCTTTACCTTCACCGATTGCACCGAGAATTTTCAGCTCTTGCCCTTCGTGTACCCGGTTACGTTCGATAATTTCCAGTTGGTCGATCTGTAACTGTTCAGCCAGTTCCGCTAATGCCATGGTGATAGCGAAGTTACCTTTCGGTGCGCCATAACCCTGATAAGCACCATTTGGGCAAATGTTGCTGTAGTAGGTGGTGACCTGGAAATCGACGTTATCGCACGGATATAACGGCAGCGACAGCGCCGGTCCGTTACACGGTACGGTGAGTGAGTGGTTGCCGTAAGGGCCAGTGTTGGCGCGGAAATCCATCTTCACTGCCGTCAGGCGACCATCTTTTTTCGCTCCCAGTTTGACGGTGACTTTCGCGACGTGACGAGAGGTGTTAGCAATAAACTCTTCTTCACGGGTGTAGCGGAACAGTACCGGACGCCCGGTCACGCAGGTTGCCCAGGCGCACACTTCTTCCAGCAGGATGTCCTGTTTGGAACCAAAACCGCCGCCAACTCGCTCTTTAATGACATGAACTTTATGCTGTTTCATGTCCACGAGGCGCGCGACCTGGCGGCGTAAGTGCCATGGTACCTGGGTGGAGGCGTGGATAACCAGACGATCGCCGTCCATCCGGGTAAAGCAGATATGTGTTTCAGTCGGGCACTGCTGCGCCTGCGTTGAGTTATAGGTTCGCTCAATGATCACATCGGCATCGGCAAAGCCTTTGTCCATATCGCCAATATGACCATGAATACTAGCGGCGATATTTTTGCGAGGGCGAGAACCGATCGGGAAGTTGATGATCATATGCTCGCCGCGCTGGGCTGCATGGCTGTTATCGTCTTCCAGAGTATCTGGCGCACCAGCAACATACACCACCGGTTCATCGTGCACGACAGGCGCATCTTCCGCCATTGCTTCGTCGATCGACATTACCGGCTTAAGCACTTCATATTCAACCTCGATGAGTTTCAATGCTTCGAGCGCAATTTCTTCACTTTCAGCGACCACCGCAGCAACGCGATCGCCGACGTGACGCATTTTTTTGCCGAACATACGGCGGTCAAGCGGTGACGGTTCCGGTGCGCTCTGACCCCCCGGGGTATAGTAGATATCAGGGCAATTCAGGTGAGTAATAACGTGAACGACGCCCGGTAAGGCTTCAGCTTTGCTGACATCCAGATGAGTAATCAGTGCGTGAGCGTGTGGGCTACGTAACATTTTAATGACGCAGGCGTCAGCCGTTACGCGGTCTTCAACATAGCAGGGTTTCGCCTGCACCATTTTCGCGGCATCAGTTTTAGGATAATGCTTGCCAATGACTTCAAGGTCGTCACGGAAAGTCGGAGCGATATCAATGGTGGCCTGCGGATTATTTTTACGTGCAACCGCCAGTTCAATGACCTGATAGTATTGCTGCCAGCCAGCATCGCGGCTGAACAAACCAGAAAGCGCGTCGTCGATCTCTTCGCGGGTAGGTGCGGCGATGCGATCGAGAAGATCGGTGATAATCAGAGCTGCAGCTGGATCGTTATAACCAGACTGCACCACGCCAACATCAACCATTGCCTGTTGAACCAGACTTAACTCGTTCCATTTGCCCAGAGATTCTGCGGTACGAATATCTGCCTTCTCTAACTGTGCGGCAATAAGCAAGGACGCGTTAACGATATTACCGTTAAAGATGATTGCGTCAGAACCGGCAAACCCGAAACCATCATCACTGTTGCGTACAGAGTGCATTCCCATGTTAAACAACAGCTTTTGCACGTTTTCGCCTGGATTAACGGTTAGCTCCTGAGGCGCGCCATTTAAAGTAAAGTGGATGATCATACGGCTTCCTCCCCAGCCTGTTGGCAGTCGGCATACAGGTCGGCTACCAGAACTCCCGTGATATAGCGTTTATAGGCCACGCTGCCCCGCAAATCTTCCTGCGGGAAAATGGCGTTGGCGACAGCCTGTTCAAGTGCATTGCCTTCCAGATTTTGTTTTTCGACATCATGCAGACGCAGTGCTTTACTGGCGACGCCATCCAGCGCAATTCGCATACCGTCGTGGTCTGTCATTGCAACGGCTGCCGTCACGACGGTTAAACCTGCCTGAGAACGGCTAATTTTGCGGGTCGCACAGGTGCGATACGGATCTTTAATGATAATTTCGGTTAGCAGGCGATCGCATGGGCAGGCCAGGTAGTCCTCGATTGACAGCGTTTCGCCGTTGCCAAAAACCAGTTCAGCATCCAGTGCCAGCAGGACGGGAAGCAGCACTGACTCTTCCTGCCGGGCGGCGATTTCACCACCAATGGTCGACTGATTACGAACATGGCGTGAGTAAACAAAACCGAGGGCTTCACGCAGTGCTGCAGGAATAAATCGCGCATCACGCAGTGGCTGCAAGCGAGACATTGCGCCAATCCGCAGTGCACCGTTATCCCAGTCAACCCAGTCCAGTTCCAGATCCTGTAAGGAAATGGCAATCTTTTTATCGGTACGGGTTGGTGTAGCATTGAGTTTGCTGCCCCCGGCGAACCAGACGGCTTCATCCTGGTAGCGGCGCTTCAGTTCCAGCGCCTGTTCGACAGAGTCGGGCCTGAAAAATTGTTCAATCATCTTCTTTCCTTATTTAACCCTCTTCCTGCGGGAAGAGGGCATCTGTCATTTATGCCAGCGCATCCATCCGACGCCACATACTGGCAGCGGCTTTTCTGGCTTGTGCATAAATGGAATCGCAATCGAAGTTAAACTGACGGTCTTCATAGACCATCACACCATTGACCATCACGCTGTGAACGCTGCCTGAGCCCATACCGAAAGCGATATGCCCGGCGATATTGTCTGCCAGCAGCGGCGTCGGCGAGTTGTAATCGCAAATGGTTAAATCAGCTTTGTAACCGGCTTCCAGAAGCCCAAATTTCGCGCCAAAGTTGCGGCTCATCAGTTCGTTACCGTTAGTCAGGGCTTTGGCAAAACTGTCAGGCCACAGCGGACCACCCGCATCGCGATGTTTAAAGAAGGCAAATTTCATCTCTTCAAACATGTCCGAACCAATGCCGTCCGTTCCCAACGCCAGATTGCGGATGTCGCTAAGGTGATGGTTGTAGCCGACATGGTTGTTCATGTTTGAACGGGCGTTATGCACCAGGAACGCATCGCGCTGATTGAGTAGGGCGATGTCATCTTTCGACAAGTACAGCCCATGAGCGACCAGCGTTTTGCTATCGATGAGATCGAATTGCGCCAGTCGTGCCAGCAGGTCTTTGCCGTACCAGTGGTGACTGTAGGAAACGTCGTAAAGGTCTTCCGCAGCGTGAATATGCAAACCACGGCCTGTGGCGTTCACGGCTTCACGTAGCATCTCCAGACCGGCATCTGGCACGGTAAACGGCGCGTGAGCACCGATATGTGCTTCCACCAGATACGGCTCGGTTGCTGCTTTCTTCGCCTCATCAATCTGACGGGCGAAGCGGATGTTTTCTTCTACACCTTCCTGCAACTCTTTGATGCCGTTGTTACGGTCAGTAGTTTCAAAACAGGTCATCGCGCGCAGGCCAACTTTTAAAAATGCGTCGCGCAATGTGGAGAGCGACCCGCCGATATACGCCGGAGAGGCATGGTGATCGATAACCGATGTACATCCGCTCTTAATCGCTTCCAGGGAACAAATCAGCCCGCTGTAATAGAGCGACTCTTCATCAAGGGCGCGATCGAGCCGCCACCAGAGATTTTTCAGCGTTGAGATGAAATCTGGGCTGGGGGCGATGTTTGCCATAATTCCGCGGGAAAGCCCCGAGTAAAAATGGTTGTGCGAGCAGACAATTCCCGGCATCACAATCCGACCATGCATCTCTTTGTAGCTGGCATCGGGGTAGCGTTGCGTCAGGGCATCGCCGATAGCGACAATCACATCATTTTCGATAGCGATATCAACGCCTTCCTGCACTTTCGCCGGGTGTAACTGCACTGCGGTGACATTCTTCAGAATCAACATGATTACACCTCCACGCGGCCCAGCAGATAATGATGATGCTGGTGGACATGGCTGATGATGCGGCACATATCGTTCAGCTCCGGTGGTACGTTGTTGAACTGACCTTCGCTGTCGATGTTTAACACCCAGCTTTGGTTATTCAGTCGTACTCGTACCCGGCAATCTTCCACAAGGAAGCCTGGGTTGCTGCTGTTATCAAAGTCTTGCGCCAGGCTGAAAACGGTGATTTTGTCTTTGTATGGTTTACCGTTCCACGGACAGAACTGAGCGCAGTTGCCGCATTCGTTACAGTAAGCGTCGAGGTGCAGCGTCTGGAATCTATTCTGGAAGCCTGGGACCGCAATGGAGACGTTGGCGCGGTTCGGGCAGACATCCACACACTTGCTGCAAACGTAGTTACATTCAAGGCAGCGAGCAGCTTCCTGCGCGACAAACGCATCACGATCGTCACTGTTCACCAGCGTGATAGAGATATCGCCTTTACGTTGATAGATTTCCGCCGGATTGACGTTGTTCCAGTATTTATCGTTCTGGTGGGAACGGATATTTTCCCGACTAAGGATGGCATCGGTCGCCCGACGCGCGGTTCCGACAGCAGCGACAATGGAGGATGGTCCGCGCTGTACGTCGCCGATCATAAAGACGTCAGTCAGACGAGTTTCGCCATTATGGTCGACGTCTGGCCAGCCGTTTTTGTCCAGCGGCACGCCCATCGCATTCAGGGCTTCAGTATCCTGCTGTTCACCAATGGCGGTGATCAGGCTGTCTACATGCAGTGTTACTGTTTCGTTGGTTTCAACCGGACGACGACGACCTTTCTCATCGGGTTCGCCAAGCGACATAACGCGCAAGGTTAAGGTGCCATCAGCATCGAAACGTTCCGGATTATTCAGGAAACGGAACTCCACGCCGTCGTGCAACGCTTCTTCATACTCTTCGCGCCATGCGGGCATCTCTTGCAGTGAACGACGGTAAACGACCGTTGCTTTTTCTACGCCTGGAACGCGTAACGCCGCACGAGCGCAGTCCATTGCGGTGTTACCCGCCCCGACAACGACCACATGTTTGCCCAGCTTGAGCGCTGTACCCTTGTTGTATTCACGCAGGAAGGGGAGTGATTTCAAGACATTTTGGTTGTCGCCCGCCAGTTTCACACCGCTATTTTTATCTGTGCCGGTGGCAATCAGAACATAGTGGAAGTCCTGATTTTTTAACTGCTCAACGGTTAAATCGGGTGAGCAGACATACTCAAATTTCACGCCGTGAGCGGCAACAAAATCGATATCGTGCTGAATTAACTCAGCCGGAATTCGGAACTGAGGAATGATATTTTTCACCACGCCGCCCGCATTGGCTTCGCGTTCAAACAGCGTAACCGGATGGCCCGCTCTGGCAAGGAAGTAACCTGCTGCCAGACCCGCCGGACCTGCACCAATCACGGCAACCGGATGGCGTGAACCAGAACCGGCTGGTTTGTGCCAGCGTTGCTTATATTCATCCCAACCTTTTTCCAGCGCGACTTTTTTCAGTTCGCGGATATTCAGCGCACTGTCGTAATCCAGGCGGGTACAGTTGTATTGGCACTGGTGATCGCAAATATGACCGGTAATGGCGGGCAGAGCGTTGCGTTGGTAGATGAGTTCCAGCGCGTCGGCATAGCGGTGTTCGCCAAGCAGACGGATGTATTCCGGAATATCTTGCTTGATAGCGCAGGCAGTAACACAGGGGGCAACGTAGCAGTCGGTCAGCGGCAGGTCTTCTGCCACTTCAATACGCTCTTCTGGCTTCCAGTGTTTCTGGGTGTATTCCATGGTTAACGCATCTGCTGCCAGTCTGTTCAGTCGTTCGACGTCAACATGGTCAAGTCCCCAGGCGTCGGAGCCTTCCAGCTCGCGCATGCAGGCACTTAAGCGCAAATAGCCGCCAGGTTTCAGCAGGTCGGTTGCCATAGTAATAGGGCGAATACCTGTATCAAAAATATCGCGGATAGTCAGCTGACTGGCACCACCGGAATAAGAAATGGGCAGTTTGCCGTCAAAGGCGCGAGAGAGAACTGCTGCAACATTGATGGAGAGCGGGAACAGCGCACGGCCTGACATATACATCTCTTCACCAGGCAGTGCGCCTTTATTGTTGATGGTGCCGAGAGTGTTAGTCAGTTTTACGCCAAAGCCGAGTGATTTTTCTTTTGCCAGTGCCATCAGGCGTTCCAGCATTTCCAGTGCTTGCGTCAGCTTGAGGTCGTGATCAAATGACTCTTCTTTTAAGCCTATGTAACCGAAACCGCAGACATCGAGGATCTCACGAACACGCGCGTACCCCAGTAAGGTCGGGTTAAGTTTCACAAAGGTGTTGAGCCCTTTTTCTTCCAGCATGTAGCGGCAAATGGCTTCGATTTCATGCGGAGGACAGCCGTGCATGGTGGAGAGGGTGACGCCATGCACCATACTGGTGGGGATGCGAGCGGGTAAGGCTTGCAAGCTTTCGCGTTTTTCCTGCAATCCGTGGCGGGCTAAAAATGCGTCATCCTGGAGTAATTTATTCAGCGTATCGCGATATTGCGCGAATTTCGGATGGTCAGATGCGTCCATCATATTGTCGATGAACTGTTGCATTGGCGGTTGCTTAATACCTTCGAGGTTGTAACCGACGCTCATATTAAAGATGAACGATTTACCGGAATCAGAAGGTTGGAACATCGCTTCGAGAAGGTGCAGGGCAAACCAGGCTTTGAGGTATTCATCCCAGGCTTTAAGCAGGGTAAATTCGGTAGACCATTCGGTGTTAAAGCACTCGTCTTCGGCATCAATACAGGGCTTTTCCAGCTCCAGGCGGTCAAGAATTTGGACGGTTTTTAGTTCGATGAAACGTCCGCCAGTCAGCCAGGAAGTGACAATATTTTGCGCGAGCTGCGTGTGCGGGCCAGCGGCAGGGCCGACGGGAGTGGCACAGGTTTCACCGAAGACGCTAACAGTTTTACCTTTTACAGGTGAGTAAAACTGTTGCTCGGGAATACCAAAGATTGAGCGTTGTTGTTGGTATTCATCAAATATGCGCGTCAAAAGTTCCTCAAACGGAATGGGACGCATAATATCCCCCATAACCCTCTCCTTAGCTTATACAGATATCATTGAGTGACCGGTGTTGAGAAATCCGGTGGTTTAGGGGGATAGAGCAACAATCGCACCACTCTTGCCAGGTTTGGCGGGAAATATAAAAAAATGTGAGGCGGCTCGAAACTTAAGGGCTTTTTGTGAATGAACTCACAGGTGCTAAATGAGAATTAAAATCACTCCTGAAAATTATTATTGCCATCCCATATATCACTTTTTCTCTTTTCTCAAAATCAGTGATTCCTTATCATTATGATAAAGAGTGCTGGAGGGATTAAATATTTGAACGCAATCGTTTAACTACGTTTTTTAAATTTTAGTATACCTTTTTTGCGCTGTAATAAAGTCGTCCGGAGTATCAATATCTAAAATTATTTCTGCATTTTCTACTTCGACGGAATAATGAGCTCCCATAAGGAGTGCCTGACGCATATTGGTGATATTGGGGCGCTTGATTGCCTGCATCAGGCATGGTTTTGACACTAAAATCGGATGGCCGGGGATGCCATTATGGAGTGGCAGTATTGCGCCATCATTTCGTAACGACCAGATTTTTCTGAAAATATCGATGGTGAGGGTTGGCATGTCACCGTGGGTGAGAAAACAATGTTCTGTTTGCACTGCGGGTACTGCGGCCTTTACTGATGTTAGTAAACCCTGCGCATAATCTGGGTTGTGGATAATAGTGATATTGCTCTGGTTCGCATAACGTTCGTGCAGTTCATTACCACGATAGCCGGTGACTAAAATAATTCGGCTACAAAACTGCAACGCATTTTTGATACTTGTATCAAGAATTGTCCCCTGTTGCCAGGGTAACATCATTTTCCATTGCCCCATTCTTGATGATAATCCGGCAGCGGTAATTATACAGTCGATGGCTGACATAGTGGTTCCATTATTTATAGGGGCTAATAACGCCTGATAATTGCGTTACTTCCTGATGGATTAAGTTGGGGATAATTTATCCCAGAGAGGTCATAAAGACTCGTGAAAAGTATAGTTGACCCATCGGCATTATTCATTGATTTAGGTGCGCAGAAACGTCCCACTGTGATTTCTGTTGTTGGTGCTGGGGGGAAAACCAGCTTGCTTTTTTGGCTGGCAGAACTGCTCCAGGCTAGCGGCAGGCGTGTGTTAATCACGACGACAACACATATGTTTATGCCAACGTCTCACTGGCCCGTGGTTTTCTGTCGTGATCCCGCCATGCTTCCTCATGCGTCTCTTACATCCCCCATTTCATTTTGTTTTCACAGCTGGAAAGCGAACCTGGGAAAAGTGCAGGGATTTACGCCAGAAGCGATTGATGCACTGGTGCAACGACCAGAGTGTGACGTAATTCTCATTGAAGCAGATGGCTCGCGTGCAATGCCGTTAAAAGCGCCTGATGAGCACGAACCTTGCATACCCAAAAGCAGTTGCTGCGTGATTGCTGTGATGGGAGGACATATTTTGGGCGCGAAAGTGAGCACGGAAAATGTCCATCGCTGGTCGCAGTTTGCTGATATTACCGGGTTAACACCTGATGCAACCTTGCAACTGAGCGATCTCGTTGCGCTGGTTCGCCACCCTCAGGGGGCGTTTAAAAACGTACCGCAAGGTTGTCGGCGAGTCTGGTTCATTAACCGTTTTTCTCAATGTGAGAATGCGATTGCGCAAAGCGAGCTCCTTCAACCGCTGCAACAACACGACGTAGAGGCAATCTGGCTGGGCGATATACAAGAACATCCTGCAATCGCGCGCAGATTTGTGAATTAGCGGCCCGGGTATTCCGGGTTACTGAAAGGATATCCATTGAGGTTGGTATGAATATTTTCACAGAGGCTGCAAAACTCGAAGAGCAAAATTGTCCGTTTGCTATGGCGCAAATTATTGATAGCCGAGGCTCGACTCCCCGCCATTCTGCACAAATGTTAGTGCGCGCCGATGGCTCTATCGTCGGTACAATTGGTGGCGGAATGGTTGAGCGGAAGGTGATTGAAGAGTCGCTTCAGGCATTGCAGGAACGTAAGCCGCGATTATTCCATGGACGTATGGCTCGTAACGGTGCGGATGCTGTCGGGTCAGATTGTGGAGGTGCGATGTCAGTGTTTATCAGCGTCCATGGTATGCGTCCACGTCTGGTGTTGATTGGCGCGGGGCATGTCAACCGGGCGATAGCCCAGAGTGCGGCGCTATTAGGATTTGATATTGCCGTTGCCGATATTTATCGCGAAAGCCTCAATCCTGAACTATTCCCTCCATCAACCACGCTTCTCCATGCTGAGTCGTTTGGTGCGGCAGTGGAAGCACTGGATATTCGCCCTGATAATTTTGTCCTGATTGCCACGAATAATCAGGATCGTGAAGCCCTCGACAAACTCATTGAACAGCCCATTGCATGGTTGGGGTTGCTGGCAAGTCGTCGCAAGGTTCAGCTTTTCCTGCGTCAATTGCGTGAGAAAGGCGTGGCTGAAGAACATATTGCCCGTTTACATGCGCCCGTTGGTTACAACATAGGTGCGGAAACGCCGCAGGAGATCGCCATCAGCGTGCTGGCAGAAATATTACAGGTGAAAAATAACGCGCCGGGTGGGCTGATGATGAAACCTTCTCATCCTTCCGGACACCAGCTGGTGGTGATTCGCGGTGCGGGAGATATCGCCAGTGGTGTGGCGCTACGTCTGTATCATGCGGGTTTTAAAGTGATCATGCTGGAAGTGGAAAAACCGACAGTGATTCGTTGTACCGTGGCGTTTGCCCAGGCCGTGTTCGATGGCGAAATGACGGTCGAAGGCGTCACTGCTCGCCTGGCAACCAGCTCTGCGGAAGCGATGAAACTTACCGAACGCGGATTCATCCCTGTGATGGTAGATCCCGCCTGTTCATTGCTTGATGAACTGAAACCGCTTTGCGTGGTGGACGCTATTCTGGCGAAACAGAATTTGGGAACACGGGCAGATATGGCACCAGTAACAATCGCGCTTGGGCCGGGCTTTGCTGCAGGGAAGGATTGTCATGCGGTAATTGAAACAAATCGCGGGCACTGGCTCGGTCAGGTGATTTACTGTGGTTGTGCGCAGGAGAATACCGGTGTTCCTGGCAATATTATGGGGCATACCACCCGACGGGTGATCCGTGCTCCTGCTGCAGGCATTATGCGATCCAACGTGAAATTAGGCGATCTGGTGAAAGAGGGCGATGTGATTGCCTGGATTGGTGAGCATGAAATTAAAGCACCGTTGACGGGGATGGTGCGTGGCTTGTTGAACGACGGCCTGGCAGTGGTTGGTGGTTTTAAAATTGGTGATATCGATCCTCGTGGTGAAACCGCTGATTTCACCAGCGTTTCTGATAAAGCCCGGGCGATTGGCGGCGGCGTACTTGAGGCGTTAATGATGTTGATGCATCAGGGCGTGAAAGCGACAAAAGAAGTGCTGGAAGTGGCTTAAATGAAAATGGCCGGATGGTATTACCCACCCGGCCTTAAAATTACTGACAAATCACCGTTCCGGTTTTGCCTTCAATCCCTTCTTTCGCTTTGCTCAATACGGTAATCAGTGCTTCACGACCTGCGCGAGAGCGAGCAAACGAGGCGGCAGCTTCCACTTTAGGCAGCATAGAACCTTTCGCAAAATGACCTTCTTCGATAAAGCGTTCAGCATCACTTAATGACAGGCGATCGAGCCACTGTTCATTCTCTTTACCGAAGTTAATGGCCACTTTTTCTACCGCAGTCAGAATGATCAGCATATCGGCATCAATCATTTCTGCTAAACGGGCGCTGGCCCAGTCTTTATCGATAACCGCGCTGGCACCACGCAGATGGTTACCTTCACGAATAACAGGAATACCACCACCGCCAACGGTGATCACCACCTGGCCTGCTTCTACCAGCGCTTTTACCGTCTCTTTTTCAATGATATCAACCGGTTTTGGCGAGGCAACAACACGGCGATAGCCGCGACCAGCATCTTCTTTCAGAGTGTAACCCTGTTTTGTCAGTTGCTCTGCTTCTTGCTCGGTAAAGAACGAACCGATCGGCTTGGTCGGGTTGAGGAATGCCGGATCGTTAGCGTCGACTTCGACCTGAGTAACCAGCGTTACTACAGGTTTATTAATGCCCCGAGAAAGCAGTTCTTCTCTTAAGGCGTTTTGTAGATCGTAACCAATATAACCCTGGCTTAAGGCAACACAGACAGACATCGGCAGCATTGGCGAATGCGCTTCAGTTTTTGCGGCAGCTTCAAAGGCCTGGTTAATCATGCCCACCTGCGGCCCGTTACCATGAGTGACGATAACTTCATGTCCCTGGGCAATTAAATCAACAATTGCCTGAGAAGTAATTTTTACCGCTTTCATTTGTCCGGCCAGGTCATCGCCCAGCGCATTCCCGCCCAGGGCGAGAACAATTTTCTTACTCATTTTTCCTCACTCATCATTCTTGATTGTGTATAGATCCCTGGCAGTGGTTAGAGCACGGGAGGGACAAACGGTTTGCGTCGCAGGAATCGACCTCGCCCGGCTTTGCCTGTAAAGGTGCCGTCACAGAAAATCGTTTCACCACGGGATAAGGTTCTGACAATCGCGCCCTGACAGGTAAAACCCTCCCATGGCGAGTAGTCGGCGTTGTCGTGGAGATGGCGATGCTGAATTTGTTGGCTCTGACGTGGGTCGATAATCACCACGTCGCCATCGGAACCGGGCGCTAATAATCCTTTTTGCGGCCACAGGCCAAACAGCCTGGCGGGCATTGCGCTGGTTAATTCAACAAAGCGTTCCGGTGTTATACGTCCCGTCATCACGCCACTGGAAAACAGTAACTGCATGCGGTTTTCCACACCGGGTAAGCCATTTGGGCAGCGACTGAAATCGCCTTTAGAAATTTGCAGGCGTTGAGCCATCGAGAAGGTGCAGTGATCGGTCGCCACCACGTCAATCGCACCATCGCTGATGCCACACCACAGTTTGTCCTGCTCGCGTACGTTACGCAGCGGTGGGCTAAGAATGAACTTCATGCCGTCTTCTGTATCGTAACTGCGTTCGTCCAACAGGAGATATTGTGGGCAGGTTTCAACCCAGACTGGCTGGTGATTCGCACGGGCAAGACGCAGATAATCCAGACCTAAGCCGTTAGACAGGTGCACGATATAGAGCGGGGCGTTACCGGCAATTTGTGCCAGGTTAATCATGCGGGCGATGGCTTCCGCTTCGCATTCCAGAGGGCGACTCAAGGCATGATAGCGCGGCGCGGTTAACCCTGCGGCGATAAATTCCGCCCGCTTGCTGGCGATAGCCGCATCATTTTCCGGGTGCACGGTGGTCAGCGCGCCGGATTCATGCAGACGGCGTAATGCCTGCAAAACCTCGTCATCGTTGAGTTTGTATTGATAGGTTAAATAGAGTTTAAAACTGCTCAGCCCTTCCTCGACCATCATCGGGATTTCGTCGAGGATGGCGTGATTAATGTGCTGGATCACACCGTGAAAGCTGTAATCGATGACCGCTTTATGGGCGGCATAACCACGATAAACCTCCAGTTGATGGCGTAACCGACAGCCGTTTGGGCCAAATCCCATATGGTCAATAATGGTTGTTGTACCGCCACACGCAGCTGCGCGGGTACCGGTAAAAAAATCATCACAACTGCGCGCGATGCCGACATCAATATTGAAATGCGTATGGACATCCACGCCGCCAGGGAAAACGTAACAGCCAGTGGCATCAATTTCTTCATACGGGAGCTGCGGCGAAATATTGTTGCCCAACTGGCGAACAATCCCGCTTTCAATCAGCAAATCCTGTTTGGCTTGTCCATCTGCGTTAACGACAGTGCCGTTTTTGATCAATACGCGCATAGCAAACTCCAAAAACCCTCCGGCGAACCGGAGGGGAATAAGTGAAGAGTAATTATTCGGTTGCCAGCCAGCTTAACGGGATTGCAGCGTACATCGCGGCACAGGTCACCAGGTGAGATTTCCAGGTTTTTTCGTTAGGTGCATGCGCTTCAGGTTCTTTACCCGGGCCAAAGCCGATCACCGGAATGCCGTGACGGCCCATGATAGATACGCCGTTAGTTGAGAAGGTCCACTTATCAACAACCGGCGCTTTGCCAAACAGCCCTTCGTAGGCATTCACCAGTGCTTTAACGGTGAAGTGATCTTCTTCCACTTTCCAGGTCGGGAAGTAGCATTCGGTTGGGTAAACCAGGCCAGTCCAGGACGGACGGTCGTAGTTGTACATAGAAACAACCGCGTTAGCTTTCTGTACTGCAGGCAGGGCGCGGATTTCGTCCAGCGCGCCTTCCCAGGTTTCGCCCCAGGTCAGACGGCGGTCAATAGAGACGGCGCAGCTATCTGCTACAGCGCAACGGCTTGGGGATGTGAAGAAGATTTCAGAAACGGTGAGGGTGCCTTTGCCGAGGAATTCGTCATAACCCAGACGTTGGGAGAGTTCTTGTAATTCGCCAAGAATCGGACCCATTTTGAAAATGGCGTTGTCACCGCGTTCTGGCGCAGAACCGTGGCAGCTAACACCCTGAACATCAATACGAATTTCCATACGACCGCGCTGACCACGGTATACCTGGCAGTCGGTTGGTTCGGTACTGACCACAAATTCCGGGCGAATGCCGGATTGTTCAATAATGTACTGCCAGCACAGACCGTCGCAGTCTTCTTCCTGCACAGTACCGGTAACCAGCAGGGTATATTCATCTTCCAGACCGAGGTCTTTAATGATTTTACCGGCATAAACCATAGATGCCATGCCGCCTTCCTGGTCGGAAGTACCGCGACCACCGATCAGCTCATCAGTTTCCATGCCTTCGTACGGATCGAAGTCCCAGTTTTTGATGTTGCCAATGCCGACGGTATCGATATGAGCGTCCATTGCCACCAGACGCGGGCCGTGGCCGATATAACCGAGAACGTTACCCATCGGGTCGATTTCAACTTTATCGAAGCCGACTTTTTCCATCTCTTCTTTAATACGATGTACTACCCGTTTCTCGTCGCAGCTTTCACTGGGAATAGCAACCATGTCGCGCAGGAAGCGAGTCATATCCGCCTGGTAATCTTTTGCTTTTTCAAGAATCAGTTTGAATGGAATATTCTTAGCCATTATTTTTCTCCAGATTTTTTACTCCCCGTTTTGCAGGGAGCAGTTCCAATAGGGTGATTAAGGTGCTACAGCGTGTTTGCCTTCCCAGACAACTTCGCGGTAGTGCTTCACGTCGGTGTCGCCTTCAGTGCTGATAACCAGCACTACGGCATCTTTGTTCAGCGCCAGTTTTTCCATCAGGCTTTGACGTTGCGGGTGATAATGAACCGCTGCGAGAACGCCCAAACCGACAGCGCCGGATTCACCGGAGATGATGCGCGGGTCGTTGCCGTACGGATTACCCAGCACGCGCATACCTAATGCGGCAACGCTGTCCTGGCAGGAGATGAATTGGGTGGCGCAGTTACGTAGGATTTCCCAGCCCAGCGGGTTAGGTTCGCCACAGGCCAGGCCTGCCATGATGGTGGCCATATCACCGCCAACGTTGACGATGTCGCCTTTGACGCCGGAGCGATAAATACAGTCAGCTTTGTCAGGTTCAACAATAATGCTGTGCAGATTTTGCGGGCTATAGACGTCGACCAGATAACCCAGCACACCACCGGCCATTGCTCCGACACCGGCTTGCAGCAGAACGTGCGTCGGGGTTACGCCCATTTCACGCATTTGCTCGACGGCTTCATCTGCCAGGGTTGCGTAGCCTTGCATGATCCAGGTTGGGATTTTGGTGTAACCTTCCCATGCCGTGTCCTGTACCACTTCCCAGCCGTGCTGCTGCGCGTGTTGCATGGTCAGGCGAACGGTATCGTCATAGTTCATATCTGTGACGATGCACTCGGCACCGAGGTTCAGAATGGCGTCAACGCGTTCCTGAGCAGAACCTTTCGGCATGTAAATCACCGCATTCTGTCCGAGTTGCTGCGCTGCCCACGCCACACCGCGCCCGTGGTTGCCGTCGGTGGTGGTCGCGAAAGTCATTTTTTCGCCGATGGCATTTTTCAGGTGCTCAAATGACAGCGTTTCGATATCAAGATGATATTTTTCACACAATAATTGAGCGATAGCGTACGCACCGCCGAGCATTTTGAAGGCGTTCAGACCGAATCGTTTTGATTCGTCTTTGACAAGAATTTTCTTCACCCCAAAAAGGTTTGCGAGATCGTCCAGCGCACAAAGCGGTGTTGGGCGATAACCAGCTATTTTCTGGTGGAACTGGCGCGCCAGTTTGGCCTGGCTTTGCGAAAAGAGCGGTGATGTTTCGCCGTTGAAAAATTTGTTATCGGCGATATCAATCTTCAATGAGAAAACGGACATATCCTATCCTTTTGGCCTCTGGAAATAGAGGGCCGACCAGCTGATCGGCCCGAGGGGTTATTTCACGCGTTCTTGCGCTTCTTTCAGCAGTTGCTCGAGCAGTGCACCTGGTTTGGCGTATTTACGGGACAGGATCATCGCGGCGATGATATAAGGCTTCCAGCTGGCTTCTTTGTAGGTAGCGATACGGTATTTTTCGAATACGCCTTCAGTCACTTCCCCTTCTTTGCAGGATACGCCGCTGATATCAGCTGGCAGGCAGTGCATGTACAGGGCTTCGCCATCACGGGTCAGTTCCATCATCTCTTCAGTACAATGCCAGTCTTTGTGTTGCGCGTTCTGTGCCAGACACTGTTTTTCCAGTGCTTTTAAGCCTTCGTGATCGTTAGCGCGCAGCAATTCGGTACGCTGTTCCATCACTTTGTAAGGTGCCCATGACTTCGGATAAACGATGTCTGCATCTTTGAACGCTTCTTCCATGCTGGTGACCTGACGGAAGCTACCGCCAGATGCTTTAGCATTGTTTTTCGCGACTTCTACTACATCCGGGATCAGGTCGTAGCCTTCCGGATGGGCCAGGGTGACATCCATACCGAAGCGAGTCATCAGACCGATGATGCCTTGTGGTACAGAGAGCGGTTTGCCATAGCTTGGAGAGTAGGCCCAGGTCATGGCGATTTTTTTACCTTTCAGGTTTTCCAGTGAACCAAAGTGTTCACGTAACCATGCCAGGTCAGCCATTGACTGAGTCGGGTGGTCAATATCGCATTGCAGGTTCACTAAAGCCGGACGCTGTGGCAGTACACCCTGCTTGTAACCGTCATCAAGTGCAGCGCCAACTTCACGCATATAGGCGTTGCCTGCGCCCAGATACATATCGTCGCGAATACCAATAGCGTCGGCGCAGAAGGAGATCATATTGGCGGTTTCACGCACGGTTTCGCCGTGAGCGATTTGTGATTTGCCTTCATCGAGATCTTGCTGTGCAAGGCCGAGCAGGTTAAGCGCGGAAGCATAAGAGAAGCGGGTACGAGTGGAGTTGTCGCGGAATACGGAAATACCTAATCCACTATTAAAGACTTTGGTTGAGATGTTTTCAGCACGCAGTGCTTTTAATGCTGCGGCAACGTCCAGTACTTGTTTCAGTTCATCTGGCGTCTGTTCCCACGTTAACAAAAAATCTTTCTCGTGAAGGTGAGAGGTCAGCGAATTGATATCCTTAATCAGCTCATTAACAGTTTTCATCATAAAGTCCCGGTAGTGGAATGACAGGCAAAGTGGTTTATTTCACTGTGACTTGCCAAAGTGATTGGTGTTTTCACAGCTATACCTGGGACTAACAATAAGTGTGCCAGAATTATCCACGGGGCTGCAAAAGACTAATTTGACGGATAATGTGTGGGGTTGATCACAAATTGATGCCAGCTTCCGGTTGTTTGTAAAATACGAAAACGTTTGGCTTTTTTTATCGCGTTATTTATTTGCTGCTAAGTATCAGAAATAAGATAAAGGGACAGGCTATCCCTCGTCAGTTTGATAAACTCACCGCCATAATTCTCATATTGATATAGAAATGTGATATCTCTTCCATAATTTCATTAGAAAGTGATAAAAATCTTATGTTTTTATCAAAGCCAATTTCGCCTGAGTTAATATGATCATGATCTGTGAACCATCAACGTCTTCAATGATCGACTTTTAAGTAAGTCTGGAAGGTAAAGCTATGGAGCTTGCTACTACGCAGTCAGTATTGATGCAAATTCAACCGACAATTCAGCGTTTTGCCAGAATGCTTGCCAGCGTTTTGCAGCTTGAGGTTGAGATCGTTGATGAAAACTTGTATCGCGTCGCCGGAACGGGCGCGTATGGGAAGTTTCTTGGTCGCCAGTTGAGCGGCAACTCACGCCTGCTCTGCCACGTCCTGGAAACGAAAACTGAAAAAGTTGTGACACAGTCTCGCTTCGATCCCCTTTGCGAAGGTTGCGATAGTAAAGAAAATTGCCGCGAAAAAGCATTTCTGGGTACGCCTGTCATTTTACAGGATCGTTGTGTTGGGGTGATAAGTTTGATTGCCGTTACCCACGAGCAACAAGAGCATATCAGTGATAATTTACGCGAATTTTCTGATTATGTTCGCCATATATCCACCATTTTTGTTTCGAAACTTCTGGAGGATCAGGGGCCAGGAGATAACATCAGTAAAATATTCGCGACCATGATCGATAATATGGATCAGGGCGTATTAGTTGTTGATGATGAAAGTCGGGTTCAGTTTGTTAATCAGACTGCCTTAAAAACACTTGGTGTTGTGCAAAATAATATTATTGGGAAACCTATCCGTTTCAGACCATTAACATTTGAGAGTAATTTTACCCATGGACATATGCAGCATATTGTTTCGTGGGACGATAAAAGTGAATTAATCATTGGTCAATTGCATAACATTCAGGGCCGACAATTATTTTTAATGGCGTTTCACCAATCGCATACCAGTTTTTCTGTAGCAAATGCACCTGATGAACCGCATATTGAACAATTGGTTGGCGAGTGCCGTGTTATGCGGCAATTAAAACGACTCATTAGCCGTATTGCACCCAGCCCATCCAGCGTTATGGTGGTTGGTGAAAGCGGCACGGGTAAAGAAGTTGTCGCCCGTGCAATCCATAAGTTGAGCGGAAGACGGAATAAACCCTTTATTGCTATCAACTGTGCCGCGATTCCGGAGCAGCTTCTGGAGAGCGAACTGTTCGGTTATGTTAAAGGCGCATTTACTGGCGCTTCTGCCAACGGTAAAACAGGGTTGATTCAGGCGGCGAATACGGGCACGCTGTTTCTCGATGAAATAGGTGATATGCCATTAATGTTGCAGGCTAAATTACTGCGCGCTATTGAGGCACGTGAAATTCTGCCGATTGGTGCCAGTAGCCCAATACAAGTCGACATTCGCATCATTTCTGCAACTAACCAGAATTTGGCCCAGTTCATTGCCGAAGGTAAATTCCGCGAAGATCTCTTCTACCGACTTAATGTTATCCCGATAACTCTGCCACCGCTGCGTGAACGTCAGGAAGATATTGAACTACTGGTGCATTACTTTTTACATCTGCATACCCGTCGTCTGGGATCGGTTTATCCTGGCATTGCTCCCGATGTCGTCGAAATATTGCGTAAGCATCGTTGGCCCGGAAACCTGCGCGAGTTAAGCAATTTGATGGAATATCTGGTTAACGTTGTTCCTTCAGGTGAAGTTATCGACAGCACGCTATTGCCGCCAAATCTGCTGAATAATGGCACAACGGAGCAAAGTGATGTAACAGAGGTTACTGAGGCACACCTGTCACTCGATGATGCGGGCGGCACGGCGCTGGAGGAGATGGAAAAGCAAATGATCCGCGAGGCGCTTTCACGTCATAACAGCAAGAAGCAAGTTGCTGATGAACTGGGCATCGGCATTGCTACGCTCTATCGCAAGATTAAGAAATATGAGTTGTTAAACACATAACATCAGTGAATCCGGCCTGAATTCAGGCCGGATATCCTTTTACTTCGTTTTCTCGCAATCCAGAACTGTATTTACAATCATCTGATACCCCGTGCAGCGACAAAGATTTCCCGCCAGACCGCGACGAATTTCCGTAATGGTTAATGGCTTCTCGCGCGGCTTT
>ERZ779880.1132-NODE-1132-length-26245-cov-7.695494_pt1 | contig 26245 bp, 22 predicted proteins | sample MGYA00511555_ERZ779880 | MGnify/ENA primary metagenome ERZ779880 (study PRJEB29588, sample SAMEA2145815) | human gut metagenome | biome: human gut; feature: human-associated habitat; material: faeces | place: Denmark | collected 2008/2010 ... | reverse complement strand
AGATTTTAATCTGAGTTTGAACCTCTTTTTTATTTTTAGAAGCTGTTTATTTTTTTACAGCCCCAAAATAATATATTATTCAACATCATCAAATTGAGAATTATATAATTTAGCATAGAAGCCACCAGCTGCAAGTAACTGCTCATGATTTCCTTGCTCAATTATATTTCCATCTTTTAATACTAATATTAAGTCAGCATTTTTTATGGTTGATAGTCTATGAGCAATTACAAATGAGGTTCTTCCTTCCGTTAACTTATCCATCGCTTCCTGAATTAAAATTTCGGTTCTTGTATCTACATTAGATGTAGCCTCATCAAGAATTAGCATCGGACTATTTTGAACCATTGCACGAGCAATTGTAAGTAATTGTCTTTGTCCTTCAGATAAAGCCGTTGTTTCAGATAATACTGTATCAAGGCCATGAGGCTCCGATTCAATAAAATGCCATAGATTTGCGGCTTTGCAAGCTCTTTCAAGTTCCTCCTTTGATACATTTTTCTTATCATAGACAATGTTTTCTCTTATCGTACCATTAAATACCCAAGTATCCTGTAAAACCATTGAAAATAATCCTCTTACATATTCACGCTTCATTGTGCTAGTATCAACACCATCAATGAAAATGTGACCACTATTAATTTCGTAAAAACGCATTAACAGATTAACAATGGTAGTTTTTCCGGCACCAGTAGGTCCTACAATTGCGACCTTATTACCAGGCTTTACAACTGCATTAAAATTCTTAATAATTGGCTTTTCGGGATAGTAGCTAAAATCTACATGATCAAAAATGACTTCACCTTTTACATCCTTAATTTGTGCTGTTTTTTCATTTTCATCTAGTTGTTCTTCGATTTCAAGGAATTCAAATACACGTTCAGATGAAGCAGCCATTTGCTGTAAATATGTCATTGCCTGTGATATTTGTTGAATAGGACTTCTAAATAAATTTAGATAGACAATAAAGCTTGTAATTGTACCAATTTCAATTGTATGGTTTTTAAAAAGAGCTCCACCAATTACGCAAATAAAAACATAGCCAATGTTAGAAATAAAACTTGTAATAGGCATCATTAGACTACCTAATGTATTTGATTTCCATGCACTATTATAAATCTCTTCATTTGATTTTTTAAATTCCTCTAAAGCTTTTTTCTCACCATTAAAAGCTTTAACAACGATAGCGCCACTATATGTTTCTTCAATTGTACCATTTAGTTTACCCAAATATATTTGTTGATTTTTATAAAACTTTTGACTAAACTTAGCAATAAATATAATAAGAATCATTGAAACAGGAACGGTCGCAATTGTCGTTAAGCCTAATTGCCAACAGCTTACAATCATCGCGATAATTACACCAACAAGCATTGTAATAGAAGAAATTAATGATGTAATTGATTGATTTAGAGATTGACCAATTGTATCAACATCATTAGTTACTCTTGATAGAATATCACCATAACTTGTATGATCAAAATAAGCTAAAGGAATATGATTAATTTTAGCAGATATTTCTTTTCTAAACTTTTTGGTTACTGACTGATTTACGCCAGCTAGAATAAATGCTTGTAAATAATTTAAAATAAAGCTTGCACCATAAAAGCATAAAAGTAAAATACCTGTATTTCTAATAGTTTTTAATAATGCTTCAGTTGTTTGATAAGCTGTACCATCAACTATATAAAATCCATTGATAATTAAATTATTTTTATTGTAATAAATTCTTGAAGTTGCTGTTGAAATATCAGATAGCTTTGTGGGAGCTAAAATTGATAAAATACAGGCAACAATCGTAAAAATAATTGATACTAAAATAGGAAGCAAATAAGGTCGCAAAAATATAATTAGCTGCTTAATACTTTTATTAAAATCCTTAGCCTTTGCACCACCACGCATAGCTCTTCCTGGACCCTTAGGTATATTTTCGTTTTTCATAGACCTAATTCCTCCTTACTTAATTGTGATAAGGCAATTTCTTTATAGACCTCACAACCGTGAAGTAGCTCTTCATGATTTCCATATCCAACAACCTTACCATCATCAAGAACAACAATCTTATCGGCATCCTTAATTGTACCAATACGTTGTGCTACAATAACCGTAACGGCATCTTTTGTTCTTTCATGAAGACGTCTTCTTACTTCCTTATCTGTTTTGTAGTCAAGAGCAGAGAAAGAATCATCAAATAAATAAATTTGTGGCTTTTTAGCAATCGCACGAGCGATACAAAGACGTTGCATTTGACCACCAGATACATTCTTTCCACCCCGAGAAATGTGAGAATCGTATTTTTCAGGCATTGTATCAATAAATTCATCAGCCATTGCTAGATGTGCTGCATCCTTCATTTCTTCATCAGATAAATCTTTAACCCCATAACCAATATTAGATTTAATCGTACTAGCAAATAAAAAACGCTTTTGAGGAACATAACCAATAGCTTCTCTTAAATCATGCTTAGTATAATCCTTAACATTATTTCCATTAACTAAAACTTCACCCTCGGTTGTATCATAAAAACGAGGAATCATATTCATAATTGTCGTCTTACCAGCACCAGTAGAGCCAATAATAGCAAGTGTTTCACCGGCATTAACCTTAAAGCTTATATTAGAAACAACAGGAGCATCACCATTAGGATACTTAAATGTTACATTTTTAAATTCTAAAGATGCATTATCTTCTACTTTCTTATATTCGCTAGGATCTTTAATCTTATTGTTAGTATCTAAAACTTCTAAAATACGTTTAGCAGCTACACTTGCACGGGGAATAATAACAAGTAGCATCGCAACCATCATAAAGCTCATAAGGATTTGCATCGAATAACTTGAAAATGTTTGAAGATCAGAATACTCAATTTTACTTGCATTTATTTGATAAGATCCAACCCAATATACAATTAAGCTTATACCAGACATTACCATCGTCATTGCAGGCATCATAAGGCCCATAATACGGTTAGCAATTAAATTATTATTAGTTAAGGCTTCATTTGCACGTTCAAACTTTTCATTTTGATAATCCTCAGCATTATACGCTCTTACAACACGAAGGCCTGTTAAATTCTCACGTGTGACATTATTTAAATCATCAGTTAATTTTTGAATACGCTTAAATCTAGGAAGTACAATCACAAAGACAAATACCATTAGTACTAATAACGATAAAATAGCTGCACCAACAGATAAGCTCAATGTAAGTGACGTATTTTTAATTTTAATAATTGCCCACACTGCTGTAACAGGAGCGGCAATTATCATTCTTAGGCTCATTCCATAACCCATTTGAACCTGTTGAATATCATTAGTTGTACGAGTAATAAGTGATGCAGTTTCAAAATCACCCATTTCCTCTAAAGAAAATGATTCAACTTTTTCAAATACCTCAAGACGTAGCCTCTTAGCAAAATTAGTCGCAATCAATGTCGCAAAAAGACCTAGCATTATGGTACAACCTATATTTGCTAAACAAATCAAAAGCATTTTTCCTCCCGTAGACCAAATATCTTTTGATGTTTGAGACACATCCATCATTTGTTTAATGATTTTACTAGTATATTCTGGAAGTAATAGATCTAAGTACACTTGCCCTACAACGAAGCATACAACAACGCATGTCATTACCCAGTCAATTGGTCTAAATTTTTTAAGTAACCTTATCATTTGATCAGTCCTTTCTTTTTTTATCAAAGGTATTATATTACTCTTTTTTTTAAAATACAAGAAAAATATTACACAATTGTGAAATATTGTTTGACAATTTGCATTTATTTGTTTAAAATAATACTAAATTAGGTGATTTGTATGAATAAAGACGAAAAAATAAAAGAGCTTATTGATATTCTTTTAAAGCTTAAGCCCTCCTTTAAAAAAAATATTGGCAAAAACCGTGTGGCTGAGGCCTTAAAATCCGGAATAAAACTCGCGACTAATCAACAATTATGTATGAATATCATTCATGATAATAATGGTATTTCTATGTCTTCTTTAGCTAATAGAATGGGTGTTTCTAATCAACAAAATACACGTATTGTTAGTGATCTTGAAGAATATAATTTTGTTAAAAGAGAAAGAGATCCTAATAATAAAAGAATTATTTTAGCATATGAAACCGAAGCGGGAAGAAAATACTATCACGACTTATTTGAGGCGATGAATAAAGCTTTTAAAGAAATGTTTTTAGAACTTGATGATGATATTTTAGATGAACTACTTTATCATTTTAAAGCGATATTTAAGCTTGTAGGACAAATAGGATAGACACTATCCTATTTTTTTCATATTATAAGCTAGGTGATATCATCCTAAGCTTTAATAAACAACTTGCTAATGGTGTGGGTCTAGGACTTATATCACAATTTTTTGCGGATATAATCTTTACTATCGCAACCGATAATATTATAACATCTGATATTATCATTTCTGATATAGCACTTTACTATGGTGCAGCAAGTGCGGGACTTATAGCCGCTTTTTTATCACCTAAGCTAGATAAGCTTAGCTTAATAACTATAAGTGCTATAACATTTGCATATGTTAATAATTTAATATCTTCTCTAAATAATGATGATTATATTATTATTAATACTGAAAATCTAGTGTTTGATATTATTCTAACATACATTGTAACACTTGAGCTTGATAGAACAGCACTCAATGATTATTATAATCACTATTATCAAAAAAAATACCATTTTAATCCTAGTTTTGATACTAATAAATCATCTCTAAACTTTCTTTTTATTTTAACAATATCCAATTTAATTGGCTTTTATGATTTAAAAAAGTCCTAAAAAATTAATTCTAGGACTATATCTATATTATAAATGAAGTTTTCTTTCTTTTATTTCTTGGGTACGGCCTTGATTCCAAAATTGTGTACCGATATAACCACATGTACGTCTTGCAACATTCATTTTTCTTTGATCACGATTCTTACAATTTGGGCACTCCCATACAAGCTTATTATTCTTATCTGTTACAATTTGAATTTCACCTGTATAGCCACATACCTGGCAATAATCCGATTTAGTATTAAGTTCCGCATACATGATATTATCATAAATATAACGCATTATAGACAATACGGCAGGTATATTATTTTGCATATTAGGAACTTCAACATAAGAAATGGCTCCACCGGTTGATAAAGACTGAAATTTACTTTCTTGATGAAGCTTAGAAAAAGCATCAATATCCTCTGTAACATGAATATGATAACTATTAGTAATATAGTTCTTATCTGTTACACCAGGAATTATACCAAAACGCTTTTGTAAGGCTTTTGCAAACTTATAGGTGGTACTTTCAAGTGGTGTACCATAGGTTGAATAGCCAAGATTTTCAGCTTTTTTCCACTTCTCACACTTATCATTCATATACTGCATAATCTTTAATCCAAGCTCTTCGCCTTCTGGTTCAGTTAACTTATGACCATTAAGCTTAAATACGGTTTCCCAAAGACCAGCATAACCTAAAGAAATAGTTGAATAGCCACCATATAATAGTTTGTCAATTGTCTCACCTGGCTCTAATCTTGCAAGAGCACCATGTTGCCACAAAATAGGTGCTACATCTGAAGGCGTCCCTTTAAGTCTTTCATGACGACATCTTAAGGCCTTATGGCATAATTCTAATCTTTCGTCTAAAATTTGCCAAAATTCAGCCATATCACGGGCTTGGCAAGCACAGTCAACAAGATTTATTGTAACAACACCTTGATTAAATCTACCATAGAATTTAGGATTTCCATTTTCATCCTTCCAAACGGAAAGAACACTTCTACATCCCATGGTTGGGAAGCAATTACCTTCCTTAAGATTTTTCATTACCTTCTCAGAAATATAATCTGGAACCATTCTCTTTGCTGTACATTTAGCAGCTAATTCTGTTAGATAATAATACTTAGAATCTTCTTTAATATTATCCTCTTCAAGAACATAGATAATTTTAGGAAATGCTGGTGTAATCCATACTCCTTGCTCATTTCTAATACCTTGAGTTCTTTGAATTAATGTTTCTTCAATAATCAAAGCTAAATCTTCACGTTCACGCTCATTTTTAGCTTCATTTAAATATAAAAATTCTGTAATAAATGGAGCTTGTCCATTTGTAGTCATTAATGTTACAACCTGATATTGAATAGTTTGAATACCCTTTGTAATTTCTTTTCTTAGACGATTTTCAACAATTTCATTTAGTTTAGAATTGTTTTCATTTATACCAAGCTCTTTAAACTCATTTATAACCTCTTTTTTTATTTTTTGACGAGAAATATCAACAAAAGGAGCTAAATGGGCAAGAGATATTGACTGGCCACCATATTGGCTAGATGCTACTTGAGCAATTATCTGGGTTGCAATATTACAAGCCGTTGAAAAAGAATGAGGCTTTTCAATCATTGTACCAGATATAACTGTACCATTTTGTAACATATCCTCAAGATTAACTAAATCACAGTTATGCATATGCTGTGCATAATAATCACTGTCATGAAAGTGAATTATACCCTCTTCATGAGCTTTTATTACATCCTCAGGTAGTAAAAAACGCTTTGTAATATCCTTAGAAACCTCACCTGCCATATAGTCTCTTTGAACGCTATTTACAGTTGGATTTTTATTTGAATTTTCTTGCTTAACCTCTTCATTTTCCCCCTCAATTAAGGTAAGAATATGATCATCTGTTGTATTAGACTTACGAATAAGTTCATGCTTATAGCGATAGGTAATATATGATTTAGCAACCTTATAGGCACCCTCACGCATGATTTCTTCTTCAACATAATCCTGAATTTCTTCAACACTAACGGCACGTCCTAAATAATTACACTTAGCCATTACATTTTCAACTATTTTATTAATTTTACCTTCCGAAAGCTTTTCATCCATATCCTCTATGGATTCATTAGCTTTTAAAATAGCTTGATAAATTTTGTTCTCATTGAAGGAAACCTCTTTACCACTTCTTTTAATAACATTCATAATTCATACCTCCTCAATTAATTATATTACTTGAATTAACTATTGGTAGTATAGTATAATTAGTCGAAAGGAGACGTTGTTTTTCCAACGTAATTTTAAAATTTTATGGATAATTTATTACTTGCTAAAAAATCAATTTTCTTTAAAAAATTAAGTCCTCTCGATTTCAATGCTATTTTAAGATGTTTAAATATTAGAATTAAAACCTTCAAGTCTAATGAAATTATTGAATATGAAGGAAATCCTGCTAAAAATGCTTACCTAGTTCTTTCGGGAAACCTTAGAACAGCCTTTTTTGATGTTAATGGTACAGCTATTCCTATCAAAGATTATTCCCATGATATGTTTTTTGGGCTTGAATATATTGATCCTAATATTTCATTCTATCAAGAAGAGCTTTATGCTACAGAAGATTCTATAGTACTTATTGCTGATTTAAATAAGCTGTTCACTCCTTGTGAAAATAGATGTCCTCGTCATCAAGCAATTATAAAAGAATGCATAATGGAATTAGCAAGAACAAGTAATAGTTCAAAAAAACGGATTAGTGAACTTGGTCAACAAAAAACAAAGGATAAGATTTTAAAATATTTAAGCAATACTATTTCTTCTTTGCATAATCCAACTAAAATTCCTTATAACAGACAAGAACTTGCGGATTATTTAGGTCTTGAAAGGAGTGCACTTTCAAAAGCTTTATCAGACTTAAAAAAGGATGGCTATATTGATTATAATAAATCAACATTTACTCGTTTAAAATAAATGTAAAACTATATAATTATTATACGTTTTCGAATTTTATATAAAATATATAACATGCCAAAACATGCAATTTATAGCAAAACGTGCAATTTATAGTTTTTAAAACTCCTTCTAGGTGCAATTTATCTTGTTTTTTTGATAGCATTTCATAATCATACTAAAATATTAATTGTAAGGAGATTTTATCTATGGAACGAATTGCATTACAAAAATTAATAAATTGGAAAATTGATAAAAGAAAAAAACCTTAACTATTTGTAATGCTAGACAAGTGGGGAAAGTTATCTAGTAGAGGAACTTTTTTTGCAAAGAGATATTATAAAAACAACTATATATGTTGATTGTAAAAAAGGAAGAGGTACACTTAATTCTTTAGAAAAATTTGCAATTAAAATATCTAAAAACAATTATGGCTATAACGCTGAACAAAAACTATTAAATATTCATTTTATTTTGTACCATTTTTAGCAATTGGTGTTTTTAAAATATAGTAATGTTAGAAAAAACTCCCAGACGAATCTGGAAGTTTTTTTACTTTATATCTTTAAATACTTTTGCAAGATTTTCTGGTGTAAATCCAAAATATTCATGAATATGCTTTATTGGGGCAGAAACACCAAAACGGTCAATTCCAAACACATTTGAAGCATACTTATACCATGGCATTGAAGCACCCATTTCAATTGCCAAACGTTTTTTGACATTAGATGGCAAAACACTTTCTTTATATTCAGCTGGTTGCATGTCAAACAAAAACATTGAAGGCATTGATACTACTCTTACATTAATATTATATTTTTGAAGTTCAGCTGCTGTATCTAAAGCAATTGCAAGTTCAGAACCACATGAAATTAAAATGCCATCAAGCTCAGCATTAGGATCATACACAACATATGCACCCTTCTTTACAAGTTCTTCATCTGTTCTTTTTAAAACAGGAAGACCTTGACGTGATGTTGTAATAATAGTTGGTGTAGTTTTAGATTCAAACGCAATACTACATGCACCAATCGCTTCATGAGCATCTGCAGGACGAATAACATTTAAGTTAGGAATAGATCTAAACATTGCAAAATGTTCAATTGGCTGATGGGTAGGACCATCCTCCCCAACACATACAGAGTCATGTGAGAAAATAAAGATTGAAGGAATTCCCATAATAGCAGCTTGACGAATAGCAGGCTTCATATAATCAGAAAATACAAAGAAGCCGGCACAAAATCCTCTTAGACCACCATGAAGATTTATACCATTAATCATCGCACCCATTGCATGCTCACGAACACCAAACTTAATATTTCTTCCTACTCTATTTGACGCTTCATAATCACCATTAGCACCATGAACAAAGGTAGATGGCGTTAAATCAGCAGAACCTCCTACAATATTAGGAAGATCTATACTATAAAAATCAATTAGCTTACCAACAATTTTTCTAGTTGATTCAATTTGACCAACCTCCCAAGTAGGATGCTTAGCCTTATTTATTTCGTAACTATTATAATTAAACTTTTCATATTCAGCACATAATTCAGGATAATCATGAGCATATCCATCAAATAAATGTGACCATTTAACTTCTGCAATAACTCCTCTTTCCTTTACACTATGTAAAAAGAAATCATATACACTCTTGTCAACAACAAAAGGTTCATTATGATAATCAAGTGCATCTCTTAATAGCTTCGCATTTTCCTCACCAATAGGTGCACCATGAACAGCATTTGTACCCTCATTTGGAGCACCAAAGCCAATCTTAGTCTTTATTTCAATAATAACTGGGCCTTCGGTTTTATTTGCGAGTTCAATAGCGCTAGCAATCTCTTCTACATCATTTCCATCAGCTACAAAGAAATATTTCCAGCCCATAGCCTCAGTCTTTTGCTTAACATTTTCTGTATTGTCAAGGGCAACAGGACCATCAAGCTGAATATCATTAGAATCATATAAAAGAACTAAATTATCAAGCTTAAGATGACCAGCAAGAGACATTGCCTCCTGGGCAATACCCTCCTGAAGGTCTCCATCACCACAAAGAACATATGTTTTATGATTACAAATAGGATAGCTTGTTTTATCAAAACGCTCAGACATAAAGTTTTGAGCAAATGCCATACCACATGCTGTTGCAATACCTTGACCAAGAGGCCCAGTTGTCATTTCCACACCAGGAGTATGACGATACTCAGGATGTCCAGGAGTTAGGCTTCCAAGCTGACGGAAGCTTTTTAAATCCTCCATTGAAATTGCATATCCGCATAAATGGTATAATGCATAAAGCAATGCACTACCATGTCCTGCAGATAGGATAAAGCGATCACGATTCCACCATTCCGGATTTTCAGGGTCGATATTAATAAATCTTGTAAAAAGTGTATACAAAATTGGTGCTGCACCAAGGACAATACCAGGGTGACCACTTTTCGCCTTGTTTATCATATCAACACCTAAAACTCTTAAAGCATTAATATTTTTCGTATCTATCTTATTTGTTGCCATATTTAACCTACCTAATTTTTTTACTATTCCAAACTTTATAATTTTCTATATTTTAATTTTTATTCATTTTTAGAAGTTTCATTAGATGCTTCTTCAGTCGTTTCTACTACTTCTTTTTCTTTCACTTCAGTTTCTTCATTATTATTTGATTCTTCTTTTTCAGCTTCTGTTGTTTCTTCAGTTTCTTTTAATTCATTTACATTTTCTTCATTTGCTGAAGCTTCAGCTTCTTCCTTAGCACTTAAAGTGTCATAATAAGCATCAATATAATTTCTTTGACGTTCAAGTAAGTCATTAAAATGAGCTTCTCCTAGATTTTTCTTTATAACTGCAAGAGCATTTTGATTAGCAATATTAATCTTATTGGTAGTTAATTTTCTTAAAATTAAAATAACTAGCACATAAAAAATTGCAAGGCCAAGAGTTAAATAAGTACCAAGTTTACCTGGCATCTTATTTGAAAGTGCCATAAGCACAACAAAGATTACAATAATTACGGCAGTTGCAGGAAGAACAATTTTCTTTGAGAATGTTGAAGAAATCTTTTCACATTCATCCCAAAACTTTAGCCAAGTATCATTTACTTTGTCACTATAAAGCTCACGTAATTCATCATAATAACCCTTTTCAATCGCAAGCTTATAATTTGTGCCATCTACACAAGACCATACCGCAAATTTTCCTTTGTTTACAAATTCGTTTAAAACATCAGGATAGTCATCTAAAATATAAATTTTTACCTCATGACCATCTAAATTTTGAACCTCAACTGGTTCTCCGTTTAAAACTTCAAAAACGCGTTCATTTAATTTCATGTAATATACCTATTATTCCTTTCTTTAGTATTTACAATTACAATTATATCATTTTTAATAAATATGTAAAAAACTTTTTTAAAATATTTTAGTAGATTTAAAAAAGAGCTAAATTAATAGCTCCTAATTTAAAAGAATATTCTAAAGAAATTACCAATAAGATTATTTTGATACAAAAACTTAGTTAGCCTCCATTTATCTGATTGAAGCTGAAAATCATTAATAATCCACTGCTGGACCCCATTCAAGCCACTTGATTGCATTATGAATGTTAATACAAACAATAAAAGACATACACCCAAATAGGTTAAAATTAAATAAAATAGCACACCTAAAATTCCATCTAAAAAGCGAATAATCTTTGATTGTCGACACGCTGCTACAAGTAATTTCAATAAAAAGCATAAAACACTTACGCCAATAAAAAGAATAAAGAATGAAATTACAACACAAACAAACGTTGCACATGCCTTACCAAGTGAATAATAGGCATTATTAACATCAAGATTAATATCAATATTGTTAGTAATAAATGATGGTAACCCTATTTTATCTAAAAGATCCTTCGTTGAGGTAACATCCGGATTCTTAGCCATAATATTAGCCTTAAACTTTTCCGTTAGTGTATCTCCCCATATTTTGTAGGTAAATCCCTCTGATAATCTTTTACAAAATAGTAATGAAAACACAAAACCACATAATGAATTAGCAAGACTAATAAATTTAGTTAAAAATCCTTTTGTATATCCAATTACAACAAATACAATAACAGCTAAAACAAGAATAATATCAACAATTGAAAAATAATCATAATATGACAAAAACATACATTACACCTCCACTTTTTCTTACTACATTAAGAATTTTACCATAATTTTAACTTTTTAACCATAAATAAGATGCTTTTTTGTAGAAAAATTTGAATATAAGCCTTATAATTAATTATAGGATGTGATAAAAAATGAATTTAATTAATGATTTTCAAGAAATTTTAAAAAATAATAATATAAAAGCTTATATTATTCCCACCTCAGATTATCATCAAAGTGAATATGTAAGTAGCTTCTTTAAAGCCCGAGCTTATCTTTCTGGCTTTACCGGATCAGCCGGAACCTTGATTATAACCACCTCTGATGCTCGCTTATGGACCGATGGAAGATATTTTATTCAAGCTGCAAATGAGCTTGAAGGCAGTGGAATAAGTCTAATGAAAATGGGGACGCCTGGTACACCAACTATTTTAGAATATTTAAATTCAATTATTGGACCAAATGATACCTTAGCCTTTGATGGTAGACTTATAAATACGGCTGATTATTTATGTTACAAAGAAAACATTAAAGGTAGTATTAAAATTGACCTTGATCTTATAAATGAAATTTGGACTGATAGGCCTTCACTTCCTCATGAAATGCTTTATGAGCTTGAGCAAATTTTTGCAGGAGAAACATACCAATCAAAGCTTGGAAAAATAATTGATAGTCTTCATAAAAATGGACTTGATTCATTATGTCTTACATCACTTGAAGATCAAGCTTGGTTATACAATTTAAGAGGAAATGATGTTGCATATACCCCTGTATTTTTAGCCTTTACATTTATTATAGACTCTAATGTTCATCTTTTCATTGATAATAAAAAAATCAATGAAAATGTTCACCATCTTTTAAATCACTATGGCGTAAAGCTTCACGATTATGATGATGTATATAGCTATGCTAAAAATCTAAACGGTAAAAATATATTAATTGATAAAAATAAAGTTAATGCTCTCCTTTATACCCTTCTTACAAGTCATAACAATCTAGTATTTAAAGAAAATCCAACGCTTCTTCTTAAAGCTATAAAAAATGAAGTTGAAATTAAAAATACAAAATTTGCTCATGTACTAGATGGCGTAGCTGTTACAAAATTTATGAAATGGGTCAAAGAGGTTGTATTAAATAAAGAGATTACAGAGCATGATGCAGAAGCGTATTTAGAAGAATTAAGACGCAGCCGTCGTGAGCTAATTGATTTATCATTCAGCACTATCTGTGCTTATAAAGAAAATGCAGCGATGATGCATTATAATGCCCTTAATGGCAAAAATACTACCCTAAAGGATGAAGGAATGATTCTAGTTGATAGTGGCGGTCATTATCTTTATGGTACAACTGATATTACTAGAACCATTAGCCTTGGACACCCAACAAAGGAAGAAAAGCTTTATTTTACAACTGTATTAAAATCTGTTATCGATTTAGCTGATACCGTTTTTTTAAAGGGCTGTAATGGCCAAAATCTTGATATAAAGGCTCGTGCTCCTATTTGGAAGATGCTAATTGACTACAAATGTGGTACAGGTCATGGTGTTGGACATATTCTTTCGGTTCACGAAGCTCCTAATGGATTTCGTTGGCAGATAGTTAAAGAAAGAAATGATAGTGCACCTTTACTACCAGGTATGATTACAACTGATGAACCAGGAATATATCTTGAGGGTAAGCTTGGTATTCGTACCGAAAATGAGCTACTATGTAAAGAAGTTGAAACAAATGAATGGGGTACATTCTATGGCTTTGAAACAATAACCTATGCGCCTATTGATTTAGACTTGATTGACGCAAACTTGCTTACACAAGATGAAAAGCATTGGTTAAATGACTATCATAAGATGGTATTTGAAAACCTAAGCCCTTATCTTGATGATAATACCAAAAAATGGCTTAAAAAATATACAAAAGCCATTTAATTAATGGTGAAAAGTATATGCTGAAATTTCAAAAAAATACTCCCTTTGGAAAAAGATTTAATCACATTTCAGAATATTTAAGCAGTCATATTTTTGAATTATTAGGATTTAATACGCATAAAACCTTTTTAGGAAATTATAGAGGTAATGAGGTTGTTGTATGTAAGGATTTTATTACTGAAGGAACACAATTTGTTCCTTTTAATGATGTTGGTGAATCTTCTATTGAGGTTAATAAATAATTATACCAATATAACTATAAAGATATTATAGAGCTTCTTGGAAGAAATAAAAAATTAACCAATGTTCAAGAGACAGTTTCCATTTTTTTTGAAATGTATATTGTAGATGCCTTTCTTGGAAATTTTGATCGTCATTGGGCCAATTGGGGATTTTTAAAAAAGAACAATAAATATAGCCTTGCACCTATTTTTGATAATGGTTCTTCCTTATTTCCTCAAATGATTGATGAAAATGAAATGAAGCTAATCATTTCAAATGAAGATGAAATAAATAAAAGAGTATATACATTTCCAACCTCTCAAATAAAGTTACATAATAAAAAATATTCCTACTTTGAAGTTATATCATCATTAGAATTTTTAGAATGTAACAAAGCCTTAATTAAAATTTATAATCGCATTAATCTAAAAAATATATTTGCATTAATTAATGATATTAATATTTCAGATATTCAGAATTTTATAAAACAATGATATGCGCAAGATATGACAAGATTTTAAAATATTCCTATAATAAACTAATGGAGAAAAATTATGAATAGCATTACAACTAGTGGACTAATATGCATAAAAGATAATCTTAATATTGAATATGTTTTATGTAAACTTGACTACATTTTTAATGATGATGACACATTTAAATATATCTTCACTCCCTATTATGACGTTATTGATTTATTAAATAGTGATATATTTCAAGGACTTCCAGGATTAGAGCTCGATTTTTAAAAAAAAGAATATATTAGAGAAAATATCCAACCTGTATTTATTTCTGAAAGAGTACCTTCAAATACTCGTGAAGATTACTATGATATATTAGCCTCTTTAAAAATGGATTATATGAATCCAATTGAATACCTAAATAAAAACAAAGGAATCATATTCAGGTGATAATTTATATGTAATTTCCTATACTGAAAGAGAAACAGTTAATTTAAACAATATCATAGAAAAATGTAACTCACTTGGAATAATCAAAATAATTCTTAATAATCTTGCAAAAGGAAATAAATTAATCCTAAATAATACTGAAATTAATAATTCTAAAACTTTTGAAGTCTTAAAATTTATCTATCAAAAGCAGCTTAACGAACAAATTATTAAACAAAAAAAAGAAATTGAAAAAGCTAAAAGCGATAAAATATATAAAGGCAGAAAAGCAATTAAGATTGATATGCTAACATTTTACGAACAAATTGATTTGGTAAAAAAAGGGATAATCACAAATGATGATGCTATTAAAAATTTAAAAATTAGCAAGTCAACCTATTATCGCCTAAAAAATAAAGTCTCAAAAACAAGATGATACTCTATTGACACTAATTACACATTAAAAAAGCTATTAGAAATACAGATATGTATGAATCTAATAGCTTATTTTTTATAATTTATTATAATATTCGTCTAAAACAGGCTCGCACCATTCATTGCTTGTATTTTCTCCTGGAATTTCCATCGCAAGATGTGAAAACCAGCAATTCTTCTTCGCTCCATGCCAATGCTTTACATTTGCCCGAATCACGACTACATCGCCCTCATTTAAGCTTTGTGGTTCACGACCTTCTTCTTGATACCAACCACTACCAGAAACACAAATAAGAAGTTGTCCGCCACCCTTAGTAGCGTGATGAATATGCCAATTATTACGGCAGCCTGGTTCAAATGTTACATTTGTAATATGAACATTGTCCGTAGGTTTAGTTAAAGGATTTAAATAAGAATTACCAATAAAATATTGCTTGTAAGCCTCATTAAAGCTACCAAGTCCAAACATACCACCATGGGATCCACCACCATTGTAAACCTCACGAGCCATCTTTAAAGCAGCCCACGCATTAGGCCAACCTGCATAAAAGCCAAGCTGTGTTAGCATTGATGCCATCTCTTCCTTTGTAACACCATTCTTTTTAGCAGTCGTAATGTGATATTTTAAAGAATCATCAACAATGCCCTTACCAACTAAACAAGAAATAGTAATCATTGAACGATTATGTAAGCTAATATTGGGATTATTCCATACCTCACCAAATAAAACATCATCGTTATATCTTGCGAAATCATCCGCAAATCCTGTTAAAGCATCACGTCCAGCTGTTTGCTTAACCATAATATCACCTCAAGAATAGAATACACCATAAAGCTCACTTTAGTTCAATACTAAATTTTACAATATTTATATTCGGTGAGTTAAATAACCTTATTCTAAAATCCTTACCACCAAGACCTGCACTTACAAACATAACCTTATCATCTACATAGTACTTTCCTTTGGTATATTTAGGAAATAGGCCTTGACCTGGTGAATAAAGTCCACGTCCCATAAACCTAAACTGGCCACCATGGGCATGTCCTGAAAATATATATTTACCATTATATTTCTTTATTCCTTCAGGATTATGGGCTAAGACAATATCTGCATAAGAGGCATTTATTTTAGAAAAATCTTGTTTTATAATCGGCTTTTCACCTTTTATTTTTATTCCTTTAAAATCAACTACCTCATTATCTAATACTCTAACGCCAAGTAAAGCTAAAGATGCTAAGTAAGATGAAAGCTTTCTGTCAAGTCTAAGCTCATGATTCCCTAAAACATAAAAGCTTGGATAATCCTTTAAAGCCTCAATTAAGCTTAAAGATATTTTTAAATCATCCTTAATTCCATCAACCATATCACCGGTATAAAATATAACATCGGGTTTATATTTTTCAATCATTTTAACTATAAGGCCTACATTAAGCTTTCTTGAATGAAGATCTGATATTTGACAAATCGTTAAATTAAAGCTAGATTTTTGTTCAAAGTATTTAAATTCAATATGATAATTATCATAAATTAGGTATGCAATTAAAACTAATAAAATACTACCAAAAATAGCCCAAATCAAGCTAAAAGATACTCCTTCAAAATCTTTTTAACCTCTTCAAAGCTTAAAGCCTGATTAGCCTTATTTTTTATTTGAGCACTACCCTGCATTCCCTTTAAATACCATCCAACATGACTTCTCATTTCAAGTAAAGCCAATCTTTCTCCCTTTAATTTTAAAAGTCTTTCATATTGGTCTACAATCATATTATAAATTTCTTCTTTTGATGGTCTTTTGAATTCTTCACCTGCAAAATAAGCATTAATTTCTTTAAATATCCAAGGATTACCTAAGGCACCCCTTCCAATCATAATTGCCTTACAACCAGTATATTCTAGCATATGTAAAGCCGAAGGACCATCAACAATATCACCATTTCCTACAACCGGAATATTAACCGCCTCTACTACATCCTTAATCACATCAAGATTAGCATGACCACTATACATTTGAGTTCTAGTCCTACCATGAACAGCAATGGCACAAGCACCTGCTTTTTCAATCATTTTAGCATTTTCTACCGCATTAATATTATTTTCATCCCAACCGATTCTAATTTTAACAGTTACGGGAAGTGGAGTAGCTTCAACAACAGCCTTTGTTATTTCATAAACCTTATTAGGATCCCTTAATAAGGAAGAGCCTGCACCTGCTCTTTTAGCAACCTTATTAACAGGACAGCCCATATTAATATCAATGATATCCGCATCAGTATTTTCATAAATCCATTTAGCTGCGTATACAAGAGTCTCTTTATCCGCACCAAAAATTTGCATTGAAAGAGAATGCTCATTTTGGCTTACTCCTGTCATTTTTATCGTTTTAGCATTATGAAATGAAAGAGCCTTATCACTAATCATTTCACATACTACAAGACCGGCTCCCATTTCCTTGCATATACTTCTAAATGCCTCATTTGTAATACCAGCCATTGGTGCTAAAACTAACTGATTTTCAATTTCAACATTACCTATTTTCCACTTCATTCAACATCACCCTTAACATATCCTTAATATATTCAATTGGAAGTCCAATTATATTATCCAGTGAACCACTATATCCTTCAATCAAGCTTCTTCCTTCACCCTGAATAGCATATGAGCCTGCCTTATCATAAGGCTCATCCGTTTTAAGATAATCATCAATCATTTCTTTTGTTAGCTTTTTAAATGTAACATAGGATTTAACATACATTGTCATACTAAGCTTTTTTGAAATAATTGATACACCAGATACTACCTCATGTGTCATCCCACTAAATGTAGCTAAGGTATTATATGCATCTTTCCTGTCTTTAGGCTTTCCATAAATTTTTCCATCTAGACAAACAATTGTATCAGTTGATAAAACCACGTCATTTGGAAAAAGAGAAGCAACAGCCTCACCTTTTTTTCTTGCAACATTCATAACATTTTGATATGGTGATAAACTCACGTCCATTGTCTCATCTGTATTTTTTGATACAATTTCAAATGTAAATCCTTCCCTTTTAAGAATTTCTTTTCTTCTTGGTGATTTACTTGCTAAAATAAGTTTCATTCTATTACGACCCTTCTTGTCTTAAGAATTTTAACACAATTAAATACTTTTCTCAATATATATGATTTTATATGACATTTTATGAAAAAAACTTATTCTAAAATATAGCATGGTGATATTTGTGTATAAATATTTTAAATACATTATTGTGGCATTAATACCTTTAATTTCCTTTTACTTTCCAAATAAATACTTATTTTTATATTTAAGTCTTACTTACCTTTTTTTAACTAATTTAAAACCCTATTATACCTTTGGTCTTCTATTTATTTATTTTATAAAGCCCGAAGCTTTTATACCTTCTTTATGCTTAATATTACTTCTTCAAGTAATCTATCTTTTTAAAAAGAAATATATTTCCCTTTTATATAGTCTTATTCTTTTTATTATATTTAATGCCTATATAATAAAAGAAGCTAAAACTATTTTACTTATTAGTAGTATTCTTATCTTATTTACCTTAGGACTTTATTTTTATTTTAAAGCTAATATGGCTTTAGATTTTTATTTAAATAAGCTTCTTATTACTTTTTTATCCTCTATTTATCTTTATTTTTCTTCTAATGCTCATTTAGGCTATGCTATTTTGATAATAAGCTACCAAAACAAACGAGACCTAACAATGTTAATTTTTGTTATTGCAGGAGCGCTTTTTAATAACTACACCAAAATACCATTTTATCTTTTCTTTTTAGCACTAGCTCTTAAAAGCTTCTCCCTTAATATAATTTTAACTTTAATTTCTATTTACTTATTTAAAACTCAATATTTATATTACATCCCAATTGCTCTTAATTTTTTGCTTTATAATCAAAATGATAAGCCCATTTATTTATCATCTGTCATTAATAATATTAATAAATACCTTAAATTAATTGAAAATAAAAGTAATAATATGGATTCCTATGATACAATTGATGAAAGAATAAAAACATTGTTAAAATCATATTGTCTTAATTGTCCCATGAAAGAAAAATGCTTATCTAAACGTAGAATTGACATGTATCATTTTCTTATGTATGAAGTTACAAGTAATATGAAGCATTCTAAAGAAATTGATTATTTTATTTATAATTGCGAATATAAAAAAATGATGGACGAAGCTCCTAAAATAAACTTTAATTTAAATTCAAGCTATAACACCATAAAAGATACTATAAATATTTTAATATCTGAAAACAATTTAAAAAATGATTTAATAGCCAAGCTTAAAAACTATTCTTTGTCTAGCATTAACTATATAAATGATAGTCAAATGACTTTATCATTTAATGAATATATTTTACCATTAAAGCTTGAAAGAATTCTAAAAAATAAAAATTTAAATGTCAGCTATACAGGTAATAACACCTATGAAATAGCCTATAAGAGCAAGTGTAAAATCAAAGCTGAATCAATTATTTTATCAAAGGGTGGTGGCTATATTGCCGGAGACAATTGTCTAATTAAAAAAACCAGTACAAAGCTTTATGCCGCCTTAAGTGATGGTATGGGTTCAGGTCTTAAAGCATATGAAGCATCAAAGGCATTACTGAAAAGACTTGAAGGATTAATCAATCTTCCTTATGATGATGAAAAGATAATTAGACTTTTAACTGAGCTTAGCCATATTTCCCTTTTTACATCTTCATATGCAACACTTGATTTTTTTAGTGCCAATTTAGCAACAAAAAAAGGAAAGTTATTTAAAATTGCATCTTCAACTTCCCTTCTTATTCGTAATAATCAAATAAAAGAATTTAATACCAAAACTCTTCCAATTGATTTTGATGGTATTCTTGATTTATATGAAATCGACCTTGAAAAAAATGATATAATTTTATTAATGTCTGATGGAGTCTTTGATTTTTCAAACATTAAAGCTCTATATTCATATATTTTAAGCATTTCCTATCTTGAGCCTGATAAGCTTGTTTATAATATTGCCAAATATATTTTTAATGAATCAAATAAAAAGCTTCATGATGATACATCTATCCTTGCAATAAAGGTATATTAATACTATTTTAAATTATTTTTAATAGCCTTTTATTTTCTAAAATAAAATCATCTGTAAGCATATCCGAAATCTCTCCAAAATCAATATATCGCTTTAATTTATCAGTATAATATTTATCAAGATAATTAATAATTTTATGTTTTTCTTCAAATGAATTTCCCTCTTCAAATTTAATAAGAAGATCAATATCCGAATCAACTCTTTCATTATTTTTAGAAAACGAACCAAACAGATAAATATTTTCAATTTTATATTTGTTTTTTAAATCTTCTTTATCGCCCATAAACATCTTTTTTATTTCATCAACCGATATAGGCTTTAATTCATTGTTAAATTCAATTAATTGAAATTTTGACTTTAAAATTATTTTTTTAAGAAAATTGCAAAGAGGAATTTTATCATCACTCAAAGCATAATCTCTTAATTTTACATACTCTTCAAAATCACTTCGAATCAATTTAATACAAGGGATATTATGTCTTACAAGAAAGTAATTTAGAAACATCCAAGAAGCGATAAATCTATCGGTTTCATTTAGCTTAATAAAATATTTATATGCATAAAGGTAAAATTCAACCAAATCATTTATATTAAATTCATTATCAAGCATATATGCTTTTGATACTAAACTAGTTATAGTAAAATCATCAAATAACGTACCTGATAATAAAAATAAAAAGCGATTTAATAAAGTTCTCGTAAAAGGGCTATGAACATTTAACATTAAATAAACAAATGAATCATAATAGCATTTCCATTTTTCTTCCTCAGGGGTAAGATAAGGTATTTCACCATAAACAACACTTTTAAACGTATCATGCCTAAATTCATAATTTAAGCTTCTTAAAATTTTCTCAATAATGCTTGCAATATGCTTACGAACAACTAGCATATACTCTCGCTTTGCCATAATGTTATTAACAAAATTATTAAAATCTTTTTCGTTATTATTCATTTTATACTCCAATCTAATAAACAACTAATCCTTAATATTTATTTTAAATATTTAAGAACACAAGGAAATACTTCTATCACTTTAGGATAATTACTATAAAACTTACTAATTTTTGTTTTAGCAAGTCGCAATATTTTATTAACATTTTGTAGCGAGCAATTTAACTTTAATGCGGCCTCACTTGATGTATATTTTTGTTCAACCATAAGTGTATATATATTCAATTGATAAGATGATAATGTTTGTTTGGCCTCCTTTAGAAGTGATTTTGCATATTCAAGCATCATTTCTTCCTCAATTAATATAAGCTTGTCCAATATTCCTAAATCATTACTTTTAAATTCACAACCTGTTTTTCTTTCTATTTGTTATATTGTAAATTTTGATTCATATTTATCTTTTAAATATTTTTTCCTTCTTATTATATTATTATTTTCATGGATTATTTTAATTTTTTGTTCATCTGTTTCCTCCACCATAATTTCATCGTAATCTCCGTCTAAATATTGAAAATGTAATGTAATCATTTCTTTAATCTCCTTTTTATTTTTTTCGTTACATCTTCTCCGACAAAATATGAGATACTTAGAAACCATTTTTTAAAAAAATAAAAAAGATTAGTAAAAGCACTTTTGACTGTCATACAATTTTGTGCTAATCACTAACCTTTTTTTAATGTGAAAAAACGAATGGAAATTCGAGTTGATTAATTTCTAATCAATATCTAATGAAAATTTTGCAAAACAAATAAAATGCAAGATAGAACTTAGCGATTTTAGAATTATTCATAATAAAAAAATTCCTTAACCAATCAGCCATAAAATAATATGTTGCCAAACAATAAAACCTTAGCTAGTTGATTAAAGACATTTTATCATTTTCTAGGATACATTAAGCTTTATCATTTGACAAAGATTATTATAAATTCTATTGTTACATTATTTATGTAAGAATTGCAAAAATATATGATTTATCAGTAATTTTTTTTATATAACCAATTAAAAAATGGTATATGAAGTTTCCTCCATATACCAAATCATTAATCAAGAATTTACGTACCCAATATATCAACACTGAAAATTTAAATGTTATTTTTTAACCGTAATATATTACGCGCTTACTTTATAATCGTCCTTTCTGCATGACTTCTTCCTATCATAAATGATAAGCTACTGTAATTAAACCAGGTTTGAACCTGTTTTGTATCTATAAGTCCATCTACAAAGAACCTAATATTTTTATACTTAAATACTACCTGTGAATCATTAGGATCTTCAGTATCATAAGAAATTCCTATTGTATGCCAAGAGCCAGTTGAAACTGTAAGGGAAGATTCTACAACCTTTCCATCAAGATCTAAGCATAGCTTATTATTTGCATTACGATATAAGCCTAAGGTTTGCTTATCATTAAATCCTTCAAAGAAATATTGCTTATCAGTTTTAGTATTTGTATATGCTCTTAACATAATCGTTCCAGAATCCTTTATAACATGAAAAATGGTATATGAAGTTTCCTCCATATACCATAAATTGAAATTTAAAATATTATTTTTTTAACCGTAATATATTACACGCTTACTTTAAAATTATAAATATCGCCATTATAACCATATTATTGGCTTATAAGCTGCATTTCATGATGTAAATGCCAACCCTTAATATAATACGTGGTACTCCTATAATTGTATCAATATAACAAATATCTTTTAGTTTATTGTAATAAATAATTTTATCCTTCTTTTTAAAATGGTCACCATATGTTCCATTTGGAATAATAAAATAATCATCATAGAAAACAAATTTAAGTCTTGATATAACTAAAATACATATGATCAATACAAATGTTAAAATCAAAGTATAAATCATATATCTAACATCAAAAGTTTCATAATATCCAATCCAACCAATAATACTATTTATCAGGAAAAAGCACATCAAATTTAGTACAACCATCAATATGAAACATATATATTTTATCTTTAATCCCACATTCAAATAAAATTATACTATTAAACCTACTATAATATACATTATCAATACCTAACGTACTTTTTTTAACAAGATTACAAAATGTTTCAAGACTAATAGTCTTAAATTTTCGACCAATCTCAAAAATTTCTACACAATTAGTTATTTTAGCGTATCTAGTATCAACTGTAATGATTATTTTCGTAAAAGATGTTAAACATTTTTCTCTTCCAAGCGCATCAATATCATAAATGCCTTTTTCAAAATCCAGTATAATCCTTGATTCATCATAAGAAATTCCTGTAACATCAGTATCATGATATCCAAACTTCATTATTTTATCATAAATCATATATTACCTCATCCATTGTTCAAGTGCATTAATTATTTCTTTCCATAACTTCTTTATTGCTTTTCTAACTCCGTATGGTAAATTGGGCTCCCATTTGAGTGGATTACCATCTAATCCAACCCTGATACCATGACTTCCTTGATGAATATCATCGCCATAAATATGAAAATGAGTAGGATAATGGTCAATAGGATAATTATGCTTCACTGTATATCCACCGGATTTGCCAATTATTTTGGTCATCATAACTATTAATCCAGCAATTCCTGCTGTTCCTATAATTTGAACTCCACTAATTGTCAATTCAGCAGCACCCGTAATACCTAATGATAATGCACCACCAGAACTAATAAGTCCAAATGTAGGAATTGATGCAGTAAAAGCTATAGTTGCTAAAGCACCTACCACGCCTCCAAGTGCTGTTGCTCCCAAATAATCATACCATTTAACATCACCATTAAACATTTGCCCATCTTTAGAATCAATATAAGCAGCCATTCCAAAGCCAATACAAGCACCAATAATTAAAGCTAAAATGCTTATTGCAAAGTCACCTGTTGGATCCACATACATTACGGGATTATTATTACAATATGCAAATAAATTCAAACAAATAATATTTTGAGGCTCAAGATAGTTAATACTATCACTATTTAGCCATCTTCTCCACTTTGGTACATAAAATCTTGATTTACAATAATACATTTCTGTATCATCGTCATAATAATATCCTTTGTACCTAAATGGATTATAGCTTCCTATTCCTATACCACTTGTATCTTCTATTCCCTTACTATTACCATATGCATCGTACTTATATTTTACAACAAGTTTACCATTTTGGTCAACTATTCCTAAAATATTTTGAAGATAATCTCTTACATAAAAATACTTACTAGAATTGTCCTTAATTAAGCCATATAATAATCCACTTTCGTCATATAAGAAATCTAATCTACAATATTGATTTATTTCTGTTATTAATTTATCTCCATCATAATAATACTGAGTTGTAAATTCTTCCGAATCTCTATCGTCATCATACCAATAACCTAATACCTTTTTAATAATTAAACCATTACTATCATAAGTATAATCAACTGTCTTTTGCTCGCCAATTCCCATTGGCTCAGATACAGATTTTAATCTTCTTCCTTCAAATTCATATTCAATATCATTATTTTTTCTTGGGTTTCCTGGATTTACATTAGAATATGAGATTGGCCATCCATTTACACTTCTTAAACGATTTAAATTATCATAAGTAAAGGTATCATTTCCAGCCTTTGTAACATTTCCATTATTATCATATTTATATTCAATATCATCTTCCTTAGTTAAGAATCCCCTGTAATCATAAGTATAATTATGACTGCCAAATACTGAATCTGTAATTTTAACTACATTTCCAATATTATCTGTTTCATAATTTCTTGTATAATTTTTTGAACCATAATATTTGATTTCTGATTTTACAATTGGTACTTTTGCTTCCTTATGAGCATTTGTTGTTTTAGTATCATAATATGTTCTTAAAATTTTTAACGTCGAACTATGAAGTTCTTTATATTTTAATAATCCAAATTCATCATATTCATTAATAGTTGAAAAGCCTTGAAGTTCATTACTTAAGCTTCTTAATGTAGCTTCAGATACATAATAATTTGATACAGCTAGCATTTCAATTTGACCATATAATGGATATGAATTTGCATAGTCATCAATCATATTTTCATCGTTGCATCTTCCAATCATAAATGACAAGCTCTTATAATTAAACCATGTTTCAATCTGATGTGTATCTATCAGTCCATCCACAAAGAAACGAATATTTTTATACTTAAATACCACCTGTGAATCATTAGGATCTTCAGTATCATAAGAAATACCGATTGTATGCCAAGAACCAGTTGAGACTGTAAGGGAAGATTCTACAACCTTACCATCTAAATCTAAGCATAACTTATTATTTGCATTACGATATAAGCCTAATGTTTGCTTATCATTAAATCCTTCAAAGAAATATTGCTTATCCGTTTTGGCATCCGTATATGCTCTTAGCATAATTGTTCCGGAATCCTTTGGTGTTAATTCATATTCTAACACTTGTCCATCTGCTACATATGAAAATCCTTTATTTAAATAATTATAATTAAAAGATCTATCATTATCACATTTAGCATATGCTCTTAGATCATAATTAATAGGAGAAACTCCTTTTAATGATTTTAAATCATTTTGAAGTGGGAAAATTTCATAATTGTTTTGAATATTTGAATCAATTGTATATAAGTTTGAACTTGATGAATTAACACATCTCCACTGTGTGTCGCCTTGATTATCACAAATATAGTCCTTTGTTAATTTATAATAATTCATCAATGTACTTATGCTTATATCGCTATCGTTATTATTGCTTATCATTAATAATGCTATCTTACCAGAAAAGCCTGAGCTTTCACCATTAAAATACATATGTCCAATATGATATGCAGGATTTTTATCCATTTCAAGTCCATAGTT
>ERZ779880.1117-NODE-1117-length-26584-cov-2.794640_pt1 | contig 26584 bp, 18 predicted proteins | sample MGYA00511555_ERZ779880 | MGnify/ENA primary metagenome ERZ779880 (study PRJEB29588, sample SAMEA2145815) | human gut metagenome | biome: human gut; feature: human-associated habitat; material: faeces | place: Denmark | collected 2008/2010 ... | reverse complement strand
GACGATCGATATTCTGGACTGCAACGGAGGAGATCATGGCTATCCGTTTGCCACCAACTTTAACCCGGAGATCAATCTGCGGGAAGTGTCCGCAAACGGTTCTTACTGGGAGAATGGTCACTGGGTAGAAACAAAACCAATGGAAATTAAAAGAGAATATAATTTCCCACAGGTTGGCGAGAAAGATATGTATCTGCTGCATCATGAGGAAATTGAGTCCCTTGCAAAAAATGTACCTGGAGTAAAGCGGATCCGTTTCTTTATGACCTTTGGACAGAGCTATCTGACACATATGAAATGTTTAGAAAATGTCGGAATGCTCTCAACATCACCGATCGAGTATGAGGGCAGGGAGATCGTACCGATCCAGTTTTTAAAGGCGCTGCTTCCGGATCCTGCATCATTAGGACCGCGCACGGTTGGAAAAACAAATATCGGCTGTATCTTTACGGGAAAAAAAGACGGAAAAGAAAAGACGATTTATATCTATAATGTCTGTGACCATCAGGAATGTTACAAAGAAGTCGGTTCCCAGGCAATTTCTTATACAACAGGTGTTCCGGCTATGATCGGTGCAGCGTTAGTTGTCGATAAAGTCTGGGACAAAGACGGTGTATTCAATATTGAAGAGTTTGATCCGGATCCGTTTATGGATATGTTAAACCAGTATGGTCTGCCATGGGTTGTGGACGAAAATCCGCAGACGGTGGCATAAAATAAGAATATGTGTGAAACGGGTTGGATAAAATTTTAAATTTGTCAGCTTTTGCGCAGCGGATTTTTGCAGAAATGGAGAATTATCATGAAATGGCAGGAGATTCCTACCCCGTGTTATGTGGTAGATGAAAAGAAGCTAAAACAAAATTTAAAAATATTGCAGAATTTGGAACAGGAAACCGGCTGCCATGTGCTTCTGGCACAGAAGGCATTTTCCATGTTTTCACTGTATCCGCTGATCGGGCAGTATATCAGCGGAACGACGGCGAGCGGAATCTTTGAGGCGCGCCTTGGAAAAGAGGAGATGGGAAAGGAAAATCATGTATTTGCACCGGCTTATAAGGAAAAAGATATGGAAGAACTGGTGCAGATCTGCGATCACGTTATTTTTAATTCCTTTGCGCAGTATGAAAAGTATCAGCACTATTTTTTGCAGCAGGAGTGCACTGCAAGTGCCGGGATCCGCGTGAACCCGGAGTGCTCCACACAGGAAGGGCATGAGATCTATGATCCATGCGGACCGGGATCAAGGCTTGGTGTGGTTAAAAGTGAATTTCCGGATCAACTGCCGGAGGGAATCGAAGGATTACATTTTCATACACTCTGCGAGCAGAATGCGGATGATCTGATCACGACCTGGCATGCGTTTGAGGAGAAGTTTGGCAGTTATTTAAAACAGGTAAAATGGCTGAACTTAGGCGGCGGTCATCATATTACAAGAGCAGACTATCAGTTGGATGAATTAAAGAAGTTAATCTGTGAGATCAGGCGAAAATATAATGTCCGGGTCTACTTGGAACCGGGTGAGGCGATCGCATTAAATGCGGGCTATCTTGTCACGGAGGTTATGGATATCGTACACAATGGAATGGATATCCTGATTCTGGATGCATCGGCGGCATGCCACATGCCGGATGTGCTTGAAATGCCATATAGCCCGCCGCTAAAAGACGGTTATCTGCCGGGCGAAAAGCCGCATACCTGCCGGCTTTCTTCCATGACCTGCCTTGCCGGGGATGTGATCGGTGATTACAGCTTTGCACAGAAAAAACAGGTGGGAGACCGTCTGGTCTTTGAGGATATGGCAATTTATTCCATGGTCAAAAACAATACATTTAACGGGATGCCGCTGCCCGGAATTGCAGTCTTACGGGAAGATGGAGATGTCGAGATGATAAAGGAGTTTGGTTATGAAGATTTCAAAGGCAGACTGTCCTGAGATGATAAAAGATACAACACCGGTACAGGACGGATTTTTCATGCCGGGTGAGTTTGAGCAGCATCAGGGATGTATCATGATCTGGCCGGAGCGTCCCGGTTCCTGGAGAAATGGCGCGAAGGAAGCAGAAACAGCGTTTTCAGCTGTGATCCGTGCAATCGCCGCGAGTGAGACAGTGTATGTCGCTGCCGGAAAAAAGGGGATTGACCATGCAAAAGCATTTGCGGAAAGTCTGAAAAAAGAAGAAAACTTACATCCGGTGGTTGTCTTTGAGATGGAGACCGATGATTCCTGGGCGCGGGATGTTGCGCCGACCTTTCTGGTAAACAGAACGGATGGAAAGATTTCAGACCTGACAGCAGCAGGAAATGGTACGGCGCAGACAGGTGATGATGTAAAAAACTCACAGGTGCGCGGTGTAAACTGGTCTTTTAATGCCTGGGGCGGTGAAGTGGATGGACTATATGCTTCTTATGAAAAAGACAATGCGTTTGCATGGAATTTCTGCAGAAAATTCGAGTTTGACTGTTATGATGCCGAACCGTTTGTGTTAGAGGGCGGTTCTATCCACAGCGACGGAGAGGGAACATTGCTTGTCACGGAGTCCTGTCTGCTCAGTGCGGGGAGAAACCCATCGCTTACAAAGGAGCAGATTGAAGAACAGTTAAAGTGTTACCTTGGCGTTGAGAAAGTTTTATGGCTGCCACGCGGGATCTATCAGGATGAGACCAACGAGCATGTGGACAATGTCTGTGCATTTCTAAGACCAGGTGAAGTTGTGCTTGCATGGACCAATAACCAGAATGATCCGCAGTATGCGATGTCGAAAGCGAGTTTTGAGTATCTAAGTTCGGTGCGGGACGCAAAGGCCAGAAAGCTGATCATCCACAAACTTCCAATTCCGGATATTCCGGTCTGTATCACCAAAGAAGAACTCGAAGGATACGAATTTGAGGAAGGTGAAGATGTCAGGGAAGTCGGAGAACGGCTCGCCGCCTCCTATGTAAACTTTTATTTTTCCAACAATGCGGTAGTCATGCCTGTATTTGGCGGAGAAAACGAAGAAAGCGACCTGCGTGCACAGCAGATTATGGCAAAACTCTGCCCGGACAGAAAAATCATACCGGTGTACGCAAGAGACATACTGACAGGCGGTGGAAACATCCACTGTATTACACAGCAAATTCCCTTATAGGGAATTTATTGTACAACCTTCCGTATAGGAGAATTAATTCACTGTGCAAAAATAAAAAGAACAGAAAGGATACACGCATGAGACAGATAAAAGCAGCCGCAATTCAGATGAAATGCGACTTGGAGCACAAGAAAAACTTACAAAAAGCAGAACAAATGATCCGCAAAGCTGCCGCGGAAGGCGCAAATATCATTTTACTGCCGGAACTTTTTGAGCGGGAATATTTCTGCCAGCAGCGCAGATATGATTTTTACAGCTATGCAAGAACTGTGGAGGAGAGTGAAGCTGTGGCAATGGGAGTACGTCTTGCAAAAGAATTGGGCGTGGTGCTTCCAATCAGCTTTTATGAGCGTGATGTCAATAATCTCTATAATTCGATCGCATGCATTGATGGAGATGGAACGATCCTCGGTGTGTATCGGAAAACCCACATCCCGGATGATCATTATTATCAGGAAAAATTTTATTTTACACCGGGAAATACCGGATTTAAAGTGTTTGATACAAAATACGGTTGCATCGGTATTGGAATCTGCTGGGATCAGTGGTTCCCGGAGACAGCGCGTGCGATGGCGCTGCTCGGTGCAGAATTATTGTTTTACCCGACAGCGATCGGCTCGGAACCGATTTTAGAATGTGACAGTATGCCGCACTGGAGACGCTGCATGCAGGGACATGCGGCTGCAAATCTGATGCCTGTCATTGCCGCAAACCGGATCGGCAGGGAAGTAGTGCAGCCATGTGCGGAAAATGGCGGACAGGAGTCGGCACTGGAATTTTATGGTTCCTCATTTCTGACGGATGAAACAGGAGAGGTGATCTTAAGTGCTTCCAGAGATAAAGAAGAAATCCTGAGCCAGACCTATGAACTGGATGAACTTCGGGCAAAACGACTGGAATGGGGACTTTTCCGGGACAGAAGACCGGAATATTACGGAATCATAGCAGGAGAAAAAAACGGGAGATAGTGAGAACCAGACGGGATTGAAAAGACCAGAAGATTGTGGAAATCACACGGGATTGAAAAGACCGGAAAATTGTGGAAATCGCACAGAACTGAAAAAACAGAAAGGTGAAAAAAACAGGTATGTTTTTGTCAGCAGGGAGCAGGGAAAGCTCATTGCTGACATTTGAAACATACCTGTTTTTTATCAGGCATCAGTGTTGATGACAGGATATCTGCGGAGCATATGCCCGTTCCTGTTACAAAAGCTGAATACCGTTCTTTTCACATTCTTTTGCGATAGCTTCCGGCCACAGGGAAGACTGTACCTCTCCAATATGTGCCTTGCGAAGGAAGAACATACAGATACGGGACTGTCCGATTCCACCACCGATTGTATAAGGAAGTTCTTCGTTGATGATTGCTTTCTGGAAAGGAAGTTTTGCACGTTCTTCACAGCCTGCTTTTTTGAGCTGGGAGAGAAGCGCTTTCTTGTCAACCCGGATACCCATGGAGGAAATCTCAAGTGCGATGTCGAGTACCGGATAGTAAACAACGATATCTGCGTTTAAAGACCAGTCATCGTAATCCGGAGCACGTCCGTCGTGAGGCTCTCCGTTTTCCAAAGTATCGCCGATCTTCATGATACATACGGCCCCCTTGGTTTTTGTAATATAATATTCACGTTCCTTTGGTGTATTGTCAGGGAACATTTCTTCCAATTCCTGAGTCGTGATAAAGAAGATATCATGTGGAAGAATCTCTTCTATATAATCGTACTGGATCGCCATATATTTTTCTGTCTTGCGCAGGCAGTTATAAACAGTGTTAACTGTTTCTTTTAATGTCTCGATATCACGATCCTCTTTATGGATGATTTTTTCCCAGTCCCACTGGTCTACGAAAATAGAGTGGATGTTATCAGTGTCTTCATCTCTGCGGATCGCATTCATATCGGTATACAGGCCTTCACCGTAGTCGAAACCGTATTTCTTTAATGCGTAGCGTTTCCATTTTGCGAGAGACTGTACAACCTCTGCCTCTTTCCCGTTCTGCTCTTTGATATCGAAAGTAACCGGACGTTCAATACCGTTTAAGTTGTCATTGAGACCGGATAACGGATCAACAAAAAGTGGAGCCGAAACGCGGGACAGATTCAGACGAAGTGCAAGCAGGTTCTGGAAAAAATCTTTTACTGTTTTGATTGCAATCTGTGTATCGTGCAGATTTAATTCTGAATGATAATCTTTTGGAATGATTAAATGTTCCATCTAAGGTTCTCCTCTCTGGTATAAACCGCATGCAGCGGCATGATACCAATCCCGTGTGCCTGATATATGTATGAAAAAGAAAATGGCACACTAATTTATTATAGCACAGCAGGTCTCATTTTCAAGAAAAGATCATACGATTTCTTGAAAAATACATGTATACAATATAAATTTTAGCGAAAACGGTTTGTGATACATATTGACGAAAAACGACGATGACTTTATAATTTATGTTGTAAATTTTATGTAAAAAAGAGAGGACAGCTTATGAAAAAACAAAAAACGGTGTCGATTAAGGCAAAGTTACTTGGTGTGATCATACCAGTCGTAATTGCGATCGTTGTGGTACTTGTTGTGGCTGCTTATCAGATATCTGCAGGGACGATCAAAAAATATTCCCAGAATTTACTGCAGTCTTCGGTAGAGAACCAGGCATCCCAGATAGAAGCATGGCTGAATGAAAACCTTGCTTCATTTCAGATGGCGAAGACGATCATTGAGGATTTGAAGCCGAGTGATGAAGAGTTAAAGACAATACTGGATGGTTATTATGGCTATAACAGTAATTATCCGGAGGGACTTTATGTGGCAGATTCCACAGGACAGCTCATAACGGCATCAGAATCAACAAAAAAGGAATCAGATGTAACAAACAGTACCTGGTATAAAGAAGGACTTACCAGGGTGAATATGGCAGTCGGTTCAGCTTATCAGAATGCAGATGGCGTGAATGTGATCAGTGCCTCCGGTATTTTAAATGACGGATCTGATAAAGTGCGTGTTATTTCAGCAGACATGACATTAGACCGTATTGCAATTATCGTAAACTCTTTTATTGAAATGAATGATGCGGAAGCATTTCTGGTTGATAAAACCAGCGGTGTGATCCTGGCAAACCGTGATTCATCTCTTATTTCCCAGACACTCGGGGCAGAAGGACAGAGTCATTTTTACCAGCTTACGGCAGAGAAAGACTATAATTTTGCTACACTTGATGGAAATATGACGGTATTTCAGGAAGTAGACGGAACCAACTGGCTTTTGATATCGTATATTCCGACCAGCATTGTACTTTCGGATCTGACACAGCTTCGTAATATTATGATCGTGATCAGTGTGATCTGTATTGCATTGCTCTGTGTACTGATCGAACGTGTAACTCATGTTGTAATCAAACCTGTCAAGGAAATGACAAGAGTGATCACAGCGATGACTTCCGGTGATTTTACGGTTTCTATTAAGACAAAAGGCAATGATGAGATCGCAGTCATGAGCCAAAGTGTGGAGAAGTTTATTGCTTCCATGAAACAGATGATCTCCGAGATGGGAAATGTTTCCGGCAAGTTGAAGAATCAGGCTGACTCAAGTAAGGGTGTTTCCGGTGAGATGAGTTCTGCAGCGGGAATCCAGTCACAGTCGATGAGCGAGTTGAACGCGACGGTTGATCAGTTGTCTGTATCTGTAAATGAGATCGCGGAAAATGCAACACAGCTTGCAGGTGTGGCAGCAGATACCAAGAGCGACAGTGATATGGTTGAAAGCAAGATGCAGGAGACAGTTGCTGTTTCTGAAAAAGGACGTAAGGATATGGAGCGCGTTGGTGAGGCACTCTCAAATATCGAAGTTTCCATTCACAATCTGGAAGAGGCTGTTAATAAGGTAGGAACCGCTTCCGGCGAGATCGTGCAGATCATCAAACTGATTGGTGATATTGCTGACGAGACGAACCTGTTATCTTTAAATGCATCGATTGAGGCTGCACGCGCAGGCGAAGCAGGAAGAGGATTTGCAGTTGTTGCAGCTGAGATTGGTACACTTGCAAAGAACAGTGCGGATGCGGTAGCACATATCACAGAGCTGATTACTGAGATCAATAATCTGGTAGAAGATGCCGTCAGACAGGCAGGAAACAGTGCACAGGATATTTCCGGCAGTGCAGAGCTGATCCATACGGCAGTTGATACATTTGATACGATCTTTAAGAATATCCAGGAGACAAGCGCACTGATCGGCAATGTGGTTGATAAGATCAATCAGGTAGATCAGGTTGCTACGAATGTTGCAGCTATTTCGGAAGAGCAGGCGGCAAGTTCCGATGAGATCCTTGCAACATCAGAATCCATGTTACAGCAGGCAAAGAATATTTCAAAGAACAGTGACCAGGTAGAACAGGAAGCAGATAACCTTGCTGTTTCTGCAGATCAGCTTGCAGATCAGGTAAAACAGTTCCGGATATAGAGAGGAGATCGTGCGATGAAGAAATTAATAAGTACTATCATGTGTCTGGCATTGCTCGTAGGATGCCTTGCCGGATGTGGTGGAAATACACAGACAGGCGCAGCTGATGGAAAAGGTTTAAAAATGCTGCTGTCGTTATCACAGGCGGATACCTTCCGAAATGTACTTGTGGCGCAGGCGCAGCAGACTGCGGAAGAGTGTGGGGTACAGTTGGATGTGCTAGATGCGGACAATTCCATTGAAAATCAGGTGGAGCATATCAAAAAGGCGGTCAGTGAGAATTATGATGTGATTTTATGCGGACCGGTTGATGCTGATACGGCATTCGAATTAGAAGCGCTTGCAGGTGATATACCAATCGTATTTTTTAACAGCTGCCCGGATGAGTCGAGACTTCAGGCTGGGAAATATATTTATGTTGGATCGGATGAATATGTGGCAGGACAGTATCAGGCAGAGTACATTCTAGATAAATTTGCTTCTGCGGATGAGATTAATGTGGTGTTGTTAAAAGGACCGAAAAAACATTCCGCGACAAAAGGAAGATCTGAGTCATTAAAGGATACTTTAAATGCATCAGGGAAAAAGATCAATTATGTCTTTGAAGATAACGCCGACTGGGAGCAGGATCGTGCGAAAGAGATGTTCAATATATTTTTAAAGACAGGACAGAAGTGTGACGTTGCTGTCTGCAACAACGACTCTATGGCACTTGGTATCATTGATGCCTGTGATGCAGCAGGAATCAGTGATGTGACGGTACTTGGAATCGATGCGACTGCAGACGGATGCAAAGCGATTGAAGATGGAAAGATGGACTTTACCGTATACCAGTCCGCAGTCGGACAGGGTGAGAGTGCTGTTTATGCTGCAATTGCACTTGCAACCGGAAAAGATGTGACGACTTTAGAGGGAGCTACCGCAGATGGCTTATATGTATGGGTACCATTTGAAAAAGTAGACAGTTCTAATGTTAAAAATTATGAATAGAAAGCGGGTATAAAATGGAATATACACATGTAAAACATACGTTTTTACCTGTATACAATGAGGAATCCAGGATATTGATCCTGGGTTCCTTTCCGTCTGTAAAGTCGCGGGAAAACCAGTTCTATTACGGGCATCCGCAAAACCGGTTCTGGAAGGTGATTGCAGGGATTTTCAAGGAACCTCTGCCACAGACGATCGATGAAAAGAAGGATCTTCTGCTAAGACATCGCATAGCAGTGTGGGATGTGATCGATTCCTGTGATATCGTTGGATCTTCCGACAGCTCCATCAGAAATGTGGTGCCAAATGATATGAATCTGATCTTATCAAATGCAAAAATACAGGGAATTTTTGCAAATGGTGGAAAAGCACATCAGCTTTTTGTAAAATACTGTAATAAAGAGGGAATGCCGCCGCTTGGAAAACTGCCGTCCACAAGCCCCGCAAATGCGGCGTGGAATTTAGAGCGGCTGACGGCGGAATGGAAAACGGCATTTGGAATGTATTTAGAAATAACAGAATAGAAGATGAAGAACAGCACAGGAAGGGGATAAATTTGAAAAAAGAAGAAATGACAAATATGGATTTCCTGCTTGAGGCAGTGGGAATCGTAGCTGCAATGATTTATCTGGGACTGCAGATTTATTATGGAATCGTATATGGAGTGGCATTTACCGGAATTATTTTAAATGCGGCAATCCTGATCCTTGTATATGTTGGACTGACGCTGCTTGCACGTTATCCGGAAAGGGTAAATAACCTGCCGAAAGAAATATGTAGTGGGAAAATAAGAAAATATACGATTCATATGGTGCGCGCAGTCAAGCTGATCTTCGTGCTCAGTCTTTTATTTACCAGTATCTGTGATGTCGCCGGAGTGCAGATCAATAAAGGGTATAGTCTGGTGACGGTTGCATTGATCGTTATTGTGACAGTGGTGTATGAGGGGAAGATCATTAAGCTGCTGCGTGGGAAAAAATAAGCATATATTATAAAGAAAAGACGATTCTGAGTGGAATCGTCTTTTCTTTATATATAGTGATCAATGTCTGCGGAGTAGGCATTTTGTGTATTATATTACTTCGTATCAACCCGTCCAACCAGATAATCAATTGAGCAGTGATAAATATCTGCTAACTTTATGAGAATGTCAATTGGAAAATCACGAAGCCCTTTTTCATAACGGGAATAAACATCCCGGTGCAGACCAAGCATGGCAGAGATTTCTTTTATAGTAAGATCGTTGTCTATTCTCAAGTCCTGAATTCTTTGAAACTTCACGTGAGTGTCTCCTCTAACTTAATAGACAAATTATAATCAAAATGCTATAATTTAATTCATAATAAGACCGTTTGGTCGTATTGTAAGGAATGAGATATCTGTGAAAGGAGAAAGTTATGAAAAAACGAATGATAGCATGGCTGCTTTGTGCCTGTATGACGTTTACGGCAGCACCGGAAATGCTGCTGGCGGATGTGGCAGGGAATGCACAGCAGACACAGGAAGAAAACAGTTTTAAAGAGAAAGGGACTGTGGAAACACAGACTGTAGAACAGGATGATGAAAAGTCAGCAGTGACAGAGAAAAAAGAAACAGACCAGGCAGATGAAGAAGATCATAATGCCGGACGTCTGGCAGAGGAAGAGTCCGGGGCGGCCGGGACGGAAATTGTCACGGAAGAGACAGAAGAGCCAGAGACGACGATCGTCACGGAAGAGACAGAAGAGCCAGAAACGAAGGTTGTTACAGAAGAAACAGAGGAGACTGAAACAAAGAATGTCACAGAAGAGCCAGAACAGGCTGAAACAGAGAACGTTACGGAAGAAACGGAGAGTACAGAGGAGATTTTAAAAAGGGCATTATCAGGTGATGAGATCAGCCGTATCGACTGGGTACAGGAACTGGTAACATTATTTGATCTTACGGTAGATGAGGATAATTATCCGGATAATTATTACAGTGACATATCAACGGATGATTCGTTTTATCGTGATGTGATGGTGGCATGCGAGTTCGGAATGATCGATCTTCGGGCAGGAGAAGAATTTCGACCGGAAGATGCAGTGACGCGTGAATTTGCAGCGCAGACCATGAATACGATGCTTGGCTTTGTGCCGGAAACAGACAGTTATACTTATCAGGATACAGCAGATGTTACATATAAGGAAGCAGCACAGATCGCAATCGACAGAGGATGGGTTACGGTTGCTGCCGGGAAATTTCTCCCGGGACAGTCACTTACCACGGAAGAGCATGATGCAATGATCGCGGATGCAAAAAAGGTTTTGGCAGATGCGCAGATAGAGACCGGAAAAGAAAATACCTGTACATTTGCGTCCGGAGTAGTTGTTGTACCAAAGGGAACAGCCGTATCTATTGATGTGGATGGAATAGTTATGATCGAAAACTGTCCGGTTACGATCAAACAGGGAACAACATTTGCCGTGTATGTTAACGATATTGTCATGGCATATAAGGCAGAAAGTGTACGGACAGACGGAACTACAACATATATTACAACCTCAGATGCGGATGATGGCGCGGTTTTAAATGTTGACCAGCAGGGCGAACTGGATGTTGATATGACGGAATTTATTCCGGCAGATGAAGAAACATATGTGGTAAATGGTGTTACAGTCACAGAAGGTATGACAAGGGGGATATCCTATAAAAACAATACCCTGCGTGCAGATAAAACGATTTCCGTCTCAGATGATGTCACAGCGACAGTAAGTGTTGTGATTTCAAACATGAAAGTAAATTACAGTCTGAATAATAATGACTATTATTTTTCAGTCAGCGGAGATATGGAATACTCCTGCAATGTAAAAGGGGATGCATTTAAAGATATTAACCACACACTGACGTTAGGGGCAGTGCCGCTCGGCGGTGTTGGTATGTTGACACTGGCAATGGAATATAATCTTTCCGGGGAAGCAACGCTTACCGTGGAAAAGGAATTTGAAGCCGGATTTGCGTATTCGGACGGATTCCGTATAGTTGGAAACAGTCATAAAAAAGGATTTTCCTTTTCAGCAGAAGCAGATCTGACCACAGGTATTGTACTCTCTGCAAAAGCAACGCTCGGAATTGTCAGCGGAGATATTTATGCAAAAACCGGTGCACGTATGAACATCAAATACGTAAGGTACAGTTCCGGAACACCGACATACTGCGCGTCACAGGCTGCATATCTGTATGCATCGGTGGGGGCAAGTGCAAAGATCGGAGTTGGTATTGCATCAAAGACCTTTAGCAAAAGTATAGAGATCTGGGGAAAGAATAACAGTCCGGTGCGCGTGTACTATCATATTGAGGACGGTGTACTTCGGACATCATGCACGCGTGGAAAAGAATTTGCCGCACAGGGAGGCTGGACAAGTTATTGGACATCTCCAGGTTCGAGATATTTCAATCCGGCGGGCGTAGGAAGCTATTTTGATGCAGGAGCAGGTGCAGGCGGTGCAATCGTACCGATTTATACCTATACACTTGACGATGCAAACAGGGCTACGATCACAGGATATAGTGGAAATGCGACGGCACTTTATATTCCGGGGGAGATTGACGGGCATGAGGTTGTTGCAATCGGAGATAGGGCATTTGAGAACCGGACGGATTTGAGGACGGTGATGATACCGGATAGTTTGGAAAAAATAGAATTTGAAGCATTTTATAACTGCATAAATTTAAAAATTGTCGATTTGTCTTCAAACTTGACAACAATTGGTTACGACGTGTTTGGAAATTGCAAATCAATTAGTAAAATAGAGATACCTAAAAGCTTAAAGAAATTTGATGGTACATGGGGAAGAGGCACAAATTTGTCATATGGGGCATTTGGTGGTTGTAGTAATTTAAAAACTGTTAATTTCGAAGCAGGAAGCACCATAGTATGTGCAGCGTTGTTTATGGGATGTGATGGCATTGAAGAAATAGAACTGCCAGATACTATTACGGAAATAGGAGATAGTGCGTTTAAAAATTGTAAAAATCTTGATAGGATTACAATGAATAACGGGATAGAAATACTGGAAAGTTCTGCATTTGAGGATTGTTTCTCATTAACAACGATAAATATTCCGAATACTGTTAAAGCAATTAGTAATTCAACTTTTCAAGATTGCACCAGTCTGACAGAGGTGCATTTGTCAAATATCCTTAAAGAAATACCAGCAAGCACTTTTTCCGGCTGCAAAAAGTTAACCACCATCAATTTTCCATCCACTCTGACCATGATCGGGAACTCCGCATTCTCTGGCTGTGAATCCCTGCCGGAAGCAATACTTCCATCCGGGGTAGAAAAAATAGAAAGCAATGCATTTAAAAACTGTAAAGCTATGAAAAAAGCAGTTGTACCGGATACCGTTTCGTCTATTGGAAGTTCTGCATTTTATGGCTGTGAAACCCTGACCGACATTACATTAGGCAGCAAGTTAAAGAAGATTGAGAGCCAGACGTTCTACGGCTGTACAGTTCTGCCATCCATTGTGATCCCTTACAATGTGACCACGATCGGTGACAGTGCCTTTGTCAACTGCACGAAGCTGACGCAGATCACAGTCCCGCGCAACACAACTTCGATCGCATCAAATGCATTTTCTTATCCAAAGAAAATGACGATGTACGGTCCGTCCGACTGTTATGCCGAGACCTATGCAAGCGGAAAAGGAATCAAGTACGTCACACAGGATATTCATGCAACCTCAGTCAGTCTGGATATTACAGAAAAAACGGCGGAGCACTATGACGATTTCCAACTGACAGCGACGATCGCACCTTTGAATTTCACAGATGCAGTGGTATGGACAAGTTCCAATGAAGAGGTTGCTGCTGTTTCGGATACCGGATATGTGGAGATCTGTGGTGTTGGAACAGCAGTCATTACGGTAACGGCTGGAAATGTAAAAGCAGTCTGTAAAATAACCGTACCGCAGCTGATAGACTGGATCGAATTTGATGAGGATGAGATCGAATTGAAAGCTGGTGAAACCTATCAGTTGAAACCATATATTTCACCTTCGGATGCCACAAATAAAAAGCTCAAATATACTTCTTCTGATACGAAAGTGGCAGAGGTTTCTGCAAGCGGACTTGTCACTGCAAAATCGGAGGGTGAAGCAAAAATCCGGGCTGCGGCAACGGACGGCAGTGATGAATATGCAGTCTGCTATGTGACTGTCACCGGAAAGGCGAAAGTAACAGGAATAACTTTAGACAGGACATCAGCAGAGGTAAAAAGAGGAGAGAAGCTTACCTTAAATGTGACTGTATCACCGTCTTATGCGTCCAACAAAAAGGTAGTCTGGAAATCGGCAAATACAAAGATTGCCACCGTGGATGCCAACGGCAGTGTGACAGCAAAAGCACCGGGCAGAACAAAGATTACTGTGACTTCGGCTGAAAATAGTAGTTATCAGGCATCCTGTACGGTTACAGTACCATATAAAATTACCTACAAACTGAATAAAGGTAAAAACAATGCCTCGAATCCGTCAACTTATTACGGAAAGAAAGTAACGCTGAAAAACCCGTCCCGCAAAGGATACGCATTTGCAGGCTGGTATACGGATGCAAAATTTAAAAAGAAGATCACAAGTATCAGCAGCAGCGCAAAATCCGATTACATTTTGTATGCAAAGTGGACAAAAGTAAAGGTGGCGAAGGCTTCTCTTACGTCTGCGAAAAACAGCAAGAGTAAACAGATCTTACTGAAATATAAGAAAGTATCCGACGCAAAAGGTTACGAGATTTCTTACAGTACGGATAAAAAATTCAAAAAGGCGGTCACAAAGAAAAATACGGCGAAGACATCCTATACCATAAGTAAACTGAAAAAAGGAAAGATATACTATGTGCGCATCCGGGCTTATAAAATGGATTCCACGGGCAAAAAAGTGTATGGAAAATATTCATCCATGAAAAAAGTTAAGGTCAGTAAATAGAAAAATTTAAAGTGTGTAACTGTCAGAAAATGACAGGAAAGACAGTGTCCGGATTGATATTCAGCCGGACACTGTCTTTCTTTAAAAATAGCAGCTTGTTTTGTTACTGTTCACTCGTACCTCGTTCCAGTAACGGATTTTGCCGATGCTTCGCATTCCAAATCGGCAAAATCTGCTACCACCACTGTATCATACGGCATTTTCAGTTCAGAAAATGCCTACCTGTGAACAGTAACAAAACAATAAAAAAGAAATCGCATAGATACATGAGCTGTGGTATACTGTGTCTATGCGAATTTATAATAGTCTTAGGGCAGCTTAATGCTTATGTAGGATATTATAAGAAAAATGAGATGATAGAGGGAGATAATCCTCCAGTAGGAATACTGCTTTGTACAGATAAAGGTTCTCAGATGGTAGAATATGCCTTATCTGGAATGGATAACCAGTTATTTGTTTCAACGTATATGTTACATTTGCCTGACAAGAAGAAACTCGAAGAATTTATGTTAAAAGAGATAGAAGAAATGGAAATGTAAAGTTAAGCACTTTGTAATTATGGGTATGAAGTATTTTCTGTTAAATGTGGATAGTTTGGAATTTTAATATGGAAAATGAGATAAATTATTCTGATATTTGAAAGTGATCAGTCAGATGGGAAGTTATTTGACGTTGTCCGTTCGGTAAGATTTAAACAAATCTTCATCTGTTCTTAATACATCACATTATTACCTTTAAAACCACAGATATAAACGATATTATTACAAATACGGTTGGGACTATAAACAGATATTTTATTGCACGCTGGATAACAGGTAGTTTAAAAAAAAGAGTATTGCTAAATTCAAAAAAGAGTGACTTTTATGTAATATGCAGTTCTGTCGTAGTTAGTATGTTCTTGTTTCAACATTTTGTTTCATCATTATTATGGGAAATGGCAGTGTAACTTCAAGTTTGGTTAAATATAGAGAGAAATGTTATACCTCGGCTAAAAAGATACAATATTAGATGTTTCATGAGCAGTATTTGAGTTTATTTTAAATTCAGGTATTGCTTTTTTATTTATGCAAAGTTTCACGGGGCCGCTGGTATTTTTTCTCATGTTCATTTATAATTGCTGATAGAGAAAACTGGAAAGAACACCCAATGAATCAGAAAGTAGAGAGTATAAACACATGAAAAAAAGAATTTACAGCATGATATTAATATTAATGACCGGACTTTGTGCCGGATGTGGCAAAGAAGGAGTAAAAAATAATAATACAGGAATAGAAAGCGAATCTTCCCAGGTGGAAGATTCGGTCAGTTTTGAAAACACAGAAGACACAGAAAGCACAGAAGACACAGAAAGCACAGAAGACACAGAAAGCACAGAAAATACAGAAAGTACAGAATACAATGACGTCGTATTAAATGAAGAAACGGATTTTACTTATGACTATTCGGAGGACATCAAAGCGGATGTTGACAATGTGGTATCAGGTTCCGCATCACTGCAGGACGAATTGGAGAATATTGAGAACATCGTAAAGAAATATACGCCGCTGGCGCAGGCAGCCCAGACACAGACAGAAATGAATCTGTCATCCAGATGGTTTTTCGACATATGGGATACGGAATTAAATAACCTTTGGAGCAGATTCAGTGATCTGGCAGATCCGCAGACAAAGGAGAAGATCCTTACAGAACAGAGAAACTGGATCGACATGAAGGAAGAAGTGACCTTGCTTGACATTGGATCTTACGAAGAAAACGGCAGTATGTATCCGCTTCTTCAGAATTCTTATCTGGAGGAGATCACGAAGAACAGGGCTTATGTTATTGCAAATGAGCTGGCAAAGATAAAGGGGGAATCCTTTGTTATGCCGGAAAAATCAGCAAAGTACGGTCTGTTTGTGGACAATCAGGGGACTGGCAGCGTATACAGTTCCCTGATCACCAGACAGGGGCTGGAAGGAGAGGATGAAGCGCTTATCTCCATTTACAGAGAGGGAGAAACAAAAGGAACATTTGTTGACAATGGAAACGGGGAGCTGGCTTTCACATCAGATGACGGAAGTGTAAAAGGAACCATCAAAATCAACGGATGGGATGGCGCAAGTTTCAAGGTTACAGAGACATCAGGAGAGGCTGTTTTTTCTGCAGGAGAGGAGGTCAATTTTCCGTTTGCATTTTGACAGCATTGTTTGATATGTTGTTTGTAATGATTCAGCGATATAACAGACAAAGAATCATGAAACTCGTAAATCGGCAGTTGCGGAGGTGAATAAAATATATGCTGAATGTGAAAAATGCTGATATGGCAGATTTTGAACAGATTATGAAAATTTATAAATATGCACAGGATTATATGATAAAGTCCGGAAATCCTGCACAATGGGGGCATTTTTATCCGGATGCGGAGCTAATAAAATCTGATATTTGTCAGAATGTATGCAGGGTAATATATGACAAAGATGGGATACATGGGGTATTTGCATTGTTTAAAGGTGCAGAACCTACTTATAAGCATATTGAGAATGGGAATTGGCTGAATGAAGAGCCTTATCTTACTATTCACAGACTTGCTGGGGATGGTCAGGTGCATGGTTTGTTTCAGTGTGTTTTAAATTATTGTAAAAATATTTCTCAAAATATCAGGGCAGATACCCATGCGGATAATCAAATCATGCAAAAGCTGATGGAAAAGAATGGTTTTATGAAATGCGGTATTATATATGTTAAAAATGGAACACCAAGAATTGCATATCATTGGACTGCTTCATAACTTTCAGTTGTGCGTCCGGCAAAGGGCAATTAACCTGGCAGGTGCAAATTCTCTCTGATACATGATATGACAGTGGAAATTTCCTGAATTGACAAAAAAGTTAGAATAGACTAACATGCAAAATAGAATGACAGAGCAGAAAGGGGCGGGAAATGGAAAGAGAGAAGAAAAAGAGGGCAATGATTGCGGGAATGGTCTCAATGACATACTGGTGCCGTTTATGGTATATTATCTGGTCGCAGATATCGGAATGCCTGTGGTAATTGCTGATGTTTTTGACGGCATTTCTTTTATTACAGGATTCGGGTGTGAAAAATTTGTCAATCAAGAAGTTTAAATGCGCTATTTGACTCCAACCCGCAGGATAACATTTTTCAAAAGAAATAATGTGTGATACAATATTTTAAGATTGAATTTTCAGGAGAAAACAGATGTCCCTACAATTTATATTTGGCAATTCGGGCAGCGGAAAATCGGATTTTCTGTATGATTCCGTGCTGAAACAGGCGAAAGAAAATAAAGAGCAGCAGTTTTTAATCATTGTGCCGGAGCAGTTTACCATGCAGACACAGCGGGAACTGGTCGAGAGGCAAAAACAGCATGCAATCATGAACGTGGATGTGCTCAGTTTTGCAAGACTTGCATACCGCGTCTTTGATGATCTTGGAAAACAAAATGTGGTTGTGCTGGAAGAGACCGGAAAAAATCTTGTACTGCGCAAGGTGGCAGAACAGAAAAAAGCAGAACTGAAAGTGCTTGGTGCGAATATGAATAAGATGGGATATGTCGGCGAGGTAAAATCCCTGATCTCAGAGCTGATGCAGTATAATGTCCGTCCGGATGCGCTGGCAGAGTTTTTGGAGAAAGAACCGCTTGGGGAGGGACTGCGCTTAAAAATGCAGGATGTCCTCACGATGTATCAGGGATTTACGGAGTATTTAAAGGGCAGATATATCACGGCAGAGGAAGTGTTAGAGCTTCTTTATGATGTGGCAGAAGAGTCCGAACTGCTTCGTAATAGTGTGATCGTGTTGGACGAGTTTACCGGATTTACACCGATCCAGAACCGTCTGATGGAAAAACTGCTCGTGCTGGCAAAGAAGGTCAGCGTGTCTGTCACGATGGATGTCAGGGAAGATTTTTACAAGTGCAGGGGTGTACATGAACTTTTTGCCATGAGTAAAAAAACGGTGGCGTCGCTACTGAAAGTGGCAGAACTGTGCAAAGTTCCGGTGGAGGAGCCGTTGATACTGCCGACCGGAAAACAGAGGCGCTATGCCAATGCTGCCGACCTTTATTTTATGGAGCAGAATCTCTTTCGTCCGGGAGCGGGAAGCTACAGATACAAAGCACCGGAACAATCTATGCAGCATATCCGCATCACGTCCCTGAAAAATCCGAGGGAAGAATTAAAATTTGCTGCCCGCGAGATCGTGCGCCTGACGAGGGAGAATGGTTACCGTTACCGGGATATCGCAGTCGTGACAGGGGATGTGCAGCAGTATGGCAATTATGTGCCGGAGATCTTTGAGCAGTACCATATCCCGTACTTTATTGATCAGACAAAAAATATTTTGTTCCACCCGTTTATCGAGTGTATCCGGGCGATCTTAGAGATGATCGAATATGATTTTTCTTATGAAAGTGTGTTCCGGTTTTTGCGGTGCGGGCTTGCAGCGAGAGTCGTGACCGAGGCAAAAAATTCCGACAAGGAGCCAGATCCGGCTGCAACGGAAGATTTGACGCAGCAGCCGGAAACAGGATCCCATGGACTTACAGAACAGGAGATCGACCGCCTGGAAAATTATGTCCTCGCACGGGGCATCCGCGGTGCATCCCGCTGGAGCAGACCGTGGACGTTTGTAATGCCGGATGGGACATTGGAGGATATGGCACGGTTAAATGAGATCCGTGAGGCGGTTTATGAGAATTTTAAGCCGCTGCTTGAGGCATTCCGTGGAAAAGACAATACGGTCAGCACACAGACCTATGAGTTATACAGTCTGATCAGACGGCTTGACATGGAGCAGTTATTAAAGGAGCGTGGAAACTTTTTCGAGGCGCATGGCAATCAGGCGCGGGCAAAGGAATATGACCAGATCTATAAAATCGTGATGGATCTGCTCGACAAAGTGACGTCTCTGCTGGGCGATGAGACGATGACGATCCGGGAATACAGTGATATCTTAGATGCCGGATTTGAGGCGGCAAAAGTCGGTATTATCCCGCCGGGTAACGACACGGTGACAGTCGGGGATATCGAGAGAACCCGTCTGAACCATGTAAAAATCTTATTTTTTGTCGGTGTCAACGACGGAGTTGTGCCGAAAGCAGGGAATCAGGGTGGCATTATTTCCCAGTTTGAGCGTGAAAAGATGGCAGAATATCACCTGGAACTGGCGCCGGGCGCAAGGGAAAAAGTATTTATCCAGAAGTTTTACCTGTATTTAAATATGACAAAACCGTCCGAGCGGCTGTATGTGACATTCTGCCGCGTCAACTCCGATGGAAAAGCACTGCGGCGTTCGTATCTGATCGGGACACTCTTAAAACTGTTCCCACAGCTTGCGGTGGAAGAACCGTCCGAGGAGGAGACATTAGAAGGTGCACTGACTGCGGAAAGTGCCCTGCCGTTTCTGATGGAAGGGCTGACAAAACCGGTGGAGGATGAAGAGGCATGGACTGCACTTTTGGCATGGTACCTGTCGGATGAGGGTGAACGGGAAAAAGTAATGCAGCTTTTTGATGCGGCGTTTGGCGCCCATAAAGATGATGCGATCAGCAAGGCAGTCACGAAAGCTTTATATGGGAATACCTTAGAAAACAGCGTGACAAGGCTCGAACAGTTTGCTGCCTGTGCGTTTGCTCATTATTTAAGTTATGGACTGCGGCTTAAAGAACGGGAACTGCAGCAGTTTGCGAGTGTGGATATGGGAAATATTTATCATGATGTGTTAGAGCGTTTTGCAAAGGGCATAGAGCTGTCGGATTATACCTGGTTTGATATCCCGGAGAAAGCGCAGGAAGCCCTGCTTTCCCAGAGCATGGAAGATGCGATCGCAGGCAGCGGGATCGGGGACGTATTCGAGGACGCAAGAAACAGTTACCTGTTAAAGCGGATGGAGGCAACGGCAAAACGGACGATCTGGGCACTGATGTTACAGGTGCGGAAAGGAAAGTTTGTGCCGAGCGGTTTTGAGGTGTCATTTTCGCGCGCCGAGCGGCTGGATGCGGTGCAGTTTCAACTGGGTGAAGATGAAAAAATGCGTCTGCGCGGCAGGATCGACCGCGTTGATACTTACGAGACAGACGATAAGGTCTATGTAAAAATCATTGATTATAAATCGGGCAACACCACTTTTTCACTTTTAAATTTTTATTATGGACTGCAGCTCCAGCTTGTCGTCTACATGAATGCGGCACTGGAACTCACAAAGAAAAAATATAAGGGAAAAGATACGGAACCTGCAGGTATTTTTTATTATCACATCACAGATCCGATGGTGGATGCGGATGGTCAGGAGTCCGAGGAGGAGATCAGACGGAGTATTCTAGAACAGCTTAAAGTGGCAGGTCTGGTCAATGAAGATCCGGAAATCTATGGTGCGATGGATACTGATTTTTCAGGCACATCGACAGTGATCCCGGTAGCCTTAAAAGCGGACGGCTCCTTAAAGGCGACCTCTAAGACGGCGAGCACCTATGAGTTTGGACTGATGTCCGATTATGTGCGAAAGAAGATTGAGCATGTGGGAAAAGAGATCTTTGCCGGAAATGTGGCGGTAAAACCTTACCTGTTAGGAGACAGGAGCGGCTGCGATTACTGTCCATATCACACGATCTGCGGATTTGATGTACGCATGCCGGGATTTTCCTATCAGCAGTTTGAAAAATTTGACAGCAGTGAGGAGATCCTTGCACATATCCGGGAAGAGATTGGAGAGCCGGGAAAAAATCCGGACGGTGAATAAATGTGATATGACAGGTGCAAAAATAAAAAGTCAGAAACGGAGCAAAACATGGGAATGACATGGACAGATGACCAGCGAAAGGTCATCGAACTCAGAGACAGAAATATATTAGTTTCCGCGGCAGCAGGTTCCGGTAAGACGGCGGTGCTCGTGGAACGTATCATAAAGATTATTACGGATAAAGAGCATCCGGTCGATATTGACCGTCTTTTGATCGTGACATTTACCAATGCGGCTGCGGCAGAGATGCGCGAACGAATCGGAAATGCACTGGAGAATGCCTTAAAAGAACAGCCGGACGACGAACATTTACAGCGTCAGCTTTCTCTTTTACACAATGCCCAGATCACGACGATCGACAGCTTCTGTCTGTATGTGATCCGCAATCATTTTCATGAGATCGATCTCGAACCGAATTTCAGAATCGGGGATGAGGGCGAGTTGAAACTGTTAAAAGAGGACGTGCTCGCAAAGGTGCTGTTGAAAAATTATGAGGAGAGTGCGCCGGAATTTTTAGCATTTGTGGACGGATATGCATCCGGCAGAAATGATGCGGCGCTCTCCGGCATGATCTTACAGCTCTATGAGTTTTCAAGGAGTTATCCATGGCCAAAGAAATGGCTGCTTGCGGCGGCAGAAAGCTATGGCATAGAGGATGAGGCATCTTTGGAAAGCGCAGCTTTCATGCAGTCGCTTCTTCAGAACTTAAAACGGGTGTCAGAGGATCTTGTGGCACTTTCCGGGCGGGCATACAAACTGACGCAGGACGATGACGGGCCGGATATGTATGCGAAAGCATTAGAGGGCGACCTGAAAAAATATAAGGAGATCGCTGCGAGTGAAAGTTTTGCGGATTTTTATCAGAATTACCGCAATTTATCCTATGACAGGCTTGCTTCCTCCCGTGGATTTGACGGAAACGAAGAAAAATTAGAGCTGGTCAAAAAACTGCGAGAGATGGGAAAGGATGCGGTCAAAAAAATAAACCGCCAGTATTTTTTCACATCACCGGAGATCATGGCGGAGCAGATGAAAAAGACGGCGCCGATGGCGGCAGAGTTAGTGCGTCTGACATTGGAATTTGACGAGACGTTTACGGCGGAAAAACGGCGGAAAAATCTGGTGGATTTCCATGACCTTGAGCACTTTGCGTTAAATATCTTTGTCGATGAGGAGACCGGCAAAGTCAAAAAGACTGCCGAGGAGTTCCGGGATAATTTCAAAGAGATCATGATCGACGAGTACCAGGACAGCAATGAGGTGCAGGAGACAATCTTACGTGCAATTTCACGGGAGGAGCGCGGTGAATACAACCTTTTTATGGTCGGGGATGTCAAACAAAGTATCTACCGTTTCCGTCTGGCAAGACCGGAACTATTCATGGAAAAATACGATACTTACAGCCTGACGGATGCAAAAATGCAGCGCATTGACCTGCATAAAAATTTCCGAAGCAGAAATGAAGTACTCGATTTTTCCAACGATATTTTTTACCGCATCATGAAGCGCAATCTTGGAAATGTGGAATATGATGCGGATGCAGCACTTTATCCGGGAGCTTCTTATCAGGAAGAAACGGACATGTTCACACCGGAAATTTTACTGGTGGACGGGGATGATGAACTGTTGGATGATGCTGCAGCGGATGATAAGAAACTGTTAGAAGCACGGATGATTGCAAAAAGGATCAAAGAGCTTATGGGAACGCAGAAGGTGACCGACAAGGCAACCGGGGAACTGCGTCCGGTGCAGTATTCGGATATGGTCATTCTGCTGCGAAGCCTGAGCGGATATGCAGACCGTTTTGCTGCTGTGTTAAATGATGCAGGAATTCCGGCACATACTGTTTCGGCGACAGGATATTTCAGTACGGTGGAGGTGCAGACCGTGCTCTCCATGCTTCGTATTTTGGATAATCCGAGACAGGATATCCCGCTGACAGCGGTGCTTCGTTCACCAATCGCAGGACTTTCGGATGAGGAACTTGCAAAATTGCGTTTAAAAGACAAGGATGTCAGATTTTACGAGTGTGTTTTGGAGGAATGTGAGCGTCTGAAACAGGAAACGGAGGAAAATCCGGGACAGGGCAGGGATGATTCCGAAGAAAAGTTATACCGGTTTTATGTTACCTACGAAAAACTGCGGCAGCTTGTGCCGGATACACCGATCCATGAGCTGATCGAACTGCTGTTAAAGGAGACCGGTTACGGCGATTATGCCGCAGCAATGCCAGCCGGAGACAGGCGTCATGCAAACCTTTTAATGCTGGTGGAGAAGGCGATCGCCTATGAAAATACCAGTTACAAGGGACTGTTTCATTTTGTGCGCTATATTGATGAACTGCAGAAATACGATGTGGATTTCGGCGAGGCAGATCTGATCGGGGAAAACGAAAATGTCGTGCGCATTATGAGTATCCATAAGAGTAAAGGACTGGAATTTCCGGTCGTATTTGCCGCCGGGATGGGAAAAAACTTTAACCGCCAGGATACAAGAAGCCGTCTGGTATTGCACCCGGAACTTGGCATCGGTCTTGACTATATGGACGGAAAACAGCGTGTAAAATCCGTGACGATCGCAAAACGTGCTATCGCAAAGCAGATCGATATGGAAAATCTTGGCGAGGAACTGCGTGTCCTTTATGTGGCATTAACGAGAGCGAAAGAAAAGCTGATCTTAACCGGAAGTCTGAAAAAGGCAGAGGAGACACTTTCCTATATAAAAGCATTTCCAGAGGAACTGTTATCTTATCTGGGACGCGAGAGTGCAGCCGGTTATTTGGACTGGATTCTGCCTGCGGCTGCATCCTGTCAGGATAAATATCAGATACGTCTGATGCGGGCGGCAGAACTGGTGCAGGAAGAACTGGAAACACAGATCAAAGATGACTGGAACCGTTCAGCCTGCATGGAAAAAGCTGCGCAGGCAGATGAAAAAAAAGTGCAGCAGTTCTCGGAGCGTTTTCACAGACGGTATGCATATGAAAATGATGTGCAGAGAAAAAATAAGTATTCCGTGTCGGAGTTAAAACATCGTGCCATGCGGGAGGCGTTTGAAAAAGAGGAGGAGGCAGTTCCTGTTTTTCAATCCGAGGAGGTTGTGCCGTATGTGCCTGCATTTGCAAGAGAAATAGAGCAGCAAAGTGAGGATGCCAGCCCTGGAGCACTTCGCGGAACGGCAATGCACCGCATCATGGAGTGCTACCAGTTTTCTTCCGGTGTGTCCGCAAAAGAGCAGGTCGCCGGGATGCTGGAGAAAGAACAGATCACACCGGAGATGCATGGACTGATTCGCATACCGCAGGTTGAATATTTTGTAAATGCAGATATTGGAAAACGGATGGGAGCAGCTGAAAAAGACGGAAAATTGTACCGTGAGAAACCATTTGTCATGGGATTTACGGATGAACAGTTAGACGAGTTTGGTTTTGCTGAAAACACGGAACAGGCGGAAAAGGTAAAAAGCATGGGGCGTGTAGGAAATATAGGAGAAACGAAATATACAGGGAAAGAGCTGACCCTGATCCAGGGAATCATCGATGTATTCTGGATTGAAAAGGACGGTATTGTCCTTCTTGATTATAAAACAGACCGTGTGGATACGGAAAAGGAATTGTCCGAGCGTTATGCGGCACAGTTAAAACTTTACGAGGAAGCGCTAAACCGAGTCTATGAAAATGAGAAAGATGCAGCCGGAAATCCGCTGAAAGTAAAGGAAAAACTGTTGTATTCCTTCCGGCTTGGGAAAGTGATCCCGGTATAGAAAATTTAAAAACATTGTACAAAAGCCAGTCTGATTGGAGTTTTGTGCAAAGTTAAGAAGCAGATAAGCATGCAGCAGAAAGGAAATTTGACCATGTCACAGATTATTTTAGCATCCGCGTCCCCAAGACGCCGTGAACTTTTAGAGCAGATCGGTCTTAACTTTGAGGTCTGTCCGGCAAAGGGGGAGGAGATCATCATAAAAAAAGAGCCAAAAGAGGTTGTCATGGAACTTGCAGCACAGAAGGCGAGAGAAGTCGCATCCATGTTAAAAACATATGGAGATGAGCATCGGACGCTGATGACACCGCAGGATACTTTAGTCATCGGTGCAGACACCATTGTTGCCGCAGGCAGCGAAATCTTAGGAAAACCAAAAGATGAGGAAGATGCCTTCCGCATGCTCTCTTTATTGTCAGGGAAAAGCCATTCGGTGTACACGGGGGTTGCTTTTGTGTTTATCGACCGGACCGGCAGGGCAGGGGGACATATCTTTTATGAAAAGACTGACGTTTTTGTCAGACAGTTAAAGAAAAGTGAAATTTTGCGTTATATTGCGACAGGAGAACCGTCGGACAAAGCCGGTGCATACGGAATCCAGGGAAAATTTGCAATTTATATTGACAAAATCGACGGTGACTATAATAATGTGGTAGGACTTCCGGTTGCAGCGATTTACAGAGAGCTTGACCGGCTTGGAATTGACCCATATACATGGTAGATAAGCGGGAAAATACAGTGTGAAAAATGAGATTTTTACACTGCACAGAATGGAGGATTATTATGTACGATGAAGCGGTAGTACAGTATTTTTTGGAACATCAGATGCAGCTTTTTAAAGAAAATGTTGCAGAATCGCCGGAGGAGGCCGAAGAATTTTTAGAGGACTGCATGGCAGTTGTCTGCAAAAATATCAAAGAAGTCCGTGCTTATTTTGAAGATGAGGGCGCAGATATTGCCGGAATGAGCAATGCGGATTTAGCAGAGGCAGAGGAAGTTTTTGCAATCCCGGACGGCAGATATCTGATCGTGGAAGCGTAGGAATGACGTTTTTATGGAATACGCTATGCCAAAATACAGATGCGTGTGAGAAATCGGTAAACAGGACAAATAGACAGGTAAGAGGAAAAAAGAATGAAACAATATGATGTGATTATTATTGGAGCCGGTCCATCTGGTATCTTTTGTGCATATGAACTGATCCATGCAAAGAAGAATCTGAAAATTTTAATGATCGAGAAGGGCAGACGAATCGAAAAGAGAGAATGTCCGAAACGTAAGACAAAAGTCTGCGTTGGATGTAAACCTTGTTCCATCACGACCGGATTTGCCGGAGCGGGAGCTTTTTCTGACGGTAAACTGTCACTTTCCCCGGATGTCGGAGGAAATCTGCCGGAAATTTTAGGCTATGATAAAACCGTGGAATTATTAAAAGAATCCGATGATATTTATTTAAAATTCGGTGCAGATACAAAAGTTTACGGAGTGGATAAAGAAAAAGAGATCCGTGAGATCCGCAGAAAAGCGATCAATGCAAACTTAAAACTGATCGAATGTCCGATCCGCC
>ERZ779880.1111-NODE-1111-length-26698-cov-10.692114_pt1 | contig 26698 bp, 20 predicted proteins | sample MGYA00511555_ERZ779880 | MGnify/ENA primary metagenome ERZ779880 (study PRJEB29588, sample SAMEA2145815) | human gut metagenome | biome: human gut; feature: human-associated habitat; material: faeces | place: Denmark | collected 2008/2010 ... | reverse complement strand
CGGGCGTCGGAACGGCGTCAGCGGCGCGCGCCGCCTTTTTCTTGGTGCCGGAAAGCAAGTCGAGAGCTTCTTTCTTGACTGGAGCAGGGCGGGAGGGCGCCGGTGCGGGGGCCGGCTGGGGTGCGCGTTTCTTTTTGGAAGATCCGCCGATCAGATCCAATACTTCCTTTTTGGGTTCGTTCTCTTCTTGTTTATTAGGCATCTTGATTTAAGGTTGTTAGATGTTGAGCGCCGCGCCCAACGGTTATTGAGAGATGAGGTCCCGGGCCTTGGCCAGGATTTGGGCGGCTTCCTCTGCGGGAATGCCCATGCTTTCCGCGATGTCGGAAGCTTCAAATCCGGTGAGGGCTACCAGGTCCGTTCCGCCCATGGTCACCAGGCCCATGGCGGTTTCTTCCGGGATTTCCAATTGTTCGCTGAGGGTTTTGGCCGCAGCCTGGCATTGGCGCATGACTTCCTCGGCCGCGGCCTGGCTCTGGCGTTTTTCCGCTTCCTGGACGTCAAAGACGCGCACCTGGACATCCCAGCCCATCAGGCGGGAGGTGAGGCGGGCATTTTGTCCCCTGCGGCCGATGGCCTTGGAGAGGTCCTTGTCGTCCTGGACGATAACGAAGATTTTTCTGGCTTCCTCGTCCACGGTGATTTCCCGCGGTTCCACGGGGCTGAGGGCTTCCCGGACGAAGGCGACGGGGTCTTCCGTCCATTCCAGGATGTCCACTTTTTCATTGTTGAGCTCCCGGACGATGTTTTTGACGCGGGCGCCGCGCATGCCTACGCATGCCCCTACCGGATCTACTTTGTCGTCATGGCTGATGACGGCCACTTTGGTGCGGTAGCCGGCTTCGCGGGCGATGCCGTGGATTTCTACGGTCTGGTCGCCTATTTCCACCACTTCCGATTCAAAGAGGCGGCGCACCAGGTTCGGATGGCTGCGGGAAAGGATGACTTCCGGGCCGCGCGCTTCCGTGCGCACTTCCACCACGTAGAAGCGCATGTGGTCGCCGACGCTGTAGTCTTCGTTCGGCACGCGTTCGCGGGAGGTCATGACGCCTTCGAATTTGCCGAGGTCCACAAAAATATCCCCCTTTTCAAAACGGCGGATGGTGCCCGTTACCAGATCTCCGGCGCGATCCTTGAATTCGTCGTAGAGCATTTCCTTTTCCGCGTCCAGCAGTTTCTGGAGCATGGTCTGGCGAGCGGTCTGCACCGCGATGCGGCCGAAGCCCTTGGGCGTGATGTTGGTGGGAAGCAGGTCGTGCAGAACGGCGTTCTTGTCCAGCTTGACGGCCAGGGAGAGGGGGATCTGGTTGAATTTGTCGGAGTATTCTTCATCCGGCACCACTTCCAGGTCCGCAAAAATGCGCACCTTGCCTTTGTCCACGTTGATTTCGGCCCTCAGGTAGTTGATGCTGCCGGAGCCGGGAACCATCTTGCGGTAGGCGGAGAGAAAGGCGGACTCCAGAGCGAGGAGAATTTTTTCACGGGAGAGCCCTTTTTCCCTCTCGTAGTAGTCAATCAAAGCTTTAATATCGTTTGTCATGAGTGTGGAGGAGTGTGATGGATAGACAAAAAAGAGCGGGTCGACAGACCCACTCTCGAGTGTCTCTCGGGGTGTTTGCCTATCTAAGTAAGCACGAGGGGGCGGTTCTGGCAAGAAAAAACGCTTGTTCTATGCGGCATGCAAAAGACTGGGGATGATTCCGAAAGAAGAATTTTCCGGAGCCCTCCGGAAGGGGGCGGGACAACGGTGTTTGAGGGCTTGACGGACCCGTCAAAAACGGGAAGTATGCGCGCATGAAACTCGTCTCATGGAACGTGAACGGATTGCGGGCGATTCTGGGCAAGGGGATGGCGGCCGCCGTGGATGCCCTGGAGCCGGACGTCCTTTGCCTTCAGGAGATCAAGGCGCGTCCGGAACAGGTGAAAGACCTGTGGATTTCCTCCTGGCCGCACCAGCTTTGGAATCCGGCGGAGAAGGCCGGTTATTCCGGAGTGCTGATTCTCAGCCGGGTGCAGCCTCTTTCCACGTCCGTCGGAATCGGCTGGCCGGAGCATGACCGGGAAGGGCGCGTCTGCACGATGGAATTTGAGCGGTTTTACCTGGTCAACTGCTATACCCCCAATTCACAGAATGAACTGGCGCGTCTTCCGTACCGGGAGCAGTGGGATGCCGCATTCCGCGGGTACGTGGCGGGACTGGCGGAAATCAAGCCGGTCGTTTTCTGCGGGGATTTGAACGTGGCTCATGAAGAGATTGACATCGCGCGTCCCAAAGAGAACCGTTTTTCCGCCGGATTCAGCGACCAGGAGCGCGCCGGGTTTACGCGGCTGCTTGAGGCCGGATTTACGGATACGTTCCGCGCCCTGCATCCGGAGGAGCCGGGCTGGTACAGCTGGTGGTCCTACCGCGCGGGTGCCCGCGCCCGGAACATCGGATGGCGCATTGACTATTTCTGCGTTTCCAATCCGCTGGCTTCCAGAGTGAAGGAAGCCGCCATTCATCCGGATGTGACGGGGTCCGACCATTGCCCCGTCAGCCTGGAGATTGACTGCTGAGCGCGGCCTTTTATGCGAGTTTAACTGTAAGAGATTGATGATTATGGAACAGGAATTGCCGCTGCTGGTGGTTGCCACGCGCAACGCCCACAAGACCGGGGAAATCCGCGCCATGCTGGCCGGGAAATGGGAAGTGAAGGATCTTTCCGACTATCCCCAGGCTCCGCCCGTGGATGAAACGGGAGTCACGTTTACGGAGAACGCCACGCTCAAGGCGCTTTCCGCTTCCAGATGCATCCCCGGCGTCCTGCTGGCGGATGATTCCGGGCTGGAGGTGGATGTGCTGGACGGGCGCCCCGGAGTCTGGTCCTCCTCCTTCGGCGGGGAAGAAGGGAACCATGCGAGGAATAACCTCCGCATGATGGAGGAATTGCGGCGCGCCGGAGTGAAACCGGGGGACAGGCCTTCCGCACGGTTCCGCTGCGTCATGGTGCTTGCCGGGAATGGCCGCGTGCTGGCGGAGTTTTCCGGTTCCGTGGAAGGCTACATGTTGACGGAACCCGCCGGGGAAGGAGGGTTCGGCTACGATCCGCTGTTTGTCCCGGAAGGGCATGACCGGAGTTTCGCCCAGCTTCCCATGGAAGTGAAGAATTCCATGTCGCACCGCGCCCGCGCCCTGGCGCAGGTGGTGGCGTGGATGAAGGAACGCCGGGACTGAGGGGTTCTCCGGGCGTCCGGCGGCGGGGAGGTCAGTCCAGCCTGAACGCGCATATCTGGAAGGGAGCCGGTGTTCCGGTATTCAGAAGCTGGTATTTGCCGGCGCGCCAGGAATGATGGGGCAGGCGGGACAGGAAGGCTTCCACGGCTTCCGCTTCTTCCTTTCCGCCTTCGTGGCCGGGGTAGCACATGACGCTGAGAAGCCCGTTCGGAGCAATGAGGGCGGCAGCCTGTTCCAGCGCCGCCAGGGTGGATTCCGTCCTGGTAACCGTTTTTTTGTCCCCGCCCGGCAGATAGCCCAGGTTGAAGACGACGGCTTTCACGGGGCCGCCGACCAGTTCCGCCAGGCGGTCATGGCTGGCAAGATGGAGCCGGACGGCAGGGGTGAGCAGTCCTTCCTTCTCTAGGCGTTCCCTGGTGGCGCAGATGGCTTCTTTCTGCACGTCGAAGGCGTGCACCTGGCCGGAAGGGCCAGCCAGCCGGGCCAGGAAAACCGTATCATGCCCGTTGCCCGCCGTGGCGTCCACGACTGCGTCCCCGGGGAAGACGACGCGGCTGATCCAGTCATGAGCGCAGGTCATGGGGCGGCTGAGCAGGGAACATTTCATGACCGGGTTGTACAGAAGCTCTGCCTGTATGACAATTCGTTTATGAAATTCCGGTGCGGGAAGAATGACAGGTTGTTTTTTGGCAAGGCATGTGTTAGGAAGAGGCTCAAAATCCTCCGCGTGTCCCTGCATGCGGGGATAAACCAAAGACGTTGCCATGAAGATGACTGACAGACGCACTTTTTTGAAGAGGACTGCCGCCGCAGGGGCGCTGGCGGCCATATCGGACATGGATTCCCTGTTTGCCCAGGAGGCCGGAGCTCCGGCGGCTTCCGGCATTCCGGATCTGGTGGCCGTCCGCAACGGCACCCGTGCGGAGATGGTCAGGAAGGCCGTGGAGACGCTGGGCGGCATGCAGGCCTTCGTCAAGCCGGGCCAGACCGTCGTAATCAAGCCGAACATCGGCTGGAACAAGGCTCCGGAATTCGGCTCCAACACTCATCCTGAAACCGTCGCCACGCTGGTGGAGCTGTGCAGGCAGGCCGGAGCGAAGGAAGTAAGGGTGTTTGACCACTGCTGCCACAATGGCGCCTATGAGGGCAGCGGCGTGAAAGAGGCCGTAGAGAAGGCCGGCGGCGTAATGGTGGACGGCGGCAATGAGAGCCAGTACGTGCAGACGGAAAACCCGAAAGCCAGAAAATTTACCTCCGCCAAGGTGCATAAGGCCGTGTTGGAGGCGGATGTTTACATCACCTGCCCGCCCCTCAAGCACCACAGCGGTTCCGAAATGACCGCCTGCATGAAGAATGTAATGGGCACCGTCTGGGACCGCGGGGCCATGCATAAGAACGACCTGCACCAGTGCATCGCTGACGCCGTGTATTTCCGCAAGCCGGACCTGTGCGTGCTGGACGCTTACATGCCCATGGTGCGCAACGGCCCCGTGGGGAAGGATACGAATGACCTGGTGGAGCGCAAAACCCTTTTAGCCTCCCGCGATATTGTGGCCATTGACGCTGCGGGCGCCGCCCTGCTGAACAAGGCCGGAAAGATTCGCCATGTGCAGCTTGGTGAGGAAATGGGGCTGGGCACCGCCGACCTTTCCAGGCTTCATATCCGCCGTATCAGCATGGCCTGACGCGGCGGCTCCCTCTTCCCTCTGCGGATGACGCGGCGGGAGAGCAACTTTCCGCTTCCGGCGGGTTTATGATTCATATGTCAGTCATCAAAGCCTTTTTCGTCAGTCCTCTGAAGTGGCTCCGCGTGACGGTGGCCGTCATTTTCTTCATCGGGATTGCATACGCTTTCCTGCACCATATTCCCGCATGGAACGTGCCGAACATGACGGGAGGCGGAGAGGGGATGGAAGATTCCTTTTCCCTGGCGCAGTGGCAATTGGTGCCGTCCGTGCTGGGAACCCTGAACGGGGCGGCTGTTTCCGCCGTGATTCTGGGGGCGTTGCTGCTGCTTACGCTGCTGTTCGGCCGCGTATACTGTTCCTTCGTTTGCCCGCTGGGGATTCTCCAGGATATTGTTTTCAGAGTCCGCCGCTGGCTGGCGCCGAAGCGTTTCCTGAAATTCTCCCGGCCTGTGCCGTGGGTGCGGTATGGGGTGCTGGCATTGCTGGCCGCCTGCTGCGTGACGGGGTTGGCCGGGCTGTCTCTGAATTGGCTGGACCCTTACAGCATTTTCGGGCGCATCATGTATGTGCTGGCATGGCCGGTTGCCATTTGGAGCAATAACCTGCTGGCGGCGGACAGTTCTTCTGCGGATCTGGTTCAAATGGATTATTTCCCCGTGGCTTTTCCGGTTCTGCTGGCTTCCGCCGGCATGCTCGGCCTGGTGGCCGTCATGAGCGCCTGGAAGGGGCGCCTGTATTGTAATACGGTATGCCCCGTCGGCACGCTGCTTGGCCTGCTTTCCCGCATTTCCCTTTTTCGGCTGGGTTTTGATCCCGCCACCTGCAAAAAATGCGGTAAATGCGTCAAGTCCTGCAAGGCGCAATGCCTGAACCTGAAGGAATACAAGATAGACTCCTCACGTTGCGTGGCGTGCTACGATTGCGTGCGCTCCTGCAGTGAGGGAGGAATACGCTACCGCTGGTTTACCAGGGTCCGCCAACAGATTCCGGCCCAAAAAAAGAAGGTTCCCCCGGCTTCCGCTCCCTCTTCTTCCGCCGCGGTTCCCTCCATTGCCGGGAGCTCCCGCCGCCAGTTCCTGGAGGCTACTGCGGCCGGGCTGGCTGCGGCCGCCCTTTCCGGATGCCGGGGAGAGGCCGCCCGGAAGCTGGACCCTACCCAGTGCGTTCTTCCTCCCGGAGCCGGTTCCCTGGAACGTTTTCTGGATATCTGCACCGGCTGCCAGATGTGCGTTGCCAACTGCCCCACCCATGTGCTTCAACCTTCATACCTGCAGCTTGGCCTGAAGGGATTCATGAAACCCCGGATGGATTTTGCCACCAAATATTGCCTTTATGATTGCCACCGCTGTGCGGAAGTCTGCCCCACGGGGGCCATACGCAGGATGCCTGTTACCGCGGAAAGGGGTACTGAGGGAATAACAAAAGATACTACGCGCATTGCCGTGGCCCGGTTTTACGTCTGCCGCTGCCTGGTTGCCCGGGAGGACATGGATTGCGGAGCCTGTACGGAGCATTGCCCTACCAAGGCGCTTTACACGGTGCCCTATATCGGGCGTGACGGCCAGGAGCACCGCCTGCCCAGGCTGGATCCTTCCCTGTGCATCGGCTGCGGCGCGTGCGAACACGCCTGTCCCGTCACTACGGAACGGCCAGAGGAACGCGAATGCCGGAACTCCTGCAATCTGTGCGAGGAAAAATGCGAGTTCGGAAGACAACGGGAAATGCCGCCCCGGGCGCTGGTTGTCCGTGCCGTAAACCCCCAGCAGAAAGCTGTTAAAAAGTTTGAGGAAAAAGTTGTGGATCCGGTGGGAGATGCGGATTTTCCGTTTTGAAAACGGCTGGCGGTGTGGAAGATGATGAAATAAACGCTTCCGGAGGCTCCAACCCTTTCTTCCGGGAGGGCTGTGTCTGTCCATCCGGTTTTTCGGGGGAATTCCATGCAGCCCTGTTTGCGGCATGGATATGGTTGCGGGGAGCGTCGAAATGAGCGGGGGGCAGGAGGAACCTGCCCGCGGAAACGTTCCCGGAGAACATGTTCTCCGGTTACGGCGGGATAGAGTGCAAATGCCCGATTTTCCTTGATGATGCGGAAGTTGATACGTTAGAGTAAAAGAACCATGTTGCAGGCGGACGGCATTACGTATGAGATAGAAACACCGGATGGTCCTTTGAAATTATTGGACAATGTCAGTTTTCATGTTCCCCGCGGACATTTTATGGCAGTCGTTGGTCCTTCCGGCTGCGGAAAGACCACCTTATTGAAGGCGATTGCGGGCATGATTGCGGAAACGGACGGCCGTTTTTTTTGGAATGGCCATGATTTGGCTGAAGAGGACTTTGAACCTTCGGAAATCGGGTTCGTTCCCCAGTTCAGCATTGCCTATGATCAGCTGAGCGTGGATGAGAATGTGGAGAGCGCCGCCAGGCTCCGCTGCCGCTTCAATTCCGTGGACGATTTGGACGACAGCATTGACAATGCCCTGGAGGTAACGGGAATGGAGGGGATTATGGACCGGGACGTGAAGATTCTTTCCGGCGGCCAGAAGAGGCGTCTGGCGCTGGCTATGGAGCTGGTCTCCAATCCCCGGTTGCTGATTTGCGATGAAGTGACGTCCGGACTGGATCCCAGGTCGGAACACGATATCGTGAACCTTCTGCATGAAATCTCCCGCTCGGAAGGCCGCATCGTCATTTCCGTCACGCACAGCCTTTCCCATCTGGACAGGTATGATTCCATTCTGGTCATGCACCAGGGCTGCGTGGCTTACCACGGTTCTCCGAAGACCATGCTGCATTACTTCGGCGTTTCGTCGCTGGAAGAGATTTATCCGAAGCTTCAGGATCGTGAGGGACCTTCCTGGTGCCGGTCCTGGAGCAAGTACCGGGATTCCTATTATTCCCGTCTGGAACAGGAAAGGGAAAAGAAAATTCTTTCCGGAGATTTGCCGGATCCGGATGCCGTCCGCCTTGCGGAGGCGGGGAAGGAGGGAGCCTCCGGAGAATCCGGAACGGAAAGGGAAAAGGCCGTGGAGGAAAATATTCCGGAAGTTCCCGGATTCTTCACCCAGTTTTTCTGCCTGCTGGGACGGCGCTGGCGCATCTTTTTCCGGGACCGTTCCCAGTTGGTCCTTCAATTAGTCATGGTGTTGCTGTTTCCCGTGCTGGTAGCCATGTTCACGGACAAGGGCTCCGGGCAAATCGTGGGGCTTTCCGCTACGCAGGATGTCCAGACTGTCCAGAAGGATATGGAAGCCCAGCAGCTGAACATGAAGACGGGATCCGCCGTCTCCGGCATCATCATGTTTGAGGTGATTCTGCTGGGGCTGATGGGATCCAACAATGCCGCCCGCGAGGTAGCCGGCGAACGCGCCGTCATGGAAAAGGAGAAGTATGCGGGCATGAGGCCTTCCGCCTACCTGGCGAGCAAGCTGTCCTATCTGAGCGTTCTGGTGCTGGTGCAATCCGTATGGATGTTTGCCTTTGTAGATTTTTTCTGGGATCGCGGCGGCGGCCTGACGCACCTGCTGTTCCTGATTTTGGCGGATGCCGCCATGACCTTTGTATGCCTGGGCATTTCCGCGCTGGCCCGGAGTGCGGACCAGGCTTCCCTGCTGAGCATTTATCTGGTGGGTTTCCAGCTTCCTCTCTCCGGAGCGGTGCTGGCGCTTCCGGAACAGGTGGAGAACCTCATACGGCCCTTCATTTCCGCATACTGGGCGTGGTCCGGCAGCATCTCCGCCCTGAAGGACGATGTATATTACGCCGTCAAGAATGTGCTGGATACGAACCTGACACCCTCCCTGGTTTGTTACATTGTTCTGGGGGTACATGTTGCGTGCGGCATTGCGGCCGCCTACGCGGGAATCCGCCGTTCGCGCTGGGAGCTTTAATTTAATGCGTGCACTTGCGGGAAGTCCGTTATATACTTTTTCCATCAAAAGTTATGGCGAGACGGCGTGCAGCAAAAAAGAAAAGTTCCTCATCATCCGCGCTGGTTTTGACGGTCGTGGCGGTGGTTTTTGTGCTGGCCGTTATTGTGGCAGTGGTCATGTTCCGTGCCGGGGAGAAGCCTCAGGCCGGGTCGGATATACCTCTGGACATTCTGGCGGCGAACGCCTCCCAGCTTTCCAAGAACAATTACGCGCTGGACGGAACGGTGATTGACCGTTTCCCGCGCGGCAATTCCGAGCTTATTTCCTTCTTGTACAAAGATGCCTCCGGGCGTGAGTGCATCATTCCCGTCTGTGTCTCCGACGAGGCCAGAAACGGACTGAACATCAACCGGGACCAGCAATACAGGATAGAGTTCCGGGTGGAAGACATCAATCCGAAGGTGCGCGGCGTGTGCGTAGCTACATCCATTCAGTCTAAATAAACAACCTCTCCGCGTCCCATGAAATGCTGTTTTTTGATGACCTTGGCCTGCGCGGTTCCCGCGCTGGGGCAGATGATGTACAATCCTCCTGCAGCCGGTGGCGCGCCTGCCGCGTCCCCTTCCACCCCTCCCGCCGTTCAGCCGAATGCTTACCAGCCTTCCAGGCAAGAGGATGCCAAGTCCCTGTACGGCAATGAGCTGCCTTTTCTGAATCCTCAGGACGGCACGGTGACCATCAACGGAACGACGTTGAACATGGGCAGTTTCCGGGAGATTGAAGCGCGTTTCAACAAGTACCTGAGCCAGCCGGAAGAGAGCACGGAGGATGCGAAGGAATATCAGAAAATCTTTGAAAAGCTTCACGAGACGCTCTCCATGCGCAAGGAAAAACTGGCGGCGGATAATGTGGTGCGGCAGGTAGTGGACCTGTTGACCGCCGCTTCCAGCAATCCGCTGGACGGAGGCGTTTCCGACGCTCTCTGCCAGGCCATTTACACCGCGTGGCAGGCCAGGAGCAATGGGAAAAACAAGGGGAAGATGCTTGAGGCGGTGGAGAGGGAAATCCGCAGCAACGCCCAGAAGATGAGCCTGATGGAAAGCGGCGTGACGGCGATTTCCGGTGCACCCTCCGGCCAGAAGGGCGGGAAAAAGGGGACTCCCTCCAATCATCCGGCGAAAAATAATCCCCGTTACAAATACCTGGAAAAGCGTGTGGTGGAGATGGAAGCCCGCAAGCTGAAGCTGGAGAGTGAACAGGTGCTGACGGTGACGGAAGCGAAGGTTGTTTTCCAGTCTACGCTGGTTCAATTGTTTGTCCAGCGGCGTTTTGACCATGTTTCCATAGGCTGCGGCGTTTACAGCCGCCTGTTCAATGACGGGGATACCAAGCTGCGGCTGGATAAAAATTCCGATGCCGCCAAGATGTTCAGCGGCACGCTGGGCGCTCCGCCCACCGTCGCTATTCTGGACAATCTTTCCCGGGAGCTGGCCCGTGACTCCGACCGGCACATGAAGGCCGTGAACAATCTGGTGGATTCCCGTCATTATGTGGATGCGCTGGAACGGCTGAACGAAGCCCTCCTGATCGGGGAATTCATGCCTGCCGTAAATACGTTTCCGTATGAGAAAAAGCAAAAGCTGTATGCCTTCAAGCGGGACGTGGAAAAGTTGTTCGAGCTGATGAACGGCAAAGATTATGAAGAGGCCCTTTCCCTGGTGGAGGCCCTTAAGAAGACTTCCAGGGATTTCAGCACGGGCCGTGCGGAATCCGCAATCAGCGCCGCCGTATTCGCCAGTGACGCCTATATTTCCCAGGGTCAGGAAGCCCTGGCCAGGGGAGACCGCGCCAAGCTGGAGGAATGCCTGAAAAGCGCCATTGAAATCTGGCCGAAAAACCCCCGCCTTCTTCCGCTGCGGAACGCCATGATGGCCGCGGGTCAGCAATCCCATGCGCTGGAGGATTTCAAACGTTTCCACAAGAATAAGAATTATCGCCGCATCTTTGACAACCAGCATGAATTTGCCGTTCTGGTGAAGGATGATCCGGAGCTCCAGAAGCAGTTTGTGGAAGATTTGGGCAAAATGGCCGTTATTGAGCGTGCCCTGGGCGCGGCGCGTCAGCGTGAAGCCATGCAGGACGTATACGGCGCCTGGGAGGAGCTTCAGCAGCTGCGTTCCAAAGACCAGGAGCTGTTTATCAATGACCAGGAGCTGAACGCCAGGTATCTGGACCTGACGACAAAGGCAAGCACGCTGGTGAATTTGCTGAATGATGCGGAAAAATGCAGGAATGAGGGAGAAGTGGGGTCCGCCCTGGGCAAGTACATGGAAGCTAAAAGGCTGTATCTGTATTCCCGGTTTGCCAAGGAGGGAATTGAGTCCCTGCTGGATGAAATTTTCCGTTGAACTGGACGGATAAATTCCGCCGTATGACGTGTCTGCGGAGACGGAGTAATTGCTTTTCTTCCGGAACGGCGCCGTTATGCTACGGCTCATGAAGGCAGTATACCTGTGTTTGTGCATGCTGGCGGCGTTTTGTTTTCCGGCTGCGGCGCTTCCGGCGGATTGCAGCCAGGTGATTGTAGGTTCCGCGGACGGGTGGAATAGTTCCCATGTGCAGTTGAGCCTTTTGGAGAAAGGGCCGCGCGGCTGGGTGATGGTGAAGGGGCCGTTTCCGGCGCGTCTGGGAAAATCCGGGCTGGTCTGGGGCAGGGGCGTCAGCCTCCCTCCCGCCGGGGGGCCGGTGAAGAAGGAGGGAGACTTGCGTTCTCCCGCGGGCATTTTTGAACTGGGAGGCGTGTATGGAACCGTCCCCACGCCGCAGAAAAAGCGTTCCATGCCGTACCGCCGCATTACGCCGCGGGACATGTGGGTGGATGATCCTGCCTCTTCTCTGTACAACCAGCACTTTGTGCTGAAGCATGATCCCGTGACGCCGTGGGAGTTCAAGCAGCAGATGAAGCTGAATGATTACGCCCACAGTCTGAAACTGTTTATCCGGCATAATGCCGCAGACGGACGGCGGAAACCCGTGCCGGGTGCGGGTTCCTCCATTTTTTTCCATATCTGGCGCCGGGACGGAGGCGCCCCTACAGCCGGGTGCACCGCGATGAGCGAGGAAAATTTGAGGGCCATGATTGCATGGCTGGATCCTTCCAGGCATCCCCTTTACATTCTGCTCCCCGCCAGGGAATATTTGCGTCTGCGCGGAGCCTGGGGACTGCCGTGACGTTTTCAGATAACCCTTCTGCCTGTTTCCTCTCCGCCCCGGAGCGGGAAGAGGCAGGGGATTGGCTTAAACCATCGGATGGCGGGTCCGGCGGGATGGCATTGGACCCCGTGCCGGCTGCACGTCCGCTGCTGCCTGGAGTTCCCTTTCCCGTAAACGCAGGAAGCCGGCCTTTGAAGAAAGGCCGGCTTCCGCATGGTAAAAAGGTTATTGTTCCTGGGACTGGGGAGCGGGAGCTTCCGGCTGGAGCAGGGGAGTGGAGGTTTCCTTCACTTCCGCCATGGAAGCCTGTTCTTCCCTGGGCGCGCGGTCTTCGCGGGGCTGCCGGGGTTGTTCCTGGCGTTCATTGGCGCCGCTGACCAGCAGATTGCGGCCCATGAAAGGCTGGTTGTGGAGGATGTCCACGGAACGGATGGCGTCTTCCATCTTCTTCATTTCCACAAAAGCATACCCCTTGGACTTGTGGGTGCGGGGGTTGTAAATGATTTCCACGGAATTGACTTCCCCGATGCCCTTGAACACGTCCTCCAGGTCGCTTTCCGTAGCTTCATAGGAAAGATTGCCCACATAAAGCCGGCGGTTGGAGACGGGCTGCTTGGGGGCGGAAGCGCGGTCCTGCCTGTTGCGGGCTACGCGGGTGTTGGTTTTAGTGGCGGCTTTATCCCTGGCTGCATGCTTGTTGTTCTTGGACGGACGGATGCCGAAGAGGCCCAGAAAACGCTGCCACAAGGAGAGTTTGGCGGGCGCTTCTTTTCTATACTTGGGACGGTAACCGCTGGAGTCGCGGCGATCATTGCCATAGGAGCGTCCGCCCTTGTTGTAGCGGCGGCGAGCCCCCTGGCCCTGTCTTCCCTGTGTGTTGTGTTGTGACATACTTATATTCTAAGTTGGTGATTATGTTGGTGTCATGCCGGATTTATCGCTGTATGCAGTAAATTCCATCCGGAGGATCGCCGGGACGTTCCGCTGCCATGAGAAAAGCCGGGAGTAAGGGGTCCCATGCCCCGATCAACGGTCCATGCAGGTCTGATAGGGGGGGCGATCAGGCTAGGCGCGTGGCCAGTCCGGTCGATTGACGCGTATACCAATGCACAGGGAGCCGGATTCTTGCAAGCCGGTATCTCGTCATTCTGGGTTTTCCGGCATCCGGAGGAGAGAAGACCAGACGAACGGCACGCTGCCGTGCCGGACAAGGCCCAGAGTGAGCTGACAATTTGACAAAAAGACGATGACGGAGTATTTAAGTACCAACTAATCTACATATTCTCTCGATGTTGATTCAAAACGCAGACCGTACTACCTACGGGATTAATAAGATTGTTGTTTCCGTTCTCGCATTCGTCGTTTTCTTCGTTGTCGGATTTGTGTCCTGGCAGTGGGATGGGGTGGCTCCGGAACCGTGGCGTCTGCGGACGCTGGTGCTGGCGCCCCTGACAATGTCTCTGTTGCTGTATATATGTTGTGACCAGTTCGGCGTTTACTTCCGCTGCATGACGCTCAGGGAAAGTATCCGGCGGTTTGTGGTGGCATATGCCTGTTTTGTGGTGTTAAGCGTGATGATATGGAAGTTCTTTGTTCCCTTCTCCGCAGACGTTGGTGTTCAGTTCCTGGCGTATTTGCTTACTTTTCTGGGTTCCCTCTGGCTGCGTGTCAGCCGGTTCCGGGCGGAAAAAAAGCTGGTGGAAGAGGCCCCTACGCTGGTGGTGGGAACTCCGGACCATGTGAAAGAATTCCGCAGGATGCTGGAGAGAAATCATGTGGACTTCAGGAAGGAGCTGCTGGTCATGGCTCCTGAAGAGGTTGACAGTGCGGTAGTCAGGAATTTGCTGATTAAAGACTGCGTCAGCAAAGTGGTGTTTCTGCCGGAGGAGGTGGACTCTTCCGTGGCGCGGTGCCTGGTGGAGCTGTGCGGCAAGATGGGAGTCGATTTTTACGCAAGCATGGTGGTAAGCATGCCCGCTGTGCACAAAACCTATTTCGGCGTGATCGGAGGAACAAGAATGCTGGTGTACAAATCAACTCCCATCCCCTATACCACCTCCTGGCAGCTGAAGAAAATACTGGACTGGGCGGGAGCGCTTGCGCTTCTGGTGGGAACGTCTCCCCTGTGGGTGCTGGCTGCTGTGGGCATCAAGCTGTCGGATCGCGGCCCTGTCTTTTACCGCCAGAAACGTTCCGGGTTGTATGGCCGCGAGTTTGGCATGTGGAAGTTCCGTACCATGTACCGGGACGCGGATAAAAGGCTGGATGAAGTGAAAGCCAAGTACGGCAATGACATGGACGGCCCCATTTTTAAGCTGGAGCATGATCCGCGCATTTTCTCCTTCGGGCGCTTCCTGCGCAAGTTCAGCATCGACGAGCTTCCCCAGCTCATTAATGTGCTGAAGGGGGAAATGAGCCTGGTTGGCCCGCGGCCGCTGCCCGTTTATGAAACGGAAGCCTTTACCAGCGACGCCCACCGCCGCAGGTTGAGCGTGCTGCCCGGCGTGACGGGGTACTGGCAGATTGCCGGAAGAAGCAATATCCGGGAATTTGAAAAGCTGGTGGAGCTGGATATGAAGTATATTGACAACTGGTCTCTGTGGCTGGATATCAAGTTGCTTTTGAAAACCGTTCCGGCGGTGCTTTTCGCCCGTGGGGCAAAGTAGCTTCCGGGGCTCCCTGAACTGCAAGGCCGGCGGTCTTTTTCCGGGGATTCGGAATCTGGCCGGGGCCCTATGACGGGCGGAGCAAGCCTGTTTTTAAGAATACGGCAGTCGGACGGGAACGGAATTTGGCGTATTTGTTGAAAGATGAAGAAAATTGTTGCCGGACAGAGACTTTAACCTTGAGGTGCGGAAAGGGATAAGGCAGAATCAATTTACTATGGATTTAGTTCAGCGAGAAATCTCTAAAGAAACGGTGACTCCGTATTTCATCGAGTATTTCGGTCAGGCGCCTACTCATGTGGCAGCGGCACCGGGACGTGTGAACCTTATCGGTGAGCACACGGATTATAATAACGGTTTTGTGATGCCTATGGCGCTTGATAACCATTGTGTTGTGGCTGTGGCTCCCTCCCCCGTGGGCAAACACCGCTTTTGCGGTTCCCTGGGCGACCAGATCCATGAAATTGCGGTGGAAGACGCTTTGATTCCCGGCGAACCGTTCTGGTCCAATTATGTCCGCGGCGTTCTGGCCAATCTGCACAGGCGCGGCATAGAAATCGGGCCTGTGGATATGCTGATTGACAGCAATGTTCCCCGCGGCGGCGGCCTTTCCTCCAGCGCCGCTCTTGAAGTCGCCGTCTGTACGGCGCTCGCCGCTTTTGCCGGCGTTGCCATAGATCCCAAGGAAGTAGCCCTGATCGGGCAGGCCGTGGAACATGAATTCGTGAACGTTCCCTGCGGCATCATGGACCAGTTTATTTCCGCCAACGGCAAGAAGGGCATGGCTCTCAAACTGGATTGCGCCTCTCTGGAATATGAGCTGGTCCCGATGAATAATGATTCCGTTTCCGTACTGGTGCTGGACAGCGCTGTGAAGCATTCCCTGGCGGACGGAGCTTATGGACAGCGCCGCAAGCAGTGTGAGGAAGCTTCCTCCATCATGGGAGTGCCCTCCCTGCGGGAAGCTACGCTGGAGCTGCTGGAATCCTTCAGGGAACAGCTTGGAGACGTGCGCTACCGCCGCGCCCGCCATGTCATTGGGGAAAATGCGCGCGTGAACGCTTTTGCGAACGCCCTTGCCCGCGGGGATTGGGATGAGGCTGGTGTCGCCATGCGCGGCAGCCATGCTTCCCTGCGTGACGACTATGAGGTTTCCTGTGCCGAGGTGGACACCCTTGTTTCCCTCTGTGACCGTATTCCCTCCGCATCTTCCATTTACGGCGCGCGCATGACGGGCGGCGGCTTTGGCGGATGCATTGTGGCCCTGGTGAAGACGGAGGACGTGGAAAAGGTGGCCCAGGAGCTTCTGGACGGCTACTGCCAGGAAACGGGTATTGAAACCACGTACCTCGTGACCCGTGCCGGAGAAGGCGCCCGTGTTCTGTACCAAGCTTAATCCATACTGATGATGAAGACACTAGCAACCATATTCGGGGCGCTCGCCCTGATGACGTGGGGCGCAGCCGCCCAGGAGGGTTCCGTACCTGAAACGGCAGCTGATGCGCAGCCTGCCCTGGCCGCTCCGGCCGTGACTCCCGCCGTAGAGGCCCAGCCGGCAGCGGAAATTCAGCCGGCGGCTCCCGCCGCGGATGCCGTACAGGCCGTTTCCGCGGAACCTAAGACGGCTCCTCTTTCCATGGTGGAAGTCATTCTCTTCTGCGTAGTCGTGGTGGGCGTAATCGCCCTGGGCATCTGGAAGAGCCGTGACCCTGAGGAAACGGAAGAGGAAAAGAAGACCAAAGGTGCTTCAGATTATTTCCTGGCCGGCCGCGGTCTGACCTGGTGGCTGGTGGGTTTCTCCCTGATTGCCGCCAACATTTCCACGGAACAATTTGTGGGGATGTCCGGCAAATCCGCCAACTGGGTGGGCATGGCCATTGCCGGGTATGAATGGCTGGCCGCTATCACGCTGGTGGTTGTAGCCTTCTGTTTCCTTCCCAAGTTGCTGAAAGGCGGCGTATATACGATTCCCGAATTCCTGGAATACCGGTATAACACACTGGCTCGCTCCCTGATGGCCATTGCCACGCTGCTGATTCTGGTAGGCGTGCCGACTGCGGGCGTGATTTATGCCGGCGCCAAGGTGATCTCCGTGTTCTTCACGGGATACTCTGCCATGGGCATCGACTTCGGCAACATTACCGTCGGCTGCGTCATCATTGCTTTCTGCGCCACGGTATACGTATTCGTGGGCGGGTTGAAAGCCTGCGCCTGGACGGACCTGTTCTGGGGCGCCGCTCTGATTGTGGGCGGCGGCGTAGTGGCCTATTTTGCCTTGACGGAGCTCAGCGGCGCAGACCCGAACCATTTGATTCAATCCGCCGCCGCCAATTCCGGCGCGACGGTCGCCTCCCTGGGGAATCCTTCGGACAGCCTCTGGCATGGGGTGACGCGCTTTTTTGAACTGAACTCCGGTGACGCGGCCAGCGGCGTAAATACCGTGGGCGGCAAGCTGCACATGATTCGCCCTGCGGATGATGCGGAAATCCCGTGGACGGCTCTTTGCCTGGGCCTGTGGATCCCCAACTTCTTCTACTGGGGCCTCAACCAGTACATCATGCAGCGTACGCTGGCTTCCAAATCCCTGGCGGAAGGCCAGATGGGCATTGTGTTCGCCGCGTTCCTCAAGCTCCTCATCCCATTTGTGGTGGTGGTCCCCGGCATTCTGGCCTACAACCTGTACCGCAATGACCTGAAGGAACAGGCGGAAGTGAAATACGCGGCGGAAATCCGTAAGACGGAAGATCCCGCAGCCGTCAAGGGCCGCCCCGTCATCTACAAGCTTACGGACAGCTTCCTGGTGGAAAACGTGGAGGCAGGCTGTGCCCATGCCATTCATAATGCGGAAGTAATGAAGGTGGAAGAAGACGTTATGGCCAATTTGAGACAGGCCTGCGCCGATTTGAAGGCGGATGCCGCCAACGACCAGACCACGCTGGCGGAACGCGCCCCGTTCGTGGAAAAAATCGCTTCCCTTAACAACAAAATCATCAAGCCGGCCGTGGATAACTCAGATAACTACTATCTGACGGATACGCTGGTAGGCTTTGATTACGACTCCGCTTTCGGCACGCTGATCAGAAAACTGCTTCCCGGCACGGGCTGGACATGGTTTGTGCTTGCAGCCCTTTTTGGCGCGGTGGTGTCTTCCCTGGCGTCCATGCTGAATTCCGCATCCACCATCTTTACGATGGACATCTACAACAAGCTGCGCAGAAACGCGGGGCCCACGGAGCTGGTTACCGTCGGCAAGATAGGGTTGCTGGTGTGCGCCGTGATCGCCCTGACCATTGCTCCGTTCCTGGACAGTCCGGCCTTTGGCGGCATTTTCAACTTCATTCAGGAATTCCAGGGCTTCCTGAGCCCGGGCGCCCTGTGCGTGTTCCTCTTCGGCTTCTTTGTGCCCAAGTGCCCGCGCATCTTCGGCTGGCTGGGCATCGTCATTAATGCCCTCCTGTACGGAATCCTGAAAGTGTGGCAGCCGGAAATGGCCTTCCTGAACCGCATGGCCGTGTGTTTCATCACGGTAGTGCTCATCGGCTTCATCTTCACGGCAGTGAACGCCGCCCGCGGCGGGCAGTCCATCGTGCTGCCCGACAGGGGCGTGGTGGCCCTTCAGTCCTCTTCACGGGCCAAAATCTTCGGATGGTTCGTGGTTGCCGCGACGGTCGCCCTGTACATCATCTTCTGGTAATTCAGGGAAGGCCTCCCGGTCTGTATTTTCAATCCTCCCGGTTCAGGCCGGGAGGATTTTTCATGTCCGGGAAAGACCCCTGACAAACTGCCTGGACGGTCTTATTATGAAAACCTGGCCTGTGAAACCGGCAGACTGGCGTTTTCGGGCGGCAACGGCGTCTTGTCCTTCGCCACCATTGAAAAGAGGCCGGTAAGACGCCAGGCTGCTTTTATTCCTCTTCCAGAAGCATGCTGCGCAGGGAGTCAAAGAAGTTCCCGGATTCCTCTTCCGTCGCTTCCGCGTTCATGAGATCCTCCCATTTGGAATATTCCATCAGGTGGGGGGGAATTTCACTGAGGAAGGAGGAACGCTGGCAAGGCATGCGGTCTCCGTAGCGCAGGCGCGTGGCGCAATAGGTCAGCATGAGTTTTTCCTGCGCGCGCGTGATGCCTACGTAAAGCAGGCGGCGTTCTTCGTCGCAATTGCCGTCTTCCAGGGAACGCTTGTGGGGAAGAATGCCTTCCTCCAGCCCCACGAGGTACACTGCCGGGAATTCCAGTCCCTTGGCGGCGTGCATGGTAATCAGGCACACGCCGGGCTTGTTCTCCACGTCGTCATCATTATCCTCCTTGTCCAGGGTGACCTGGGCCAGGTAGTCCCGGAGGGTTTTCCCGGGTTGCCAGAAGTTGCGGAGGGAGGCTTTCACGTCCCCGATGGACACCAGCCGTTTCTGGATTTCAGCTTCCGTCTTGCACAGGCGCGTGACGTATTCGCTGAACCCGGTTTCCTCAATAAGCTGCTCCAGGATGTCTCCGAAGTCGGTTTCCCTGTCCTGGAAAAGGTCAATGTATTTTGCAATCAGCTCATTGAACGCCTGTACGCTGTTGCGTGCGCGGGTGGAAAGGGCCGCCAGGAATTCTTCGTCCTGGAGGGCGGCCCAGACGCTGTTGCCGTGCTCCCGGCTCCAGTCGATGGCCAGATGGCTGGTCAGCTCGCTGATGCCGCGCGGCGGCGTGTTGAGGATGCGCAGCAGATATTCGTCAGCCTGCGGGTTTTCGATAGTCGCCAGATAGGAAATGAGGTCCTTTACTTCCTTGCGGTCGAAAAAACTCTGCGCGCCCACCATGCGGTAGGGAATTTTGTGTTCCCGGAGCGTTTGTTCAATAACGCGGCTCTGGGTATTGGCCCGGAACAGAATGGCGAAGTCCTCCCAGGGCCGGCCTTCCTGCCTGCGGACGTTTTCAATGTCCGTGATGATGAATTCAGCCTCTTCCGCGTCTCCGGGCATGGAAACCAGCCGGACGGCTTCTCCACCGCCTTTGTGGGCGCGCAGCGTCTTGTCCCTCCGGCCCAGATTATGGCGGATCAGGGCATTGGCCGTGTCCAGAATGGGGGCGGTGCAGCGGTAATTTTCCTCCAGCTTGATGACGGAGGGATTTGGAAAAAAGCGTTCGAATTCCAGGATATTGCTGATCTGGGCTCCGCGCCAGCCATAGATGGACTGGTCGTCGTCACCCACCACGCAGACATTGTGTTCCGGGCCCACCAGATGGCCCAGTAGGCTCATTTGGAGACTGTTGGTGTCCTGGAATTCATCCACGGTGATATAGCGGAAGCGCTGTTGCCACGCCTCCCTGACGTCCCGGTGTTCCTTCAGCAATTTGTCCGCCAGAATCAGCAGGTCGTCAAAGTCCACGGAATTCTGCGCCTGAAGCTCCCGCTGGTAGGAGGCGGCGATGTTGGCCGTCAGGTTGTCTTCAATGGAGTCAAGGCCCAGGCCGCTGTTTTTCATCCGGCTCATGGAGGAAAGCACGTCCTTGGGCGTGATTTTTTCCGTAATGCCGCCGTGGCGCACAATCAGTCGCCGGATCAGGCCGCTTTGCTCGGAACCGCTGTAAATGGTGAAATTGGTCTTGTACCCCAGGCGCCCTATGTCCTCTCTCAGGATGCGCACGCAGAGGGAATGGAAGGTGCTCACCATTATTTGGCGCGCCGCTTTGCGTTCCACCATCTGGCCTACGCGTTCCCGCATTTCCAGGGCAGCCTTGTTTGTGAACGTCACGGCCAGGATGCTTTTGGGGCTGATGCCCCGGTCCACCATATGGGCGATGCGGCAGGTGACGGTGCGCGTCTTGCCTGTTCCGGCCCCGGCCAGGATCAGCACGGGCCCCTGCAGGGTCTCCACGGCCTTCTTCTGGGCCGCGTTCAGGCTCTCCATGGAAAAGGATTTGGCCATTTATACGTCAAAATGGATATCTTTCAAATTCGGGTGGCCGGCAATGAGCTGGGAGATATTCATGCGCGTGCTGCCTTCAAGCTGGACGTCTGTCACCAGCAATCCTCCGCTTCCGCAGGCGATCAGAAGCCCCTGCTCCCCGGCGGAGAGTACCTGGCCCGGTTTCCCTTCCGCTTCCGGGAGGATGGTGAAGCCGGGAAAGATTTTCATGTTGCGGATGCGTTTTTTGCGGTTCCAATAATTGGTGAAGGTGCCGGGCCACGGGTCATATGCCCGGATCATGCGGCCGATTTCTTCTGCGGGGCGGGTCCAGTCGATTTTTCCGTCCGCCCGCAGGAGTTTAGGAGCGTATGTAGCCAGGATTTCCTGCTGGCGGATGCGCGTGGCCGTCCCTTTTTCAATGGAATGGATGACGGGCAGCAGCACATCCGGCGTCATCCTGGCCAGCTTGTCATGCAGCGTGCCTCCGGTTTCCGTGCCTTCCAGGGGAGTGCTGATTTGGGCGATAATGTCCCCGGCGTCCAGCTTCCTGACAATGTGCATGATGGTGATGCCCGTTTCTGCATCTCCGGACTTGATGGCGGACTGGATGCAGGCCGCTCCGCGGTGGCGCGGCAGGAGGGAGGCATGGGCGTTGATGCAGCCCATGGGCGCCATATCAATCACTTCCTGGCTCAGAATTTGCCCGTATGCCATGACCACGATTAGATCCGGATTCAACCTCCTGAGGTTGCTCAGCGCATCCGGACTGCGCAGGGAATGCGGCTGGAGCACGGGAATGCCTGCTTCCCTGGCAATATTTTTGATGGCCGGGGCTGTAAGCACCTGGTGTCTGCCGACGGGACGGTCGGGCTGCGTGACCAGGCCTGCCAGATCCGAGTGACGAATCAGGCTGCGGAAGGCGGGAATGGCAATGTCGCCTGTGCCCATAAAGACGATGCGCATGGCCGAAAGCTTGCCCTGACGGCCTGCGCAGGTCAATGTTAAATCCGATTTTGAGAAGGGAATCATAGGGAGGAAAGGCCGTTTTTTGCCGTTACTTTCCGCCTGGGAGAGTTGCTGCGGGAAATGTTTGTTCCGGACGCTTCCTGCCCTGGGGCGCTTCCCCTCATGTCCGCCTGCCTGCAAGAAGTTCTTTCCAGTGGAGCGGAATATTGGTATATCCCGTTCTATGCAGAAAGGACGGTTGCCGCGCATTCTGATTGTGACCGCAGGATACGGGGAAGGGCACAATTCCGCAGCCAGGGGCGTGCGGGATGCTCTCGCGGGGCGCGCGGAAGTCCGCGTTACGGACCTGTGCGCGGAGGCGATGCCCCGGATGTTCCGCCTGACGCGTGCCGCCTATCTGTGGACGATTTCCTGCATGCCCCGCCTCTGGAAACTGATGTATGAGGTGAGCGATAAACGCAATATGGCGGAAAAGCCCATCAGGGGAATCGCCCCCGTGGAGCGCCTGCTGGAACGTCTTCTGCGGGAATGGAAGCCGGATGCCGTGGTCTGCACCTATATGGTATATCCCTACATGCTGGATTCCCTGGCGTCCCGCACGGGCAGGGCGGTTCCTTACCTGACCGTCGTGACGGATTCCTTCGTCATCAATAAATTATGGCTGTGTTCCGAGTCCCCGCTCTGGGCCGTGACGGATCCCTGGACAAGGGCCATCATGGAGGAAAAGGGGCTGCCGCAGGACAGGCTGCGCGTTACGGGATTTCCCGTCAATCCCGTTCTGGGGGCGTTGGCGAAGGAGCATCCTCTTTCCTGGAAGGAAGGGGAGCCGTTCCGGGTGCTTTACTTCGCCCAGCGTTCCGCACGGCATGCGCGGGCGGAACTGGAGGGTATGCTGGATGCGAATCCCGCCCTGCATGTGACCTGTATTCTGGGGCGCCGGTTCCGGCGTATTTATCCCCGTATCCGGGATTTGCGCGCCAGATACGGACGCAGGCTGACGGTGCGCGGCTGGACGCGCCGCGTGCCTTCCTATCTTGCCGCCAGCCATGTAGTGGTCGGGAAAGCGGGAGGGGCTACCGTGCACGAAGTGCTTGCGGCCGCACGGCCCATGCTGGTGAACTTTCTTCTTCCGGGCCAGGAGGAGGGCAATACCCGCCTCCTGGAAAAACTGGGCGGCGGCGGTCATGTGCCGGACGTCCGCGCCCTGGCGTCCGCTCTTCAGGAAATGATGGCGGACGGCGGAGCTCAGTGGCGGCGCATGTACGAAAACCTGCTGCGGGCGGGGATGACCGGAGGAAGCGCCGGAATAGCGGATTTGGCCTTGAAACTGGCGGAGGAACATACTAACTGATTCCCGTGACCTATCTTCTGATTGACAATTCCAACACGCGCACCAAGTTCGTGCTCTCTTCGCCGGAAGCTCTGTTGCCGGAGCGGTATATGATTCCCACCCGGGAGGTGAGCGGGGAGCGGCTGGACGAGGTGCTGGCCGGCGTCCGTTATGATGCCGCCGTGGTGTGTTCCGTCGTGCCGCGCGTGGCGGAAGAGCTGAAAAACTGGATTGTCAAACCTTGCCATTTCCTTTCCTGCGATTCCCGGCTGGGCGTGGGTATCGACTATCCCCATCCGCGCCAGATAGGGGCCGACAGGCTGGCGAACGCCGTAGGCGCCGCGGCTTATTACGGGTATCCGTGCGTTGTGGTGGACTTCGGCACCGCCGTGACTTTTGACGTGATCGGGCCCCAATGCACCTACATGGGCGGCGTTATTGCGCCGGGGCTTGCCAGCATGGGGGATTATCTGGAGCGCAATACGGCGCTTCTTCCCGCCATTGACCCCCAGGAGCCGTCCCGCGTCATTGGGACCAGTACAGTAGAGGCCATGCAATCCGGCGCCGTGTACGGTTACCGGGGGCTGGTGAAGGAAATTCTGGCCCGGCTGGAAGGTGAGCTGGGCGTGCGTCCGGCCGTGGTCGCTACGGGGGGGGACGCAGCGCTGATCGCCAGGGGAGTGGAGCGCATTGACCATGTGGACCCTGACATTACGCTGAACGGCTTGCGCATGGCCGCCGTGCTGAATCTTTAAAGAGCGGGTAAAATCGGCTGGAAGCCTGTTGCTTCCGGCGCCGTGGCCGGATGACGCGTAAAAACTCATAAATAGGTATTGCCAATGGCGCATACCCCATGTAGTATCAATGAACCTTAACAATAAATATCATGTCTGACAACAGCATCGAAGAAAAAGTAAGAAGTATCATCGTCGACCAACTTGGCGTTGAATCCGATAAAGTGACTGCTGATGCGAAATTCATCGAGGATCTCGGTGCTGATTCGCTGGATACCGTTGAACTCGTGATGGCTTTCGAAGAAAACTTTGACATTGAAGTGCCCGACGAAGAAGCCGAAAAACTTCAGTCCGTGGCCGACGTCGTTGCTTACATCGAAAAGGTTCAGGGTTAAGTTACACTGCTAAAATCCTTTATTACAAAAGCGGCTTCCCTGTGCAAGGCAAGGAAGCCGCTTTTTCATGGAAAGCCCCTCTGCCTTTTCTTCCATGAGCGACCTGCCTTCCTTTTCCCGTGACGATATCCGCTATGCGGCGGAGATGACGCGGGTGGTGTATGAACCGGACCGCCGCATTGATACTTTTGGCGATACCAGGTTTAATTTTCTTCTCCTCAGCGAACTGATGGATGAGGTGAACGTGGTGCGCGTGCGCAGCGGCTGGGTGGAAGCGGAGAAACCGAAAATCATACGGCCTTCCATTTACAATGAAATCAGTACGGAGGGTTTTTCCGGAGAGGCCAGGCGCTTTTTTGACTGGCTTTCCAAAAATGGGCCGGGCTTTCTGACGCTGCTGGAATACGGATTCAGATTCAAAAGGTCGGAAGTGAGCGAGGAAATTCTGCATGAACCGCTTGATTCCGTGCGTGGCCGGCTGCTGGATCAGGTGCGCAATGGGGAGGATACGTTCATGGCTCTCATTGAGGGGGTGGATGACGCATGGGAGGTCTCCCTCTTGAAATTCACGGTGGAAATGATACAAAAATCCCATGAAATCAATATCTTTGACTTCAAGCGCAAAGGTCTTCTTTAGCCTTTTGGCGGCGGCTTTCTGCGCTCAGGAAGTTTTGGCGGACGGAGAAAATTATTCCCTCTGGCCGCGCCGTCCGGAGACTCTTGCAGAAGCCCGCCGCCTGATGGACCGCGGCAGTCTGCCGAAAGCTCTGGAACTGTTGCAGCCCTTGGCGGAACAGGGAGGCGTGGTGGGGAAAGAGGCGAAGGAACTCATCGGAAGGCTGCGCATCCGCCAGTTGCTGGATCCCAACGGGCCGGACGTGAGGAAATATACCGTGCGAAAGGGAGATTCCTGGATACGCATGGTCAGAAAACTGGGTTGCTCCCAGGCCATGATGGTCCACCTGAACGGTCTGATGGATATTCCTGCTCTTCACACGGGAGATGTATTCAAGTACCGGCCTCTGGATTTCCATGTAGTGGTAAACGTGCCGGAAAAGGAAATCTGCCTTTACGACGGAACGGATTTTGTCAAGGGATACCCCATCCTCTCCATGAAGGACGGGGGAAAAAAGAATGTGGAAACGACCGTAAAGGATGAGCAGGCCCCCGTGTCCATTTACAGCAGGCAGTTTCCTTCTGCGGATAAGACGCTGGTGCTGGCGGCGGGAGGCTATGTCATTGACGCCGCCCGCGGCACGCCCCGCTCGCCGGGGTTTTATCTGAGTCGGCAGGACTGCAATGAACTGGCCATGCTGACCAGGCCGGGGACGAAGGTGACTATCCTGAGGGGGAAAGGAGAGGAACCGTGAGGCTGGTTATTCAACGCGTCAGTAAGGCCGCCGTTCATATCGGCGGTGTTTGCGTGGGGGCCGTGGGGCCCGGTCTGCTAATTCTGGCGGGCATTGAAGAGGAGGATACGGAAGAAGATGTGAGCTGGCTTGCCAACAAGGCGGCGGCCATGCGCATTTTTTCCGACGCGGACGGAAAAATGAATCTTTCCGTAAGGGAGGTGGGTGGAAGCGCGTTGGTGGTGAGCCAGTTTACGCTGCATGCCTCCACCCGGAAAGGGAACAGGCCCTCTTTCATCCGCGCCGCGAGGCCTGAGCGGGCCATTCCTCTGTATGAGCTGTTTAAGAAGGAACTGACGTCTTTGCTGGAAGGCAGGGTGGAAAGCGGTGAATTCGGAGCGGATATGCAGGTTTCCCTGATTAACGACGGTCCGGTGACCATTTTCATGGACTCCAGGAAAAGAGAGTGATGGGAAGGGTCTTTATGAACACCATCAAAGAAGCCTATATAGTTAGCTTTACCCCGGTCTCCCTGCTTGCTCTCTATTTTCGTATGAACATAGCAAAATATTGCTGATAAATCTATTGCTCCTCCTGAAAATCTGTCCTTGAAAAAGGAGGAATATTATATTTACGTAGATTCGAACCTGGCCCTGAAATAACTAAGGCCGGACGCTCCACTAGCCGGCCAATATTTCCCGTGGAAGCCGCCTGTCCATAGGGCGAGTAGTCGTAAGCCGCCGCGATACGTCCATCTCCATCGAACACCTCCGTCACATTCTTGTTGAAGTCCATGCCGTAGCAGTAAAGGGTATTATCCTGCACGAGGGCCAGGGGGGCGGGTGGCTGTCGGTTTCAGAGGATCCCACAACAGCGTGCGGAGCACGTTCCGGCTATTGAGCATGTCCGGGGCGGCTATCTGCAAATAACCCCGGTACAGGTAGCGTTCATGGTTGGCGACTGTTATTTCTGAATTTTATTTTTAATTAACCGTATATCATTTAACATTGTTATGATATATCCTAATACTATCCAGATTAATATTGTTTCGAAACATATAAAAATATCTGTAATGGTAACATCAAATTTATCATTTCCATAATATTCTCCATAGGATAAGTTTATTGCGCGCGAGTATTTGTTAAATAGCGTTGTAGAATCATATATCTGGAAATACTCTAATATGCCTTTTGATATCCCTATCAGATAACATATCCAAGATATTGCTGGTATTTTTTTAAAAAATTAATATATTTTTTCATAACTATAATATATCTTTTACTGTGTTCGTCTGATCTCTACATATTTTTTTCATCATTTTAGCAACTATTAAAATAGCCTCTTTTTTAGCATTTTCTAATGTTCAATTTTTCCCAT
>ERZ779880.1097-NODE-1097-length-26932-cov-9.362243_pt1 | contig 26932 bp, 30 predicted proteins | sample MGYA00511555_ERZ779880 | MGnify/ENA primary metagenome ERZ779880 (study PRJEB29588, sample SAMEA2145815) | human gut metagenome | biome: human gut; feature: human-associated habitat; material: faeces | place: Denmark | collected 2008/2010 ... | reverse complement strand
GCGGACAGTGTTCTTATCCCATGTCAGGCTAACTACCTGTCCACCAAGGGCTTGAAGCTGTTGTTGGGATCGGTAGCCAAAGTACGACGACAGATCAACCCATTGCTGAAAATCGATGGCATCCTGCTGACCATGGTGGATAGCCGTACCAACAATGCAAAAAGCATCATCGCGGCCCTGCGGCAGACCGGACGTGATCTCCGGGTATTGAATACGGAGGTGCCTTTCTCTGTCCGGGCGGCAGAGTGCAGCATGGAGGGCAAGAGCATTTTCATCCATAGCAGCAAAGGGAAAGTAGCTGCGGCATATACGGCGCTTGTAGAGGAGGTGAACATCCTTGAGCAAAGGAGCCGCAATCGACCTTGGGCTGAACGAGGCTTATAACGACCTATTCTCTACCCAGGAAGACCGGGACAACGCCCAGCGCAGCTATGTGACCGACCTGCCTGCCGCGGAGATCAGCGACTTTCCCAATCACCCATTCAAGGTGCGGATGGATCAAAGTATGGTGGAACTGGCGGACAGTGTAAAGCAATATGGCGTCCTGGTCCCATCGCTGGTCCGTCCCATGCCGGACGGCAGCTATCAGATGGTGTCCGGCCACCGGCGCAAGCGGGCGGCGGAGTTGGCGGGCCTGCCCACGGTGCCCTGTATCATCCGGGAACTGACGGACGATGAGGCCATCATTGTCATGGTGGACAGTAACCTTCAGCGGGAACAGATATTGCCGTCAGAAAAGGCGGTTGCCTATAAGATGAAGCTGGAAGCCATGAAGCGACAAGCAGGCAGGCCGAGCAAGGAAAATCTGCGCCCACTGGACACAAATTTAATCGGGACGCGGTCTGACGAACAGTTGGCAAAAGATTCTCCCGATAGCGCCCGACAAATTCAGCGGTATATCCGCCTGACCGAGCTGATCCCGCCGGTGCTGGACATGGTAGACAGCGGCAAGATTGCTTTCCGTCCCGCCGTAGAGCTTTCCTACCTCTCCAAAGAACAGCAGCAGAGCCTGTACGACACGATGGAATGTGAGAACTGCACGCCGTCGCTGGCGCAGGCCATCAAAATGAAAGAGTTCAGTCGGGGCGGAAAACTGACCGCAGAAGTCATCCTCTCCATTATGCAAGAGGAAAAACCGAACCAGCGAGAGCAGTTCAAAATGCCGAAAGAGCGTATCAGCAAGTATTTTGCTCCGGGGACGCCCGCACAGAAAATTGAAGATACCATCATCAAGGCATTGGAATTGTACCGCAGACGGGAGCGCCAGCGGGATATGGAACGATAGTCACTACCAAGGGGCAGCCATACCCATTTTCAATATGTGTACGGCTGGGTCGGCGTGTTCCCCCTCTCCACACCTCACCCCTTCAAGACTGCCTGTACTCCCCGAAAAAAAGAGATAAGCCCAAACAATGCTGCACCGAAAAACGGTGCATTTTTTATTTTTAGGAGGATTTCAAATGAAAACAAAAAACTTCAAAAGACCAATTGCATTATTTCTCGCCGTGGTATTGTGTGCCGCTATGCTGTTTAGTATGGGAACAACAGCATTTGCCGCAGAAGAAACCGCCAATGTATGCCTTATTGCGTTTCCCCGTGACGGGGATGCAAACTACAGCGGCGAATGGGGTCATGGCAATTTGAACTTTATGAATGGCTGGTCTACCAAAGCATCTGCATTTACGTTGATTCGAGCTATGGGGCAGTATAGCGGGAACATCTGCTACTGTATTGAACCTGGCGTATCGCAGCAGCCCGGCGACAGCCTCACAAAAAAAGGAGAAGATTTTTGGGATAACTACCCCGCTGCTTATAATAAAACCATTTCTCCCGAGGATATAAAGTTGCTCATCGGACGCATTTTTCAGTACGGTTATACAGGTCCGATCTCAGTCTCCTGGCGCTCGCAAAATGACGGAGGCGACAAGCTGGCGCACGCCGTTGCCACGCAGCTTTTGATTTGGGAAACCGTTGTCGGCGAGCGTGATGCCGACTTCAACAAGATTGGAACCAACGGCAAAGATGCCATCGTAGATCAAATCAGTACAAACCACCCGCTGTACGGCCAAATCATGGGCTATTACAGCTCCATTGCTGCAAACGTTCAGTACCATTCCAGCATTCCGAGCTTTCTTGCCAAAACCGCAGCAGAGGCACAGAGTGCATCGCTTGAATGGGACGGCGATGCCTATGCGGTTACGCTTACAGACAAGAACGGTGTCCTCTCAGATTATTCATTTTCCTCGCCTAACCCGGACATCAAATTTTCCGTCAAAGGGAATGAGCTGACGATCTCCACGGGCAATATGCTGAATGAGCCGGTTGCCATCACTGCCGAGAAAAACAATTCACGCAGAAGCGGCGTTATTACCTGGACAGACGGTGTTTACGGCCCCAACGGAAAATTGCAGGATACCGTCACTTATGCGCAGGCGGTCGCCGATCCCATAAAGGGATATCTGAACCTCAAGACAGCTTACGGTGAAATTCACGGACTGAAAAAGAACGAGGACGGCAGCGGCCTTGCCGGTGCGCTGATCGGGCTGTTCCGTGCGGACTGCACCGAGTTTACGACCGAAAATGCCATTCTGACTGCCACCTCTGCCGAGGACGGCAGTTTTTCTTTTGCCCGTGTACCTTTTGGCAACTGGATCGTGCGGGAGATTGAAGCCCCGACCGGCTTTGTGCTGTCGGAGAAAACCTACCCCGTGACCGTCGATGCAGATGGTGCGGTGATCGAGGTAGAGATCGAAAACACCTGCATCCGTGGCACGGTGCAGCTCACCAAGACTGACCGTGACTATCCCGACAACAAACTGACGGGTGCGGAGTTCACTGTTTACCGTGACAGTAACAGCAATAAGGAGCTGGATGCCGACGATGAACTGGTCGGCACGCTCACCGAAACCGGCATCGGCGTTTATGAAATGGCCGACCTGTTCTACGGCGGCTATTTCGTCAAAGAAACGAAAGCGCCGGATGGCTTCTATCTGGACGGCAACGCCTACTATTTCGAGATCACCGAGGACGGAAAAACCGTAACCGTGGAGAACGAAGCCGGAAAGGGCTTTGTCAATGCGCCGCAGGTCGGCTCTCTGAAAATCATCAAGACTTCCTCGGACGGCAAAATTGAGGGCTTCTCGTTCCGTGTCACCGGACCGAACGGATATGTCGGCGTATTCACCACCGACAAAAACGGTGAGATCATCATTGATGATCTCCGTATCGGTGAGTATGTGGTGTCCGAGGTGTCGGACGGCGCATCTTCCGCCTATGTGCTGCCCGCCGACAAAACGGCATCCGTGTTTGAGGGTGCGGTGACGAAAGTGGAGATGCACAACGAACTCCGTGATACGCCGAAAACCGGGGATGACAGCAATCCTGTCCTGTGGCTTGCCCTGCTCGGCGTTTCCGCTGCGGGCGCTGCCGCACTGGGCGTAGCCGGATTCAGAAAACGCAGAAAGGAGGACACGGAGTAATGGAGCTGAAAACCATTCTGGCGATCGGGCTGGTCGCATTCATCGTCGGTGCTTTGATCTTCCTGAAGATCAGAGCCAAGAAGAAGTAAGCCTTGGGGCAGCGGATTTCGCTGCCCTTTTACATATCCCGAAAGACAAAAAAGGAGGCAAAAATCATGGTTCATTTCTTTGATTCGGACATAGCGAAAAAGTACGGAGTCAATGCGGCGGTGCTGGCCTGCTTCCTTTGGGACTGTATCGAGCAGAAAAGCACCGAATCGCCGCAGCTCCATGAGGGCAAGGTCTGGGTACGCTGTTCGGTGCAGATGATGACCGGCTTTTTCCCGTTCCTGTCCTATGATGAGATCCGCTACGCCCTGAAACGGCTGGTCAAGGGACAGATACTCACCAAAGGACGGTTTAACGAGAGCCGCTTCGACCGCACGAACTGGTACGCCTTTACCGAGTTCGGACAATTCCTGATGGCAGAAAGCGAGGGACGGACGCAATGAAGGACGGCAGACACATCATTTGGAGCAACGACATTGACTACGACGACTGGCGGGAAGACTTGGAGGAGCAGTACCCCGACCTCACCGAAGCCGAGCGGATGGAGCGGATGTATGAGCTGAACGGCGACTATCTGGACGACGAGCGCTCCAATCTGGACATTCAGCTCTCCCGTCCCATTCTCGTTGTCGGTGATCTGGGGCTTTGGCACGGCCGCCGCATGGGATATAAGGAAATTCCGAGCGGTAATATCCGGGACTGCCTTTACAGCGAACGGGATATTGATTACAGCACTTGGTATGTGGATAAAAACGGTGACTTCCGCTGCGATGCCATCCATCACGATGGCACGAACCATTATCTTTACCGTGCCTATAAGGACGACGTGAGCGACACGCAGATCGAGAATCTGAAAGAAAAAATCTACCGGGGCATTGCCACCCGTGCGGACATTACAAGAGTGACCCGCAGGCTTGGCGACGAGATCGCCCATGTTTACGGTTTTCCCATTCCCCGCAGGCAGGCACCGGTACAGGAGCGATAACGGAGGCAGCTATGATGAATGTATCAGATACAAGGAACTGCGCTTTTGAAGCCTTTATTACCAACCTCGGCAAATACAACGAGGGCTTTTTGGTGGGCGAATGGGTGAAGTTCCCTGCGACCAATGAAGAAATGCAGGCGGTTTTCCGGCGCATCGGCATCGGGCGGCGCTATGAGGAATGGTTCATCACCGACTATGACTGTCCGGATGCGGCCATCAGCAAGGTGCTCGGAGAATACGAGAGCCTGAGTGAGCTGAACTATCTCGCTGGGCAGATCATGGAGCTGCGGGAGAGCGACGATTTCTGGCAGGCGGTTTTGGACTTGGGCGAGAACACCGGCAGTGTGCAGGAGCTGATCAACCTGACCGAGAATTTGGACTGCTTTGATTATCTACCCGGCGTGCGGAATGACTACGACCTCGGCTATTACTGGATCGAGGAAAGTGGCTGCTACGATACAAGTAATCTCGGCGCACTGGCAAACTATATCGACTATGAGGGCTTCGGGCGGGACATTCGGTATGAAGAAGGCGGCATGTTCGGGGATAACGGCTATGTACGGTCAAACGGCGGCCGCTTTGTGGACATCTACGACGGCGACATCGAGAACATTCCCGAAGAATATCGGATCAGTTCGCCCGCCGTCCCCGTCCGCTCCGCAGCCCCACGGCAAGCAGAACAGCCCGAACGATAAAATTTGCACCTTTGATATTGTCTTGCGGTTTGGGTATTGGATAATAAAAACGATAAAGATGTGAGCACCGTGAGCGACAGCTATTTTGACCTGCCATCCTGCATTGAGGATGCCTTTGCGGAGATCGACAGCGATATTGTGATGGATCTGCTGAACACCGACGAGGACTACGCAGAGCTTTCCGACCGTATGGACAAGCTGAAAACGCAGCACCCCGTTATCGACAACATGAACGAGGACAGCGGCGAGATCCGCATGACCGCAGAGGAACATCGGGCCTATGTGGATTATCTGAACCTTGCCCGCCAAATGGAGGACATGGAACGGCAGCACATTTACTTCCGCGGACATACCGATGCCGTGGCCTATCTCAAAAAGATCAAAGCGATCTGACGCAGACGGCACGGAAACCCCGTGCCGTTTTCTCATATTACTGCCTATTCGGATGCTCTATCTGCACATATTCCCAAGAAATATGTACAGATAATTCGGATAGCAACTTGTTTTTCTGCATATAATATGCCATAATTATGTGCAGAAAGGCTGGTGCTGTATGAGAAAATTCGATTACTCTTTTTTGAATAACGGTTTGCTGCCAGCAAACCTTGTGAACCTCACTTCCAATATTGCGGCGCTGAAAACTATGGCAGGCGTGCGCAAGGACGAATACACGCAGATCTTCACGGAGCTGGAAGCCGTCGCAAAGGTGCAGTCCATCAAAAGCTCCAACGCCATCGAGGGCATTGTGACCAGCGACGAGCGTATCGCCGCCATTGTCAATCAGAACAGCGCCCCGCTGAACCACAACGAGGCGGAGATCGCCGGGTACAGAGATGCGCTGAATGAGATCCACTTAGGCTACGAACACATTGACTTCCGGCAGAGCGATATTCTGCGGCTGCACGAAATGATGATGAGCTTTGCGGGCTATGAGTACGGCGGGCAGTACAAGACAGACGACAATGTGATTTTGGAGATCGATGCGGACGGAAGCCGCCGTGTCCGCTTCCGTCCTACGCCTGCGAGCGAAACACCGAAAGCAATGGAGCAGTTGGAGCTTGCCTATCTGGATGCCCGAAGTGATGCGAATATCAATCAGCTTCTTCTGATCCCCTGTGTGATTCTGGACTTTCTCTGCATCCACCCCTTCCGGGACGGCAACGGCAGAATGTCCCGCCTGCTTTCCCTGCTGCTGCTATACAAAAACGGCTTTGATGCCGGAAAATATGTGTCCTTTGAGGAGCAGATCAACAACTATAAGGCATATTATTATGAAGCCCTGCGGCAGTCCTCGGCAGGGTGGGAAACGAATGAGAACTCCTATTTCCCCTTTATCGAGAATTTCCTGTCCACCCTTTATATGTGCTATAAGGAGCTGGACAAGCGGTTTGCGGTGGTACATGGCAGGAAGATCACGAAAAAGGCCCGTGTGGAAGCGACCGTTTTGAACAGCCTGACACCGCTATCCAAAGCCGAGATTTGCAAAATACTCCCTGATGTCAGCCCAACAACCGTCGAAGCCGTCCTCGGCGCAATGGTCAAGATCGGTTCTGTAAAACGAATCGGATCAGGACGAGCGACAAGATATATTAAGGTGTGAGGTGGCGTGATATGAGCAAACGGAAAGCCAAAAAAGTAACCTTTTGGTCGGCATATAAGAAACCGATTATCATTACGGTTGCTGCTTCTGCTGTGATCTATATCATAGTTTATCTTGCATTTAGGTGGAACGGAATTTTACCTACCGGAATTGACTTGGAAAAAAGTGATTGGCTCTCATTTTTAGGTGCATATCTATCGTTTGTTGGTACTGTCATTGTAAGTATGATTGCTATATTCCAAAGTCGATATTATAGTGAAATAGCTGAGAAGAAAGATGCTGCAAGCAGAAAAAAGGATATACAGCCGATATTCTCTGTCAATATAGTCGCGATAGATGTTCAGTTGGACGGAACAGCCGAAGCATTTAGTTTATCTGGCAAAGGCAAAAATCCAGTCCACAAGAATGTGGAAATCAGTGTTGAGAATGTTAATAGATTTCCTATTAAGCATGTGATTGTGTTTAATAAATATATTACTCCACTTCTAAAATGCAATGAGGTTCAATTTGTTCATTGTGCGTACTACGGCTCTGATGACGCAAGAAAGTGGCCTAATAAACTTGCGGTACTGACTGATGACGAATTTGAACACAATGAGCAGGGTGTACCCAAATGGTTCAATATTAACTACGAAGATGTAGACGGCAATGAGATGTATCAAACTTTTGAACTTAAGAATTTTGATGAAACTCCATACTATTCCCATGAAAGCATAAATGATATATAATTGCGCACCGTTGCTACATAGCCGAGAGGTTTTCTTTATGAAAGCCCCTCGGTTATTTTTATGTCAGAACGGAGGTGAAACATATGCCATATATCCCGCCGGAGGTGGTGGCAAGAGCCCGTGAGATGGATCTGCTGACCTATCTGCGGACTTATGAACCGCAGGAGCTGGTGCATTTCGGGGGCGGCACCTACTGCACCCGTGAGCACGACAGCCTGAAAATCTCCAACGGCAAATGGTGCTGGTTTTCCCGTGGAATCGGCGGCTGCTCGGCGCTGGACTATCTCATCAAGGTCAAAGAGATACCCTTTACGCAGGCGGTCGAAACCATCATGGGGAATCTGTCAGCGGCACCGCCTGCCTTTGCCCCTGCTCCGAAAGCGCCGAAAGAAAAGGTGCTGCTTCTGCCGCAGGCCAACCGCTGTGCCACACACGCCGTCGAATACCTGCACCGCAGGGGCATCGGCTATGAGCTGATCGACTTCTGCATCCAAACCGGCCGCCTTTACGAGAGTTATCCCTATCATAATGTGGTGTTTGTGGGCATGGACGCAGACGGAAAGCCCCGCTATGCCAACCAGCGAGGGATCGGCTCGGACTTCATCGGGGATGCCAACGGCAGCGATAAGCACTATTCCTTTGGAATCCCTGCGGCGACCGCAAGCGATACGCTCCACCTGTTTGAATCGGCGGTGGATCTGCTGTCCTACGGGACACTGCAAAAGCTGGACGGCAAGGACTGGCGCGGCGAAAGCCTGCTCTCCCTCGCCGGTGTCTATAAGCCACGGGCAAAAATCGAGGAAAGCAGCCTGCCCGCCGCATTGGTGCGGTATCTTGCCGAGCATCCTCATATCAGCCGTGTGGTGCTGCGACTTGACAACGATGCCACGGGACGGGTCGCCGCAGAAACTATCAAGACCCTGCTGCCGAGAAAGTATGCGGTCACGGTGGACATTCAGCCGCCACCACAGGGCAAAGATTACAACGACTGCCTTTGTATGCGGCTGGGCTTGCCCATCACAAAGCGCGGAGAAAGGAGCAAAGAACGGTGAGCAATTTTATGAGTACGGGGCAGCGCATCCAGCACTTTCGTATGCAGAGACGCATGACGCAAAAGGCACTGGGTATCGCCGCTGGCCTTCCGCCCGCAACCGCTGACATCCGTATCGCACAATATGAGTCCGGCACAAGAACGCCGAAATACGCTCTGCTCTGTACGCTGGCGGAGGCGTTGGGAGTTTCTCCATCGGTGCTGGATATTCCCCGTATCAAGAGCCGTGAGGCGCTGAACCAACTGCTGCTTGCGCTGGAGGATGAATACGGGCTGACGGTCACGATTACGGAAAACGACGAAAGGAGCATTTGTAATGGAAAATGAAAAGAAAATCAAGGTGGTACTGCTGGAACCGGGCAAACTCGCCCGTGCGACCGAGATCGATGCGTCCCTCGCCGGGATGCAGAAAACGGTGGACGGTCTGATCGAGCCGTTCTATCCCTTTGAGGAACAGGTCTGCATCGTTTGCAATGAGGAAAGCAAGATCAACGGAATGCGTCCGAACCGCAGCGTGAAGAACGACGACGGCGTGATGGTGGATTTCATCTTCGGCCCCGCCTTTATCTGCGACTGCCGGGGCGCACGGCTGGGCAGCCTCTCCGACGAGCAGATCGACCGCTACGGCAAGATATTCCGCTATCCCGAACACCTTGCAAGAGTGAACGACACGCTGTTCGGCATCCCATACCGTCCGCAACAGGAGCAGGAGCGGTGATGTTATTTCGGTCGGTGGCAAAATGTTCGGCCTATGGGACGAACGCCATGCACTGTACCAGCAAGCATCGCCGTTGTGATACCACAACGGCACTTGTCAGGGAAATCCCTGAAACCCTTTCGTCCCCGCCCATGCGGAGGACGATATTTTTATACCCGAAAGGAGGTCACAGCCGGTGAATGACCCCATGACCTTTTTGGACTTTTTCAGCGGTGTCGGCGGTTTCCGTAAGGGCTTTGAGCTTTGCGGCATGGTCTGCAAAGGTCACTGCGAGATCGACAAATTCGCAGACCGCAGTTACCGCGCGATCCACGATGTAAAGGAGGATGAATGGTATGGCGAGGACATCACCAAAACCGAGCCCGCCGACCTGCCGAGAGTCAACCTCTGGGCAGGCGGATTCCCGTGTCAGGACATTTCTGTATCTGGCCGGCAACGAGGGCTTGCAGGCAAGCGAAGCTCTCTCTTTTTTGAAATCGTTAGACTCCTCAAAGGCACGCCTGCCAAAGATCGACCCGAATGGCTTGTCCTTGAAAATGTTAAAAATCTGCTCTCCGTTAATCGAGGATGGGACTTTGCGACCGTTCTCCATTCGTTGGCCGAAATCGGCTATCATATCGAATACGGACTGCTTAATTCACGCTTCCACGGCGTTCCGCAAAACCGGGAACGCATCTACCTTGTCGCTTATCGACATTTTAGAGCCGAGGGTGGACGAAAAGTATTTCCTGTCACCGCAGGCGACGGCAAGGCTCTTATACAGTTGATCAGCGGCACGCAGGGCAAGCGGGTCTATGATCCCGCAGGCGTGAGCTGCACGCTGATGAGCGAGGGCGGCGGCTTTGCCGGACGCACGGGAATGTACTTCATCGACCTGTGCAAAGGTGAACCGAGGCTGACCGAACACGCCCGCTGCATCAAGGCAAGGTATGACAGCGGCATTACCAACCACAGCGGCGACAAAAGCGGCGTTCTCTGCATGAGCTGCGAGTGCCCAAACCGCACCGAAGAAACGGCGCTCATTCAGCTAAAACGGGGTGATCCGAAAATCTTGGAGCAGGATCACACCAAATGCCTAATCGCAGGCTATGACAAGATTGGGGTCAGCAACCGGGGCGAAAGCTCCGGCATTTTTTATGGCTGCCGTGCCGTCCTCACCCCCGACCGGGAAAACAAGCGGCAGAACGGACGGCGCTTCAAGGAGTGCGGCGAACCGGCCTTTTGTCTGAACACGCAGGACAAGCACGGCGTTTATCTCTGCGCCTGCGATACCTGCGAGTTTGCTTTGCGTATCAAAAACGCCACTGCTGCCGGATATGCGGAGGCCCACTGCGGCGACAGCATCAATCTGGCGTTTCCCGACAGCAAGACCCGCCGAGGCCGTGTCAGCAAAGGCCATGCGCAGACGCTGGACACTTCCTGCAATCAGGGCGTGCCGCTTGGCTGCGGACGCATCCGCAAGCTGACACCCCGTGAGTGCTGGAGGCTGCAAGGTTTTTCGGACGATATGTTTGACCGGGCAGCCGCCGTCAATTCCGACACCCAACTTTACAAGCAGGCAGGCAACGGCGTAACGATTCCCGTTGTGTATGCGGTCGGCAAGCGGATCGTGGAAATTCAAAACGAGCTGAACAAGGAGGTCCTATGAGAAAACGCAATGTTCACATTCAATTCTGGCTAGACAAGAAAGAGACCGAGGCGTTTCAGAAGAAGGTCAAAAAGAGCGGACTATCCCGTGAAGCGTATCTTCGGCACTTGGTAAACGGCCTTGAACCGCAGGACGCCCCGCCGCCCGACTATTATGCCATGATGCGAGAGCTCCACGGGATCGGCAACAACCTCAATCAGATCGCCGCAAAAGCTCATACCCTGAACGCACTGGATGTGCAGCGGTACGACGAAAACTGCCGCAAGCTGGATGAAGCCGTCAAGGCAATCACCGCAGCGGTCATTCTGCCCCGCCCGATGAAGTGACGCTTATGGCGACGACATCAATATGGCGGGTAAAAGGCTGGCTCGGCAAGGTGGTGATCTATGCGGAAAATCCCGAAAAGACGGCAACCCCCAAATTCTACGCCGACCGGGAACTGACCGAGCAGGACGGGCAGCAGCTTTCTGATGTGATCCGCTATGCTGTCAATTCCGAGAAAACACAGGAAACGGGCAGTGAGGACGACGCACCGCTCCACCGCTTCGTGTCGGGCATCAACTGCTCTCCCGCCACTGCCCGTGATGAAATGCTGGCTGTGAAAAAGCGGTTCGGCAAGGAGAACGGCACAGTGGCCTACCACGGTTATCAGTCCTTTGCCCCCGGCGAGGCCACGCCGGAACTGGCGCATGAGATCGGCGTAAAGCTGGCGACCCGGCTCTGGGGCGACCGCTATCAGGTGATCGTCGCCACTCACCTTGACAAAGAAAATCATCTGCACAATCACTTTGTCGTCAACACAGTTTCCTTTGCGGACGGCATCAAATACCATCGCACACGCAAGGACTATCACGAGATGCAGGCGTTTTCCGATGAGCTTTGCCGGAAATACGGGCTGTCGGTGATCGAGCACCCGCAGCAAGGACGGGGCAAGCAATACGGCGAATGGCGTGCCGAGCAGGAACAGCGCCCCACTTGGCGTGGGCTGATTCACACCGACATCGACGAGGCAATACGGCAGTCCATGACCGAGCGGCAGTTTTTTGACGCTCTGCGGAAAAAGGGCTATGCGGTGAAGGTCGGCAAGGATATTTCGGTCAGACCGCCGGGCAAGGAGCGATTCGTGCGCCTGATGCGCAATTTCGGTGAGGACTACTCTCTGAACAGCATCCGCAGGCGCATTTTATCCCAGAGCCGCCCCGAACGGGAAAAGCCGAAACAAACGCCGGAGATCCTGCGGGTCAGGCTGATCGGCAGCTTGAAAACCGCCCGGAAACTGACCGGCTTTCGGGCGCTGTATGTTCACTACTGCTATCTGCTGGGCATCTTCCCGAAGAACTGCCCGCAGCAAAGCAGAAAACGGCTGCACTTTCTCTTGCGGGAGGATCTGCTGAAGCTGGATGCTATCACCGCCGAAACAAGGCTGATCGTAGGGCATCGGATCGATACCGCCGAGCAGCTTTTTCGCTACCGTGACGAGGTGAATGGAAAAATCGAAGTTATGACCGCCGGCCGAAAGCAACTCTATAAATTACAGCGAACGGCGGCGGTGAAGTCCGACCTTGAAAAGGCAGCAGAGGTCAAAGCGCAGATCGACGCACTTTCCAAAGAACTTGCTGCACTGCGGAAGGAGGCGGTTTTATGTAACAGCATTGCCGAGCGTTCTGGCGTGATCCAAGAGAAAATTAAAACCGTCCGTGAGGACGAGCAACCCGAAAGAAAGGAGAAAACCGACTATGTACAATTCCGGTGACGCAGCGGAGCAAGTCGTGCGGATCAGCCTGGAGGGTACGGAAGTTGCCCTGAAGCTGACCGGTTCGGCGGCAAAGAATATCGCTGCCATGCTCTACGCTGTCTGGAAAAATCGAGATAAAAACAAGACCAAAGGCCACCAGCGGCTCTCAGCCATGCTCAAAAGTGGCAAGGAGCTGAAAGTGTTCACCGTCAGCGAGGAGCATCTGAAACAGTTTGCGACCGAGGCCAAGCGGTACGGCGTTGTTTACTGCGCCCTGCGGGGCAAAGAGCGCTCCGCTGACGGCATGGTAGACATTATGGTGCGTGCCGAAGATGCGTCCAAGATCAACCGCATCGTGGAGCGGTTCAAGCTGGCGACGGTCGATACCGTTTCCATCAAACGGGACATCGAGCAGACCAAGGCGGACAACACCGCCCCGTCCGCCCCTGAGCAGGAGAAACCCGACAAGGCGGCAGACGACCGTCTGCTGGATGACCTGCTGGGCGCACCCGTCCAAAAGGAGGAGCACGCATCCCCAAACCCTGCGGCGGCAAAGACGGAGAAATCCCGTCCGTCCGCGCCTACCTCCGAGAAGCAAAGCAGAACCGCCGAGGGTACTGCTAAATCTCCCGAAGAACGCCCCTCTGTCCGTGAGGAACTGCGGGAAATCCGGGAGAGCAGGCAGAAGAAGGCGGCAGAGCCGGGCATTTCCGAACCCACCCCGGCAAAAGAGCCGAAAAAGCAGCCGACCACCACCCACAAGCAGCCATCCCGGAAGAAACCGAAGAAAGCAAAGGAGCGATAAGCCATGAGGAATTTTGATGATATTTTTGAATCCGCCCCGCAGACCGATGAATTTGACAAGGAGGCGTGGGCGGCAAAGAAAAAGGCGGAGCGTGACGAGGTTTACGCTCTGGCCGATGCCACCGCTGAGGCGGTCTGCGCAGACGGCGGCAAGTTCTGTGACTATCTGGATGTGCAGGCGGCTTTTCGCAACTACTCTGCCACCAACGCCCTGCTGATCCTCGCCACGAAGCCGGATGCCCGCAGGCTGGGCGACAAAGATTTCTGGCGGGATCAGGGCGTGTATATCAAGCGGCAGGAGTTCGGCCGCCCCATCAAGATCGTCGAGTCCAACGGTGAATACACCCGTGACGACGGCAGCATCGGCGTGTCCTACAACATCAAGCGGGTCTATGACATTTCGCAGACCACTGCCTGGACGAGAACGCCGCAGGCGGTTTCCCATGACGCACGGGCGCTGCTGAATGCCCTGATCTACAAGCGTCCTACGCCGGTGCAGTCCGTGGATGAGCTGCCGAATGGCATCGATGCCGTGTATGACCGTGAGCAGAACGCCGTTTTTGTCCGCCGTGGCTTGTCGGTAAACGACCTTTTCTGCGGTCTGTCCAAAGCGCTGGCGCAGGCGGAGCTTGCCCGGACCGGCGAGGAATACACCGAAGAAAATACCGGTTTCAAGGCGCAGTGCGTTTCCTATATCCTTGGCAAAGAGTTCGGTGTGGAGGTGAGCGGCTATGCCTTTGAAACGCCTGCCGACTTTTTGCGTACTGATGACCCGCAGACGATCCGTGCTGAGCTGACCGACATCCGGGACACCGCCTATGATATTTCCGCAAGGATGATGCGGTCGCTGGAACAGAGCAAAGCACCCCGCTTAAGCGAACAGGAGCGATGAATATGGGGAAACAGGAAAAACGGGTATTGACTCTTGACCGCTATGAGCACGGCGTTGTGGTCAATGCCCTCAATGAAATGCGGAATGATCTGCTGGAGGAAGAACGCCCCACCGACATTGTTGACGAAGTTCTTTTGAAGGTGATCGATGCCCCCGCAAAGAAGGTAAGGTGCCGAAACGATGAAGCGAGAGAATAACCCTCTTGTCCTCTGCCTGTTCGGTATTCTCCCCGTGGTGTGGCTGGGGCTGCTGCTCGCCCCTGCCGCCCACGGCGGTCTGCCGGAGATCGTCGCCCGGTTTCCCGCGGTGATGAACGACCCGTTTCACATCGAGCTTTGCGGGGACAGTCTGAAAACTGTCCTCGTTCTGCTCTGCGCTTACGGGCTTGCGGTGGGTGTCATTCTATCGTCCCGCCGCAATTACCGCCGTGGCGAGGAACACGGTTCGGCCAAGTGGTGCTCGGCTCGAACCGTCAACCGAAAATACCGGGCAGCCGAGCCGGAGGAAAACAAGATCTTCACGCAGAATGTCCGTATGGGACTGAACGGGCGAAAGCACCGCCGCAACCTCAATACGGTCGTTGTCGGCGGCAGCGGCGCAGGCAAAACGAGATTTTACGCCAAACCGAATCTGTGCCAGGCCAACACGAGCTTTACCGTTCTCGACCCGAAAGGCGAGCTGCTGCGCAGTACGGGGCATCTGCTGCGACAAAAGGGCTATGAGGTACGGGTGCTGGATCTTCTGAACATGGAAAAAAGCCACTGCTACAACCCGTTTGTGTACCTGCGGGATGACAACGATGTGCAGCGGCTCGTGACCAATCTGTTCAAAAGCACCACGCCGAAAGGCAGCCAGTCCAACGATCCCTTTTGGGACACCGCCGCATCTATGCTCCTGCTGGCACTGATCTTCTATCTGAAATACGAAGCGCCGCCCGACGAGCAGAACTTCCCGATGGTCATGGAGATGCTGCGTGCGGCGGATGTGCGGGAGGACTGCGACGAATACACCTCACCGCTGGACGAGCTGTTTGAGCGGCTGGAAATGCGGGAGCCCGACCATATCGCCGTGAAATATTACAAGGACTATCATTCCGGCAGCGCCAAAACGCTGAAATCCATTCAGATCACGCTGGCGGCGAGGTTAGAGAAATTCAATCTGTCCTCGCTGGCGGCGCTGACCGCCACGGACGAGCTGGATCTGCCGTCCCTCGGAGAAAAGAAAGTGGCGCTCTTTGCCCTGATCCCCGACAATGACACCAGCTTTAACTTTTTGGTTAGCATCCTGTACACCCAGCTTTTTCAGCAGCTATTCTATCTGGCCGACCACAAATACGGCGGCAGTCTGCCCGTTCCCGTCCACTTCTTGATGGATGAGTTCAGCAATGTCAGCTTGCCGGAGGATTTCTCCAAGATCCTTGCGGTCATGCGCTCCCGCAATGTGTATGTGTCGATCATTCTGCAAAATGTAGCGGCACTCAAAGCGCTGTTTGAAAAGGAATGGGAGTCGATCCTCGGCAACTGCGATGAGTTCCTTTATCTCGGCGGCAACGAAACTTCGACCCACAAGCTGATCTCGGAATCCTATCTCGGCAAATCCACTATCGACACCAACACCTACGGCAAATCATCCGGGCGCAACGGCAATTACAGCACGAACTATCAGATCAGCGGCAGAGATCTTCTGACACCGGACGAGGTGCGTATGCTGGACAACCGTTACGCCCTTTTGTTTATCCGTGGTGAGCGCCCAGTGATGGACGAAAAATACGACATTCTGAAACACCCGAACATTGCGCTGACCGAGGACGGCGGCGCAGCACCCTATGAACACGGCGGGACGGAAAATGCCGTTGCAACGCTCTCGTTTGCAGGCGCTGCCGCCGAAACGCTGTCTGAACCGAGTGAACCCATACCCGATTATGAGCTTCTTTCCGATGAGGATATAGAGGCTCTTTTTTAATTCAATTCAAGGAGGATGAACCTATGAAGAACACCAAAAAGGCCTCAAACAAGCTGCCCGTGCCCGGCAAGGTCAGAAAGGGCGTTCGTTTCTACTGCGCCGCTGTGCTGTCAGTCGCTCTTGTGCTCGGCTGCTCCGTCACGGCCTTTGCCGCCAATGACCCGATCGCCGTCGTGAACAACCTGAGCGATTTCATTTTCGGTCTGATCCGTGCGGTCGGGCTGATCCTGCTCGGCTGGGGCATCGTGCAGGTGGGACTTTCGTTCCAGTCCCACGATCCCAGCCAGCGCAGCAACGGCTTTCTCACCCTTGCGGGCGGCATTGTCATTACCTTTGCCAAAGAAATTCTCAACCTAATCACGGGCTGAAAGGAGGCCACGGATGGAAAAGTGCGAGTGTTATATCCACTCTCTGAAACAGGGAGAAACCCATGTGCTTGGTGAGGCGACGATCCTCAAACGCATCGGGGACAACGACTACCTTGCCGAATACAACGGCGTGAAGTGCCACGCCATATTCAATCCATTTGCCGGGCGCTACTTTGTGGATGATGTGTACGGTGTGATCCGCAACACGCCCGACCGGGACAGCCGATAAATGATACGGCGCACGGGGCAGGTCACTTCGGCCTGCCCCTACTTGCCGGAAAGGAGGAAGCTGTGAAGAAATACAGCATTATTTACGCAGACCCGCCTTGGCGGTACAAGGTCTATTCTAAAAAGGGACTTGGGCGCTCCGCCGAATCCCATTATCCGACGATGGAGCTGGAAGATATACGGGCGCTGCCGGTCGGTACGCTTGCCGCAGACGACTGTGTATTGTTTCTATGGACAACGATCCCGCTGCTGCACGACTGCTTTTCAGTCATGCGCGCATGGGGCTTTTCGTATAAGACGGTGGCCTTCGTATGGATCAAGCAGAACCGCAAGTCCGACAGCCTGTTTTGGGGTATGGGACACTGGACGAGAGCCAATGCGGAGTTTTGTATGCTTGCCACCAAAGGACACCCCAAACGCCGCTCGGCCGGTGTGCATCAAGTCATCCTCTCCCACATTGAGGAACACAGCAAGAAGCCGGAAGAAGCGCGGCGGCGCATCGTCGAGCTGATGGGCGATCTGCCCCGCATTGAACTGTTCGCCCGTCAGAAAGCGGACGGATGGGATGTTTGGGGCAACGAGGTTGCCTGTGATGTTGCACTGACGGGAGGTGAGCCGAATGTCGGATAACTGGGTCGTACAGAATCTCGAAAACGCACTCGAAACTTGGAACGAAAAGCTGGCAGAGATCTGGCAGCTCATTACGCAGTCGCCGGAGCAATTTAAGGGCGGCACGATCTGGAATGTGATCGTCGGCATCCACGGTGCGGTGCAGGCCATCGGGTTTGCGCTGCTCGTTTTGTTCTTTGTGGTGGGCGTGATGAAAACCTGCGGCTCCTTTGCGGAGTTGAAACGGCCGGAGCACGCCCTGAAAGTGTTCATCCGCTTCGTCCTTGCCAAAGCCGCCGTCACATACGGCTTGGAGCTGATGATTGCCCTGTTCAACATCGTACAGGGGCTGATCTCCACCATCATGAACGCCGCAGGCTTTGGGGCGGCGCAGGAAACCGTGCTGCCCGCCGAGATCGTGACCGCCGTGGAGGATTGCGGCTTTTTTGAAAGCATCCCATTATGGGCAGTGACCTTGATCGGCGGGCTGTTCATTACGGTCTTGTCATTTATCATGATCATGACCGTGTACGGCAGGTTTTTCAAACTATATCTCTATACGGCCATTGCCCCGGTCCCGCTCTCGGCCTTTGCGGGCGAGCCGTCGCAGAACATCGGCAAAAGCTTTATCAAGAGTTATGCCGCCGTCTGCTTGGAGGGTGCAATCATCGTGCTTGCCTGCATCATCTTCTCGCTGTTCGCATCCAGCCCGCCCGTCGTCGATCCCGATGCGGCGGCGGTGACACAGGTGTGGTCGTATGTGGGCGAGTTGGTTTTCAATATGCTGGTGCTCGTCGGCGCAGTCAAAATGGCAGACCGTGTTGTCAGAGAAATGATGGGACTGTAAGGAGGAAGAATTTTGGAAGTGAAAATCAATCGGGAGATCCGCAACTATACGGAATCCATGTTTTTCGGGCTGTCCATGCGGCAGTTCGTTTTTTCTGTCTTGGCGATCCTCGTCGCCGTGGGGCTGCACTTTTTGCTAAAACCCCACTTCGGGACGGAAACCGTCAGTTGGATGTGTATTCTCGGTGCCGCACCCTTTGCGGCGCTGGGCTTTATCACTTACCACGGTATGACCGCCGAGCAATTCCTCTGGGCGTGGCTGCGCTCGGAGCTGTTAGAGCCAAAAGAGCTTTGCTTTGAAGCATCGAACCTCTACTATGAAGCGCTTAAAGACAAATTGGAGGGAGGAAAATCATGATCAAGACGCTGAAAAACCTGCTGAAACAGGACAAGAAGCGGTACACCGTGCCCCGCAAGGTGCAGGATGTGATCCCCGTCCGCCGCATCTGGAAGGACGGCATTTTTCAGGTGGGCAGCCGCTTTTCCAAGACCTATCAGTTTACCGACATCAACTACCTTGTGGCAAGCCGTGAGGACAAGGAGCAGATGTTCCTTGCCTATTCGGAGCTGCTGAACAGTCTGGATTCCGGGGCGACGACGAAAATCACCATCAACAACCGCAGACTGAACCGGGCAAATTTCGAGCAGTCGATCTTGATGCCCATGCGGGGCGATGCTTGCGATGTGTACCGCAGGGAATACAATCAAATGCTGCTTGACAAGGCTACCAGTGCCAACGGCATCATTCAGGAGAAATATATCACGGTGTCGGTCTGGAAGAAGGACATCGAAGAAGCCCGCACCTACTTTGCCCGGATCGGCGCAGACCTGATCACCCATTTTGCCGCCCTTGGCTCCAAGTGTACCGAGCTGGATGCCGCCGAAAAGCTACGGGTGCTCCACGACTTCTACCGTCAGGGTGAAGAAGCGGCCTTTCACTTTGACCCGCAGGATATGATGCGCAAGGGGCACGATTTCAAGGACTATATCTGCCCCGACTCTATGGAGAAAAGCAGCGGCTGCCTGAAACTGGGCGAGAAATACTGCCGGGTCTTGTTTCTGAAAGACTACGCTTCGTATATCAAAGACAGCATGGTCACGGAGCTGACCGATTTCAACCGAAATATGATGCTGTCGATCGATGTTGTGCCGATCCCCACCGACGAGGCCGTGCGGGAAGTGGAAAACCGTCTGCTCGGCATCGAAACCAACATCACCAACTGGCAGCGCAGGCAGAACGCCAACAACAATTTCTCCGCTGTCGTCCCCTATGATATGGAGCTCCAGCGCAAGGAGAGCAAGGAGTTTCTGGACGACCTGACCACGAGGGATCAGCGGATGATGCTGGCGGTCATTACGATGGTCATTACCGCCGACGACAAAAAGCAGCTCGACAGCGACACCGAAACGGTACTTGCCGTGGCACGAAAGCATATGTGCCAGCTCGCCGTGCTGAAATTCCAGCAGTTCGACGGGCTGAACACTGTTCTCCCCATCGGCACACGGAGGATCAATGCGTTTCGCACCCTCACCACTGAGAGCCTTGCGGTGTTCATGCCCTTTAAGGTGCAGGAGGTGCAGGACAAGGGCGGTATTTACTTCGGAGAAAACGCCATCTCCCACAACCTCATCATGTGCAACAAAGCAAATCTTCTGAACCAGTCGGCGTTCCTGCTGGGTGTGCCCGGTTCGGGCAAATCGTTCAGCGCCAAGGAGTTGATCGCTTTTCTCATTCTCGACACCACCGATGATGTGCTGATCTGCGATCCCGAAAACGAATTTGGTGCGCTGGCGGCGGCTCTGGGCAAGGAAACGGCGACCGTCATTCATATGGCGGCAGGCGGCAAAGACCGTTTGAACGCCATGTATATGGTGGACGGCTACGGCGAGAACAACCCCATCGTGGAAAAATCGCAGTTCATCATGTCCCTTGTGGAGCAGATCGACAAGGCCGGTGTCGGCCCACAGCAGAAATCCATCATCGACCGCTGCACGGCGCTGGTGTATCAGGATGCCGAGCGGACGGGCAAGCCCGCTACGCTCTGCGACCTGCGAAACAAGCTGCTGGAACAGCCCGAAGAAAAGGCAAAGGAGATCGCCTTGTCGCTGGAGCTGTTCACCACCGGCTCACTGGATATTTTCGGACATGAAAGCACCGTCGACCTCGATAAGCGCATTGTCGTATTCGATATTCACGGCCTTGGCGAGCAGTTGAAGCCGACGGGACTGCTGGTGATCACCGACACCATACTCAACCGTGTCACCCTCAACTGGAAGAAGGGCAAGCGCACTCACATCTTCATCGACGAATTTCATGTCGTGTTTGAAAACGAACAGAGCGGTATTTTCTTTAATTCCGCATGGCGACAGTTCCGTAAGCGCAACGGTTATCCCACCGCCATCACGCAGAATGTGGAATATCTGCTGGATTCCGTGCAGGCGAGCACGATGCTTTCCAACTCCGAGTTCGTGGTCATGCTCAATCAGGCGTTTTCCGACCGTGCCAAGCTCTCGAAGCTCCTGAACATCTCCGACGAGCAAATGAGCTATGTCACCAACGCCGACGCAGGCTGCGGGCTGATCAAATACGGCTCGGCGCTGGTGCCGTTTATCAACCGTTTTCCCAAAGATACCGAGCTTTACCGCTTGATGACGACGCGCCCCGGCGAGGGTGTGTTCGGCAGCGGAAACGCATCTTAAAGGAGGCCATATATGAAAAGCAAATATCTGATGATCGGGGCGGCCGTATGTGCCGCCCTTTTCCTTTTCTCCGGCATCATGCTCTGTCGGCAGTATGCGGACGGAAAACAGGCCACCGAAGCCTTTGAACAGGTCGCCGCACTGGTGGAAACCAAGCCGTTGCCGGAGCTGACGGCATTTGAAAAGTACCGGGCGGTGCAGGAGCAGAACAGTGACTTTGTGGGCTGGCTCTCCGTTCCCGGCACAAACATCGACTATCCCGTGATGCAGACCGTGGACGAGCCAAATTTCTATCTGAAACGGGGCTTTGACAAGCGGTACAGCGATTACGGCGTGCCCTATGTGCAGGAAAACTGCGACCTTGCGCTGTCCGACAACTGCGTGATCTACGGCCACCACATGAACAACGGGACAATGTTTGCCGATCTCTGCAAGTATGAAAACGAGGACTTTTATAGAGAGCACAAGACCATCCATTTTGATACGCTGTCCTGCTTTGGCGAATATGAGATCGTGGCGGTGTTCAAGACCGTCGCCTATTCCGAGCAGGGCTTCAAGTATTACCACTTTACCCGTGCGGAGTCGGCGGAGGATTTTGATGCCTATATCGCCCAATGCAAGGTGCTTTCTCTCTATGACACCGGCGCAATGGCGGAATACGGCGATAAGCTGATCACGCTTTCCACCTGCGAATACAGCCGCAAAAACGGGCGTATGGTCGTTGTCGCCAAGCGGATCGCCGCACCCTCTGCGGAGGTGGGCAGCAATGCCTGACATCAAGATACGGGATGTGGTCAAGGGAACGGTAAAGGCAATCGACAAATCGGCGGTGGCCGCTGAGCGGATGAAGGATGCCTATGTCCGCACCAAGGACAAGGCGGAGCACGGCGTCTTTGCGGCGGAATCCTCTCCCGAAGAATACGCCGCCGACCGCACTTTGACCGGGGTGGAAACGGCAGCTCACGAAGCCGCATACGGGGTGGATAAGGCTAACCGCAAGGGTGTAAAGGTCACCAAGCAAAACATCTCCAAGGCAAAAGAGCACTTTCAGCTGAGAAAGGCGGATTTACCAAAGAAACCGGTGCATAACACCATCAAAGCAAATAGCCGCAGTAGGCAGGCGTTTGCTAGTTCCACAAGGAAGACGGCTGTCAAGGCTACTACTACCGCTGTTAAAGCCGTAATTGCCAAAGCAAAGGCCTTAGCCGCAGCTATCGCCGCCGGTGGATGGGTCTCTGTCACCGTCATCATCGTAGTCTGCCTGATCGGGCTGATCGTCGGCTCTTGTTTCGGCATCTTCTTCTCCGGCGAGGGCAGCGGCACGGGGCAAACTATGCGGCAGGCTGTACAGGAAATTAACGCCGACTATCAGTCGCAGATCGATACCACAAGGGCAAATCTCACCTACGATGAGCTGGAAATGTCCGGCTCCCGTGCCGTCTGGCCGGAGGTGCTGGCCGTGTATGCGGTGAAAACCACCACCGACCCCAACGATCCGCAGGAGGTCGCCACGGTGGACGATGCCAAGAAAGCCATCCTCAAAGATATTTTCTGGCAGATGAATGAAATATCTTCTCACATTGAGAGAAAGCCCGGAAAGATTATCACCGAAACCGATGACGGCCGCGGGAACATTGTAGAAACCGTTACAACGGTCACACACACCTACCTTTATATTACGGTCAGCCACAAGACCGCCGAAGAAATGGCAGACCGTTTCAACTTCAACGCCGATCAGCGGCAGCAGCTCTCTGAATTGCTTGCCGAGGAAAACCGTAGTATGTGGTCAGCCGCCCTTTACGGCATTTACTCCGGGGACGATGCTATCGTCACGGTGGCCTTGTCGCAGATCGGCAATGTGGGCGGTCAGCCCTATTGGTCATGGTATGGATTTAACTCCCGTGTGGAGTGGTGCGCCTGCTTTGTATCTTGGTGTGCGAATGAGTGCGGCTATATCGACAGCGGCGTTATTCCGAAGTTCGCAGGCTGTGTCAATGGGGTGCAGTGGTTCAAGGACCGTGGACAATGGCAGGACGGCAGCTTTGAGCCGTCTGCCGGTCAGATCATTTTCTTCGATTGGGACAACAAGGGCTTATCCGGTCCGCAGGACGGGCAGTCCGATCATGTCGGCATCGTGGAAAAATGCGAAAACGGCATTGTCTACACCATCGAGGGCAATTCCGGCGACAGCTGCCGACAGCGCCAATATCCGGTGGGATACTACGAAATTCTAGGCTACGGTATTCCGGAATAGATAAGAAAGAGCACAAAAAACCATATATGATGGCATTTGTTCATTTTTCTTGGCGCGAACGCAACCCCACCAAGAGAAACAAAACGCGGGCGGTGCTGTTGCACCGCCCGCTTACTATGTAGAATTACTCTGATTGTTGTGAACAGCCGTCCATGTGCTGGCGGACGCGTGCTGCATCTTTCCTGCATTTCGCCTTGCTGCCATAAGTCAGTGCAACGACCCACGGCTGTCCGGCATCTGTTTCAAACGTCTGCCGGTAGTTCACGGTTTGGCCCCTTTCTATCCACTGTGCGCTTATGTCCTGATTGGAAAAGCAAAGTATCGTATCATGAATCCAATGATAGCTATAGACGTCTCCTTCCATGCAAGTACACAGATAGATCTGCTCGCTCCATGGTACAAATACAGGTTCCGAACGCTTGGGGTCTACAACCGCAAATCCCTGCTGGCTGACTACAATTTTGGTTCTGTATCCAGCCGATCTAACTATACTAAACACTGTTACAGCATAAACAAGAACAACTACGGCTGAAGATACACACAAAAAGATTAACGAATTCTTTGATGGGCACTCCCCATCTTCAAATGTAAGATAGGCGAATAGCCCAACACAAAGGATAACTGATATAATTCCACCGCTAATTACACCTCTTTTATAAGGCTGAAAAATCAACTCTTTCATAAAGTCACCTCCAAAACTTGCTTATTAGCCCGAAAGTGAAGAAAAACAGTTGACGTGTCGAATGAACTACAGCCTTTGCCATTCGACTGCTAGTGCTCTTTAATAAGCGATCGGTCCCAGCAGTAACAGCAGAATTTATACTTGCTTTCGAAGCCGTAATTGCAGTTTTTGTGTAATTGACACGTTTATTGGTTTTTATTTGACTCCTTACTTCAACCGTGGTTGGTATTACGACATCTTTAAAAGCGGTAAATGCAACTTTGCCCAACTTGCTTGTTATTCGAGCCGGTATGCCAAGGCTTGATACAGCGCCCAAAGCTCCTTCCATTGCAACGCTGCCCCAATTAATATCAGCGAATTTCGTGCCTGTCATCAGTTGGCCTAAAACTTCAAGGCCTGCGCCGATTACAGCACCCGCAATGACATTCCATATCTCTCCGTCCGCATCAACCCGCATAATCGGATTGTTCTCGCAATATGCGAACATATTGGCGCTGAGGAAGCCGTTGGCGTCGGTGGTAGCGAAGGTGTCCGCGTTGATGAACCGGCAGATGGCCGGGTCATAATAGCGGCTCTGGAGATAGTAGAAGCCGGTCTCGGCGTCATAGTAATAGCCGCGGTAGCGCAGGGGGTTGAGGTTGGCGATGCTGGTGGGATCGGTGAGGACTTTCGCACTGCTGTCATACACCGTGCAGTTGCCCCAAGCATCATAGTCGTAGGACGCAGCGAGTCTGCCGCTCGAATCGAGGATGGCGGACACATCCCCCTGTGCATTGACAAGGTAATAGTACAGCTCCGTCTCCGACCCGTGCTTGTAGATCATGGCAAAGGGCTGGCTGCTGTCGTCGTAGACGAACTCGAGGGCGTTATTGTCACCCCAAGTCTGGCGCATGACCTTGCCGGAGAGCGTGGTGTAGGTGTAGGCCGTGTCGCCGACCTGCTTGCTGCTGCGGACGCCGGACATGTCGTAGGTGTAGGACACCTGCTCGCCGTCCACCGTCGCGGAGGTGAGCTGGCGGCCCTTCGTCCACGTGAAGGAATAATCCTTGCCGTTGTAATATGTAACCGGGTTGCCGGAGGACGGGACGCCGCTCGTCTGGGTCTGGCCTTCGTAGAGAATGTCCTTCGTGGTGCTGCCGGACGTCACGCTCGTGAGCAGGTCGGGCCACGAGGGATTCGTGTAGCCGAAGGACTTTATGACCGCGCCGTCGGTCGTGACGCTGCGGATGTTGCCCACCGTGTCGTAGGCGTAGGCGCGGGACGCGCCGCCGTTGGTCTCGGTCGCAAGCTGACCCAGCGCGTCGTAGGTATACTCCTTCGTCAGCGCCGCCTGGGGCACGTTCGTGCCTTCGGTCACGATCTTCGTGATGTTGCCGGACGCATCGTAGGTATAGGTGAAGCCGCGAAGGTCAGAACTGCCCTTCTTGTATTTCAACCATCCTGAACATTGATACTTTATCACCGCTCATATTGAATAAACTCATTGAGAAAATTCAAGTCGGGCAGGTTGAAAAGGCTGACGGTCAAATTGTACAAGAAATCACCATAGTGTGGCGGTTTGCAGGGGTAGTTAGTCCTGAATCTTGATTGATTTACCATTCACAGTTAAGGCGTATTGTTCATCAAAGCTGTCTATGAAAGCGAAGTAAGTGTAAAAAGTCTTGTTAAGCGTGCTATTTGCCTTATCCAAGTGTTCAAATTTAGAATTTCGGTTATCTGTTATTTCTGACGAACCACCGTTTGTGTCCAAAACAGTAATGTAATAATCATTTGTATTTTTATACTGATACACATAAATTGTGATTCCGTCAGATATGGTTTGAACAATTCGCTTTGTGTCTAATCCCATTCCAATTTTCCAAGCATTATTTGATCTCGGAACAATAGCATAAACATCAGTCTCACCTTTTGCCCCAACTACAAAATCAGATTCATTACCATCCACGATTAGCTCTACACTTGCAGAATGGTTGTAGTTGTATGCTGATTTAGGCGACGAAAATGTTACAAAAGCATTTTCTATTGGTATCAATGCAGAAATCGTTGTCAGTATTACGGTTGCCGCAAACGCAACTATCGAGCACCGACGTTTATAAACCAAGTGAGATTTCCTTATGAAAAAGAAACTTATAGTGAACGCTATACCAAAAAATATAAGCCTTATTGTTGCAAATAACATATTTTTCCTTTCTAATATTCGTACGCATATAACGGCGATGGCATTGACTGTCCTGTTGTAATAAACACATACGCCGCAGCAATAGCCCACCCGCTAACGCTCACATTGGTATAAGTGGTTTCGGTGTTATTGTCCCATTTGACAGCAGTTGATCCTTCAAAGCCAACTTTTAATTCTGACAGGTTTGCTTTTAAGCCAAAACTATTTGTTGTATTGCCATTTGAAAGCGAGCCTGAAATTCCAATATTATCAAGTCCCATGCTGATATCCAATGTGAATTTTGCTATGTTTATTTTTATACCTGCCGATGATGATTTAATTGGATGCTCAGCATTACCCTTAGCATAAACTGAAATGGGCTTTGAGGAATTGCCGTGCTTTGAAATTGTTTGCGTAGTTTTTGTGCCTAACTTTACGGTAATGGGTAAAGGATCAGGCAAATATTCAACTTCCGTTTTTGTAATAGTTGCTGATAGTGAACTACCTGCACCAAATGTTGCTTTTGCAAAACCTGCAATTGCTGTACCAACTTTATTGAAGAAACTTCCGATTTCTTTCCAGAACGTTCCACTTTGGTCTGCGCGATTAACCGGGTTGTTTCCACAGTACGCGAACATATTGCAACTCAGAAAGCTCCCTGCATTCGTCGTAGCATATGCATCCGCATTGATGAACCGGCAGATGGCCGGGTCATAATAGCGGCTCTGGAGATAGTAGAAGC
>ERZ779880.1090-NODE-1090-length-27128-cov-5.885827_pt1 | contig 27128 bp, 23 predicted proteins | sample MGYA00511555_ERZ779880 | MGnify/ENA primary metagenome ERZ779880 (study PRJEB29588, sample SAMEA2145815) | human gut metagenome | biome: human gut; feature: human-associated habitat; material: faeces | place: Denmark | collected 2008/2010 ... | reverse complement strand
ATATGCCTACAAGATGAAATATGATGCCATTAAAAAGAAAGCAGGCAGAAAGAATTGTGGTCAAGTTGACCACAATACAGGAAAGAGAAGTATTGATGTGATCGGAGAACTTTGTGGAGACAGTGCAAAGCAGGTCCAGCGTTATATCAAAATGACAGAACTGATACCGGCTCTATTGGATAAGGTGGATGACGGATCAATGGGATTTACCCCGGCGGTGCAGTTATCTTATCTGAAAAAGAAAGAACAGCAGGAAATTATTGATGCAATGGAGGCAACCCAGTGTACGCCATCGCTTTCGCAGGCAATAAGGATCAAGAAATTAAGTGAGGCTGGAAAACTTACAGAAAGCGAAGCGGAAGGAATCCTTGGAGAGATAAAACAGAAGGAAGCAGACAGAGTAGTTTTTAAGAATGAACAATTATACAGATTTTTCCCATCAACCTATACATCGGAACAGATGCGTAGAGAAATATTGGAAATATTGAAATCATGGAGAAATAGTAACTGGATTTAGGAAAGGAGAAACAGAATATGTGTAGAGTAATAGCAGTATCAAATCAAAAAGGTGGAGTAGGTAAAACAGTATCATGTGTGAATCTTGGAATAGGATTGGCAAAGGAAGACTAACTATTAAAAGTCAAGTCTTAATATGATATTTTTTGAATAAAGTACAGAAATGTATTTTAGATATATTTGGAACTCAGTTAGAGTTCCTTGAACCTTGAAAACTGTATGACAAAAAGAGCATCGTGATAGGTGCTCAAAAAAGGAGTTTTGAATTAGAAAGATTTAAGCTGCTTTTATGTATTGCTGCTTTGTTTTTTCAAGATGATAAATCACTCGAACCAATTTCTTTACAGCGTGTGATATGGCAACATTGTAATGTTTACCTTCCGCTCGTTTTTTAGCAAGATAGGCTGCAAATGTTGGATCCCAGTGGCAGACATATTTGGTGGCATTATACAAAGCGTATCGCAGGTATCTGGAGCCACGTTTTTCCATATGTGCGTAGGCACCATCCAGTTGTCCGGATTGATATGTTGATGGCGAAAAGCCGGCATAAGCTAAGATCTTATCAGGAGAATCAAAACGATTGAAATCACCAATCTCGGCAATAATCATAGCTCCCATGCGATAGTTGATTCCAGGAATGCTAAGAATTGGAGAGTTGATTTCATCCATGATGATTTTAATCTCATTTTCGATTTCATCAATCTCTGAATCAAGTTCCTGAATAAGTTTGATGGTGTGCTTCAATTCAAGAGATTTGGCTGGCATATTTGAGCCGATAGAAGCTCTTGCAGAATCTCTGAAAGTAATAGCAGTATCTTTACCATATCGACCTTTGGAAGATTCGGAAAGAAGATTTGTAAGTCTGGTAAGGTGTGCAGTAGCTACATGTTTAGCACTGGGAAATTCAGAAAGCAATGCATAAACAGATGCCATATGAAGTGTTGGTACAAGTTTTTCTAATTCAGGGAATAAGATACAGACCAGTCTTGAAACGGAAGTTTTTAGCTTGGCACGTTCTTTTACTTTATCAAAACGATAACGAGTTAATGACTTTAACTCTTTGTTGTGGTAAGATGTGTCTGAGTAGGACTTTAAGTTCACATCAGACATAAGCATGGAAGCAATCGTGCGGGCATCTACTTTATCCGTTTTCGTCTGTCTAAGGCTTAGACTTTTTCTGTACAGATTTGTATGTAACGGATTGATAACATAGGTGGGCAGACCTTTATCAATGAGATATCCAAGGAGATTGTAACTATAGTGTCCAGTGGCTTCCAGTCCTATTTTTAATTTTGTGACATCATCCATAACGGCTTCAATCTTTTGATAAAGATCATTAAAACCATCTAAGTTGTTGAAGATGGTAAATGCTTTAAACAACACTTCGCTATCAGAGTTGGTGATAAAGCAATCATGCTTATCCTTTGCAACATCAATTCCTATGTAAATCATAATAAATCTCCTTTGAAATGTATTTAATGCTGTTTTAGAACCACAGGGTGCTCCTTGCGATTGTAACCTCGTTCTAAATAAACCGTCATGCGGTATCTAACTGATTAACAAATGTACAAAGAGACTGTGGTTGTAGCCTTTCATAAACCATCAAGTGGTAGGAGGCGAAAAACAATCCACAGTATCTCTAATAGTATAGCATACAGACCTTGGAGAGGGTCTATAAACACTACTACTTTATAATACGAGGAGGTGCCCATCATGATAGCAATTTATGCTAGACAGAGTTTAGATAAAAAGGATTCCATTTCAATTGATAGTCAGATCGACCTTTGCAAGCAGAGCTGTAATTCAGATGGGCAGTTCCTTGTGTTTCAAGACAAAGGTTTTTCGGGGAAAAATACAGAACGACCGCAATTCCGAGACATGATGGATGCAGTGAGAGCGGGCAAAGTAGAGAAGATTATTGTTTACAAACTTGATAGATTGAGCAGAAATATTGCTGACTTTGCTAACCTATGGGCGGAACTAGAGCGATATAACGTGGAGTTTTCATCGGTTCGTGAATCCTTTGACACTTCTACACCGATGGGGAAGGCAATGGTTTTCATTATACTGACTTTTGCTCAACTTGAGAGAGAAACTACGGCGGTTCGTGTAAAGGATAACTACTACATTCGAATTCGATCAGGAAGCTGGCCGGGAGGTCCGGCACCATTTGGGTTTGATAATGCGAAGATTGTCGATGAATCCGGGCGAAAAGTTCCGTCATTGCAACTGAATGATAGAATAGAAGTTGTGAAGAGAATCTTCTATGAGTATGCAGAACCGGATACTTCTTTGGGAAGTATTGCGAGACGCTTGACGGAAGAAGGTGTTTCGTCGCCAAAGCGTAAGGGCAATTCATGGGATAACGTAACAGTAGCAAGGATTTTACACAATCCGGTCTACGTCATGGCAGATATCGACGTTTATTCCTATTATAAGGGACGGGGTATCACGCAGTTTTCTAATGAGATAGAAGCGTTTGATGGCAGTCGGGCGGCACACATTGTAGGAAAACGCGATGCATCTACGAGAAAATACACCGACCTAAAGGATCATGTGTTGTCATTGACGAATTTTTCCGGTGTGATTCCAGCGGATATTTGGCTCAAATGTCAGTACAAGCTGGACCATAATAAACAGATTAAAAACTCCGGGAAAGGTAAATACTCCTGGGTGAGTGGCTATATCAAATGTGCCGAGTGCGGCTATGGCGTGCAGGTAAAGAAAAGTTACAAAAATCTGATTTTATCTTGCATTGGTCGGACGCATTATCATATCTGTGATGTGGATAAATTTCAGATTACATATAAAGAAATCGAGGATGCTGTGCAGGAGGAACTAGAGAAGGTTATCGAGGAGTGTGGTTCTGTGGCAGAGCCGGAGGATGAAATGTCACATGGAGATAATTCTTTGAAAATGGAGATTACTCGTATTGATGAGAAGATAGAACGTCTGGTAAAGTCCCTTGCTGAGTCTACAGATGTAGTAATGGAGTACATCAATCGTGAGATTGGTAGGCTGGATAAGCAGAAAAAGGCGTTACTAGAGGAAGTTGATAAATCCAATCGTCAGAAGAGTAGGAAAATCAAAGAAATTGTTTTTGCTGAGCTGACAATGGAAGAGAAGCGAATGGCGGTGGATGCGTTTATTGAGAAGATTTTGGTGAGCCGGGACGGAATCGAGATTGTCTGGAAAGTGTAGGATTATATGTGAACTTTTACTTTGCATATCCTGTGAACTATGTTACAATAAACTATATATGTTAAGTTGGAGGTGTTTACGTTGAATATCACACAGATTAAGTTGGAAAACTTCACTGTATTCAAAGATGCAGAGATAGATTTTGATAAAGGAATCAATATATTTATTGGTGAAAATGGTACAGGAAAGACGCATATCTTGAAGTTGTTGTATTCAGCTTGTCAAGCAGCGAATCCGAAAGTGTCATTTTCGAATAAGATTGTTCGAACAATGTTGCCGGATGAGTTTAAGATTTCTAGACTTATTACAAGAAATCGTGGTAATCACAATGCAAAAGTAAAGATATGTGCCAAGATGGATGAAAACACTCCTACTAAAAATTTAATAGTGGATTTTAACAATAAAACGAAGAAATGGGATGCTGGAGTAAAAGGAGAAGAAACTTGGGAAAAGACGTTTGGTGAAATTAGTAGTATTTTTATTCCTGCAAAAGAGATTTTGTCAAACAGTTTTAACCTAACAGCTGCAGTGGAAAAAGATAATGTTCGTTTTGATGATACGTATATTGATATTATTAATTCAGCAAAGGTGGATATTTCGGTTGGGCGTAATAGTACGGATCGAGACACTCGGCTGAAAGCTATCGAAAAGATCATTGATGGTACGGTTTTTTATGATAGCAAGAAAGATGAGTTTTACTTGAAAAAAGGAAATTCAAAGCAAGAGTTTAATCTTGTTGCTGAAGGAATACGTAAGATGGCATTGTTATGGCAACTTGTTAAAAATGGAACATTGGAGAAAGGTTCTGTTCTTTTTTGGGACGAGCCGGAGGCTAATATTAATCCAGCATATTTGTCGATAATAGTAGAATTGTTGTATGAATTGCAGAAAAGTGGAGTTCAGATTTTTGTTTCTACACATGATTATATGCTTGCGAAGTATTTTGAAACAAGAAGAAAGGACAATACTTCACTTATGTTTCATTCGTTTAGACGTGAGGATGAAGTTGTTGAATATTCATCGGCAACAAAATTTGGTGAGTTGAAAAACAATCTTATCATCAAATCTTTTGATGTATTGTTAGACGAAATCTATGATTTGGGGGAATAGTGTATGGATAAAATTTTTGTGGAGGAGAATGGGTATTATTACATCGACTGTTCAAAAGCAGTGTGGGCCACAGATGAAATGAATACTCAATATCATGCGGCTAAGTGTCCCCTGAGCGATGTGGATTGGATTATGGAAACAAAGGAAAAGTTATTTCTTGTTGAATATAAGAATGCAAATGTTGAGGGTGCCCAAAATCCAGAAGCATTTAAACCAAAGGATGAGAAAGTGTTGAATAAAGTGACAAAGAAGTTCTATGATTCATTGCACTATCTTACGTTACAAGGGAAGGAAAAGCCAAAAGAGTATGTGTACATTTTGGAATATCCGAACGGTGATTCGTCCTCAAGAAAGATGGTGAGGAATCGGTTAAAAGCAAAATTGCCATTTGAACTTCAAGAGAATATTGGAGAAGGGAAGCGGTTAATTGAAAAAGTAGATGTTTTTTCAATTGAAGAGTGGAACGCAAATGAGCAGTATGGTGAGTTCCCTATTTGTCCATGTGAATAATGAATGGAGGAGAGAATGACTATGAACAAAAGGCAGGGAAGTACTTAGTTTTCTGAGTCGCAAGATGCAGTAAGACGATATAATGAATTTGTTGAAAGTAAGGGAGTTTTCCCAGGGAATCATAAGGCGAGAGTATTAGTATCCAAAGGAAATCATACTTACAGAAATATTTTACAGATAGGGACGAGAATTGAGACAAATTATTCAATGATTACTATTTGTGGAGATATTGAATTTAGTAGAGAATATCATCCTGAATATAAAAATGAGTATCAGGTTTTTGAGTATATCTCTCCGGGAACGTTAATTGTGAGAGATACGGAGGATGTCTGGGGGAATCCCATAGAAATAGATATATCATATTATGAATAACAGAAAGATTAGTGTATTTTGGGACTAAGACAAATTCGAATAATGCATGTTTCGATAGGTGTTTTGTACGACTGACCCCCAATGCACAATGATAGATGGTGGATACAAAAAGGGAACAATGCGTTGAAATATCGTGCATTGTTCCCTATAATATTTGGTGGGTCTAGGGTAGTACTTATCAACTACATGCTACCATTACACCATGTCGCCGCAAACACCTAGACCCAAAAGTAAGATCTCTTTCTTCATAAAATCGCTTCCTTTCTTGGCTGAAAATTTTAATACGTCATAAATCAAACCTGAAACGATAGTTTCTGATAAGAATTCTAAAAGGGTGGCGACACTTGGAATCGAACCAAGACCTGTTGCTAACATATCTGTTATATAAATTATACTTCTTTTTCTAAAATTGTCAATTGGTAATAAAATGGAAAGATACTGTATCCCCCGCCCACCCCCCAATCCTCCGCACTCTCAACTGTATCGTACGGTTCCACATTCCACTGAATCGGATAATATTTATTTTCCCGGCACACACGGATAAGAGTGTCGTTATAGTCCCCGTAAGGAGGGCGGAACAAAATCATATCTTTGCCGGTTAGTTTTTTTACTTTTTCATGAGGTTTCATAATTTCTTCTTTGCATTGTGTGGCCGATAGCTGTGACATCTGTTTGTGGTTTTCACTGTGGTTTCCAAGGTCATGTCCGCCGGCGGCAATTGCTTTTACATCGTCCGGATATTTTTCAATCCAGCCGCCTGTCATAAAAAAGGTTGCCTTCACTTTGTGCTTTTTCAGCGTGGCAAGGAGTGATGCAGTGTCGTCGTTTCCCCAAGCAGCATCAAAACTGATTGAAATCTGCGGTTTCTCTTTTTCTACACAGTAGATGGGAAGTTCTTTTTCATGAAGCAGAGATTCATTGAAAACGGCACGGTTTTCCGGATAAACAAAAAAACTTGTTGCGAGCAAAGCAAAGGATGTCAGGACGATGGCACCGATTTTTGTAAAAAGAATCAGTTTTTCCCGTTCTTGTTCGATGTTCATAGATTACCCCGCTATGGTTTTGCTATAGTTTATGGAGAGAAAATGCTTATTATGACAGGAAATCTTTTTTCTTTGCAAGTGTGTATGAATATGGTAAGATTACTACATAAGAAAATTTATGAATGATACGAATGGAGGGATATCATGAAAAGAAGAAATTTATTGGCAGCGGTGCTTAGCTTTTCGCTGGTAATAGGGATGAGTGCACCGGTGGATTTGGCGCAGGAAAGTAAGAAAACACAGACAGCAGTATCCATCGAGGATTCGGTTGGCGAGACGTCTAAGTATGGCTATCTCCCAATTCATCGGAAACTGTTAAATTCGGATGATTTGTCATCCGGCAGAAAGAAAAAGGCAGCAAAGACAACGATTCCGTCATCGTTTGATGCCAGAGAGGAAGGGCTGTTGACGGATATCAAAGATCAGGGAAAAACGGGTATGTGCTGGACCATGTCTGTGATGGGAGCGTCTGAGGCAGATATTATACAGGATGGCTCTGAAGAATCTCCGGATTTATCAGAGTATCATCTGGCATATTCGACATACAACAAAGCCGACGATCCGCTTGGTTTGACGGTAGGGGATATTTGTAAAACGAAAGTGAAAAATAATGATTTATATGGCTGGGGCGGAAATTCCGTTTTAGCAACTGCTACATTAGCCAGATGGCAGGGAGTTGTAGATGAATCAGTTGCTTCTTTTGAAGATTTACAGAACAAAATTAATCGTAACGAAACGGCTGACTTACCGGATGATGTGATGTATGATAAGGATTCCTATCATTTGCAGAATGTAGAGTACATTTATATGACGAAAGCGAACCGCAATCAAATCAAACAGAAACTGATGGAATATGGAGCGGCAGAGTGTTCCATGTATGCACCGGAAACAAATAGTGACTGCCAGATGTATGGAAATACCGGGAAAAGTGATTTTACGGCGTATTATTGTAATAATACAAGCAAGACGACCAATCACAGTGTATTGATTGTGGGATGGGATGATAATTATTCGGCAAGTAATTTTAATTCCAAATGCCGTCCTTCTTCAGACGGTGCATGGCTAATTCGCAACAGCTGGGGCGACTGCAACAGTATGGGCGGATATTTTTGGATTTCTTATGAGGATGCTATGCTGCAGGCAGAGAAGAATGAAGAGGCAGAGGTGGCATTCTTTGATGTAGAAAAAGCGGATAATTACGACAATAACTATCAATATGATGGTGGAATTCCATTTGCTTATTCGAGAAGTTTTCTGCGTGGTGCCAATGTATTTGAGGCAAAAGCTGATGAAAAAATGCAGGCAGTTTCTTTCTATACACAGGAAGCAAATGTAAATTATGAAGTGTCGATTTATGAGAGTCCGGATTCGGATAATCCGATGTCCGGTAAATTAGTGTCTTCATTGTCCGGTACGGTTGCAGAGCGAGGATATCATACCATTGATTTTGTAAAAGAAGATGAAGATGAAGTATTTATGACAAAAGGAAAGCGTTATGCAGTTGTTGTAAAATTGGAAGAAGGTGGGGATACTTCTTATCAGACATATGAATGTACTCATAACGATTCTGCACTTACAGAAGCAGTTAGCGCAAATAAGGGCGAAAGTTATGTTCAGTATTCGGATGGTGAGTGGGAAGATTTTTCCGAACTCGAGTGGTCCAGCAAAGAAAAAAACAATGCAAATCTCTGCATTAAGATGTTTTCTGATACTTGGGATTCTACGAAAGCAACACCAACGCCGGTGCCAACGGCAACACCAACGGCAACACCAACGGCAACACCAACGGTTGCGCCAACGGCAACACCAACACAGGTACCAACGGTAACACCAACGGCAACACCAACGGCTGCGCCTGTGACTACGCCGACGCAAAAGCCACAATCAACACCGGCAGCCAATAATCCGACAACCCCGGTAGTTACGGATAATCCTGTAACACCTGATAATAGCAGTGCCCAGACAGTGGTTGTAAAAAAACTGAAGTTTAAATATTCGTCGAAAAAGGTGAAAGCCGGTAAAAAAGTAAAGTTAAGTGAGTGGCTGAAAGTGACGAAAAACCGCGCAGGAGATGCAAAGATTACCTATAAATTTACAAAGAGTAAATATAAAAAATATGCTACCCTGTCAAAAAAAGGTGTCTTTAAGGCAAAGAAGGCCGGAAAGAAAAAGACGGTTTATGTAAAGGCAGCAGCGGGTGACGGCAGTAAAAAGACGGCGAAAATAAAAATTAAAATTAAATGATAATAGGGGTTGACTTTTTATGTTATCCTGCATATAATGAACATATGAATAATTGTTCATATGTAAATTCACAGAAACGGAGAGTGATAAAATGCCAAGTGAAGATGAATTGTACGACTTGGCGGAATTGTTTAAGGTGTTTGGCGATTCGACCAGAATCCGGATTTTGTTTGTTTTATTTGAGAAGGATGTCTGTGTTTGTGATTTAGCGGAAACCTTGAATATGACGCAGTCAGCAATTTCGCATCAGCTAAAGATTCTAAAACAGAATAAGTTAGTAAAAGGCCGCCGCGAGGGCAAATCGGTGTTTTATTCACTGGCCGATGACCATGTGCGAACGATTATCGAGCAGGGAATCGACCATATTGCGGAATAACATAATTGAATTGGAGGAAATAAATCATGAAAAAGAAATTTAAATTACAAGACTTGGATTGTGCAAACTGTGCAGCAAAAATGGAAGAATCAATTAAGAAAATTGATGGTGTAAACGATGCAGTAGTCAGCTTTATGACACAGAAGATGACAGTAGATGCCGATGATGCGCGTTTTGATGAAATTATGGATGAGGTTGTCCGTGTTTGTGCAAAAGTTGAGCCGGATTGCCAGATTCTTTTGTAGGAGATGAGTGTATGACAAAAAAACAGAAAAAAATGAGACTTCGGATTATCATTTCCCTTGTCCTGTTTGGTATCCTGTTTGTTTGTGAGCATATGGGAGTATTAGAGCCACTGCCGTGGTGGGCACAGCTTTTGATATTTGCCGTTCCGTACCTGATTGTCGGATATGACATTATTTTTAAGGCTGCGAGAAATATTTCCCATGGACAGATTTTTGATGAAAACTTTCTGATGATGATTGCCACCTTTGGTGCATTTGGCGTTGGTGAGTATTTAGAGGCTGTTGCTGTAATGCTGTTTTACCAGGTCGGTGAATTGTTCCAGGGTTATGCGGTTGGAAAATCCAGACAATCCATTACGGAAATGATGGACATCTGTCCGGAATATGCGAATATAGAAGAAGATGGGAAATTAGTGACAGTAGACCCGGATGATGTAGAAGTCGGTACGATTATTGTTGTAAAGCCGGGCGAGAGAATTCCTCTCGATGGTGTTGTTATAGAGGGTGAATCGTTAATTGATACGGCGGCACTTACGGGTGAGTCGGTACCGAGAAGAGCGTCAGAGGGCGATGAGATTATCAGTGGCTGCGTCAATGGCAGCGGAACGCTGAAAATCCGTACCACAAAGGAATTTGATGATTCGACGGTTGCCAAAATTTTGGAGCTGGTTGAGAATGCAAGCAGTAAAAAGGCAAAGGTGGAGAATTTTATCACCCGCTTTGCTAAATACTATACGCCGGTCGTTACGATTGGAGCCGTTTTGCTTGCTGTGATTCCACCACTTATTTTAGGCGGAGGCTTTGCAGAGTGGATTCAGAGGGCGTGCATTTTCCTTGTTATTTCCTGTCCGTGTGCACTGGTGATTTCGGTGCCGCTTGGATTCTTTGGTGGTATCGGTGCTGCATCTAAGATTGGTGTTTTGGTAAAAGGCAGTAACTTCTTAGAGGCGGTTGCAGAAATGACAACGATTGTATTTGATAAGACAGGAACGCTGACAAAAGGCGAGTTTAAAGTAACCGAGATGAAACCTGCCGGCGTTTCCAAAGATAAATTATTGGAAGTAGCAGCACTTGGTGAGAGCTACTCAAACCATCCGATTGCCGGTTCGATTATCGAGGCATATGGAAAAGAAATCGAGAGAAGCCGTGTGTCAGATGCGGTTGAAATTGCAGGCCACGGAGTTCAGATTCTCGTAGATGGTGTGATGACTTATGTCGGCAATGAAAAGCTGATGAAAAAACAGTCGATTGCTTATGAGCCGTGTGAAAGCGCCGGAACGATTGTCTATGTGGGTCAGGAGCAGACCTTTTTAGGGACACTTGTGATTTCCGACACCGTGAAAGAGGGCGCAGCAGAGGCAATTCATAAGATGAAAAATGTTGGCGTGAAGAAGTGTGTCATGCTGACCGGTGATCGAGAAAAAGCTGCGAAACATGTGGCAGATGAGTTGAAACTGGATGAAGTACATGCCGAACTTCTCCCCGGTGATAAAGTGGATGAGGTGGAAAAACTTCTCTCCGCGCAAAAAGAGGGAGAGCGTCTTGCCTTTGTCGGCGACGGTATCAATGATGCACCGGTTTTGACCCGTGCAGATATTGGTATTGCGATGGGAAGTCTTGGTTCCGATGCAGCAATTGAGGCGGCAGATGTCGTCTTGATGGATGATGATATTCGAAAGATTGCGTCAACCGTACTGATTTCCAGAAAAACACTTCGCATTGTAAAGCAGAACATTGTATTTGCCCTTTCCGTAAAAGCCGTTGTACTTTTGCTTGGTGCAATTGGTGTGGCAAACATGTGGGAAGCCGTATTTGCCGATGTTGGTGTATCCGTTTTGGCAATTTTGAACTCAATGCGGGTGATGAAAAATCATTAACATGATTTGCATTTTCGCTTAACATGTAGTATAATGTCATAGTCAAAGAGGATAGGTCCGAAAATGAAGTGTCCTATCCTCTTTTTTCGACTATGACAAGAGTCCAAAAGAAGGAGGATTTGGTTTGGATAATCACTCAATGATGGAACTGGGAGAAAAGTTAAATGGCAAATTTGAAAATCTGGTGAATTACTGTATGGTGTCCGGTGCCATTAACCAGGATTTGTATAACGAATATGATGTGAAGAGGGGACTTCGCGATTCGAATGGTAAAGGAGTACTTACCGGATTGACAGAGATTTCAGATGTCTGTGGATACCGCTTGAAAAACGGCAAAAAGATTCCTTGCGACGGAGAACTTTATTATCAGGGATATAATGTGATGGACCTTGTGAAAAGTTTTGAAAACCGCCGATTCGCTTTCGAGGAGACAACCTATTTGCTGATGTTTGGCGAACTGCCGACACATACTCAGTTAAAGGATTTTGAAGAGGTATTAACCAGTCTTCAGGAGCTTTCCGGTCAGTTTGTCCGTGACGTGATTATGAAAGCACCAAGTGCAAACATTATGAATGCACTGCAGAAAAGTGTGCTGACACTGTATTCGTATGATGAGAATCCGGACGACATTTCTGTGGCAAATGTACTGCGCCAGTCTTTACAGTTAATCGGCAAAATTCCGTTGATTGCGGTGTATGCGTATTTGTCATACCGTCATTTTGGATTTGATGATAATTTATACATCCGTACGCCGGATAAGGATTTGTCAATTGCGGAAAATATTTTGCAGATGGTAAGACAGGACGGTAAATTTACGGAGTTAGAGGCGAAAGTTTTAGATATTGCGCTTGTCATCCATGCGGAACATGGCGGCGGTAATAACTCGACGTTTACTAATCATGTGGTAACGTCCTCCGGCACAGACACATACTCTGCGATTTCAGCATCTATTGCTTCGCTGAAGGGACCGCGTCATGGTGGCGCCAACTTAAAAGTGCTGCAGATGTTTGATGATATTAAAGAACACTGCAAGGACTGGAATAATGAAGAGCAGATTAAAGAATATTTGAATAAAATTCTGAATCGAGAGGCTTTTGATGAATCCGGTCTGATTTATGGAATGGGACATGCGGTTTATACATTGTCTGACCCTCGTGCCGTGATTTTGAAACGCTATGCCAAAAAACTGGCAGAGGCAAAAGGAAAAATGGATGAATTTCATCTGTATGAAACAGTGGAAGAAGTGTCCAAAGATTTGATTATGAAAGCACATTTGCGTTATAAGCCGGTTTGTGCAAATGTTGATTTTTACAGTGGTTTTGTATATACTATGCTTGGTATTCCGAGAGAATTATTTACTCCGATTTTTGCGATTGCCCGTATTTCCGGATGGAGTGCACATCGTCTGGAAGAACTGGTAAACAAGGGTAAAATTATTCGACCGGCGTACAAATACGTAGGAAGTCATGTAGATTTCCGTGAAATAGATGAGAGAGAATAAACGATGGAACAATACATGTTATTTTTCGATATTGATGGAACTTTGTTAGATGAAAAAGAGGGAATCGTGCCGGAGAGTACGGTGCGTGCCCTGCATCAGGCAAAGGAAAACGGACATTTACTGTTTCTTTGTACCGGACGCTGCAAGTCCATCTGGCCAAAGGATATTTTGGAAATTGGTTTTGACGGTGTGGTAGGCGGCTGTGGTACGAATATATTTTATCATGGAGAAGAGCTGCTTCATGCAACATTACCGAAAGAATTGCAGAGAGAAGTTGCCGATTCTCTGACGCGCTATCATATCGATGGTGTTTTGGAAGGTCAGGAGACGGCATATTTCCGCAGAGATTACTGGATGCCGGTTGTAAAATCCATCTTTGAGGAAAATGGAACATTTTCGGCAAAATGCCAGTTGTTCTGGGAGGATGCCAATTTGAATTTTGATAAAATGGCACTCTGGTTTGATGAGAGCAGTGACATGAAATCATTTAAGAAACAATGGGAAAACACGTTTGATTTTATTTTACGTGACCCGACTTTTTATGAGGTTGTGCCAAAAGGTTATTCAAAGGCGACCGGAATTGATTTCCTTTGTAAGCGCTTAGAAATTGACAGAGTGCATACGGTAGGAATTGGTGATAGTACAAATGATTTGCCGATGCTTGATTTTACCGGCATCAGCATTGCAATGGGAAGCGGCAATCCGGATATTTTTCCGTCGGTCGATTATGTAACAGCGGCTGTGATGGAAGATGGGATTGAGAAGGCATTGAAACATTATCAATTAATCGAGTAAAGGGAGGTCGGCGAAATGAAGTTAAGTAAATTAGTGGAGCACATCGAGTACGAACTGGTACAGGGAAGCCTTGATACGGAAGTGGCAGACATCGCATATGATTCCAGAAAAATGAAAGAGGGAATGTTGTTTGTTGCCATTGCAGGAACGGTTGTCGATGGTCATAAATACATTCCGGATGTTGTGAAAAAGGGCGCATCGGTGCTTGTTGTGGAAAAAGAGATTGAGTCCATAGATGAAAGTATTACGGTGATTCGTGTGGCAAATGGCAGAGCAGCACTGAGTCTTTTATCCCAGGCGTATTTTGATTATCCGGCATCGAAGATGATTTCGATTGGAATTACAGGAACAAAAGGAAAATCGACAACCACATATATGATTCGTGATATTATTGAAAAATCCGGGAAAACCTGCGGAATTGTTGGTACAATTGGTGTGGCAATTGCCGGTAAGGTGACACCGACGGAGCATACAACACCGGAATCCTATGATTTGCAGAGATATTTTAAAGATATGGTGGATGCCGGATGCGAGTATATGGTAATGGAAGTCAGCTCACAGGGAATCAAGATGGACCGTGTGGCAGGAATGCATTTTAATTATGGTATTTTTACCAATATTACGCCGGACCACATTGGACCAAATGAGCATGCAGATTTTAATGAGTATTTGTACTGCAAGAGCCGTCTGTTTACGATGTGTGACGTCGGAATTGTAAATCGTGATGACCCGCACTGGAAAGAAATGATAAAAGATGCGACCTGTGAGATTAAAACATATGGAACAGAAGATGCGGATATGACGGCAACGGAAATTGAGCATGTGAATAACGAGGGAAATCTGTGCATGAAATTCCATGCGAATGGTCTTTTGAACGGAGATATCATCGTTGGTCTGCCGGGACGTTTTAATATTTACAATGGAATGTGTGCAGCTTGTACCGGTGCTCTGTTGAAAATGCCGGAAGAGGTGATTCTGCATGCGCTTGAGCACGTAAAAGTGCGTGGCCGTGTGGAAAATGTTCCGACCGGCAGAGGATTTTCCGTATTGATTGATTTTGCACATAATGGTGTGAGTACCGAGAGTGTGTTAAAGACTCTGCGCGGTTATAATCCGCACCGGATTATTGCTATTTTCGGCTGTGGCGGCAATCGAAGCAAACTGCGCCGTTACGAGATGGGAGAGGCCGTTGGAAATCTAGCGGAACTTGCAATTGTGACAAGTGATAATCCGAGAACAGAAGATGTAATGGATATTGTAAAAGATATTGAGGTTGGTCTAGCAAAGACAAACGGTGAGTATGTGGTGATTCCGGACCGTCAGGAGGCCGTGAATTACGCAGTTGACCATGCTGAGGATGGCGATATGATTATTCTTCTTGGTAAAGGTCATGAAGAATATCAGGAAATCAATGGTGTGAAATACCATTACAGCGAGAGAGAAGCGGTTATGAATGCGCTGGCGCGTTAATTAAAATTTGAATTGAAAAAGAAACTATCAATTTATGCGTAACGAAAGCATAAACGGATAGTTTCTTTTTTTTTTGGGTATAAGTAAAAAGAGAATGATTCAATGGAGGAATAAAGAAATGCGTCAGATTTTAGATTTTAATGAAAATTGGTGGTTTATTCATGCGGATGTAGATGTTTCGGAGGCAAGACCGGGAGAGGGAGAACTTGTTTCGCTGCCTCACACATGGAATGCACTGGATGGACAAAAGGGAGATGGAACATATGACAGAGGCAGTTACTGGTATGTAAAAATGTTAGACAAGTGGGAGCCGTCTGTGAAGTATTCTCGTTTGTTTTTGGAGATACCGGCGGCGGGGCAGCAGGCAAAAGTGTTTGTAAATGGTGAGTTCGTTGTGAGTCATGAGGGTGGCTATTCGGCATTTCGAGCCGATATTACGGAAAAATGTACCGAAGAATTTAATACGATAGCGATTTGGTGCAGCAATGAAAAATGTGATGCCATTTATCCGCAGTCGGCTGATTTTACTTTTTATGGCGGGCTGTATCGTGGTGCACATCTGATTTGCGTGCCTGAAACACATTTTGAACTGTTACACTACGGAGATTTGGGAATCCATGCTGCTACAGAACCGGCTTCGTGGGATAAAGAGGATTTTATGCTTCACATCCGAACAAAGATTTGCGGGGCGGGAAAAGAAAATCAGGTGATTTATCAGATTATTGATGAGGCTGGAAAAGAGGTGGCAGGTGCGGCACGTCCGGCGGATTCACCGGATACTTCCATTCCTCTTTATAAACCGCACCGCTGGGATATTAAAAATGGCTATCAGTATACGTTAAAGGCGATCATTATGCGTAATAACGAATGCCTGGATGAAGTGGAACTTAAATTTGGTGTAAGGACTTTTTGCTGTGATCCCGGGCGCGGTTTTCTAATAAATGGAAATTGTGTGCCGCTGCGCGGCGTGAGCCGGCATCAGGATAAATTGTATCAGGGAAATGCACTTACAAAAGAGGATCACATCCGGGATGCTGAGCTGATTGAAGAAATCGGGGCAAATACGGTGCGTCTTGCCCATTACCAGCACGCACAGGAGTTCTATAACGAGTGTGATAAAAGAGGATTTGTTGTTTGGGCGGAAATTCCTTTTATCAGCGTGATGAATGAAGACCCTTTAGCACATGAGAACTGTATAACCCAGTTAAAGGAACTTATTTATCAGAATGACCATCATCCAAGCATTTGTTTCTGGGGCATTTCCAATGAAATTTTGATTGGGGGTATTTCTGAAAAGCTTGTGGAGAATCACAGGGAGTTAAATGCACTTGCTAAAAAGATTGACCCATACCGTCTCACAACGATTGCTCATGTGACGATGACGCCGAAAGACGGTCCGATGCATGAATTTACCGATGTGGAAAGTTATAACCATTATTTTGGCTGGTATGGCGGAAAGACAGAGGACAATGGTCCGTGGATGGATGAGTATCATGAAAAATATCCAAACCGCTGCATCGGATTGTCAGAATATGGCTGTGAGGGAATCATTAGCTATCAGGGAGGAAATCCAAAATGCAAAGATTACAGCGAGGCATATCAGGCAGGATACCACGAATATATGGCACATATGTTAGAGAGACGCCCTTGGATTTTCTGCTCTTATGTGTGGAATATGTTTGATTTTGGATGCGCCGCACGTTCAGAAGGCGGTGTGACGGGAAGAAATAACAAAGGTCTTGTAACGATGGACAGAAAAATTAAAAAGGATAGTTTTTATCTATACAAGGCGTACTGGAATCCGGAACCGATGGTTCATATCTGTGATAAACGATATTCGCTTCGCTCTGTGGAAAATACCCAAATCCGTGTGTATACAAATCAGGAAAGAGTGACACTTTTTGTGAATGGAGAAGAAATGGCGGTAAATGAGGTAAAACGTCATGTGGCATCTTTTCCGATTTCTCTTAGTGGAGGCAAAAATGCAATTCTTGTGAAGGCAGGAGATGTGTGGGATGCTGTGACGATTGAACGTGTGGAAAAAGAGCCGGAAAGCTATGTATTCCCGGAAGCCGGTGAGAGGGAAGAAGGCGTTGCAAACTGGTTTCGGGAGGTTGGACCTCTAAATCTTTCGGAGGAAATGAAATACCCAAAAGACCGCTATCATATCCGCTGTACGTTAGAGGAAATCAGTGAAAATGATGAGGCAATGGAACTTGTCACAAAGGCAATGAAACTGATTACCGGCATGACACTTGCAAAAGGGGAAGGTATGTGGGATATGATGAAAAAAATGAAGCTGGAAAGTATGAAGGAAATGCTTGGGGCGATGGCACCGGAGGGCTTTTTAGAAAGTCTGAATATGAAACTGAACGAAATTAAAAAGGAGAATTTAAATGGATAAACAAGTCAGACCCTTTGGTATGCGGGATAAAATCGGGTATATGTTTGGCGATTTCGGAAATGATTTTACTTTTATCTTATCATCGGCTTTCATGCTGAAATTTTATACAGACGTTATGGGAATTGGTGCCGGTGTGGTGGGAATGTTAATGATGGCTGCTCGTTTTTTAGATGCATTCACGGACATTACGATGGGACAGATTGTGGATCGGAGTAAACCGGGGAAGGACGGAAAATTTCGTCCATGGATAAGGCGGATGTGTGGTCCGGTTGCGATTTCCAGTTTTTTGATTTACCAGTCAGCATTTGCCGGTATGCCGTATTGGTTTAAGGTATGCTGGATGGTTGTCACGTATATTTTGTGGGGATCGATTTTTTATACCGCGGTTAATATTCCATATGGTTCGATGGCGTCGGCGATTTCTGCCGAGGCAAAGGACCGTGCGCAGCTCTCAACCTGGCGGACGGTCGGAGCAACTCTTGCCGGGCTCGTAATTGGAGCAGGAACACCGATGCTTGCTTATGTTACGGTGGAAGGTCAGACGGTTTTGTCGGGATTTCGTATGACGGTAATTGCCGGTGTATTTTCTGTTCTATCCTTTTTGTGTTATCTGCTGTGTGTAAGACTCACGGCAGAGCGTGTCGAGGTGCCGGCGAGTGAAGGGAAAATCCAGTTCACAAGCCAGTTAAAAAATCTAATGAAAAACCGGGCATTGCTTGGCATTATTGCGGCGGCGATGTTTTTGCTGCTTGCCTTACTTGGCATGCAGGGAATTTCTGCCTATGTATTTCCGGAAGTGTATAATAGCGCCAAGGCACAGTCAATATTTTCGCTTCTCACCAGTCTAGCGGTGTTAGGTGTGTGTGCACCGCTTGCCACACGGCTGTCTGTGCGTTACGGAAAACGGGAATTATCGGCTTTTTCCTGTTTGTTTGGGGCGGTGATTTTGTTTTTGTGTATGGTAATATATCCGAAAAATGAATGGGTGTACGTTGGCTTTTTTGTCCTTGCTTATATCGGAATCGGCTTTTTTAACACAGTTATTTGGGCAATGATAACAGATGTGATTGATGACGCCGAGGTGAAAAACAAGGTGCGCGAGGATGGAACCGTGTATTCCTTATATTCGTTTGCGAGAAAGTTAGGGCAGGCTTTATCGTCGGGGCTAGTGGGGACGATTTTAGCGGCGATTGGATATCAGGCACAGCTTATGCATAATCCGCAGGGAGCAGAGCAGATAGCAAGGCGAGCGGTGATTCTTGACAGGATTTTTCAGATGTCATGTCTGATACCTGCAATCGGACTTTTTATTGTGGCGATGATTTTGCTTTTTGTCTATCCGCTTTCGAAGAAAAGGGTAAACGAAAATATTGCTGAGCTGGAAAAAAGAAGAAATTCTTGACAAGAAGGATATCCGTTGTATAATAGTTGGTGGTGCCAAATTGGTACTACCAATTTATTATGTTACGTTAAGGAAGAGGATTATGAAATATTTAAAGCAGTTTTTACTTATTCTATGTATCACATTTGTTGGCGAACTTGTCAAATATGTTCTGCCACTGCCAATTCCGGCAAGTATTTACGGTATGGTGATTTTATTTGTGGGTTTGATGACGGGACATATTAAACTGTCTTCAGTGAAGGAGGCAGGGAAGTTTTTGATTGAAATTATGCCGGTGATGTTTATTCCGGCGGGCGTTGGTCTGGTGGTATCGTGGAATGTGTTAAAGCCTCTTTTAATTCCCGTGGCGATTATTACGTTTGTTAGTTTTGTTGCGGTAGCTGTGGCAACGGGAAGAACGGCCCAGTGGATGATTAAGAAAGATGAGGGGAAAGGCCATGAATGAATTTTTAGAAAACTCCCTTTTTGCAGGAGTTACCATTAGTCTGCTTGCGTATATGGCGGGGGCATTTCTGAAAAAGAAATTCAAAACCGCACTATTAAATCCACTTTTAATATCAATAATTTTATCGATTGTTGTATTAGTGACCGCAGATATTGATTATGATGTGTACAATGCAGGGGCTTCTTATTTGAGCTGGTTTCTGACTCCGGCTACGGTATGTCTTGCGATTCCTTTGTATGAGCAGTGGCAGCTTCTTAAAAAGAATTGGAAAGCAGTTATGTTTGGAATTTTAGCGGGTACACTTACAAGCGGTGTGACAGTTTTTATGTTAGCAAAACTTATGAGTCTGTCACACACGGAATATGTGACGCTTTTGCCAAAGTCGATTACGACGGCAATTGGCATGGGGCTTTCTGAAGAGTTAGGCGGTTATGTTACCATTACGGTAGCTGTGATTGTTGTTACCGGCGTGGTTGGCAATATGTTTGGTGAGCTTGTCTGCAAGTTGTTCCGTATCACCCACCCGATTGCGAAAGGACTTGCATTTGGCTCTTCTTCCCATGCAATTGGAACAGCCAAAGCAATGGAACTTGGTGAAATCGAGGGGGCAATGAGCAGTCTTGCAATTGCGGTTACGGGAATTTTGACTGTAGCATTTTCACCGTTATTTATGAAATTTATTTAAGAGATTTCATTTACATAGGAAAGGAAAAGGTTATGAAACAAACCGGGTGTCAGGAATATCAAAAGGTGCTTTCGTATTTTTACGATTTGGTAAAAGATGGTACTTTGACTTGGGGAAGTAAACTGCCGACGGAGCGAAAGATTGCAGAGCAGTTAGGAATTGGGAGAAATTCTGCCAGAGAAGCCATCTGTGTTCTGCATGGCATGGGTGTTGTTGAAAGGAAGCAGGGCTCCGGCAATTATGTTGCGGAGAATATCGGACAGTCTTTTGGCAGCATGATTCAAATGCTTCTTCTTTTAAATGGGGTAACGAAAAGTGAAATCTGCGAGTTCCGCCGCGCTATGGAGAAAATGGCAGGTAAGCTTCTTTTGGAAAATGGTATTGATGAAAAAATCAAAGAAAAACTTTCGGATTTATTACAAACAATGTCTGAATTAACCGGGGAGTCTTTGGCGAAGCGGGATAAGGAATTTCATGATACCCTTGTCTTTGCTACGAAAAATAATTTGCTGATTACGATTATGCAGGCTGTCAGCATTGTGTACACGGAATGTGTTGAATATGACAGCAAAGATTGTCTGTTAGCGAGCCACACGCGGATTTATGAAGCTCTCATAAAAGAGGATGAGAAGGCTTTTAATGCTGCAATTGATTTTCATTATGATTTGATTGAGAAGCGAATGTAAGGAGAATGGATGTAAGGAGAACACAGGATGAGACAGGAACGAGATTTAACGAAGGGAGCAATTGTAAAGAGTTTGTGGCTTTTTGCACTTCCGCTAATGTTTGGCAATGTGCTGCAGCAGTTTTATAACCTGGTTGATACATGGGTGGTCGGACGTTATCTTGGCAAAAGGGCACTGGCGGCAGTTGGCGCATCGTATACGTTGATGACGTTTTTGACTTCGGTTGTTATTGGTCTGTGTCTGGGGGCAGGTGCCTTTTTTGCGATGGCATACGGCAGGCGAGAAAAGGAGACTTTCCGAAATGGGATTTTTATGTCCTTTACGGCAATTGGCGGTCTTTCGATCGTTTTGACAATATTGTTGTATGGATTTGTAAGACCACTTACTTATCTTTTGCAGGTGCCGGCGGAAACGGTAGAGGATATGGTAACGTATCTCATATATGTATTTGCCGGATTTTTTGCTACATTTTGTATAACTATTTTGCAAGTGTGCTCAGAAGTATCGGAAACTCAGTGCTGCCACTTGTTTTCCTTGGAATTTCCGTCGCACTTAATATCGGACTTGACCTTTTATTTGTTGTGACATTCTCATTTGGCATTGCGGGTGCTGCCGTGGCAACCGTTATCTCCCAGTACACAGCTGGTATCGGTCTTATGCTTTATTTTCTTTTCCGGTATTCCGATTTGTGCCCTGCGAAAAAAGATTTTACATGGAAGAAAAAGAACTTCCGGCAGATTCTTTCTTTGTCCGGATTTACGTGTTTGCAGCAGTCCGTTATGAACTTTGGCATCTTGATGATACAGGGATTAGTCAACTCCTTTGGCACAACGATTATGGCAGCGTTTTCTGTCGCGGTCAAAATTGACACGATTGCGTATATGCCGGTGCAGGATTTTGGAAATGCCTTTTCCTTTTTTGTGGCACAGAATTACGGGGCAAAGAAGTATGTCCGCATCCGCAAAGGATTTCTGCTGGCACTCGTCAGCGTATTGATTTTCTGCCTTGTAATCAGCGCGGTTGTCTTTGGATTTGCCGACTCGCTGATGGGATTTTTTACAAACGAGGGCAGTGCCGTATCAGCTGCCGGCGCCGAATATCTCCGGGTAGAAGGGGCTTTCTATGTTGGAATCGGTATTTTGTTTTTACTCTATGGATATTACCGCGCGGTGGACAAGCCTGTTGTCTCGGTGGTCCTTACCATAATCTCACTGGGAACAAGAGTAATTCTTGCCTATGCACTCACCGGCCTTTTCCACACCGGCGTGATAGGAATCTGGGCGGCGATACCAATCGGGTGGGGACTCGCTGATTTGGTGGGAATGATACTTTTGAGGCGAGGCGTGTTTTCAAAGCAACCCTTTTCCCTTTCTTGAAAGTTTAGATCGCATTGGAGATATAGAAAGTTTCCGAAAACCACCCCATTATCAAGTAGTAATTGTCGGTCTTTTTAGTATTCCAGTAATTCTGTAGCAAAGCTTTGTGTAGAGTGGGTACAAACACGTGGGTATCAGGCATGTGTCGTTTACATGCCGATACCCCTACGCGTTTGTTTAGCGAAAGCGCCCACTCTACGCAAAGCTTTGCTACAAAATTACGGAAAACAAAAAAGCCCCCAACAACCATTTGACATTTTAAAGCAAGAAACTATAATAGGAAATAGTATGTTATTGGTGCTACCAATTATTTTTAGCCCAGATACAGGAGGTATTTGTGATGAAAGAAATCAGACAACAGTTTTTGACTGGTGAGCGTGCCTTATTTCAAGGTGCGGATTTGAAAATATACGATACGATATTTGACGATGGAGAATCTCCATTGAAAGAAAGTCATAACATTGAATTAAGAAACAGTATGTTTAAGTGGAAATATCCGCTGTGGTATTCGGACTCCATTTCTGTAAAAGACTGCACGTGGTTTGACATGGCGCGTGCCGGTGTGTGGTATACGAACCATATGGTTGTTGAAGATTGTGCGATTGAGGCACCTAAAAATTTCCGCCGATGCGAGGATTTAACACTTTCCCACGTGTCTATTCCAAATGCAGAGGAAACATTGTGGAACTGTCAGGATGTTGTTTTGAATGATGTGATGGCAAAAGGCGATTATTTTGCCATGAACAGCAAAGATATGAAGATTGACGGTCTGACACTTTATGGAAATTATTCGTTTGATGACGTAAAAAATGTAGAAATCAAAAATTCCAAATTGTTGTCCAAGGACGCATTTTGGAACAGTGAAAATGTAACCGTTTACGATTCATTTATTTCGGGTGAATATCTTGGATGGAATGCAAAAAATCTGACACTGATTGGCTGTACGATTGAGAGCCTTCAGGGCATGTGTTACATTGATCATTTGGTGATGAAAGACTGCAAATTAATTAATACGACGCTGGCATTTGAGTATTCGACGGTGGATGCACAGATTACCAACAAAATTGACAGTGTATTGAACCCGACAAGTGGAGAAATCCGCGCAAAAAGCATTGGAAAACTCATTTTGGAAAAGGATAAAATAGACCCGTCGAAGACAAAAATTATTTGTGAGGAGACAGTATAAGGAGGAAAATTTTCATGGCAAGCAATTTTGATGAAATGATTGACCGTAGAAACACCGCATCGCTGAAGTGGGATGTGGAGGAAAATGAATTGCCGATGTGGGTGGCGGACATGGATTTTGCGACCGCACCGTGTGTTCTGGAAGCAATGAAAAAACGCTTGAATCATGGAATTTTTGGTTATACCGTGATTCCGGAACAATGGTATGAGGCATATGTTGGCTGGTGGAAAAAAAGACATCATTTTGAAATGGAAAAGGATTGGCTTGTTTTCTGTACCGGTGTGGTTCCTGCCATTTCTTCCATTGTTAGGAAGCTTACGACGCCGGCAGAGAAAGTGCTGATTCAGACACCGGTGTATAACATCTTTTTTAATTCAATTCTCAACAACGGACGTCAGGTATTGGAAAGTCCGCTTGTGCTGGAAGATGGGAATTACCGGATGGATTTTGAAGATTTGGAGAAAAAACTGGCTGACCCTCAGACAACCCTTATGATTCTCTGTAACCCTCATAATCCGGGTGGAAAGATATGGGACCGTGCGACGCTCTCAAGAATCGGCGAGTTGTGTCAAAAATATCATGTGATTGTTGTGTCCGATGAAATTCACTGTGATTTGACGGAGCCCGGGTGTGAATATGTTCCCTTTGCTTCCGTTTCCGAGGCGTGCCGCGACAACAGCGTTACGTGCATTGCGCCGACGAAAGCGTTTAATATAGCCGGTTTGCAGACAGCGGCGGTTTCGATTCCAAATCCGGAGATTCGCCACAAAGTATGGCGGGGATTAAATACCGATGAGGTGGCGGAGCCAAATGCGTTTGCTATTGATGTGGCGGTGGCAGCATTTACAAAAGGAGAAGAGTGGCTTGATGAACTGCGTGCCTATATTTCAGAAAATAAGCGCGTGGCAGCCACTTATATCAGAGAAAATATCAAAGAATTAACGGTAATTCCATCCGATGCGACCTATCTTTTGTGGGTAAACTGCGAAAAGGTATCGGAGGATGCAGAAAAACTTGTCAAAAAGATTCGTGAGAAAACCGGGTTATATTTATCCGATGGAAATGTTTTTGGCGGGGATGGAAAACACTTTTTCCGGATGAACCTAGCTTGTCCGAGAGAGCGGATGATGGACGGATTAAAACGGCTGTCTCAGGCAATCACACAGATAAAATGATTGACAACAAAAAGAATGGCCGCGGACTGGGCACTGTAGAGGCAGAATACGAAAAAACTGCATAGAAACGTATGAACTGGCACAGCAATTTCCTATCGTATCGGAAAAACTTTTGTGGTATAATATTTTTTTGACTGAAAACAAAAATTACGAAAGAAGGAGATTTGCTGTGCCAATTTGTGTTTATGATTCTTTGCCGGATGAGGCGGTAGAAATCCGGGAAAATGTATTTGTGAAAGAGCAGGGATTTGAAAAAGAATTTGATGAAATTGATGAGAAAGCGATTCATCTTGTGATGTTTGATGAACATTTACAAAAACCGGTTGCGACCTGCCGGATTTATGAAGGCAGTAAACCGAGCGAATTTATATTGGGAAGGCTGGCAGTGGTTTTGGAGTGCCGCGGCATGAATCTTGGTTCTGATATGATACAAAAAGCAGAAGAGGTTGTCCGGGAAAAAGGCGGTAAATCGATTTCTCTGCATGCACAGTGCAGGGTTAGAGCATTTTATGAAAAACTTGGTTTTTGTGGATATGGAGTTGAAGATGAGGACGAAGGCTGTCCACACTGCTGGATGAAAAAACAGTTATCGTTATAAGCATAAAATACGAGGAAAAGAGGGAAATAAAATGATACATTCCGTAGCCGTTTTAGGAGCAGGGGCAGTTGGTTCCTATGTTATCTGGGGGATTTCTTCTCTGGATGATGTAGAACTTGGAGTTATTGCTGAAGGAGAAAGAGCAGAACGAATCAAAAATGAAGGGTGTCTGATTAATGACAAAGTATATCACCCACAGGTGTGGACACCAAAAGAAGCAAAGAAAGCAGACTTATTAGTGGTTGCACTCAAATACAATGCGCTTTTACCTGCCCTGCCTTCTATCAAAGAGGCAGTAGGAGAAAATACGGTTGTCATGAGTTTAATGAATGGTGTCGACAGCGAGGAAATTATTGCAAAGGAAGTGGGAGCTTCTCATCTTTTATATTCTGTAATTAAAATAGCTTCTCACAAAGAGGGAAAGGGCTTTTATTTTGCTCCGGAAACAACGATAGGAATTATTTTTGGAGAATTGGAAGCTCCGTTTGACAGTGAACGTGTGCAGGCTATAGAAGAACTTTTTGGAAGAACAGAAATCCATTTTCGTGCGACAAAATATATTCGCGAAGAGGTGTGGAGTAAATACCGGTTAAATGTGTGTAACAACCTGCCACAGGCAATTTTGGGTGCCGGTGTTGGCTGTTACCGGGATAGTGTTCACATGAAAGCAATCAGTGATAAGCTTAAGGAAGAACTTGAGGCAATTGCCTTGGCAAAAGGAATCGATATGTCAAAGGTGGAAAACACTTCGACACAAAGAAGTGCCGTGCCGCCAAGTGCGAGATATTCTACTTTGCAGGATTTGGATGCAGGAAGGCAGACTGAAATTGAGATGTTTTCCGGGGCACTTATGCGTATGGGAAAGGAACTTGGCATCCCGACACCGTATAACGAGTATACGTATCATATGATTAAGGCGTTAGAAGAAAAGAATGAGGGTGTGTTTGATTATCGCGGGGAAAATGAGGAGCCGGTGATGTTTAAGTAGGGGATTACAAAGAAATTAAAAAACATAGGTCGGCGGCTCCAAATTGTCTGCAATAAAATAAGCAATAAGGCAGGCGATAAATATTAGCCCGCCGATACCTATCATTAATTTCATGATTTTTTTGCTTGTTTGCATTTGTTTGGAATTAATTATTTCGTTGTCACAAAATTGTTGTTGTAAATTTGCATAGGTTGCATCTGGATATTTAGTTATATAATCATACAACTCTGTTTTAGCAGTTTCTCTTAGCATTTTCCGTTGAGGATTTGAATAAACAGAGGAGGGAACCATTTGTTTTACGATTTTTTTGATTTGATGTTTTTTGAGCATGGATTGTAACCTCCTAATCAAAAGTGATTTCTTGCACTGGTGTTGGGTCTGGTTTTCCATTTATAGGATGTATGTTTTGTATGTTTTTATTGTCTTCTTCAAAGTATTCCACATAATATCCATCAGCGTATTCACGCATAGCACATACATGCTGAATTGTAAGCCATATAAGAATAATAAGTATTATAAAAAAGACAGAAAAACTGCACCAATATAAAATCACATTTCTTGGATGGAGTTTTGTGAGTGAGTGATAGGAGACCATGTTTTGAATTTCTGATGGTTCTCCAAATTGCGTCAGCAAATCATTGTAATCTGCATTTGGATGAGTTTTTTGATAATGTAATAAGTCTTGTTCTAACTCATCTAGAAATTGTTTTTTTATTTTGTGTTTTCCCTTATAGAGTCTTCGAATTTGTCTTAGGTATTTTTTTGTGATATTTCGTTGCATGTTAATCTTCCCCGTTTTTATTATCCACTTGCGAGACACAAGAAATGATGGTATCAATTGCTGAAGTAATGGTATCATATTCTTGTAGCTGACTTGAAAAAGTAAATTCCAGTGCAAGAGTAAATTCCACGGGCTTTTAAAT
>ERZ779880.1087-NODE-1087-length-27161-cov-10.758541_pt1 | contig 27161 bp, 18 predicted proteins | sample MGYA00511555_ERZ779880 | MGnify/ENA primary metagenome ERZ779880 (study PRJEB29588, sample SAMEA2145815) | human gut metagenome | biome: human gut; feature: human-associated habitat; material: faeces | place: Denmark | collected 2008/2010 ... | reverse complement strand
CTCCGGCCGCCGCCGGCGCCGGAGACGTGCCCAGCCCGCTTGCCGGCAAGGTTGTTTCCCTGGACGTGGCCGCTGGCGCCTCCGTGAAGGCCGGCGACCAGATTCTGACGCTGGAAGCCATGAAGATGAACACCATCATCTACGCTCCCGCCTCCGGCACGCTCACCGCTTTCTGCGTAAACCCGGGTGATACGGTTCAGGAAGGACAGGCTCTGGCCAAGATCGGTTAATCCCGGCGGCAACCGCCCGGAACCTCCAACAGTTCCGGGCTCCGACTCAGATAACAAACCGCTACAATAACATTCCGTATGAGTCTTTTTGATTCATTAATCACCTTTTTACAGGGGATGGGCGTCTTCTCCCTATCATGGCAAATGGTAGGGATGTGGGGCATTGCCATCCTGCTCCTGTATCTGGGTGTAGCCAAGCAATATGAACCTCTCCTGATGGTTCCCATTGCTTTCGGCGCCCTCATCGCCAACATTCCGGACAACGGAATGCTCATCACCCAGCTGAACCAGCAGGTCATTTCCTCCAATGAACAGGGGGAAGTAACCTCCACGTCCCTGAACAACGTGGGCTACCTGCGCGTTCATGTGGCTCCTCTGCAGCAGACGCCCGCCAAGGTGCCGGCCAATCTGACCACGCCGGAAGCCCGCGCCCAGTATCTGGAAACCATGCAGCAGCCCATGCAGGTTTATCCCGGCAGCCAGCTGACCGTTTCCAAAATCAAGTCCGTGCGGGAATCCCAGGAAAAAGCCAAAGCTGACGCCGCCCGTCTGGGAGACGACAGTCTGACGGTGGACCCCAACCTGAAAGACTTCCAGAACGTGACGGAAGACAACGGCAATGAGCCGGTCTTCCTGCTCACGAACGGAGAAGGAACCACCGTCGTCCGCCAGCAGGGAGTCAATTACTTTGACACCACCGGCAACCGTGTTCCCGTGGACCTGAAAACGCAGAAGCTGGAGCCCCTGGTGGTTTCCGCCGCAGGCAAATACGTGGCCGTAGGACAGCATACCCAAGAACTTCTGGTCACCTCCATCCACGGGGGCCTGTATGACTGGATCGGGCTGGGCATCAAGGCTGAAATTTTCCCGCCCATCATCTTCCTGGGCGTAGGAGCCCTGACGGACTTCGGCCCGCTGCTCGCCGCACCGCGCACCCTGCTTCTGGGCGCGGCGGCCCAGGTGGGCGTAGCCGCCACATTCTTCATGGCCCTGTTCATGGGCTTCAACCCGAATGAAGCCGCCTCCATCGGTATCATCGGCGGAGCTGACGGCCCCACCTCCATCTTCCTGACGATGAAGCTGGCTCCGCACCTGCTGGGCGCCGTGGCCGTGGCCGCATACACGTACATGTCCCTGGTTCCGCTGATACAGCCGCCCATCATGGCGTTGCTGACGACCAAGAAGGAGCGCCTCATCCGCATGAAATCCCTGCGGACGGTCAGCAAGAGCGAAAAACTGTTCTTCGCCGTGCTGGTAACCATTGTCACCATTCTGCTGATTCCGGACGCATCCCCGCTCATCGGCATGCTGATGCTCGGCAACTTCCTGCGCGAATGCAAGGTGACGGAACGCCTGGTTCAGGCCTCCCAGAATGAAATCATCAACATCGTCACCATCTTCCTGGGAACCTCCGTGGGTCTCACGATGCAGGGAGACCGCTTCCTGCAGGCGGAAACGCTGCTGATCATTCTGCTGGGCATTGTCGCCTTCGGCGTGGCCACTGCGGGCGGCGTCATCGCCGCCAAGCTCATGAACCTCATCTGGCGCAAGAATCCGGTCAACCCCCTCATCGGGTCCGCAGGCGTCTCCGCCGTCCCGATGGCGGCCCGCGTCTCCCACAATGTGGGCCAGAAGTACGATCCCTCCAACTATCTGCTCATGCACGCCATGGGTCCGAACGTTGCAGGCGTGATCGGCACCGCGGTCATCGCGGGCTACTACATCGCCACGCTGGCGAAATAACCAGAATTAAAATTATTACCGGCCTCGGCCCGTCCCATGAATTCGGCAGCCCCATTTTCCAGCCCTCCGGCGGAGGAAGGACCATGCGGCGACTGGACTTATCATGAATGGGCCGAGGCTTTTTCCACCAATGACCTGGCCCGCTCCCTGCCCCCGGGGCATATTGCCGTCTGCCGCGTCCAGACAGGAGGCCGGGGCAGATTCAACCGCAAATGGATAGGGGATAAAGGAGGCCTGTGGGCATCCTTCACCGTTCCCCTGACCGCTCCCGCGGATGCAGCGGCCGGCGTGCACTGGGGCCATTTGCCCCTGGTTGCGGGACTGGCCCTGTTCAACATGCTCCGCGGCATGGGGCTGGATTCCGTACGCCTGCGCTGGCCGAACGACCTGCTGGCGGGCAAATCCAAACTGGCGGGAATACTGGTGGAACGCCCGGCGGAGCACATGGCCGTCATCGGCATCGGCATCAATGTTTTCAATGATGTAGCCTCCATCGCCGGGGAAATCAAGGACCCTCCGGCAAGGCTGTCGGATCTTGTTCGGAACTGCCCTTCGCTTCATGCCGTCATGGCTTCCCTGGGCAGTCATTTGAACCAGGTTCTCTCCGTCTTTTCCCGCGGCGGCATCCCCGCTCTCCAGGAGGGTCTGGCCCGGGCATGGGCCGGAGAAAGGCCGGTTTCCATTCTTACGGATGATGAAACCGTCCGGGGCATTTTTACAGGGATTGACGATCAGGGCAATCCTGTGCTATCCCTGCCGTCCGGCGCTGTCCGCACCGTGCCGGCGCACCTGATCAACAGGCTTCTCGAAGAATAAGCCTGCCGCTCCGTTGTTACACGGGGTTTCTTTCTTTTTCATCCAACAAAAATCACTGACATGAGTTACAAGGTACTGACACCAGAAGAAGCAGCAAGCCTGATCAAGCATGGCCACCATATTGGGCTGAGCGGATTCACCCCCGCCGGAACGGCCAAGGCCGTTACGGCCGCGCTGGCAAAAATTGCAGAAGCGGAACACGAAAAGGGGAACCCCTTCCAGGTGAGCGTTTTCACCGGCGCTTCGACCGGCGATTCCTGCGACGGGATCCTTTCCCGGGCCAAGGCGATCCGCTACCGCGCTCCCTACACCACCAACGTTGACTTCCGCAAGGCGGTGAACAACGGGGAAATCGCCTATAATGACATCCATCTGTCCCAGATGGCCCAGGAAGTGCGCTACGGGTTCATGGGCAACGTGGACATCGCCATTATTGAAGCCTGTGAAGTCACGGCTGACGGCAAAATTTATCTGACGGCCGCGGGCGGGATCGCTCCCACCATCTGCCGCCTGGCAGACAAAATTATCGTGGAATTAAACGCCGCCCACAGCAAGAGCGCCATGGGCCTGCATGACGTTTACGAACCCCTGGATCCTCCCTACCGCCGTGAAATTTCCATCTTCAAACCCAGCGACCGCATCGGCAAGCCGTACATCCAGGTTGACCCGAAGAAGATTGTGGGCGTGGTGGAAACCAACTGGCCGGACGAAGCCCGCTCCTTCGCCGCAGCGGATCCCCTGACTGATAAAATCGGGCAGAACGTGGCCGATTTCCTGGCCGCCGACATGAAACGGGGCATCATTCCCTCCACATTCCTGCCTCTCCAGTCCGGCGTAGGCAACATCGCAAACGCGGTGCTGGGCGCCCTGGGCCGCGACAAGACGATTCCCGCGTTCGAGATGTACACGGAAGTCATCCAGAACTCCGTCATCGGCCTGATCCGGGAAGGCCGCGTGAAGTTCGGCAGCGCCTGCTCCCTGACCGTAACGAACGACTGCCTGGAAGGCATTTACAGGGATATGGACTTTTTCCGCGACAAACTGGTGCTCCGCCCCTCGGAAATATCCAACAGTCCGGAAGTTATCCGCCGTCTCGGCGTCATCTCCATCAACACCGCCATTGAAGCCGACATTTACGGGAACGTCAACTCCACGCACATCGGCGGCACGAAGATGATGAACGGCATCGGCGGCTCCGGCGACTTCACGCGCAACGCCTACATCTCCATTTTCACCTGCCCGTCCGTTGCCAAGGACGGCAAGATCAGCGCCATCGTCCCCATGGTTTCCCACCATGACCATACGGAACATGACGTCAATATCATTATTACCGAGCAGGGGGTCGCGGACCTACGCGGCAAGAGCCCGAAAGAACGCGCCCAGACCATTATTGAAAACTGCGTCCACCCGGATTACAAAAACATCCTCTGGGATTACCTGAAGCTGTCCGACGGCAAAGCCCAGACGCCGCAATCCATCAAGGCCGCTTTGGGCATGCATGCCGAACTGGCCAGGAGCGGAGACATGAAGAATGTCGACTGGGCCCAGTATAAGTAATTCCCGCATGCCGTCATTCGCATTGGCATCCATGAATTCACGCTGACTACTCAGGACCGCTTCCGCAAAGGGAGCGGTCCTTTTCCTTTTTTCCGTTCCCCGCTCCCCCGTCTCTTCACCATGAACTGGATGATTTACCCCGCCGCCAAGGCTTTCATCAAAGTCTGCGCCGTCCTTTTCGGCGCGGGCGTCGCAACGGCTGTCCTTATCCATCTGTTCATGCCCTGGTTCCTCCGCTCTCCCCGGACAGCCGCGCCCTTCCTGCTTTTGGGGACAGGGGCGGAATTGCTCTCCATCCTTTCCCTGTCCCTCCTCCTATTCTGGGGCGCCAGAGTTCTGCTGGCCTCCCGGGGAAGCAGGATAACAAGAAATCTGAGCGTGCTGGCCTTGCTGCCCGCCCTGTACGCTCTCCTTATTCCCTTTGCGGGCATGCCCGCCCCATCGCAATACACGGAAATGGACAGGGTTTGGGAGATTCTCCTCCTTCTGGCGGCCGTCACTTCTTTTTTTTCCTTCCCTTATACGGCGGGATATGGCGCCGCAGGCAGAAAATTATTCCTGTCCTGGGGAATTGCGGCGGCGGGCTGCGGGTTGCAGAGCGCCCTGTTCTTTCTCGCCGTCCTGTTGCGGCAGTTCCTGTCCACCGCGGTTCCCTCCCTGGCTGCGCCAACTGCATGGCTGGCCATTCTCCTGTCCTGCGGCCTGGAAATCATGCTGGCGGCCCTTTCCGTCATTCTGGCGCGGCGCCTGTTCAAAAATGTCATGTCCATAGCGTCCATGCCGGAGCCGATGGATCCCGCCATGCCGGGCAACCGTCCCTGACTTCCTCCCTGCCTTCATGTTTACAGCCAGTTGGAAGGGGTTATCCCCCAGTCCGCGGCATGAATACGTGAACCGCTCACGGCATGAAAGGCTTTTACGGCCTTGAGCAGACAACGTCCGGAAATTTCCGCCGGCACGGCCACCGCATGGAAAACATCGCCGGGAAGCAAACCGCCCCCTTCCCCGAAAACCAAGGGATTTGCAGGGTCGCCCCTTCCATTTCCCTTGCTGACCTCAGACAGCCCTATTTCACCAATTCATCCAAATACCGGCCATAACCGTTATTGTTCATGGCTCCGGCCTGGGAACGCAGCGTCTCCGGGGAAATCCAGCCGTTATTAAAGGCTATCTCCTCCAGGCACGCCACCTTGAACCCCTGGTGATGCTCCAACGTGCGAACGAACATGGAAGCCTCCAAAAGGGTATCGTGCGTGCCCGTATCCAGCCACGTATAGCCGCGCGCCAGCTTTTCCACGCGCAACAGGCCCTGCTTCAGGTATTCCTGATTCACGGAGGTAATTTCCAACTCGCCCCGGGAGGACTTGGGAATCCTTTTGGCTATCTCCACCACCCGGTTGTCGTAAAAATAGAGGCCCGTCACCGCCATGTCCGATTTGGGCCTCAGCGGTTTTTCCTCAATGGATACCGCCTTCCCCTCCTCATTGAATTCCACTACCCCGAAACGCTGCGGGTCATGCACCTGGTACCCGAAAATGGTCGCTCCGCTCGTCAGTTTGGCGGCCCGCCTCAGCTTCTCCGTCAGGCCGCGTCCGTAAAAAATATTGTCCCCCAGCACCAGGGCTACGGAATCCTTTCCGATGAACTCCTCTCCAATAATAAATGCCTGCGCCAGCCCCTCCGGCCTGGGTTGCTCCCTGTATTCAAAGGAGACGCCGAACCTGCTGCCGTCCCCCAGCAAATCCCGGTACAGGGGCAGGTCCCGGGGCGTGGAAATGATGAGGATTTCCCGTATTCCGGCCAGCATCAGCACGGAGATGGGATAATAAACCATCGGCTTATCGTAAACGGGCAGCAGTTGCTTGCTGACGGAAAGCGTAACGGGATGCAGCCGCGTGCCGCTTCCCCCGGCCAGAACAATACCTTTCATATCAATCTCCTAGCCATTGGTTCCAAGACGTTCCAGGCGGTATTCCCCGGACAGGATGCCCCGCCACCATTCCTCATGGTCCAGATACCACTGAATGGTTTTTCTGAATCCGGAAGAATGGTCCTGGCGCGGAGTCCATCCCAATTCCCTCCGTATTTTGGAAGCATCAATCGCATAGCGCAGGTCATGGCCCGGCCTGTCCTGAACAAAGGTGATTTGCTCCCGGTAGCTCCGGCCGTCCGTTCGCGGCCGCAATTCGTCCAGATGGGAACACAGCAGCTCCACCAGTTCCAGATTGGTCTTCTCGTTATTGCCGCCGATGTTGTACGTCTCTCCGGGTTTTCCGCAGGAAACGACCGTCAGCAGCGCCTCGCAGTGATCCCCCACATACAGCCAATCCCTCACGTTTTCCCCTTTGCCGTATACAGGGATGGGGTCCCCGCCCAGCGCTTTCAGGATAACGACGGGGATCAGCTTTTCCGGGAACTGGTAAGGGCCGTAATTGTTGGAACAGTTGGTGATCAGCACGGGCAGCCCGTACGTATCGTGCCAGGCGCGCACCAGGTGGTCGCTGGAAGCCTTGCTGGCGGAATACGGGGAATGGGGGCGATACGGCGTGGATTCCGTGAACAGGCCTTCCTTTCCCAGGGAGCCGTACACCTCATCCGTGGAAATGTGGTGGAAGCGGAAGCGCTCCTTTTTCTCCCCCTCCAGGGAGCGGTAATATTCCAGGGCGGCCTGAAGCAAGGAAAAAGTGCCCATGACGTTGGTGGTCATAAAGTTTCCCGGATCGTCAATGGAACGGTCCACATGGGACTCCGCCGCCAGGTGCATTACCCAGTCCGGCCCGTACTCCCACAGGGTGCGGCTCATCAGGGAAGCGTCCCGGACGTCGGCGTGCAGAAAACGGTATGCCGGGGAATCCGCCAAACCGTCCAGGGAATGGATGTTGCCGGCATAGGTCAGGGCGTCAATATTCAGGACTTCATGGCCGCGCTCCAGCAGCAGCCTGACCAGATTGGAGCCAATGAATCCGGCGCCGCCCGTAACGATAACTTTCATAGCACTATTTTCAGGGAAAGATGCGGCGCCATCATACAACAGCGGCGTTTTTTTTCAAAACAAATCCGCCCATGCCGCGGGAACGCAGCGGCATGGGCGCGGAAAAGCGGGGGTCCGTAACCGCAGAGACGGCTAGCAGCTCAGCTCCCGGCAAAGGTTGATGATATCCTGGTTCACGGAGTACTGCTGCCCGGCCACGGAATCCAGGGAGGCATAGCCGTACTGGCCGTCATGATACACCATGATCTGGTTGATGTCCCCGTTGTTAAGAGCTTCCACGGCGCGGGTGGCAAAACGGGTGCCCATCAGGCGGTCACGGGCGGTGGGGGAACCGCCGCGCTGCACATGGCCCAGCACGGTCAGGCGGGTATCCATGCCGGCGCGTTCCGTCAGCCAGCGGGTCAGGTACTGCGCCACGCGGGTGCCTTCCGCCACCACGGCAATGATGCAGCTTCCCTCCTCATTGATGACAGGCTGGAGGCGCTTGTAAATGGATTCCAGGTCATACGGAATTTCAGGGACAATGCAGATGTCCGCCCCGCTGCAAAGAGCGGTGGTCATCGCCAGATAGCCGCAGTCCCGGCCCATCGTTTCAATCACGAAAGCGCGGTGATGGGAACGGGCCGTATCACGGACGGAATCAATGCAGTCCAGAATCACGTTCTGGGCCGTGTCCACGCCCAGGCAGTAGTCCGTACCGGCAATGTCGTTGTCAATCGTGGCCGGAATACCGGCGAAAGGCACTTCAAAATCATTGAAAAAGTCGTTCAGGGCGCGGAAAGAGCCGTCTCCGCCCATAATGATGAGCTTGTCGATGTTGCGTTCCTTCAGATGCTCGTAGGCCTGCCTGCGGAATTCGTAGTCGAAAAAGCGCTTGGACCGTGAGGAACGGAGGAGAGTTCCGCCCCTGTAGATCATGTCGCTGGTCAGCTCCCGGGTAGCTTCCTTGATTTTTCCATCAATCAGTCCTTCCAAACCGTCATAAACAACGTACGGATTCATTCCAAGCTGGCGGGCATGGTCCACTGCCGCCTTGATCGCCGGGTTCATTCCGGCGGCGTCGCCGCCAGATGTCATAATGGCTATTCCACTCATAAGTAATAAGGTTAACTTGTCCGGGGGGAAATGTTACCGGGCGGAACAAATAATGCAAGCGCGGAGTTTTTACTGGCGCAATAAACGGCAACGCTTCATGATGCGGAGGCATGAACGACACTGCAGCAGCCATTCTGAAAGCCACGGCCGCCCTCCGGGACGGCACGGAACGGCTCCGGTTCGGAGCTCCGGTCCATGTTACCTACAACCCTCTTGCTTATGCATGGAACCCGCATGAACAGTATGTGCGCACCTATGGAAACGGGGAAAAGGGCCATTTGTTCCTGGGCATGAATCCCGGCCCCTTCGGCATGGCCCAGACGGGCGTCCCCTTCGGGGAAGTGGATGCCGTCGTCAACTGGCTGCACATCCGCGGAGAGGTGGGGCGTCCGGAACATACCCATCCCAAACGTCCCGTGGAAGGCTTCGGCTGCCCCAGGTCGGAAGTCAGCGGCCGCCGCCTGTGGGGACTTTTCGCGGAAGCTTTCGGCACCGCGGAAAACTTCTTCCGGCACAATTACGTGGCCAATTACTGCCCGCTGATCTGGATGGGCGCCACCGGGGCCAACATCACGCCGGACAAACTGCCGGCGGAACAGCGCGCCGCCGTGGACGCGGTATGCATGGAGCACCTGCTTTCCCTCATCACCATCCTGAATCCCCATACGCTGGTAGGGGTGGGAGCCTACGCCACGCAGAAACTGCGGGACGCCGCCTCCCGGCTCCCCGGCAAGAATTTCACCATCGGCACGTTGCTCCACCCAAGCCCCGCCAGCCCCATCGCCAACAAACTCTGGCCGGAACGCCCCATCCAGCAGCTTAAGGAACTGGGCATTTTATAAAGAATGGGGAGGTTAGAGCGGAGAGTTCCGTGACATGAAAGGAATCACCGAAGCAACAAGCCGGAAATTTGCGGTTCATGTTGTTCACCTGCGGCAATTCCCGCGCCACGGCGGGAGCGGGTCCGTGCTTTCAAACAATGATTGAGACGCGGCGCCGGCGTCACCGGGGCGGAGAAGGACATAAACGCCTCCCCGCCTCCATTGCAAAAACAGCCTTCCGCCAGACCAATCATCATCTTTAGCCGGAAAACCCTCCGCTCTCCCCCGCAGGCCTTTTTACTGGACAGGGAGAAAAGGGTTCCGTACAGTTTCCGCGATCTTCAAGCGTTCCGAATTTATGGCAATTTCAGATTACATCGTGACCATTGGCCTGGAAGTCCACTGCCAGATCAAGACAAAGAGCAAAATGTTCTGCTCCTGCGAAACCGGCTTTGGCTTTGAACCCAATACGCGTGTGTGCCCCACCTGCCTGGGGCTGCCGGGTGCCCTGCCCGTCCTGAATGAATTCGCCATTGAACGCACGCTGCTGACCGGCCTGATGCTGGGATGTTCCAGCCCGGAGATTTCCCAGTGGGACCGCAAGAACTACTTCTATCCGGACATGGCTAAAAATTACCAGACCTCCCAGCTGGATCTTCCGCTGTGCCTGGGCGGGGAAGTGCCCCTGTACCCCTGGTCCTATCCTAATGACGTGATCAAAGCCGGCGTCCCCCCTTTCCGCACCGTGAAGCTGACCCGCATCCACCTGGAAGAAGACGCGGCGAAGATTACCCATCACGCCAATTATTCCCTGATCGACTACAACCGCGCGGGGTCCGCCCTGATGGAAATCGTTTCCGAGCCGGACATAGACACCCCGGAAGAAGCCTACGCCTATCTCAAGTCCCTCCAGCAGATTCTGAATTACGGGGATATTTCCGACGCGGACATGGAAAAGGGCCAGATGCGGTGCGATGTGAATATTTCCCTGCGGCCCCACGGACAGAAGGAACTGGGAGCCAAGGTGGAAATGAAGAACATCAACTCCATGTCCGCCGTCCGCAGAGCCCTTCATGATGAAATCCGGCGCCAGGCGGAAGAACTGGACATGGGCATTCCTCAAGTCCAGTCCACCCGCCGCTGGGACGACGAACGCGGAGAAAGCGTCGTCATGCGCACCAAGGAAGACGCGCATGATTACCGTTATTTCCCCTGCCCGGATCTGGTTCCCGTACGCACGGCCCCCCTGGTGGAGAAGGTGCGCGGACAGATTCCCGAGCTGCCCCAGGAACGGCAGAAACGCTTCATGGAGGAATATGGCCTGAGCGAGTATGACGCCAACGTGCTGGTGGGGGATCTGGAGCTGGCGCGCTTTTTTGAAGAGGCGGCGCGGGGAACCGCCAGCGGCAAAAAAATCGCCAACTGGGTTATCAACAACATTTCCGCCGTGCTGAACGAAAAAGGCATGAGGCCGTCTGAATGCCCGGTAGAACCCGGCGCCATCCGGGAGCTGATCGCCATTATTGACGACGGCACCGTTTCCAACAACCAGGCCAAGGACGTATTCGCCAAGATGTGGGATGAACCGGCCCTCGCCGCAGCGCAGGCCGCCAAGCTGCTGGGCTTTGAAAAGGCGGATTCCTCTTTTCTGGACGGCATCGTGCGGGAAGTTATTTCCGCCAATCCGGACAAGGTGGCGGAAATACAGGGAGGCAACGAGAAGCTCCTGAACTGGCTCACCGGCCAGGTCATGAAGGCCGCCAAAGGCAAGGCCAACCCGAAAATCGTGACGGAAGCGCTGAAACAGGCCCTTTCCCTGAAGTGACCCCAAACAAAGAGCCGCTTTCCTTCCCGGTTTCCGGCCCCTTCCCGCAGGGCATCACGGTTTGAACAGCTTCCTGTTCCCGGCCAGGGTATTCCATACCTGCTTCACTTCCCCGGCCAGCGTCTGCTTCATCATGGCAAGGGAAAAGTCCGCGGCCTGGCCCATGCTGATGTAAGGAGGCAGGGCAATGGCGTCCCTGTCCACATGCGCGTCCAGCAGAGCGGCGCCGGGATAATTCAGGAACATGTCCACCATCTGATCCACCTGGCTGGATTTGTCCAATAAAAATCCCTTGATGCCGACGGCATCCGCCACGGCGGCAAAAGAGGGATTGTTCAGATTGATCTGCCATGGGATCAGCCCGGCCGCCTGCATTTCCAACTGGATGAAATCCAGACAGTCATTGTTATACACCACGATTTTCACCGGCAGCCTGTACTGCACAATCGTGATGAGATCCCCCAGCAGCATGGACAGGCCGCCATCTCCGCACAGGGCAATTACCTGACGTCCGGGGTATTCCATCTGCGCCCCGATGGCCATCGGCATGGCATTGGCCATGGAGCCATGATTGAAGGAAGCCAGCGTCCTCCTGCCCGGCGTAGCGCACAGGAACCTTGCGCTCCAGATGCAGGGGGTGCCGGTATCTACCGTAAATACGGCGTCGGATGCCGCATGCCTGTTCAAGGCGGTCGTGAGCTGTTCCGGACGGATGGGAGACTCCTTGTCATTTCCTTCCATATAGGCGTTCATATCCCTCACGTCCCTGGCGTGGCGTTTCAGGGAGGCGTCCAAATGCCCGGAATCCGTTTTTTCCTGCACCATGTTCAGCAACGCCTCCGCCGTGACGGAAACATCCCCGCAAATGCCCAGGTCCAGGCGGCAGCGGCGGCCCAGCACTTCCCCGCGCCTGTCAATCTGCACGATTTCAGGTTTGGTGGGGATGAAATTGAAATAGGGAAAGTCCGTTCCCCACAACACGATCATGTCGCTTTCATGCATGGCCTTGTAGGCGTCTCCCCACCCCAGCAGCCCCGTCATGCCGATGCCCAGGGGATTGTCATGCTCAAAATAATCCTTGCCCCGCCAGGTGTAGGCAATCGGGGCTTTCAAACGGTACGCGAGCTTGACAACCTTGTCTTCCGCGCCCGCGCACCCGGCGCCGCAGAAGAAAGTGATGCGGCGGTGGTCATCAAGCATCCGCGCCAGAAGGGATACGGATTCATGCTCAGGAACAACACTCTCCCGGGTATAAGAAGGAGGATGAACCATGTGCTTCATCTCCGCGGGGGCATCCGCAATGTCTCCGGGCAGGACGACGACACCTACGTCGCGCCTGGCCCACGCGTGCTGAATGGCGGACATCAGTATGCCCGGAGCCTGGGAAGCTTCCGAAACCAGTTCCGCATATGCGCTGCATTCCTTGAAAAGCTGTTCCGGATGCGTGGCCTGGAAATATTCCATGCCCACCTGGCTCTGCGGGATGTGGGAGGCGATGGCCAGCACCGGAGCATGGTTCCGGTGGGCGTCAAACAGGCCGTTGATCAAATGGAGGTTGCCGGGGCCGCTGCTGCCGCAGCATACAGCCAGGTTCCCGCTCAGCTGGGCTTCCGCGCTCGCGGCAAATGCCGCCGCTTCCTCATGCCGCACATGAATCCATTCAATGGTTTTCCTCCTTCTCAAAGCGTCCGTAACGGGGTTCAGGCTATCCCCCACAATTCCGTAAATTCGCTTAATTCCCGCCTTTTCCAAAATTTCAACGATCTGATCGGCTACCCTGTGCATGCAGCTTAGACACCGTCCAATCTCCCACGGATTCATTCTTATGTGTCATCCTCCCGCCTTTTCCGCACCGGAGAAAATACCTGCGGTTACCCTCCCGATATAAGAAACAATAAGGCCGCCGCCTTTGTCAGGCAGCGGCCCATGAATTGACGGGTTTTCCGGTGGGAAACCGTCAGGAACGGCGGCGGCGCATCATCAGGGCGGCCAGGCCCAGGATTCCCAGAGAAGCGGAGGCCGGCTCCGGAACCTGAAGCCCGGCAAAACCGGCAATCTGTTCCGCGCCAAGTTTTTCATTCGTCCATTTAACTTCACCCCATGTAAGGTTGGGATTAATCCAGCTGCTAATGGGGTTGGCGTTGCCGTTCATGTTGCCGTTGTAGGACAACGTGTCAAGCAGAGAACCATTCACATAGACATCCACAGACTGACTCTGGTCTGCGCCCGTGACGGACAAAGTAACGTTAAGAAGACCTCCACCCAAAACAACGGAAGTTTCAGAAACGTCCCCACGGTCTTGAGTAAAAGACCCGTTAGAAGTATTCAGGTTTCCATCTCCCATGCCAAGCCTGGCATCTGAAGTCAGATACAGGGCATTTGCCCCGTAGCTTTGATTTGCGTTACGTCCATAATAACCGAACAGAGCGGTTTGGGCTCCTTGCGTTAAGGAAGAGGTGTCCAGCCAGAGGGAGATCGTGTAACTGGAAGCATAAAAATTAGCACCATAAGGAATGGAACCAGCAGGGATAGCGCTGCTTGAAAGACTTCCGAACGTCATCTCTTTTCCCAGCGCAACACCTTCAGTTGTTGTCATCGTACCGGAATTGTAAAGCGTTCCGGCCTCTGGAGCAACAGAGCCGGGGTCCGCCAATGCCGGTACGGAGCAACAAGCAGCAATAACCATTAATGCTAAAGTCTTTTTCATTTTTATGTATGATGGACTGAGTTGTTAGAGGAATATTCTCTGCCCTTCATATATCGGATTCCTAATCCGCCCTTTTTTCTCTCAACTGGGAAAGATGGAAAGAACTCTTTTTTATTCTCTAAACAAATTTTCAATATACTTATTTTCTGCAACTTATGAAAGAATATAAATGAAGCGCAGAATAATTTTTTTTTGCAGCGGCTTTGAAATTGCTGTTTAGAAACAGAAATCCTTTTTCTCAGAAAAGAAAAATCGTGATAATATCTTCATATCTGAAATGTTAGGTTGACCTCGGATTAGGAATTCGGTTGTCTTTCTCCAGCCCTCAAAAAAACAACATAATATTTTCATATTCAATAAGAATCATTCTTCTTCCCCTCCACTTCCAAGACCTTTTTCTTGAAAAAGAACCTGCCCCAAATTATGCTCCTGCTAGCTGTAATATCATTTCATCATGAAATTTTTCAAAACAACCATTGCCATGGCAACCCTGCTGGGCTGTCTGCCCACGTCTCCGGCAGAAGTTGCCTTTCCGGGGCCTGCTCCCGGAACAGCCAACGCGGAACAATCCGCTTCCGGCTATACTCTTTCCAATAATATCCTGACGGCCAAATTTATCCTTCGGAACGGCAGTCTTTCCTTCGGGGGAATGACTTCCAAACTGGGGCCCGTCGCCAAGGCCGGGGGAGACTTATTTATCATCAATCTTCAGGATGGACGGAGCATTAAATCCTCCGATCTGAAAGCGGGAAACGTCAAGTTCACCGCCCTCCAGCCCAATCCCAAAGCGTTCAGGCTGGCTGACCGCTTCCCGGGAAAAGCCGTCAGCGCCACGTTTCAGGCTCTGAACGGCGCCCTTCGCATCTCCTGGCGCGCCGTGCTCAGGGATCATTCCCATTACCTGCGGCAGGAACTCCGCCTGGCATGTACGAAACCCATCCAGATGAAAAACATCATAGCGATGCAATATGACCTGGTAGAAGGGAAAGCCGGAGCGCCCTCCGTCTCCGGCAACGCCAGAGGCGCGCTCATCGTCAATGACCTGGCGTTCACTGCCCTGGAAACTCCCATGGGCATCAATACTGTGGGGGGCGCCGGAAATACGGCAGGGGGAGAAACCGCCAGCTGGAGAGCGGACAAGTGGTCCACAGCTTCATGGACAGGAAATTTCAATGTTCCCCAGGAACTGAAAAAGCAGTACGGAGAACAGGTTTCCAGTGCGGAAGGCCCGGTTTCCATTGACGGCAAAGGCGCATGCGCCGTCACCTTCCAGTATAAGGGAGGGGACAAGGGCAACAACAAGCTGAACCTCGCCGGCGTGCAGCTCCTTTCCTCCAAGGGGGCCGTCCTTGATTCCGATTTCCACAACGGCAGCACCGGAGATTCCAATGCCGGCAACACTTACACGGTGCAAGTTCCCTCCAGGGGAAATTACATTCTGCGCTACTGGGCCCAGACCAAAAGCGAACCGATTGCCAGCAAGGGGGAAATCACCTTTTCCCTGCCCGTGCGCACGCTGGAGGAAAAGCAGGAAGCCCAGGCGGGCGAATCCCGGCTGGCCCAGGGTCTCTGGAGCCGTAAAACCACCATGCAGCCCGGGGAAATATGGGACGTATCCTCCGTTCTCGGAATCTTTGCCCCCGGCCAGCAACGCCGCTCCTTCCTGGCCTATATGGAACGGGAACGCGTGATGCCCTACCGCCCCTTCATCCATTATAATTCCTGGTATGAACTGAACATCAACCGCAACAATGATTCGGACCCCGCCAAGCGCATGACGGAAGAACAATGCCTGGCCGTCCTGAAAGACTGGCAGGAACAGTTTTTCCAGAAACGCGGCATGTCCATTGACGCCTTCGTCTGGGACGACGGCTGGGATGAATTCAACAGCCTGTGGGATTTCCACAAGATGTTCCCGCAGGGCTTCAAGCGCATTGACGCCGCCGCCGGAAAACAAAAGGCCGGCATCGGCACGTGGCTGGGCCCGGTGGGGGGCTACGGAGCCTCCAAGGGCAAGCGGCTCGCCCACTGGAACGTGAAGCATCCGGACAACAAAATCGGCAACTTCCAGCTCTCCAACAAGGAATATTTTGACGCCTTTGTGGGCCGCTGCTCCCAGATGGTGAAGGACTACCATATGAAGTACTTCAAATTCGACGGCATCAGCACCCACTTCCATGCCAAGGGACCCGGCAACGAGGAGGATGCGGAAGGCATCATCCGCGTGCTGAACGCCCTGCGCAAGAAAAAGGGGGATCTTTACATCAACTGTACCGTAGGGACCTGGGCATCCCCCTTCTGGTTCCGTTACGCGGATTCCGTATGGAGGCAGGAGAATGACTTCGGCACCATCGGAACGGGCGACAACCGCGACAAATGGATCACCTACCGCGACCGCCTGGTGCATGAAGTCTTTGTGCAGGGCTCCCCGCTGATGCCCATCAATTCCATGATGACTCACGGCCTGATGGTCACTAAATTCGGCCCTCCGGCATGCATGCCCCGCGACCCGGAAAACGTCAAGAAAGAACTCCGCTGCGCCACCGCCTGCGGCACTTCCCTCCAGGAGCTTTACGTGGATCGGGACCTGATGAACGCCAACGGAGGAGTCCTGTGGGACGAACTGGCCAAGGGGATCAAATGGATCCGCCGCAATGCGGACGTTTTGGACGATGTGCACTGGGTAGGCGGCAATCCGTGGAACAGGGAAACTAACGAAGGGTCCGTATACGGCTGGGCCGCATGGAATAAAAACAAGGCCACCCTGGCCCTCCGCAATTCCTCCGACCAGGAAAAGAGCCTGACCGGCACCCTGCGCAGCATCCTGGATATTCCCGCGAACGTCAAGGGCTCCATCACCTTCAAGGATTCCTATGACGACCAGCGGACGCTGGACGGCTTCTCCGGCAGTTCCGTAAATATTGACAAGGAACTCTCCTTCACGCTGAAGCCCTTTGAAGTGCTGGTGTACGAAGGAGGCAAGGTCAAATAAAACCGGCCGGTCCGCACGCCCGGCCAAGCCGGAACGGCGCTGGAAAAACATGTTGAGGGAGGCGGGATACCCGCCTCCCTTCTTTTTTCCCGCCCGCACAGAGCCCGGGTCAGAATGTTTTTTCAAACGTCACCGCTTCCAGCGGATTGGCAGGGTTGACCGGCATCACCAGGCATTCCGCACCTTCCCCGCCCGGGTACAGCGTCAGGCTGCCGCCGGAGGAATAGACGATGGAGATGCCGTAATATCCCCCTTTTTTCACCAGAGACCAGGTGCCGCGGCAGGAAGAAACGAGGTCCTCCTCCAGCACGGAAAGGTTCTCCCTCTCCTCCGGGCGGGAAATCCACCTGCCCCATGCCTCCGGACGGGGAAAGGAAGAAATCTCGCATGTCCCGTCTTCATTCAGGAGGAGCGTGGAAGAACTGACCTGGAAAAAACGCTTCAGCTCCGGAGGGCGGAAAAACCACCGCTCCCTGGGGGAGGATTCCACCTCATACTTTCCGGACAGGTCCCGCAGGTCCGGCTTCTGAACCCACAGGAAAGTTTGTTGACACGCCGCCTGGCGGCACGCCAAACCCACCACGGCCAGCAGGGAAAGGAACGCCAGAACAAACGCCCACAGAGCCAGCCGCTTCCTCCACCACGCATAAACGGCGGCCAGCCCCGCCACGCTGCCCGCGCAAACCCAGAACCCCCAGGAACGGGAAAGGAAGGCCAGGGCATCCGCCAGCACGGAAAATCCATGAGAAAGATCATTCCACATAGACGCTCCAGAATCTCCGGAACATGGTCAAAGTCAAGACAACAATGCCGCCTTTCAAAGCACGGCCCGCGGGCCGCGCCCCGCTGAAAAACTCCCGTCATGACCCCGGAAAATATTCCTCCGCACTTTTCTCACGGACTCCAATCAGGTAAAGAAGCATCTGAACCATGAAAAGCGCAGCACATCATCAGGGGCTTTCGGAACAGCAGGTTCTGGAAAACCGGACCAGATACGGAGTCAACATCCTGACTCCCCCGGAAAAGGAGCCCCTGTGGAAGCAATTTCTGGAGAAATTTTCAGACCCCATCATTAAAATTCTGCTGGTGGCCCTGTTCCTGTCCGTAGGCGTGGCCTGCTATCAGTTCCTTACCGGAGCGGAACCGGCCAGCGTCTTTCTGGAGCCCGCGGGCATCCTGGCGGCCATCCTGCTGGCCACCTGCGTGGGCTTCGCCTTCGAGGTAAGCGCCAACAAAAAGTTTGAAATCCTGAACCAGGTCAATGACGACACCATGGTCCAGGTCATCCGCGGCGGCAATATCTGCGAATTGCCCCGCCGGGACGTGGTGGTGGGCGATATCGTCATCCTGAACACAGGGGAGGAGGTTCCGGCGGACGGCGTCCTGCTGGAAGCCGTTTCCCTCCAGGTCAACGAATCCACGCTGACGGGGGAACCCCTCATCGGCAAAACCACGAATGAGGCGGAATTCAAGAAGGACGCCACCTACCCCTCCAACCACGTTCTGAAAGGAACAACCGTGGCGGACGGCCACGGCGTCATGGAAGTGACGTCCGTGGGGGACAGGACGGAATACGGCAAGGTTTATGAAGGCTCCCAGATCGACAACAAGGTGCAGACGCCCCTCAACCGCCAGCTTTCCAGGCTGGGCGACCTCATCACCTGGGCCAGCTACGCCATCGCCGCCCTCATCATCATCGGGCGGCTTACCCTGTACTTCTCCCACCTGCCCGGCCCCGTGGAATGGCTGGGCGCGGGAACCTATATTCTGAATACCGTCATGATCGCCGTAACCGTCATCGTCGTCACGGTGCCGGAGGGGCTGCCCATGAGCGTCACCCTGAGCCTGGCGTTGAGCATGAAGAGCATGCTCGCCAACAACAACCTGGTGCGCAAGATGCACGCCTGCGAAACCATGGGGGCCGCCACCGTCATCTGCACGGACAAGACGGGCACCCTGACGCGCAACCAGATGAACGTGTACAAGGCTGACTTTTACGGGTTGGGGGACGCCGCCCCGGCGGAAAACGAGCTGGGGAACCTGATCCGGGAGGGAATCGCCGTCAACTCCACCGCCTTTCTGGATTATGCGGACCCGGAACATATCAGGGCCCTGGGAAATCCCACAGAAGGAGCGCTCCTCCTTTGGCTGCACGGGCTGGGCGTGAATTACCTGAACCTGCGGGAAAACGCCCGCGTGCTGGAACAGCTTACTTTCTCCACGGAACGCAAGTACATGGCCACCGTGGCGGAATCCCCCCTGCTGGGCAAAAAAGTCCTTTACGTGAAAGGCGCGCCGGAAATCGTGCTGGGCCTCTGCTCCACCGTCCTGACTCCGGAAGGCCAGGTTCCCGCCGCGGACATGCGCCCCGCCATTGAGAAACAGCTCCTGGCCTATCAGAACCAGGCCATGCGCACGCTGGGCTTCGCGTACCGCGTTCTGGAGGATGACGCCCCGGTATTCGAGGACGGCCGCATCATCCGCAAGGATCTGGTTTATCTGGGCATCGCCGCCATTTCCGACCCCGTCCGGGACGATGTTCCCCAAGCCGTGAAGGACTGCATGGACGCGGGCATCCGCATCAAGATCGTCACGGGGGACACCCCCGGCACCGCACGGGAAATAGGGCGCCAGATCGGCCTGTGGACGGAAGAGGACACGCCGGACCGCCTGATGACGGGAGTGGAGTTTGAGCAGACCCCGGATGCGGAACTGCTGGACCGCGTGATGGACCTGAAAATCATGTGCCGCGCCAGGCCCATGGATAAGGAACGGCTGGTCAAGCTGCTCCAGAAGAAGGACCAGGTAGTGGCCGTCACCGGGGACGGCACCAACGACGCCCCCGCGCTGAACGCCGCGCAGGTGGGGCTTTCCATGGGGGACGGCACCACCGTAGCCAAGGAAGCCAGCGCCATCACCATTCTGGACAATTCCTTCATGAGCATTTCCCGCGCCGTCATGTGGGGGCGTTCCCTGTACAGGAATATCCAGCGCTTCATCGTCTTCCAGATGACCATTAACGTGGCGGCCTGTCTCATTGTGCTCATCGGCGCGTTCCTGGGCACGGAATCCCCCCTCACCGTCACGCAGATGCTCTGGGTGAACCTCATCATGGACACCTTCGCCGCGCTGGCGCTGGCCTCCCTGCCGCCGGACGAACGCGTGATGCGGGACCCGCCGCGCAAGACGACGGACCACATCATCACCCGCCCCATGGGGCGGAACATCCTGGGCGTGGGCATCCTGTTCGTCGCTTTCCTGTTCGGCCTGCTGCAATATTTCAAGCATGCGGACATTACCAGCCTCACGCAGTTCAGCCTCAGCGACTACTTCCGCAGCTACCTGGACTTCTCCACCCCGGAACATGAACTGACAGGTTATGAACTGTCCCTGTTTTTCACCATTTTCGTCCTGCTCCAATTCTGGAACATGTTTAACGCCAAAGCATTCAACACGCGCCGGAGCGCCTTTGCACGCATGGGTGCCAGCATCGGGGGCTTCGGGGTGGTGGCTTTGCTCATCCTGGCCGGGCAATACCTCATCGTCACCTTCGGCGGCAAGATGTTCAACGTGGTGCCCCTGAGCTGGACGGACTGGGGCCTCATCTTCGCAGGCACCTCCCTTGTCCTGTGGTTCGGAGAACTGGCGCGGGCATTCACGCCGGACAAATCCGCAGGCCGCCCGTAAACCGTCCGGAAGCAACCTCCCGCGCATGACACGGACGGTGACGCCGCCCGGAAAACCTTCTTTCAACAAAGAAGCCCGCGGGCGTGTCACTCCCTGCATGGACCTGACACGCCTGACGGGCTCTATCTCCGGCCCCGCCGTTTTCCTCTGCCTGCTTTCCCTCTTTTTTGCCGGGTGTAAAAAGACGGAACAGGCGCCGCATGAAACGCCCACGATTATTTACGAACACCCCGTTACCATGGATATTCCGGTGACGGGCAGCTGGGTGGGCCACCTGGACGGCGTGGACAACGCCTCCATCGTCCCCCAGATTACGGGCTACCTGCAAACGCAGAATTACGCCAATGGCGCTATTGTGAAGAAAGGGGAAGTTCTCTTCCGCATTGACGATTCCACATTCAGGGACCAGGTATCCAAGGCCAAAGCCACCCTGGCGCAGGCGCAGGCCCAGCTCCAGCAGTTGAATTACGACGCGGAGATTTACAGGCCCCTGGCCGCGGAGAACGCCATTTCCAAACAGAAATACGAGGATACGCGCCTCTCCGCCCTGGCCGCGGAAGCGCAGGTGCAGCAGGCTGCGGCGGCCCTGGCCCTGGCTGAAAAAAATCTTTCCTATACGGTGCTGTACGCGCCTTTTGACGGAATAGCCGGCATTTCCAGGACAAACATCGGCGACCTGGTCAGCCCGGAAAGCGGCCCCCTTGCCGTCGTCTCCTCCGTCAATCCCATCCGCGTCAATTTCGCCGTCACCCAGCAGGAATGGATTCAGCAGGCGGGCAAGAACGGGAATGAGGGCGTCCAGACGGGCAGCAAGCTGGACATCACGCTGAAAGACGGGACCAAATACCCGGAACAGGCCACGGTAGTGGCTATTGACCGGGCGTTTAATCCCCAGACAGGCACCATCCGCGTGCAGGCCAACCTTCCCAATGCGGACTACCTGCTGCGTCCCGGCATGTTCATCATCGCCACGGCCCGGCTGGCCACCGTCAAGAACGCGCTGACCGTTCCGGCGAAATCCCTTCTTTCCACACAGGGGCGCTTTTTCGTCATTGTTCTGGATGAGGGCAATCACCCTTCCATCATTCCCGTACAGGCCGGGACGCAGCTTGGAGACCGGCAGCAGGTTATTCCCCTGAAACCGGATTCCCTCACCCCTCAAAGCAAAGTGGTCGTGGACGGCCTTCTCCAGGCGGAAGCGGCCTCCAGAAATCCGGCCGCCCGCCTGAAAGCGGTACCTTCCAGCAACCAATAAGCTCCTCCCGCCATGGCTGATTTCTTCATCAAGCGCCCCATTCTTTCCATCTGCCTCTCCGTCATCATTGTCCTGCTGGGGGCCTTTTCCATTCTGCGCCTGCCCATTTCCGAGTACCCGGACATCATTCCCCCCTCCATCCAGGTGACGGCCACTTATCCCGGGGCGGACTGTGAAACGGTGGTCAAATCCATCGCATCCCCCATCGAACAGCAAATGTCCGGCGTGGACGGCATGTCCTACATGACTTCCGTCAACACCAACAACGGGCAGATGAGCATGATGATCCTTTTTGAAATCGGCACGGAAGCCAACATGGACCAGGTGCTTTCCTACCTGCGCTACGGGCAGGCCACCTCCCAGCTGCCGTCGGAAGTCAGCGCGCTGGGAGTCTCCCTCCGCAAGACAAGCGGGCTGCCCGCCCTGGTCGTCAGCCTCTATTCCCCCCAGGGGACTTATGACGGCCTCTGGCTGGCCAATTACGCCTATATCAATATGGTGGACGCCATCAAGCGCGTGCCCGGAGTAGGAGACGTGCAGGTGTTCGGAGCCGGCCGCTACGCCATGCGCATCTGGCTGAACCCGGAAAAGATGGCCGCACTGAATATTACGGCCCGTGACGTGATGCTGGCCGTCCAGGCCCAGAACGCCGTGAATCCCGCGGGCAAGATAGGCGCGCAGCCCGCCCCGCCGGACCAGCAGCTTTCCTTCACCGTAAAAGCGCCCGGACGCCTGACCAGCGTGAAGGAATTCGAAAATATCGTGGTGCGCGGGCAGGACAGTTCCATCGTAAGAGTGGGAGATATCGCCCGCGTGGAACTGGGCTCGGAAACCTACAGCCTCAGTTCTTCCGTAAACGGCATGCCCGCCGCTTCCATCGGCATTTACGAGGCGCCCGGCGGAAACGCCATCCAGCTGGTGGACAATATCAAAGACCTGCTGAAAAATACGGATATGCCGCCCGGCATGGATTACCTCGTTTCCCTGGACTCCACGCTGGCCGTCCGCGCCGGGATTGAAGACATCGTCAGCACGCTGGTGATTGCCCTGGGACTGGTGGTGCTGGTCGTCTTCATTTTCCTCCAGGGCTGGCGCGGCACGCTGATTCCGGCCTTTGCCGTTCCGGTATCTATCGTGGGCGCCTTCATCGCCTTTCCATTGTTCGGCTTTTCCATCAATACCATCTGCCTGATGGGGCTGGTGCTGGCCATCGGCCTGGTCGTGGACGATGCCATTGTGGTGGTGGAAGCAGTAAAGAACCATATTTCCAACGGGGAAAAGCCCCTCCAGGCCACCATTGCGGCCATGAAGGAAGTATCCGGCCCCATCGTCAGCACGGCGCTGGTGATTTCCTGCGTCTTTATCCCCACGCTGCTGCTGCCCGGCGTCACAGGCAAATTGTTTGAACAGTTCGCCGTGACCATCGGCATGTCCATCATCATTTCCGCCTTCTGCGCCCTGTCCCTCAGCCCCACCCTGTCCGCCGGGCTGCTGAAAGGGGGAAAAGCGGACTCCATTCCCCTGCTGGGGCCCTTTTTCAAATTGTTCAACAAGGGGTTCAACAAGGCGCGCGACTGGTACGTGGAAATCTGCGCCGGGCTTATCCGGCACATGTGGCTGTCCATCCTGCTGCTGGCCGTCATGACCGCCCTTCTCTTTCCCCTGGCCAGGCTTATTCCCAGCGGATTCCTACCCAATGAAGACCAGGGTTACCTGTTCGGCGGCGTGGAACTTCCGGACAATACATCCCTGAACGTCACAGCGGACACCGCCGCGCGGATTGAGCAAATCATCAAGGAGGATCCGGGCGTGGACGTAGTCACCACCGTAAACGGCTTCAACCTCATCAGCTCCGTCCAGAGTTCCTCCAACTCCTTCTTCTTCATTTCCCTGAAACCCTGGTCCGAACGGACAGCTCCGGGCATGACGGCGGAAGGCATCGCCGCGCGCCTGAAAAGCAGGCTGAACGCGGAAATTTCCTCCGGCGTGGCGTATGTGGTCCCGCCTCCGCCCCTGCCTGGCGTAGGAACGTCCGGGGATGTCACGTTCCTGCTGGAAGACCGCCAGGGCATCGGGGAAAAATTCCTGGCCGCCAATACGTCCAAATTCATCGAGGCGGCGGAAAAGAGGCCGGAAATAGCGGACATCAGCAATTTCATGTCTCCCTCCAACCTTCAGTACAACCTGAATGTAAACACGGAGCAGGCCACCCTCCAGAATATGGACGTGGATGAAATTTACGCCACCATCCAGGCCTACATGGGAAGCGCCTTCCTGAACAATTTCAATATTTACGGGCAGGAATGGCAGGTGTACATGCAGGCGGACGCGCCGTACCGGGACAGCATCGACAAGCTTTCCATGTTCTACGTGCGCAACAATGAAGGAGATCCGGTTCCCCTGGATTCCGTAATCAACGTCACGCACGGCTGGGCCCCGGAATTCCTGATCCGCCAGAATATGTTCAACAGTTCCCAGCTCAACGTCACCCCGGCTCCGGGCTATTCCTCCGGCCAGGTCATGAACGCCCTGGAAGAAGTTTTCGCCCAGACCATGCCTTCCGGCATGGGATACGACTATTCCGGAATGAGCTACCAGGAAAAACAGGCGCAGAAAGGCATCACCATCGGCATGATTTTCGCGGCATCAGCCGTGTTTGTCTTTCTGATTCTGGCCTCCCTGTATGAGAGCTGGTCCCTGCCCGTAGCCGTCTTCATGACTGCCCCCATTGCCATCCTGGGAGCATTTCTGGCCCTGTGGATTACCGGGCTGGACCTCAACATTTATTCGGAAATCGGCCTCATCGTCCTGATTGCCCTGGCAGCCAAAAACGCCATCCTCATCGTGGAATTCGCCGTGCTGGAGCTCCGGCAGGGAACGGACCTGCTCACAGCCACCCTGGACGCGGCCAGAATCCGCCTGCGCCCCATCCTGATGACCAGCATCGCCTTTATCATGGGCTGCCTTCCCCTGGCCGTCGCCACGGGAGCGGGCGCCGCTGCGCGGCAGGTGGTGGGCGTCGGGGTCATCGGAGGCATGTTGACGGCCGTCTTCATCGGGGTATTTTTCATTCCTTCCTTCTTCTACCTGATTGCCAAGCTCGCCGGGCTGGATAAAAAAGCGGCGCGGAAACTTCAGGAAAAGGAGCAGGGAGCCCCCGCCCCTGCGAAGCTGGCCGAATGACGCTCCCGAAACGGGCAAACCGGCTCCCGCACAGCTTCCCGTCCCCTTACATCCAGAATATCCAGGCCCAGAACGCCTTCACGAACACGAGCACCACGTTAATCAGCAGCCCCACTTTTACCATGGTCATCTGTGGGAATCTCCCTGTAGCGAAGGCCAGGGCGTTGGGAGGAGTGGAAACGGGGAGCATGAAGGCGCAGGAAGCTCCTATGCCCACCAGAAGCACCAGCGGCGTAGCAGACATGCCCATGGCGGAGGCCACCGTGACCATCAGCGGGGCCACCAGGGCGGCGCTGGCCGTATTGGAACAGAATTCCGTCAGCGACGTGATGAAGAGGCTGATGATGAGCAGGATGATGATGGGGCTCTGACCCATGGCGAGAGAAGATACCTGATCCGCCAGGAATCCTGCCGCCCCCGTCTGGACGAGGATGCTGCTGAGCGTGATGCCGCCTCCGAATAAAAGCAGGACGCCCCAGTCCGTATTTTTGGCGATGCCGCCCCAGTTGATCACCCCGCACAGCGGCAGCAGCACCGCAGCGCTCAGCGCGATGAGCGTGTCCATGGACGGAATGCCGCCCAGAGCAGAGGAAAGGAAACTGCTGCACATCCAGCTCCCGGCCACCAGCACGAAGAGAATAAGAACACGCACCTGCCTGGCATTCAACCGGGCCTCCGCGTTTTCCCCTTCCGCCGGCTCCATATCCACATGCATCCCCAGATTCGGGCGGAGGAACAGATACATCAGGAAGAAAACAATCACCCCGAACACCAGGACAATGGGCATGGCAATCCGGAACCATTCCGCAAACCCCATGCCGAGTTCATGCGCCGCAATGGCGTTGGGAGGAGACCCTACCAGCGTTCCCATGCCGCCGATGGAGGCGCTGTACGCCACCCCCAGGATGGCAAAAGGAGCCGTCGTTTTCAGTCTTTCCGCCGGAATGCGGTCCAGAAGGCCGATCACCAGAGGGAGCATCATCGCCGCCGTGGCCGTATTAGACATCCACATGGAAAGAAACGCCGTAGCCAAGAAAATCAGAATCAGAGCCATCCCCAGGCTCCCGCGGGCCATCCGGAGGATTTTTCCCGCCAGCCAGGCATCAATTTTCTGTTCGTGGAGAGCCCCGGCCAGGGCAAAGCCCCCGAAAAACAGGAAAATGGTGGGATCCGCAAAACCGGACAGCGCCTTTGCCCCCGGCAGAATCCCCATGAACATGGCAAGCACCGGCACCAGCAGGGAAGTTACGGTTACGTGCAGGGCTTCCGTCAGCCACAGGATGCCGATAAAGGTGAGAACAGCCAGCCCCCTGGCTACCTCCGGTTCCACGGGAAGCCACTTGAGCATGGCCAGGAAAAGAAGCACGTCACACGCAATGATGATGTAATTGCGGTGCCCTTTGGGAGTATCTGTAGTACGATGGCGCATAAAGTAAAGATAAACGACGCTATTTTCTTTGTACGCATTAGAAAAACAGTGTCAATCCTTTTCCATAAAACCCCGGAAAAAGCCTTCCCCGGAAACAGGGAAACACGAATCAACCGCCGGCTTGAGAATACGTACGGCGCGGCATCACCGGAACAGCCGCGCCTCCTCTTCCCGCTTCTGAAAAACGCAGGAAATCCAGATATGCAAAAAAACCGCCGTGCCATTGCACGGCGGCTTGTAAAAACTGTTTGATTGACGCGCGAAGGGACCACCTCCGCCCGGGCAATTATTCGGCGGCGGGTTCAGCGGCCTTCTTGGCAGCCGGCTTTTTGGCGGGAGCCTTCTTGGCGGCGGCAGCCTTGGTTTCAGTCTTTTTGGCCGGGGCCTTGGCCGCAGTCTTTTTGACGGGAGCTTCCTTGGCGGCAGGCTTGGCATCCTTGGCAACGGGAACGGCCAGACGGATAGGCGCATTGGAATTCAACTTGGACTGTTCCTTCTTACGCTTGAGGTATTCAATACGTCTGCGGCGCTTGGTGACTTTGCGGATTTGCTGTCCCATAGTGATGATTGCTATGATATTTACTAATTCTTACGAGCTCCATGTGGCACATGGGCGTGGATACAACTACCAACCCCACCTCCCTTACGCAAGCACAAAGCGTTATTAAGGCACAGAAAGGCGGAGGCAGTCCCCGGGTTCCCCAATCCGTGCGGGAGAGGAAGACAACCGGGGCGAAGAAGGTTTTACCACAATTTCAGCGCATCCACCCGGACCGGCTGTTCCCAGCGCAGATGGTTCCGGATGGCGGAAGCGATGAATTCCAGGCCG